>OJDV01000051.1_pt1 | contig 89564 bp, 80 predicted proteins | sample 1592911 | NCBI WGS metagenome assembly OJDV01 (sample SAMN05416860, study PRJEB24817) | seawater metagenome | isolation source: Sea water | place: Canada:Atlantic | collected 2013-11
ACGAGATTTCTGCCTGTCTCGTGGGCTCGGAGATGTGTATAAGAGACAGGCATGTATTCACGGGCGTAGAGGTTAAGACTATCCCTGCCGCACGTGTGCGGGTATTACGTAGCCATGCAAAGGCACTGGGGATGTAATGTTATGATGGAGTTACAAGGAGTAACTAATATTTTACGAAAACCGTTAAACTTTATGATATGTTTGGTATTCATAGCGTCTGGATGTGCCCTTGCAGATAAATTCAAACGCAAAACCACCACAGATAAAATAGCAGAAACAAACCTTGCCACCCCTGACACCATAAGGCCGGTTATGCGCGCGAGTGATCGCCCTGAATTGAAAAATACTGGGCAAATTACCGTGGCAGAGGCTGCAAAAGTTACTGATGTGGAACTTAAAGCCGCTGTTGCAAAACCAGTTGCGCGGCCTGAAAGGGATTTAGGCAATACGGTGGCTGGTTTGGGCATGATTGATAAAACCGGGTTTTGGTTGCAAACACCTTTAGTGAAAAGCAAAGTTGAAGGGCGCGTGGTTTATTTGAAAACTGGTAACTCGATCAATCTAATATTGATACCAAACGGGGCAGTTGCAGGAAGTGGATCACAAATATCAATAGCGGCAATGAAAGTTTTGGGCATTCCCATTGTGGATTTGGCAGAGCTGCGGGTCTTTATCCGTTAAAGTACCACAGATATTTCTTTGACCGTATGTGCCTGCATCTGGGGGCCGTATTCTTCCATAAACTCTATTGTGCGCGGCTTTGCATGTTTTGATAGGCTTCGCAGCCATAAAGCAACTGCCCGCTGTAAAGATGGGCCTTTATCAACCGTATAGGTGGCAATCCAGCCCAATACACGCTCGCGCGTTATCAGATCAGCATCAGATGGATGGTTCATCTTGGCCCAAGGAAGTGTTGCAATCAGGGCTGCACGGCGCACAAATACATTGGTGTCAGAGACCCAATTTTCAACCACATCCAGTCGCGATAGATCAGCAGGTAATCTGCGTGCCACTGCACCACAGGCGTGATCTGTTAGGGCTGTGCAGTCAAAATCGGGCACCCAGCGCAAGATTTCATCCCAAACGGCAGTGTCAGGGTTAATTCGGGCCTGTGTCAATAACTTGGCCGCCGCGATGCGGGCCTCATGAATGTTACTATCCCAAAGATATGCCGCAATAGCTATGCGGGTAGACATATCAGTATTGCTTCGCCACTCTTTATAATGCGTGTCTATTTGTGGGTTTGAAACCCCCAGATAGGGGCGGTCAATTTTATATTGACGTGCCATTTTGGCGGCTAAATCAGTGTTACCTGAATTTGTAAGGGCTTCCAATGCTGAATGTGGTGTAGTCATTTGATTTGCCGCATATATGGTTTCGTTGCCCGCGATATATATCGTGGCGGCAAAAGGCAATTAAGAAGTGGTTTAAAGATAGTTGCGCACATGCATTGTTACTTTCACCCATCATACAGCCACAATGCTGTGTATTGTTTTTTGAAAAGTTAAATCCAGCTTAAAGCTGATCCTTAGGTGTGTTGCCTGCAAAAAACGCGTCTAGATTATCAAGGGCACGAAAGCCCATAGCATCACGGGTCTGTGTAGTAGCACTGCCGATATGGGGCAGCATAAAAATATTTTCATGGGCGGCAAATGCAGGGTTGCCGCCCGGTTCAGCTTGAAAGCAATCAAGGCCAGCGGCAGACAATTTGCCCGATGTAATGGTATCCAGCAATGCGGTCTCATCAATCAGCGCACCGCGTGCCGTGTTCACCAATACCGCACCATCTGGCAGGCGGGCCAGCATATCTTTATCCATTATGCCTGTGGTCTGGGGGGTTGCGGGGCAGTGCAGCGATAGGAAATCGGACACGCCCATCAGGCTTTCTACTGTGTTGTGATAGATCGCACCTTGTTCCAGCTCTGGTGCAACGCGGTTGCGGTTGTAGTAATGCACATCCATATCGAACCCACGCGCACGGCGGGCCATAACTTGCCCCACACGGCCCATGCCGACAATGCCCAAACGCGCACCGCTGACCTGTTTACCCACCATGAAGGATGGCGACCAGAAGTCCCATACCCCGGTTCGCATCAGACGGTCGCCTTCTACCGCACGGCGTGCCGCCCCTAGCAACAAAAGCATGGCAATTTCGGCGGTGGCGTCAGACAGTACGTCAGGAGTGTTAGTCACGGTTATGTCACGCGCTTTCAGGGCTGGCAGATCACAATGATCGACCCCGACAGAATGGTTGGAAATGATCTTGACGCGGGCGTCTAACTTGGCTGCGACATCCGCGTTAAACAGTTCGGAATGGCAAGGTAGGATTGCATCTACATTTGCGGACATCGCAATAATTTCGTCGGCACTAAATGTACCGTCTGCATGATTGATGATCACCTGATAATCGCGTGTCGCCCGTGCAAGTGTTGCATCAGACAGGCGGCGGGTGATCCATAAAGTCGGTTTGGCAGACATCCTAGTCTTTCTTTTTGATGCATTCTTCCCAGAAATTATAGACTGCCATTGCTAACACACTGATCGAGATAACCCAGAACGGCAGGCCACCCCAAAAACCGGCAAACCCGGTTGAGATACTGTGGGCAAGACCGACGATAAACACAGTTATCATTATGGTCGCAATCAGCCCGACGATGATTTTTATCTGTCTAGTCAACATGTTACTTCTCCTTTTATGCCTGTCAGGCGTTTTCAAGCTTCTTAAGCATCCAGTTTGCGGTTCTAAACAAGCGGTCATCCTCTTGCGCCGAACCGATTAACTGCACGCCAACAGGCAGTCCGTTACCACTCACCATAAGCGGGATCGTCAAGCAGGGCAAACCGGCCAAAGTCCAGATCGTGCTGAATATTGGATTCCCAGTTCCCCCGTCACTGAATTTAGGGGCCTCGCCTGCCGCACTCGGGGCCAGAACCGCATCGTAATCATGGAAAAACTCTTGGAAAAACGTTTCGGCTGACTGCATAACTGCCAAGGCATCTTGGTACTGCGCTTCCGAAATTTTACGCGCCCGTTCCAAAACTGGTTGCAATGATGTACTCAGAGCATCCCAGTGTTCGGTGAAAACCGTATCTAGGTGATGGATGATCTCATATTCATGGATCACATGCTGGACTGCGATCAGATCTACAAGATTGGGCGAAGCGTCAATGCGTTCAACCTGACAGCCAAGCAACTCCATGATTTCGTCAAACCCTGCAATAGTATCACTTGCCATAAGGTCATGATAGGGCATGTCAAGATAGACAAAGTTAGGGTCAACAGGGGCCTCTGTAGCGCAGCCTTCTACAGCTTTAGGCCGTGCACGTGCATAGCTTTTCGCGTCACTTGGGTCATAAAAACCAATCGCGTCGGTTAGCAGGGCCGCATCTTCCAAGGTGCGGGCAAAGACGCCAACCTGATCCAGAGAGTTTGAAGTTTGTAACAGACCGCGCCGAGGAATTACGCCGCGTGTTGGCTTAAATCCGTAAGTGCCACAAAAAGATGCAGGGCGAATAACAGAGCCATTGGTTTGTGTGCCAATGGCAAGAGGTACATGAAATGCCGCAACTGCGGCAGCCGAACCGCTTGAAGAACCGCCGGGTGTATGGTCGACATTATGCGGGTTACGTGTGGCAACTGGGTGCACGAAGGCAAATTCTGTAGTGGCGGTCTTACCCATTATAACGGCACCAGCTTCACGTAATCGTTCAACAATGCCTGCATCCGCATCAGGTTGGCGACCTTGATAAATTGCAGTACCGTACTCGGTTGGCATTTCTTTGGTGTCGATAATATCCTTTAGGCCCACAGGAACGCCATGAAGCGAGCCTAAAGGACGACCGTTAAGGCGTATCTGATCTAGTTCTGCAGCTTGGGCAAGTGCAAGTTCGGGGTTCAAATAGGCCCAAGCGTGTAACTGGCCATCAGTTTCTTCGATACGTTTCAGACAAGCTTTCACCAGATCAACTGATGTCAACTTGCCTTCGCGTATTTTGCGGGCTGCTTCTGTGGCAGATAATGCATTTGGCATTGGTTATCCTTACTTACATCCACTTATGGAACATATACACCAAACAGATAATCCGGGAACCAAAGCGCTATGCCAGGGAACTGGTACATCAAGAACATCGCAAAGATCACAATCCCCAGATAGGGCATGATGCCCTTGAAGATGTCCATCAGCTCTATCTGCTTTTTGAGCACTCCTTTTAGATAATACGCCGACATGGCCATTGGTGGGGTCAAGAACGATGTTTGCAGGTTCAAAGCGACCAGCATGGCAAAGAAATATGGATTTACACCGAATTGATCTAGCAACGGCAGGAAGATGGGTACGAAGATGATCAGGATTTCTGACCATTCCAAAGGCCAGCCAAGGAAGAAGATAATCAACTGCGCCATGACCAAGAACTGCCAGGGCTTCAGATCCATTCCCAATACCCAATCTGAGATCAGGTCGTGTCCGCCAAGATATGAAAATACAGAGGCAAAAGTCCATGAACCGACAAACAACCAGCAAACCATCGCGGTAGCTTTGGCTGTTAGAAACACGCTTTCCTTGACCTTCGCCCAAGTCAACGAACGGTAAAGAAACGCCAGAACCAAGCCGCCCAACGCACCCATCGCAGCCGCTTCCGCAGGGGTTGCAAGCCCGCCCAGGATAGACCCAAGAACCAGCATGATTAGTAGAGTAAGCGGAACAAAAGACACCAGTAGGTCAAGGTAAATCTCTTTTGGTGGCGGTACGTCTTCTAGGTTCGGTTTTGGCGCCAAAGACGGATTAAAGTATACCCGAACAATCACATAGACGATATATAGGCCTGCCAAAATCAAACCAGGGAATACGGCGGCTGCGTAAAGCCGTAGCGGTGATAATTCAGCGATTGCGGCATAAACGATCAGCATAATCGATGGCGGGATCAGGATGCCCAATGTACCACCCGCACAGATCACACCAGATGCGAAGCTTTTATCGTAGTTTGCATTGGCCATTGCAGGATAGGCCAGCAGACCCATCAAGGTTACAACCGCGCCCACAATGCCCGATGCGGTCGAAAATACCGCACAGGTTATAAGGGCTGCGATCGCCAAAGATCCGGGTAAGTTTCGGGCTGCCATATAGAGTGAGTAAAATAATTTATCCACGATATTGGCGCGTTCCACCACATAGCCCATAAACAGGAACAGTGGGATTGCGACCAGAATGTCATTTTCCATTACTGAATAGGTGTTTTGGTTCAGCAGATAGAAAATGTTATTGTTAAACACATCCGATATGCTTTCCAATCCACCTTGGTAATAGGCGTAATAACCAAAGCCTACGCCCATCGCGAGCAAGGTAAAGGCGATCGGGAATCCAAGTAGTACCAGAAAAATAAACAGGCACAGCATTAATATTGCGACTTCGGGGTTTGTCATCGTCTTATTCTTTCGTTTCGCGTCTGTGTCAATTTATTTAGGGATATCGTCGGTGTGCATAAGCATGTCTTCGGTCTCACGGACGTCATCAAGTCGTTCCATCCAAACACCGGTTTTCATCGCTTTCCAGCAGCGCATCAGCTCGGCTAGGCCTTGCAACATCAACAAGCCGCCCGCGACAGGAATAAGTGTTTTGAAAAAGTAAATCTGAATACGTGCAGGGCTGTTCCAGCTGACTTCTTTATAACGCCAACTATCGGATGCAATTTCCCAACCGTACCAGAACAGTGCCATCATGCCAGGAAAGAAGAACAACAGATAAAGCGTAAAGTCGACACGTGCCTGCCAGCGAACTGAAAACAGACGGTAGATTACGTCACCACGCACATGGCTGTCTTGCGCAAGCGCGTAGGGCCCTGCCATCAAGAACAAAGCGCCGTACATTTGCACCATCATATCAAATGCCCAAACCGTTGGCGCATTTAGCGCATATCTTACAAAAACCTCGTAAGAGACCGAAAAAGTCAAGATCAGGATGCACCAACCAAAGGCGCGTCCGACCCATATACTTAGACCTTCTATTGAATAGATGAACTTGGTCAATTCCGTATCTCCCAAAACGGTTATATGTAAACTGGGGGCCATAAATTAGCCCCCAGTTTTATCTTTGTAGGTGGATTAACTTATCCGAAGTAGTGCTTATAGGCCAATTTATAGTCTGGCTGGTTCAAGTTCAGATAGTTCATCACATCTTTGGCATAGGCTTTTTGTGATGCAACTACTTTCGCAAAGAATGGGTCTTCGCCAGAAAGCCGATCAACCACTATGTCCCAAGCTTTCAACTGTTCCAGCATCACTGAATCAGGTGTGCGGTGAATATTAACGCCCTGTTCATCACGTAATGTTTTCAAGTCATCGGAATAACGCTTGGTATTATGCCAGTAGAAGTTAGAGTTTTCAGCTTCAGAAGCGTATTTCAGGATCGCTTGCTGTTCTGCAGGCAGCTTTTCAAAACGTTTTTTGTTGAACGATACTTCAAAGAACTCCTGAGATTGGTGGAATGATGCCAAATGATAGTCCTTGGACACATCCTGCATACCAAAGTCACGGTCTGATGTTGGGTTGTTAAACTCGGCCGCGTCAATCAAGCCTGATTTCATAGCTGGCTGAATTTCGCCACCCGGAAGTTGCACAACAGACATACCCATTTCCAGCAGAACGTCTGCTGCAAGTCCAACTGTACGATACTTAAGACCCTTCATTTGTGATGCGTCTTTGATTTCTTCTTTAAACCAACCTAGTGGTTGTGCTGGCATTGGCGAGTTGAAGAATGAAACGACGTTTAGTTGCAAAGAACCCATCAATTCGTCAAACAGTTCTTGACCACCGCCATAGTTGACCCAACCCAGAACCTCTTGTGAAGACCAGCCAAAACATGGGCCAGTGCCGAACAAGGATGCGGATTTTGATTTTGAATACCAGTAAGCTGGTACATAGTGACAGGCATCTAACACGCCGCGATGCACAGCGTCTTGCATCTGGCTGGTTTTCACAACCGAGTTAACTGGCAGAAGATCAATTTTTAGATCATCACCTGCCATCGCGTGCACACGTTCTACATAAGACTGTGCGTTTTCAAGAAAAATACCGCCGCCCCATGCAGCTTGCATTTTTAATACTGTCGGTTCTGCGTTCGCAATGGATGGTGCAGCAAGTGTACCAGCCGTTGCCGTTGCTGCAAGCGCGCTTCCTTTTAGAAACTTCCTGCGGTTCAATTTATCAGTCATCATTTTCCTCCCAGATTGATGCTATATTCACTAATCACGTATTTGGTAAGAAAATCTAACCAGATTTGAGTAAATTCGCAAGATTAAAAATTTACCCATAACCCTATAAATGCTAGAAAACTTATCGGTATTACTACGGATTAATGGAAGTATTTTGGCGAATCTTTACTTTGTCGCTGGGATTTTGGTAATTGCGTTAACGCAGCGAATGATCGATTCTCGCCCTTAACAACATTCGCCATAATTGATATTTTCAGTCATGCCTCAGACATTATTTGGGCGAAATCCATAGTGTAATTTATAATTAAGATCGGCAAAATACCATCCGAACCAAACTACTCCACAGTCACTGATTTTGCCAAATTACGTGGTTGATCTACATCCGTTCCTTTGCGAACGGCTGTATAATAGGCGATTAGTTGGGCAGGGATGGCGTATAGGATCGGGGCAAGCATATTATGAACAGGGGGCATGATGATGGTTTTCCAAACACCATCACGCGCTGTTTCTGCCCCTTTGGGGTCTGTGACCAGCAGAACTTTGCCTCCACGCGCCATGACTTCTTGCATATTGCTGACAGTTTTATCGAATAGATCATCTTTGGGTGCCAGAACGATCACAGGCATATGTTCATCAACTAGGGCAATGGGGCCATGCTTCAATTCACCACTGGCGTAGCCTTCAGCATGTATATAGCTGATTTCTTTCAACTTTAACGCACCTTCAAGGGCCAGTGGGTACATAGCGCCACGGCCTAGAAATAACGCGTCTGATGCTTTGGAAAGCTCTATCGTAACTTCGTCAATTTCAGATTGTTGGGCAAGAGATTGATTGATTATTCCCGGAAGGGACGTAAGTTCTGTGCGTAAAACCTGCTCGCTTTTTGCATCGAGCTCACCGCGCGCACGGGCGGCCGAAATAACCAAGGCGACTAGGGCAATTAATTGACAGGTAAATGCTTTTGTAGAGGCCACACCGATTTCAACACCTGCATGGATCGGCAATGAAATATCGCTTTCGCGTGAGATGGAACTTTCAGCGACGTTAACCACAGCAACGGTTTTGGAAACCTTATCAGAGCAATAACGCAAAGCCGCCAAAGTATCGGCTGTTTCACCAGATTGGCTGACAAACATTGCTACTGATTTATCTGACATCGGGGGTTCACGATAGCGAAATTCTGAAGCGACATCTACCTCACAAGGGATGCGTGCAACCTGTTCAAACCAGTATTTAGCAACCGAGCAAGCCAGATATGCAGTGCCACAAGCGACCATGGTTATTTTATCAACATTTGCGAAATCAATATCCAAACCGGGTACGGAAATTCCCCCTGTTTTTGGGTCTGTATAATGTGTAATTGCTTCGGCCAGTACCGTTGGTTGTTCAGCAATTTCTTTCATCATATAGTGTTTATAGCCACCTTTATCAGACGTGCCTAAATCAACTTTTATGGTGCGCATTTCGCGGTTGGCTAACGTACCAGAGGCGTCCCTAATCTCTAGCGATGTGCGGGTTACAATGGCCCAGTCGCCTTCATCAAGGTAGGTGACTTTATCTGTCATTGGTGCCAACGCCAATGCGTCTGATCCAACAAACATTTCGCCGTCTCCGTGACCAATCGCCAAGGGTGATCCTTTGCGGGCGGCGATTAATAGATCGTCTTCACCTTCAAATAAGAAACAAAGCGCATAGGCGCCTTCTAACCGGTCGATTGTTGCGGCGGCGGCATATTTTGGGGATAAACCATCTTTTAAATAGCTCATGCACAGTTGCACTACTGTTTCAGTGTCAGTGTCGGTTTCAAAAACAACGCCGTTTTGGGATAATTCGTCACGCAGCTCTTTGAAGTTTTCAATAATACCGTTGTGTACCACTGCCACATCTTTGGCGCGGTGCGGGTGTGAGTTTACGATATTTGGTACACCGTGTGTGGCCCAACGGGTGTGACCGATGCCTGCTTTCCCTGCAATCGGGTTATGTACCAAAAGATCGGATAGATTAACCAGTTTACCAACAGCACGACGGCGGCCCAATTTGCCTGCATCAACGGTTGCGATGCCTGCGCTGTCATATCCACGGTATTCAAGCCGTTTTAGGGCATCAACCAAAATCGGTGCCGCTTCATGATTGCCTAAGATACCTACGATACCACACATATATTCAGCCCTTTTTTAATGCCGCTTTGGCTGCGCGAAGTTTGTTCATCATCCGCAACGCTAATCCAATTCTATTTTCCTGTTTTGCCCGCCCTAATCCTAGGGCTTCGTCGGGCACATCTTTTGTTATGATGCTGCCAGAACCTGTCATGGCATCCGCACCCACACGTACGGGGGCCACAAGCATGGTGTTTGATCCGATAAAGGCGCGCGCGCCAATTTCAGTTTTGTGCTTAAACACACCATCATAATTGCAAGTGATTGTTCCTGCACCAATATTTGCTTGCGAACCTATATCGGCATCACCAATATAAGATAGATGATTTACCTTTGCACCTTCGCCTATTTGGGCCGCTTTGATTTCGACAAAATTACCGACCTTGGCGCCATTGGCCAATTCAGCACCTGGGCGCAAACGGGCATAGGGGCCGACGATGGCATCTTTTGATACGTGGCACCCTTCTAGATGTGAAAATGCGCGAATGGTGGCGTTGTTTTCTATTGTTACATCGGGGCCAAAAACTACATTTGGTTCGATAATAACATCACGCCCTATGATCGTATCGTAGGCTAGCCAAACCGTTTCAGCAGCAATAAGCGTAGCACCGTTTTCCATCGCATCACGGCGGGCCTTGGTTTGAAAGGCCACTTCAGCGGTAGCAAGATCAGTGCGAGAGTTTATACCCATTGTTTCGGTTTCATCACAAGCAATCGCTGCACATGTCAGGCCACGGGCGCGCGCAAGACCTACAATATCGGTCAAATAGTACTCACTACTTGCATTATCGTTCTGCACGTCATCCAGAATGCTAAACAACAGTCTTGCATCTGCACAAATGACACCAGAGTTGCAAAAATCAATATCGCGCTGGGCGTCCGTTGCATCTTTATACTCTATTATTGCCTCTAATTGCCCACCAGCAGTGGTGATAAGACGCCCATAACGGGCAGGGTCTGCGGCATGAAACCCTAAAACAACAACACCGTGTCCATCGCGCTTCTTGTCCAGCATGGCCTGAAGTGTTTCGGGTTGTACGAAAGGTGTGTCACCATATAAAACGATCACATCCCCGTCGAAATCCTGTAAGTCAGATGCCGCTTGTTGCACGGCATGGGCCGTACCTTCTTGTGTGGCTTGGTGTGCAAATAGGGCGGTGTCGTCATAGCTAGCGGCCGATTTTTTCACGGCCTCTGCACCATAACCTGTTACAACTACTATCTTTTTAGCAAAAGCATTCTGTGCAGTACGCATTGCATGTATCAGCATTGGTGCACCGGCCACATGATGTAATACCTTTGGCATATCCGATTTCATACGGCTGCCCATGCCAGCGGCTAATATTATGACTGCTAAATCCATTTTCACTCAATCTAGTTTAATTATCTGTCTTCTACGCAACAACGCGCCACAACAAAAGGGGGCATATGTTCAAGAAGTCTTTCACTTCGTTACGGGCTGTGGCAAACTAGACAGATAATAGGGGGAATTTGATGAAATCGGCGATCTTTGACCTAGACGGTACTTTGGCAGACACCAGTTGTGATCTGATAGCGGCGGCTAATGCCTGTTTTGTTAAAATAGGCGCACCACCACAACTTGACCCCGTTGCAGATGCAAGCACTGCGTTTCAGGGCGGGCGGGCTATGTTGAAACTGGGATTTGCGCGATTGGGGCAGATACCTGATGACATTCAAATGCAACAACATTTCGAATATTTGCTAAAGTTTTACGGCGATAACATTGACCATCACACGTTTTTATATGCGGGCGTGGTGGACTGTTTAGAGGAATTATCAAGGCGGGGGTATTTATTGGGGATTTGCACCAATAAACCAGAGGGTTTGGCGCAGAAACTTACAAAACGTCTGGGTATCAGGCATCACTTTGAAGCCCTGTTGGGGGCAGATAGCTTACCTGTTCGTAAGCCAGATGCGGGGCATTTGTTAGGCACGATTAAAGAGTTGGGTGGAAATCCGTCGAAATCTGTACTGATCGGGGACACGATCACAGATCGCAATGCGGCTAAAAACGCCTGGGTGCCCTGTATTCTGGTCACCTTCGGTCCTGACGGGCCACATGTGGCGGATTTAGAACCTGAGGGCTTGTTGGATCATTTTGACCAACTGCCTGACATGATGGATATGATGATCGAGGAGTAAGAATTTGGTGTATAGCTTTGAAGGTGGGCTCGCCGAACAACAGGGGAAGACATGCACAAAAGTTCTTCTACTTCGTTACGGCCTGTGGCAAACAAGTTGTGTAATATGAAATCAGTAATCTTTGATCTGGACGGTACCTTAGTAGACACCAGTGGTGATCTGGTGGCCGCTGCGAATGCCTGTTTTGTTAGTATGGGTGAAGCACCCCAACTTGACCCCAAAACAGATGCTAGCACGGCTTTTTTAGGGACTCTTGCCATGCTTGAGCTGGGCTTTTCGCGTTTGGGGTATATGCCTAGTGCTTCAAAAATGCAGGATTATTATGAGTACCTCTCAGATTTTTACGAAAAAAATATAGATTGCCATACCTATATGTATGACGGTGTTGTGGATTGTTTGGATACATTGAAGACGCGTGGATATTTAATGGGAATTTGCACCAATAAACGAATAAGATTTGCCGAAAAACTGATTAACCGTATGGGTATACGGCATTATTTTCAGGCGGTTGTGGGGGCAGACACCTTGCCCGTTCGCAAGCCAGATTCAGGACATTTACTAGGGACAATTAAAGCGATGAATGGCAACCCTATGAAAGCGATAATGATTGGTGATACAATTACAGATCGAAATGCGGCAAAAAACGCCTGCGTGCCATGTGTTTTGGTAACCTTTGGGCCAGATGGCGCAAAGGTTGCAGATTTAAAGCCTGAGGGTTTGTTGGATCATTTTGACCAATTACCTGATATGATGGATACCATGATTAAAGGATAAGCGTTTGACACGTAAATTCACAGGAAATTTCACACAACAAGAAGCAATTCCACAAGTCGGAATTGATGCGGCTGTAAAGGTGATGCAGCATGGGCGGTTGCATCGTTATAATGTAGCGCAGAATGAAGTTGCAGAAGCGGTGTTGCTGGAACAAGAATTCGCGGCATATGTGGGCGCGCAATATTGTCTGTCCGTGGCATCTGGCGGGTATGCGTTGGCGGCAGCTTTGCGAGCCGTGGAAATGGGGCAGGGTGATAAGGTTCTGACCAATGCGTTTACATTAGCCCCTGTGCCGGGTGCGATTGCGAATGCTGGCGGTGTGCCTGTGTTTGTAGAAGTAACAGAAAACCTGGTGATGGATTTGGATGATTTGCAAGCCAAAATTGCATCCAGTGGGGCGCGTTATTTGATGCTAAGTCATATGCGCGGGCATATCGTGGACATGGATGCATTGATGGCAATTTGCGATGCAGCGGGGGTTCTGGTTATTGAGGATTGCGCCCATACGATGGGGGCGCATTGGAACGGGGTGCCAAGCGGGCGGCATGGCATTGTTGGTTGTTATTCAACGCAAACGTTCAAGCATATCAATTCGGGCGAAGGTGGGTTGCTGATAACCAATGATGCGCAAGTGATGGCGCGGGCCACGATGCTATCGGGGTCTTACATGCTTTATGAAAGCCATGCGGCAGGTGCGCCAAGTGAGGCGTTTAACGATATTGCGTTAGATACGCCAAACTGTTCGGGGCGGATGGATAATTTGCGTGCGGCAATACTACGACCACAACTGGCTGCATTGGATGCGCAGGGGCAAAAATGGAATGCGCGTTACCAGCGCGTCGAGGCAGGTTTGCAAAACACGACGGGCCTACGGATTATTCCGCGCCCAAAGGAAGAGGATTATATAGCGTCATCTTTTCAATTCACATTGCCCGATTGGCAGTTGGATAAAGTTCACACCGTTCAAAAACGTTGTGCGGCACGCGGGGTGGAATTGAAATGGTTTGGCGCTGATAGGCCTGTGGGCTTTACGTCTCGTCATGACAGTTGGCGGTATGTAGATGCGCAGGAAATGCCACAAACAGACCGTGTGTTGTCAGGTCTTTTAGACATGCGGCTACCTTTGACCTTTAGCCTAGAGGATTGTGATTTTCTGGCAGATATAATCCGTGAAGAAGTCAGTGCGGTATATCAGGCGGAACACTGACATGCGGTTTAGTATTACAACTTACCTTTTCCTAGTTGCAGCAGTGCTTTTGTCCGTGCCACCTATTATTGATGTGGTAAATGGGGCCATCAAAGGTGAAAAAAACCTTTGCACCATAGCGTTGGTAATGGATGGTGATACTGTGAAAATTGACTGCCCAGACAGTGACATAAGTAACGCGCGGATTATGGGCTATGACACGCCAGAGAAAAATGCACGATGCATAGGCGAGTTTTTTAGTGCTATTCGCGCCACATGGGCATTGCGCATCATGTTATGGCGCGCACATGCGATTGAGATCAAGACAGACGGTAAAGACAAGTATGGCCGCGCTTTAATTCGGTTGTTGGTGAACGGAAACGACGTAACCCCAGCGATGGTTAGAACAGGTGTTGCCCGTATATATAGTGGTGGGCGGCGTGGTAGTTGGTGTGAATAGTCGCGCCGTTCCACTTTATAAGGTATAAAAGCTGCAAAACAGGCGTTGCCCATGTTGACCTTACTACGGTGCGCGGGTAGACCGATTAATAACTGTTCAAGAGCGAAAACGACAATAGGAGTAGCCGTTGGAAGACCTGTTAAGAGAGTATCTGCCAATCCTCGTGTTTTTAGGCATAGCGGCGGCCCTTGGCCTTGTCCTTATACTCGCTGCTTTCATTATTGCGGTACGCAATCCCGAAGCTGAAAAAATATCGGCTTATGAGTGTGGTTTTAACGCTTTTGATGATGCTCGGATGAAGTTTGACATTCGTTTCTATCTGGTTGCTATCCTGTTTATTATTTTCGACCTAGAGGTCGCATTTTTGTTTCCATGGGCAGCAAGCTTTCAATATGTTGGTACTTTAGGTTTCTGGTCTATGTTGGTTTTCTTAGGCGTGCTGACCGTTGGCTTTGCTTATGAGTGGAAAAAGGGAGCCTTGGAATGGGAGTAGCAACATCACTGAATTCCGCTGGTGCAGATAAAGAGATGGTAACAGCTGCCATGAACCGCGAATTGCAGGATCAGGGTTTTTTACTGACCTCAACTGCGGATATTATTAACTGGGCGCGTACGGGTTCTTTGCACTGGATGACATTTGGTTTGGCGTGTTGTGCTGTTGAAATGATGCACTGTGCTATGCCGCGCTATGATATGGAACGCTTCGGAACTGCCCCACGGGCAAGCCCGCGCCAATCTGATTTGATGATTGTTGCAGGTACGTTGACCAATAAAATGGCACCAGCACTGCGCAAGGTTTACGACCAAATGCCAGAGCCGCGTTATGTGATTTCGATGGGATCATGTGCAAACGGTGGTGGTTATTATCACTACAGCTATTCTGTTGTACGTGGCTGTGATCGCATTGTGCCTGTGGATGTTTATGTGCCGGGCTGCCCGCCAACAGCAGAAGCATTGCTATACGGTATTTTGCAGCTGCAACGTAAAATTCGCCGCACTGGCACGATTGTAAGGTAGGGATTGATGTCACAAGATTTGCAAGACCTAGGGGCTTTGATTGAAAGCAAACAATCAGATGCGATTGTAGGGTATGAAGTCAACGCTATGGGTGAGTTGGTGATGCAGGTAATACCTGCGGCCTTGCCAAAGCTGGTTGAATTTTTACGCACCAACCGCAACTGTAAGTTTTCTAGTTTGGTTGATATTACCGCCGTGGATTTTCCATCTGCTGCAAAACGCTTTGAAGTGGTTTACCATTTCTTGTCGATGTACATGAACCACCGCATTCGCCTAAAAGCACTTGTTGCCGAAGATGAAGTTGTACCGTCAATTTGCGAAGTGCATCCATCTGCCAACTGGTTTGAACGTGAAGTGTTCGATATGTACGGCATCCTGTTTTCCGACCACCCTGATCTGCGCCGAATTTTAACAGATTACGGTTTTCGCGGTTATCCGCTGCGCAAAGATTTCCCGACAACGGGTTATACCGAATGTCGGTATGATGAAGCCGCCAAGCGCGTGGTTTATGAACCTGTCTCGCTTGTTCAGGAATACCGTCAGTTTGATTTCCTGTCACCGTGGGAAGGGGCTGAATATATCCTGCCCGGTGACGATAAAGCGGAAGGGGCGAAGTGATGGACGGCAACTTCAACGACGCTAAAACCGGCGAACAGCGTATCCGTAATTTCAACATCAACTTCGGCCCGCAACACCCTGCGGCCCACGGTGTTTTGCGTTTGATTTTGGAACTGGACGGCGAAATTGTTGATCGCTGTGATCCACATATTGGCCTGCTACATCGCGGTACTGAAAAGTTGATGGAAAGCCGTACCTATCTACAAAACCTGCCATACTTTGACCGTCTGGATTATGTTTGCCCGATGAACCAAGAACACGCTTGGTGTCTGGCTATTGAAAAGCTGACAGGTGTGGAAGTTCCACGTCGCGCGTCTCTGATCCGTGTGCTTTATTGCGAAATAGGCCGCATTCTAAACCACATCTTGAACATCACCACACAGGCGATGGATGTCGGTGCGCTGACCCCGCCGCTTTGGGGTTTCGAGCAACGTGAAATTCTGATGGAATTCTATGAACGCGCATCTGGTGCCCGTCTGCACGCGGCTTACTTTCGCCCAGGTGGTGTACACCAAGATCTGTCACAGGAATTGTTGGATGACATCATGCAGTGGACGTTTGAGTTCCCTGAAATCATTGATGACATCGACGGCCTGCTGACCGAAAACCGCATTTTCAAACAACGCAATGTGGACATCGCGATTATATCAGAACAAGAAGCCCTTGATTGGGGTTTCTCTGGTGTGATGGTGCGTGGCTCTGGCATGGCATGGGATTTGCGCCGTGCGCAGCCTTATGAATGCTATGACGAATTTGACTTCCAGATCCCTGTAGGCACTAACGGCGACTGTTATGACCGCTACCTTTGCCGTATGCAGGAAATGCGTGAAAGCCTATCTATCATGCAGCAAGCGATTAAAAAATTGGAAGAGTCTACGGGTGACGTGCTTGCCCGTGGCAAACTGACACCGCCCTCGCGCAGTGACATGAAAACCTCGATGGAGGCTTTGATCCACCACTTCAAACTTTACACCGAAGGTTTCCATGTTCCAGAAGGTGAAGTTTATGTTGCTGTGGAAGCACCTAAAGGTGAATTTGGGGTCTATCTTGTATCAGACGGTTCAAACAAACCTTATAAAACCAAAATCCGCGCGCCGGGGTTTTTACACCTCGCCGCCATGGATCACATATGTAAAGGCCACCAGTTGGCAGACGTTGCAGCCGTCATCGGCTCATTAGACGTCGTATTTGGGGAAATTGATCGCTAATGTCATTGCGTCGTCTACATCACACACAGCCTGACAGCTTTGCTTTTACCGCTGCCAATAAAAAATGGGCCGCAGGTCAAATTGCCAAATTCCCAGAAGGGCGGCAAGCATCTGCTATCATCCCGCTTTTGTGGCGTGCGCAGGAGCAAGAAAGTTGGCTTTCAAAACCAGCGATTGAAGCTGTCGCAGACATGCTGGGCATGGATTATATCCGCGCGCTGGAAGTGGCGACGTTCTACTTTATGTTCCAGTTACAGCCTGTGGGCACTGTGGCGCATATTCAGGTTTGCGGTACATTGTCATGCATGATTTGTGGCGCGGAAGATTTAATTGGTGTGTGTAAAGAAGTTATTGCGCCTAACGCGCATCAAGTATCGAAAGATGGTAAATTCAGCTGGGAAGAAGTTGAATGTTTGGGGGCTTGTACAAACGCACCTATGGCCCAGATCGGCAAAGACTTCTATGAAGATTTGACCGTAGAAACATTTACCCAAATCATTGCAGATTTTGTAGATGGTAAAGTGCCTACACCCGGGCCACAAAATGGTCGGTATGCAGCTGAGCCATTAAGTGGACTAACCACACTACAGGATATGAACTCTGGCAAATACGATCACAACGTATCGGCAAGCCTAGCCTTGGAATATGCAGATACTGTTAAGCGCATTCAGGGCGATGAAGTGCCAATCTTAAAACCGCGGAAAAAATCCGCAAAGTCGAAGGTCAGTTAAAACACTGATCCATGAGGGGAAAAATTATGACACAGAATAATTCATCAAACGGTATAACAGCTTGCGTCACTGTATGTTGGCTTTTGGCTTTTGCATTTGGTATTTTTATTGCCGCGGCCTTAATCGGTTGGGCAGGGCTGCATGGCCTTGTTGCAGCGGTAATTGGATTGTTTGCGATGTTGATTGCGGGATGGTTACTAAAGGGTATGTTTTGTACCGATGAAGTATCATCCAGTGATGTTACACCTGCGGCCGCACCTGCAAAAGTTGTAAGCGCACCAGTTGCAGCGGCAGTTGAGCCAGAAGTGAAAGAAGCTGTTGCTAAGCCAAAGGCTAAAGCTGCACCAAAGAAGGCCGCTGCTAAAAAGGCACCAGTTAAAAAGCCTGCTGCGAAAAAAGCACCAGCAAAAAAGCCTGCTGCGAAAAAAGCCGCGGCAACAAAATTTTATAAAACGGCACCTGCGAAAGTTGATGACCTGAAACTGATTTCTGGTGTTGGCCCTAAGCTGGAAGTAACGCTGAATGAAATCGGTGTTTATCAGTATGCACAAGTAGCCGTATGGAAAGCTGCGGACATCAAAAAAGTGGATGACCAGTTGAAATTCAAAGGCCGCATTGTGCGCGATGACTGGATGTCACAAGCGAAAATTCTAGCCAAGGGTGGCGAAACAGAGTTTTCAAAGAAGAAGCGTAAATAATTATTTGCGTGAAAGAAAAATAAGTGGCCCCTGACCCAAAGCGCAAATCTGCGCGGGTTGCCTCGATTGTTATATTTATAACGATGCTGGGTTGGATGGGGGCCAGTTGGATCGGCGGGATGATCGGGCTGCCAATACGCTATGCGTTTTTGTTCGATTTTGCCGCGCTAGCCGCGCTGTTTTGGGCGATGGTTGTATTGTTTCAGGTCTGGAAATCAGGCCAAGATTAAAGGAAGACGGGCATGCTCGCAGATAAAGACCGGATCTTTACCAACCTATATGGTCAACACGACCGCTCGCTTGCGGGTGCGAAAAAACGTGGCCATTGGTCTGGCACTGCAAAGCTTATCAAAGAGGGCCGCGACTGGATTGTCGGTGAGATGAAAAAATCTGGCCTGCGCGGGCGTGGTGGCGCTGGTTTCCCAACAGGTCTAAAGTGGTCGTTTATGCCTAAAGAAAGCGACGGGCGGCCTGCGTACTTGGTTATCAATGCAGACGAGTCGGAACCAGGTACATGTAAAGACCGCGAGATCATGCGCAACGATCCGCACACGCTGATCGAAGGTGCGCTGATCGCAAGTTTTGCCATGGGTGCGAATGCAAGTTACATCTATATTCGCGGTGAATTCATTCGTGAACGCGAAGCTTTGCAGGCCGCCATTGATGAATGTTATGATGCGGGACTTTTGGGTAAAAATGCTGCCAAATCAGGCTGGGATTTCGATTTGTATCTGTCCCACGGGGCAGGCGCCTATATTTGCGGTGAAGAAACCGCGTTGCTGGAAAGCCTTGAGGGCAAAAAAGGCATGCCGCGCATGAAGCCGCCGTTTCCAGCGGGTGCGGGTCTTTATGGCTGCCCGACAACGGTGAACAACGTGGAAAGCATCGCGGTGGTCCCGACCATCCTGCGCCGTGGCCCTGATTGGTTCAGCTCGTTTGGCCGTGAAAACAATGCAGGTACCAAGCTGTTTGCCATATCCGGCCACGTCAACAACCCCTGTGTTGTGGAAGAGGCAATGTCTATTCCCCTACAAGAACTGCTGGAAAAACATTGTGGTGGGGTGCGCGGCGGCTGGAAGAACCTGAAGGCGGTCATTCCAGGTGGCTCATCAGTGCCATTGCTGCCGGCGGACATCTGCGGCGAAGCGATTATGGATTTTGACTGGCTGCGCAACCAGCGTTCTGGTTTGGGCACGGCGGCCGTGATTGTTATGGACGAAAGTGTTGATGTCATCAAAGCGATCTGGCGTCTGTCAAAGTTCTACAAACACGAAAGCTGCGGTCAATGTACGCCGTGCCGTGAAGGTACTGGCTGGATGATGCGGGTGATGGAACGTCTGGTGACGGGCGAGGCAGAAGTTGAAGAGATCGACATGCTGCTGGATGTCACGAAACAAGTCGAAGGCCACACCATCTGTGCGCTGGGTGATGCAGCGGCTTGGCCTATTCAGGGTCTGATCCGACACTACCGCAATGAGATTGAAGATAGAATTAAACACAAACGGACTGGCCGCGTTTCTGCGGTTGCAGCGGAGTAACGCGCATGTCTGATCTACGCAAAGTAATCATTGATGGTACCGAAGTCGAAGTAGACGGGGCGATGACCCTGTTGCAGGCTTGTGAAGTGGCGGGCATCGAAGTGCCGCGTTTTTGTTACCATGAACGTCTGACCATTGCGGGCAACTGCCGCATGTGTCTGGTTGAAGTTGTCGGTGGTCCACCAAAACCTGCGGCGTCTTGTGCTATGCAGGTGCGTGATTTGCGCCCCGGCCCCGAAGGCCAACTGCCAGTCGTGAAAACCACCTCACCTATGGTCAAAAAGGCCCGTGAAGGTGTGATGGAATTCCTGCTGATTAATCACCCACTGGATTGCCCGATCTGCGATCAGGGCGGTGAGTGTGACTTGCAAGACCAAGCCATGGCATATGGTGTTGATTTTTCCCGTTTTCGTGAACCAAAACGCGCGGTGGACGATCTTGATCTAGGGCCGTTGGTGGCTACTACAATGACACGCTGCATATCATGTACGCGTTGTGTGCGCTTTACATCCGAAGTTGCGGGTATCACTGCGATGGGTCAAACAGGCCGTGGTGAAGACAGTGAAATTACCACGTATCTGAACCAGACTTTAGACAGTGAATTGCAAGGTAATATCATTGATCTGTGCCCAGTTGGTGCTTTAACTTCAAAGCCTTACGCGTTTTCAGCGCGCCCTTGGGAATTGAAGAAAACCGAAACCATTGATGTGATGGATGCGCTAGGCTCAAACATTCGCGTTGACACTAAAGGCCGTGAAGTGATGCGCATATTGCCGCGTAACCATGACGGTGTGAATGAAGAATGGCTGTCAGACAAAGCACGTTTCATCTGGGATGGCTTGCGCCGTCAACGTCTTGACCAGCCTTATGTAAAGAAAAGCGGTAAATTGAAGCCTGCCTCTTGGGATGAGGCTTTTGCAGCGATTGCGAAGGCCGTGAAGGGTAAGAAAGTTGCAGCTATTGCGGGCGATTTGGCCTCTGTAGAAGCGATGTATGCGTTGAAATCTTTGGTTGCGGGCCTTGACGGTAATGTTGAGTGCCGTGTGGACGGTGCTAAACTGCCAAGCGGCAATCGTTCTGCTTACGTGGGAACAGCGTTGATCGAAGATATTGATACGGCGGAAATGATCCAGCTTATCGGCACTAATCCACGTCACGAAGCACCAGTTTTGAACGCACGTTTGCGCAAAGCATGGTCGCGCGGTGCGAACATCGGTTTGGTGGGTGAGGCGGTTGATCTGACTTATCCTTATGCCCATGTCGGGACTGATCGCGCGGCACTTGAAAAACTTACCAAGAAGAAGATTTCTGCGGAAACGAAAAAAGCACCAAGCCTTGTGATTATTGGCCAAGGCGCCATTCAAGGGGCTGACGGCGAGGCGGTACTGGCAGCAGCGATGCAGCTGGCTGAAAATTCCAACTCCAAGTTGATGGTTCTACATACGGCAGCATCGCGTGTTGGCGGTATGGACGTTGGTTTTACCACCAAGGGCGGTATGAAAGCAGCACTTAAAGACGCACAAGTGGTATTCAATCTGGGTGCGGACGAAGTTGAAATCGCTGACAATCCATTTGTGATTTACCAAGGCAGTCACGGTGATCGCGGCGCGCACCGCGCTGATGTGATCCTACCGGGTGCTACTTATACAGAAGAAAGCGGTATATTCGTCAATACCGAAGGCCGCCCACAAATGGCAGCGCGTGCAGGCTTTGCACCGGGGGACGCGAAAGAAAACTGGGCAATCCTGCGGGCTTTGTCTGCGGAACTGGGGCAGGTTTTGCCTTATGATAGTTTGGCACAGCTGCGTCAGGCCTTGTTTGCCGAATTCCCACATCTGGCCGCGATGGATACGGTGCCAACCAATAAGTGGAAAGCGGTTAAGCCAAAAGCCTTGAAAGGCAAAGCGTTTACAAACGCGATTAGCGATTACTTCCTAACCAACCCGATTGCACGGGCCTCTGTTGTGATGGCAGAGCTTTCTGCCAACGCGAAAGCCCGCAAAGACAAACCAATGGCGGCGGAGTAACAACGTGATCCTAAGCCATATGACATATGTATACGCATTGCTGGCCATGTTTGGCCTGTTGCTTGCCTGTACGCCATCTGGCCAAGAGGTAACGCAAAACCCAAATGGGGGCGCATTGGAATATATCAAAGTTGATACCCGCCTGATGAAACCAGAATTGGTTAATATGGTCGTCACCATGCGCAACCCTCGCACCCCAACAGATGTGTTGGCCTATGTGGAATGTGCCGCCGCGCAATATACACTGATCCGTGGTTTCGGCTTTGCTGGCCGCATTCAGGTCAATGTGACCGAAGCCGAAGGCATTTGGGCAGGTAACGCAATATACACACTTTCGAACGCACACCCCGGTGGGCGACATACAATAGATGCTGAAGTGACGGTGGAAGATTGCACCGCACATAACATACCGATGGTCTAAGGATAAGATATGGCAGAATTTTTCTCATCTAACTTAGGGATATTCCTAATCATTGTAGGGCAGGTCTTACTGATGACCGCTTTCGTGATGATTAGCCTATTGGTTTTGGTATACGCTGACCGTAAAATTTGGGCGGCCGTACAAATGCGCCGTGGCCCGAATGTGGTGGGCCCTTGGGGGGCTTTGCAAACTGTGGCTGATGCCGCGAAATACGTCTTTAAAGAGATTGTTATTCCTGCGGGTGCAGATAAAACCGTGTTTATGCTGGCACCTTTAGTGGGCTTCATCTTGTCGATGATTGCATGGGCGGTGATACCCTTTTCAGAAACTTTGGTACTGTCTAACCTGAATGTTGCAGTGCTTTATATCTTCGCGGTTTCTTCATTAGAGGTTTACGGCGTTATTATGGGCGGTTGGGCTTCAAACTCTAAATACCCATTTTTGGGTGCACTACGTTCGGCTGCTCAAATGATTTCATATGAGGTTTCCATTGGTTTCATCATTGTAGGGGTGATACTGTCCACAGGTTCGCTAAGCTTGGTAGATATTGTTATGGCCCAAAAAGGCGATTACGGCTTCTTTAACTGGTACTGGTTGCCGCATTTCCCGATGGTATTTTTGTTCTTTATCTCGGCACTTGCTGAAACAAACCGCCCACCGTTTGATCTGCCAGAGGCAGAAAGTGAACTGGTGGCGGGCTATCAGGTTGAATATTCATCAACACCGTTCCTGCTATATATGGCTGGTGAGTATATTGCGATTTGGTTGATGTGTGCACTGACCTCAATTCTGTTCTTCGGCGGTTGGTTATCCCCAATCCCGGGCATTCCAGACAGCCCGTTGTGGTTGGTTGGCAAAATGGGCTTTTTCTTCTTTATGTTTGCGATGGTGAAATCTATCGTGCCACGCTATCGCTACGATCAGTTGATGCGTTTGGGTTGGAAAGTATTCCTGCCATTGTCTTTGGGTTGGATCGTTCTGGTGGCATTTTTTGCACAATATGGGGCCTTTGGCGGTGCGTATGCCCGCTGGGTTGTAGGGGGTTAATCATGGCACATTCTTTAAAACGTCGCATATCCTATTTTCTGTTGCTGGATATCGCAAAAGGGTTTCAGTTGGGTTTGAAGTATTTCTTTAAACCGAAATACACACTGAACTATCCGCATGAAAAAGGCCCGCTTAGCCCGCGTTTTCGCGGTGAACATGCGTTGCGCCGCTATCCAAATGGCGAAGAACGCTGCATCGCCTGCAAACTGTGCGAAGCGATTTGCCCTGCACAAGCCATCACTATTGATGCTGAACCACGTGATGACGGCAGCCGCCGTACCACGCGCTATGACATTGATATGACTAAATGCATCTATTGTGGTTTCTGCCAAGAAGCTTGCCCAGTGGATGCCATCGTAGAAGGCCCAAACTTTGAGTTTGCCACGGAAACCCGTGAAGAGCTGTTCTATGACAAAGACAAATTATTGGCGAACGGCGAGAGATGGGAAGCGGAAATTGCCCGCAACCTGGAACTCGACGCGCCCTATAGATAAGAAGGAACGGATACTCATGGGCTTTACAGTCATCGCTTTTTATCTGTTTGCATTCACCGCAGTGGCCTCTGGCCTGTTGGTGGTGCTTTCACGAAACCCGGTACATTCGGTACTGTGGTTGATCCTTACGTTCTTTAGTGCAGCGGGCCTGTTTGTGCTGATGGGGGCCGAATACGTCGCCATGCTGCTGGCGATTGTTTATGTCGGGGCAGTTGCCGTGTTGTTTCTGTTCGTGGTGATGATGCTGGATGTTGACTTTGTTGAGTTGCGTTCTGGTCTGTCAAAATATCTACCGCTTGGCCTACTGATCGGTGCGTTATTGCTTATGGAATTAGGCCTGATATTTGGCCACTGGAACTTTGCGGAAGATGCGCAGGCATTACGTGCCGCAGTAACGCCTGACATGGCGGAGACGCACAATACCATCGCTTTGGGTAAACTGATCTATACGGATTATATCTATATGTTCCAAGCCTCTGGCATGATCCTGCTTGTGGCGATGATCGGTGCGATTGTGCTGACACTGCGCCATCGCAAGGATGTGAAACGCCAAGTGATCGCGGATCAGATTTTGCGTGATCCAAAGGATGCAATGGAATTGAAAGACGTTAAATCGGGGCAGGGGTTATGATTACACTTGAACACTATCTGGCATTGGCTGCCGTACTGTTTACCATCGGTATTTTCGGCATATTCGTGAACCGTAAAAACGTCATCATTATTCTGATGTCGATTGAATTGATGCTGTTGGCTGTGAATATTAACTTCGTAGCTTTCTCGACCCATCTAAACGATCTGGTCGGGCAGATTTTTACCCTGTTTGTGCTAACCGTTGCCGCCGCTGAAGCGGCCATTGGGCTGGCTATTTTAGTTTGTTTCTTCCGTAACCGTGGCACGATCGCGGTGGAAGATGTGAATGTGATGAAAGGTTAACGGACTTATGGAAACGATCCTTTTATTCGCACCACTGGTTGGTTCTTTGATTTGCGGCTTTGGTCACAAATTCATTGGGGAACGCGCGGCAATGGCGGTGTCAACCGGCATGCTGTTTTTGTCAGCGTTACTGTCATGGGCAATTTTTCTGACATTCAACGGCCATGATGAAGTTATTCCACTGTTTCGCTGGGTTGAAAGTGGCACGTTGTCTACTGACTGGGCCATTCGTATTGACCGTTTAACAGCTGTTATGCTTGTGGTTATCAACACTGTATCCGCATTGGTTCACCTTTATTCTTGGGGTTACATGAAAAATGACCCGCAATGGAAAGAGGGCGAAAGTTATAACCCGCGCTTCTTTGCCTACCTGTCATTCTTTACCTTCGCTATGCTTATGCTGGTGACATCCGACAACCTGCTGCAAATGTTCTTTGGTTGGGAAGGCGTAGGCGTGGCCTCATATCTGCTGATCGGTTTTTATTACCGCAAACCAACTGCTGGTGCAGCAGCGATGAAAGCTTTTATTGTTAACCGTGTTGGTGACTTTGGCTTTGCTTTGGGCATCTTTGGCCTGTTCTATCTAACTGACAGCATTAACTTTTCAGAAGTTCTTGATCCGCATAACGCAAAAGAGCTGTCACAACAGACAATCCATTTCCTGAACTGGGATATGAATGCGCTGGAAGTGATTACTATGCTGCTGTTCATCGGTGCGATGGGTAAATCTGCACAGTTGTTCCTGCACACATGGTTGCCCGATGCGATGGAAGGGCCAACACCTGTGTCGGCACTGATCCACGCCGCAACTATGGTTACCGCTGGTGTGTTCATGGTGTGCCGTCTTAGTCCGCTTTTGGAATATGCAGAGTTCACCCCGAATTTCATCATCTTCATCGGTGCGACTACGGCGTTTTTTGCCGCCACTATTGGCCTTGTGCAAAACGACATCAAACGCGTGATTGCCTATTCTACATGTTCGCAGCTGGGTTATATGTTTGTAGCCGCAGGTGTGGGCGCATATGGCGTGGCGATGTTCCATCTGTTCACGCACGCTTTCTTTAAAGCGATGCTATTCTTGGGTGCGGGTTCTGTGATTACTGCGATGCACCACGAACAAGACATGCGCAACTATGGCAATCTGCGTAAAAAAATACCACTTACCTTTGCTGCAATGATGATTGGTACATTGGCGATTACGGGTGTGGGCATTCCTTTAACCAGTATTGGTTTTGCAGGCTTCCTGTCAAAAGACGCAATTATTGAAAGCGCATTTGCGGGTGGTGATGGTGTTGCACGCTATGCGTTCTGGATGCTTGTATTTGCCGCCGCCATGACCAGTTTTTATTCTTGGCGTCTAATTTTCATGACGTTCTATGGAAAAGAACGCGGTGATCCCCATACGCATGAACATGCGCATGAAAGCCCTTGGACAATGACCGTACCGTTAGCCGTGTTGGCACTTGGTGCTACGTTTTCTGGTGTTATTTGGTACGGGGATTTCTTTGGCCACCACTACCAAGAATGGTTTGGCGCGTCTATTTATGAAAACCATGATACCAACCATGTAATCCACGATGCACACGGTGTGGCATCATGGGTGAAGGTTTCACCATTCATTGCTATGGTTCTAGGCTTTCTATTGGCTTACATTATGTACATCTTGAAACCAACGGCACCAGCGGCCTTGGCCAAACAGCAACGCTTTCTATACGCGTTCTTGCTGAACAAATGGTATTTCGATGAGCTGTATGATCTGATTTTTGTAAAACCTGCAAAAGCCTTGGGAACCTTCCTTTGGAAAAAAGGCGATGGCACTGTTATTGACGGCACCATCAACGGGATCGCGATGGGTATTATCCCGTGGATCACCCGCCTAGCGGGTCGTGCCCAATCGGGTTACGTCTATCACTACGCATTTGCTATATTTATTGGATTGGTTGCCATCATCGCATGGTTTGCAATCGGCGGGAGCGCACACTAATGGAAAATCTTCTGTCAATTATCACCTTCCTGCCCATGCTGGGCGCGGCTATTCTGATAGTTTTCCTGCGCGGCAATGATGATTACGCGCAACGCAATGCCAAGATATTGGCATTGGTGACAACTGCCGCCACTTTTGTGATCTCTGCAGTTGCATTGATTGCCGAGTTTGACCCAAGTAATACGGACTTTCAACTGGTTGAAAAACGCGAATGGCTTGCAGGCCTGACCTATAAAATGGGTGTCGACGGGATCAGCGTTTTGTTTGTGATGCTGACTACGTTCCTGATGCCGATTGTGATCGGGGCTTGTTGGACGGTGACCACGCGCGTCAAAGAATACATGGTACTGTTTCTTATCCTAGAAAGCCTGATGATCGCGGTTTTCTGTTCACTGGATCTGGTGCTGTTCTATGTGGTGTTTGAGGCGGGCCTAATCCCGATGTTCCTGATTGTTGGTATTTGGGGCGGCAAAGACCGGGTTTATGCATCCTTCAAGTTCTTCCTATACACTTTGCTGGGTTCGGTATTGATGCTGGTTGCGATGATCGTGATGTGGATGGAAGCGGGTACTACGGATATTCCAACGCTTCTGAACCACGAGTTTAGCTTTTCCAATATGTCTGTGCTTGGCATTAGCATCACGGGCGGTTTGCAAACCCTGCTGTTCCTAGCGTTCTTTGCCAGCTTCGCGGTAAAAATGCCAATGTGGCCAGTACATACTTGGCTGCCTGATGCACACGTGCAAGCCCCAACAGCGGGTTCCGTTGTTTTGGCGTCTATCCTGTTGAAAATGGGCGGCTACGGTTTCTTGCGGTTCAGCCTACCAATGTTCCCCGTAGGGACAGAAGTGATGGCAACTTTCGTGATGACCTTATCTGTTATTGCGATTATCTACACATCGCTAGTGGCGTTAGTGCAAAAAGATATGAAAAAACTGATCGCCTATTCATCAGTTGCCCACATGGGGTTCGTGACAATGGGTATATTCGCGCTAAACAAGCAGGGGCTTGATGGCGCAATTTACCAAATGATCTCACACGGGTTTATCGCAGGTGCCTTGTTCTTGGCGGTTGGGGTGATTTATGAACGCATGCACACCCGCGAAATTGATGCCTACGGTGGTCTTGTTATCCGTATGCCTGCCTATGCGCTGGTATTCATGTTCTTCACTATGGCCAATGTTGGCCTGCCAGGAACATCTGGCTTCGTTGGTGAATTCCTGACCTTGGTGGGGGCCTTTAAAGCCAACACATGGATCGCCTTTGGGGCGACATCAGGTGTGATCTTGTCCGCCGCCTATGCGCTTTGGCTTTACCGCCGCGTGGTGTTTGGCGACATGATTAAAGAAAGCCTGAAAACCATCACTGATTTGGATGCGCGCGAATATATGATGATCGTACCTTTGGTGATTATGACCATTCTGTTGGGTGTCTACCCTGCATTGGTTTTGGATATCATCGGCCCTTCGGTCGACGCACTACTTGAAAATGTAACATCAGCACAGGCGGCAGCACATGCCGCTCTGGCGCAAAACTAGAGGTTTGTTGAAATGATGATTGGCACTGATCTAAATACGGTTCTGCCAGAGCTGATTTTGGCGATCTACGCGATGGCCGCCCTGATGTTCTCGGTCTATTTCGGCAAAGACAAACGCGCCAATGCGGTGTTTTGGATGACTGCCATTGTGATGGTGATACTAGCTGTAATGATCGCTTTGGCACCCGCTGGTGCGCACACTGCCTTTAACGGCGCCTTCGTTGATGATGCTTTCGCGCGTTATGCCAAAGTGTTGATGCTGTTGGCTAGTGCGGTTATTATCCTGTTAAGCAAGGATTATCTGCAAAAAAACAACCTGTTGAAATTCGAATACCCCATCTTGATTGCACTTGCCACGTTGGGGATGATGATGATGGTTTCCGCTGGCGATCTGATGTCGCTGTATATGGGGTTAGAACTGCAATCGTTGTCACTTTATGTGGTCGCCGCATTTCGCCGCGACAGTTTGCGTTCAACAGAAGCGGGTTTGAAATACTTCGTTCTGGGCGCACTTTCATCTGGTATATTGTTATATGGTGCATCACTTGTTTACGGGTTTTCTGGCACCACGGTATTCAGCGGTATCGCTTCTACCATCACAGACGAAGGTTTGGGATTAGGCATGATCTTTGGTCTTGTTTTCCTATGTTCTGGGATGGCGTTTAAAGTATCTGCTGTACCGTTTCACATGTGGACACCCGACGTATATGAAGGCTCGCCCACACCTGTGACGGCCTTCTTTGCAACCGCACCCAAAGTGGCTGCCGCTTGTCTGTTTGCCCGTGTATTGCACGATGCATTCCCAACAGCACAAGCTGACTGGACACAGATTATAGCACTACTTTCCGTAGGCTCTATGTTCTTGGGCGCGATTGCGGCTATCGGCCAAACCAACATCAAACGCTTGATGGCCTATTCATCAATCGCACATATGGGTTTTGCCCTGATGGGGCTGGCGGCTGGCACCGAAGCTGGTGTGCAGGCCCTGCTGATCTATATGGCTATCTATGTGGTAATGAATATCGGCACGTTTGCCTTTATCCTGAACATGGAACGTGACGGTAATGCGATCACGGATATCAAATGTCTTGGACAGTATTCCAAAGTGGAACCTGCACGTGCCGCTGCCCTAGCAATTCTGATGTTCTCACTTGCTGGCATCCCGCCTTTGGTTGGGTTTTTCGGTAAGTTTTACGTCCTAAAAGCAGCGATTGATGCTGATATGGCATGGCTTGCTATCGCTGGTGTAATTGCTTCTGTAATCGGTGCGTTTTATTACTTGCGGATTATCTACTTTATGTACTTCGGCAATGAAGTTGACCCGATGACAGGTAAAATGCCCGCACTGCACTACGTTGCCCTAATGGGTGCCGCTGCCGTCATGTTGTTTGGTGTGATAAATCTGTTCGGGATAGAGGCCTATGCAGCCATTGCGGCTGAAGCTTTGCTAAAATAATGGATAGCTGGCCGCAAGGCTATGATAGGGTTGTATATGATACGATCGATAGTACAAATTCAGAGGCAAGAAGGCGAATATATACTGCCCTTGGGCCTTGTTGGATTTTGGCACATGAACAAACTGCAGGCATTGGCAGGCGCGGGCGGGCGTGGTCAACGCAGGCAGGGAACTTTGCGGCAACGCTTCTTCAACCTTTGAATATGCCACTAAACCAAGCTGCATTACAAAGCTTCACTGCCGCATTAGCTTTGCGTGACGCATTTCTTGCTGTTGGCGGTAAGCCCGACGACTTCAGCTTAAAATGGCCCAATGATGTGCTGTTGAAAGGCGGTAAAGTTGCAGGAATTCTTTTAGAAACGATGGGTAAGGGGCCAAGCCATTTGTGCATAGGTATTGGTGTAAATCTGGCCCATGCCCCAAGTGTAACCGCATTAGAAACCACAGCTACACCACCGAAATCCCTTATAGGGGATGCGCAGGTGCATGTTACCGCCGAGCAGTTTTTGGCGGTACTTGCAGTGGCCTTTGATACGCGGCAAATGCAATTTCAACAGGGTGGTTTTGATGCCATCAGGCGCGATTGGTTGAAGCACGCCGTGAAGCTGGGTGAACAAATTATAGCGCGTACCATCTCACATGAAATACACGGTCGTTTTGAAACAGTGGACGAAACGGGCGCACTTGTACTACATACCGATAAAGGGCTGCGTTATATAACAGCGGCTGAAATATTTTTTGGCGAAAGTTAGGGACATGCTTCTAACAGTTGACGTTGGCAATACAAACACAGTTTTTGCAGTACACGATGGCAAAGAGTTCTTGTCAGATTGGCGTTGCGAAACAGTGCATCAACGTACGGCGGATGAATATTATGTCTGGTTGATGAACTTGATTAAGTTGCAAGGGTTAGACGCCCAAATTGACCGCGTGATTATATCCTCTGTTGTGCCACAAGTTGTGTTTAATCTGCGCGTTCTATCTGATCGGTACTTTAACTGCCGCCCTATTGTTGTCGGAAAATCTGAATGCGAACTGGGCGTGGATGTACGGGTGGATGAAGGCACACATGTGGGGGCTGACCGTTTGGTAAACACGGTTGGTGCTTATAATCGTTATGGTGGCAATCTGATTGTGGTCGATTTTGGAACTGCTACGACCTTTGATGTGGTCGACCATGATGGCGCCTATATCGGTGGGGTCATCGCCCCAGGTGTGAACCTGTCGATCAAAGCCTTACATGAAGCGGCCGCCGCTTTGCCGCATATTGACGTTACCCAACCCGACAAAGTAATTGGCACCAACACGGTTGCCTGTATGCAATCGGGTGTGTTTTGGGGCTATATTGGCTTGATTGAAGGCATATGTGCTAAAATACGTGATGAACATGGCACACCGATGAAAGTCATTGGCACGGGTGGCTTGGCAACGCTGTTCGAACGCGGCACAGACCTTTTTGACACTATAGATAATGATCTGACCTTGCATGGGCTTGTGTTGATCGAAGCCCATAATCGGAGCACTTAATGAGTAATCAAAATAAACTAATCTTCCTGCCCTTAGGTGGTGCCGGCGAAATCGGCATGAATATGTATCTGTATGGCTACGGCCCAGCAGGTAAAGAACGCTTCATCATGGTAGATGTTGGTGTGACATTCCCCGCTATGGACGGCACCCCTGGTGTTGATTTAATCATGGCTGATAGCGCATATATTGAGGCCCGCGTTGACCGTCTTGATGCGATTTTCATCACCCACGCGCATGAAGACCACATTGGCGCATTGGGCTTGTTATACCCTAAATTGGCAGTACCAATTTATGCACGTCCCTTCACGGCGGCAGTTGCACGCGCTAAAATGGAAGATCGCGGGCAAGATCCTTGGCTTGTACAAGTGGTTGATGCTTATCCTGCACAAATAGAAGCAGGCCCTTTCAAAGTTAGCTATCTACCCTTAGCCCACTCAATCCCAGAGGCCGCAGGCCTTATCATCGACAGCCCGGCAGGGCGCGTGGTGCATACGGGTGATTTTAAACTGGATAAAGACCCGATTGTTGGTGAAGCTTATGATCCCGCATTGTTTGCCCAAGTCGCCCAAGGCGGCATCAAAGCTTTGGTTTGTGACAGTACGAACGTATTTTCACCTGAGGCAGGGCGATCAGAATCAACACTGAATGCAAACATCACCAAACTGATCGCAGATGCATCAGGCATGATGGTTGCCACAACATTTGCATCTAACGTCGCACGTCTGAAAACATTGGCGCAAGCAGGTGTGGATGCGGGTCGTTCGGTTTGTGTTTTAGGCCGTTCGATGCAACGCATGATGAATTATGCGCAGACCACAGGCGTGTTGCAAGATTTCCCACCAACCATTGAATTGGAAGACGCGCAAAGCGTGCCACGCGAAAACTTAATGTTGATCGTGACAGGGTCACAAGGTGAAAGCCGTGCGGCCTCTGGCCAACTGGCACGCGGTAAGTATCTTGGTTTGACAATGAAAGAGGGCGATACGTTCTTATTCTCGTCCAAAACTATTCCGGGTAACGAAGTGCCCGTGGGCCGCATTGTAAACAGCTTTTCTGAAATGGGTGTGAAAGTCATTGATGACAGTTCTGGCCTGTATCACGTATCAGGCCATGCTAACCGTCCAGACTTGGAAGAGATGCACGATGTTTTCCAACCCGAAATGTTGATCCCAATGCATGGTGAACACCGTCATTTGCGCGAACACGCGGAATTGGCGCAAAGCAAAGGCATTGCTAGTATCATTGCACCGAATGGCGCGATGATTGATATGACGGGTAAAAAGCCAAAAGTCATTGAACATATAGAAACTTCTCGCCTGTACTTAGATGGCAACCAGTTGATCGGTGCCTTTGATGGCGTGGTACTGGAACGTATCCGCATGGCAACACGCGGATTGGTGGCTATGTCGATTATCATAGAAGAGGGCGAAGTGATTGGGGTTTGGGCAGATGCAAAAGGTTTGCCCGACACAAAAGCTATGCAGGCAGGCCTAAATGACTTGATCGAAGAGGCGGTAGAGAAAGAATTGCTAAAGGCCAAACGTAAGTTGTTAAATTCAGACGATGAAGTTGATCGTCTTGTTTCCCGTATTGTAAGCCGTACGTGTAAAGATGCGGTGGGAAAAAAGCCTGTTTCACAAGTGATGATTAACAGGCTGATCGCGGATTAAAGCACTGTAGCGTGGGCTTCAGCCCACGCGTTTCTCAACATATATTAGTATGACAGGTGGGCCCATAGCCAACCCCACAAACAAACCTATGCAGCACTCTCATCTTTAGATTTACTGTCTTCTTCAACAGGTGTCTCTGTTTTTGCGGCAACCCCTGCACGAATATCACGCAGCATAAACGCAGGCATGTGATCGCCCAAGCCAACGACATGGTTTTGGTTGCCTTGATGACGTCCACCACCTTTTTTATGACGCTGATTGCGTTCTTGTGGTTCAGGTTTTTTGTCTTGTTGCACAGCAGGCTTTTTATTTTGTTGCGCTGCAGGCTTGGTATCTTGTTGCGCCACAGGTTTCACTTCTGCTTTCGGTTTATCCTGCTTTTTCGCGCGCGTAGGGCGGTCTTGGGCTACAGGTGTGTCAAACTCAGCGCGTGGAATGGGGCCTTTCAATAATTCTTCTACTTTAACCAAATGCTTTTCTTCATGAGGCAGACACAAGGTAAAGGCTTTACCTGAACGCCCTGCACGGCCAGTGCGGCCAATGCGGTGAATATAATCCTCTGCGTGGATCGGCACATCATAGTTAAACACATGGCTTACATTTGGGATGTCCAGACCACGTGCTGCCACGTCAGATGCAACAAGTAAGGTGATGTCGTTATTCTTGAACCCGCTCAACACTTCCATGCGGTAACGTTGGTCAAGATCACCGTGAATAGCACCCACACTTGCCCCGTATTTTTTCATGGATTTCAATACGATATCCACATCAACTTTGCGATTACAAAAGATGATCGCATTGGTCAGCGTGTCGCCTTCATCGGTAATGATCTTGCGCAGCATATCGCGTTTAGCCTTGGCTTCCACTTTGCGATTAGGGGCTTTGAAACATACGACTTTCTGCTCAATGGTTTCAGAGGCAGTCGCTTGGCGCGCCACTTCCACACGTTCAGGGTTCGATAAGAATTCCTGCGTAATACGCGTAATTTCAGGGGCCATCGTGGCCGAGAAAAACAGGGTTTGGCGGGTGAAAGGTGTTAGCTTAAAGATGCGCTCAATATCAGGGATAAAACCCATATCCAACATCCGGTCAGCTTCATCCACAACCATAATTTCTATGCCTGTAAGTAACAATTTACCACGTTCAAAATGATCTAGTAAGCGGCCAGGCGTGGCAATTAAAACGTCAACACCACGGTCAATCAGTTTGTCCTGATCCTTAAACGATACACCACCGATTAAAAGTGCCATATCCAGTTTGCAGTACTTCGCATATAGTTCAAAGTTTTCGGCGACTTGGGCAGCCAACTCACGTGTTGGGCATAATACAAGCGAGCGCGGCATCCTTGCGCGTGCGCGGCCACGTGCCAATTTATGCACCATAGGTAACGTAAAGCTGGCGGTTTTGCCTGTGCCAGTTTGGGCAATTCCTAGAACATCACGGCCTTCCAAAGCAAATGGAATGGCTTGTGCTTGAATGGGTGTAGGTGTTTCATAGCCGACGTCGTTTACGGCTTTTAGAACTTTGGGGTTAAGACCCAGATCGGTAAATTTTATCATATATCTCGCGTTGTTAGCGGCGTTAGTTGATGCCGCAATCTTCAGTCGCGGCCTGACAGCCGAAGTGCTGTCGTTCATATGGGCATTCGTTTAGCGAAATTACACAAAGAGTCAATATTAGCTGTGGTTTTGTGGCGATTATGATGTATTTACGCCTAAATTCCCCCTTTTACCTTGCGGATTAATGCCTAAGATTAGGACAACTTCGGAGGTCGGTATGAAGCTAGTTCTACAAGATATATGGCGTAGTTTCCGTTCATTGCCTTTGTGGGTACAGATATGGGTGGGGGTCATCCTTGTGCCCGTTAATATGGCCACTATCGTACTTATCACCGAACCCTGCTGTTGGTTGATCCCCGTTCTGGCGATTGGTGGCATGACGCCAAATTTATTCTTGATGTTCGTCGAGCGCGGCTTTTCCAAAGCAATGGCTCTGTCGCATCTGGTTTTGTGGATACCGCTATTGGCAATACTGGCCTATGAAGTAAACACAAACTGGATATTTGCCGATTATCTGATGATATTGTTTATCGTGGATGCCATTTCTATCGTATTTGATCTAAAAGACAGCCGTGACTGGATTAAGGGCGATCGAAAGGTCGCTTCCTAAACCATAATATCCTTCGTCGCTACCAGCTTTAGTTCTGGGAAATCGCGTTCAACACGGTCAATATCCCATTGTAACCGCGTCATATAAACAGGATCGCCATCATGGTCAGATGCCATATGGCCCTTGTTGGTATTTATGAAGCTATCCACCTTATCCGTAGGCCCAGATAACCATCGGGCAGAGGTGAATTGGGTCTGCTCAAATCGCACAGGTATGCCGTATTCCAATTCAATCCGTGAAGCCAGAACATCAAACTGCAAGCTGCCAACAACACCGATAATCCAACCCGATCCGATCATCGGTTTGAAAAGTTTAGCGGCCCCTTCTTCGGCAAATTGGTTCAGGGCTTTGTCCAGATGTTTTGACTTCATCGGGTCAGTTGTACGCACGGATTGCAACAATTCAGGTGCAAATGACGGGATGCCGGCAAAATGCAACATCTCTCCTTCGGTCAATGCGTCACCGATGCGCAACTGCCCATGGTTTGGAATGCCGATAATATCACCTGCCCAAGCTTCTTCCGCCAGTTCACGGTCGCTTGCCAAAAACAGCATAGGTGATGCTATTGCCATAGGTTTCTTGCTGCGCACATGGGTTAGTTTCATACCGCGTTTAAAGTGGCCTGAACACAGGCGCACAAACGCGATACGGTCGCGGTGTTTTGGGTCCATGTTGGCTTGAACCTTAAACACAAAACCAGAAACCTTTTTTTCATCGGGTGAAATTTGGCGTTCAACGGCTGGGCGTACTTGTGGTTTGGGGCCAAAGTCACCGATACCGTTCATCAATTCCTGCACCCCGAAACTGTTTATCGCAGAGCCAAACCAAATTGGGGTCATTGTGCCGTCCAGCATTGCCTGATGATCTAGTTTGGGCAACAATTCGCGGGCCATCTCGACCTCTTCCAACAGCTTTTCCAGCAGGTCGGCAGGAATGTGTTCGGCCAGCTTTGGGTCATCTAGCCCATCTATTTGAATGCTTTCAGAAATTACATTGCGATCAGCACGATCCATCAATTCTAGCCGGTCATTCAGCATATCATAACAGCCGATAAATTCGCGCCCGATACCAATCGGCCAACTTGCAGGGGACACATCTATTGCCAAGTTTTCTTGTATTTCATCAATAATTTCAAATGTATCGCGGCTTTCGCGATCCATCTTATTACAAAATGTCAAAATCGGCATATCGCGCATGCGACAAACTTCAAACAATTTTTGCGTCTGACTTTCAACGCCTTTGGCGCCATCAATAACCATCACGGCCGCGTCCACTGCCGTCAGTGTTCGGTAGGTATCTTCGGAAAAGTCAGAGTGGCCGGGCGTATCGACCAAATTAAACCAATAATCTTTGTATTCAAATGACATGGCAGAGGCGGATACAGATATTCCGCGGTCTTTTTCCATCTGCATAAAATCAGACCGTGTGCGCCGCGCTTCGCCTTTGGCGCGCACTTGGCCCGCCATTTGAATAGCGCCGCCATAAAGTAGAAACTTTTCCGTCAAAGTGGTCTTACCCGCATCAGGGTGGCTGATGATGGCAAAGGTGCGGCGACGATCAATTTCGGGCGGCAAAACGGGCTGATTTGAAGTGTGATCTAACATATGCGTCGTATAGGTAAGGTTTGGGAAAAGGGCAAGAAATGACTGCCTGCATAAGTTATGTTAAAATTCCCAACTCTTTAAGGTGTTTCATCTTACTTCGTGAAATTGGAATTTCAGCACCATCTGTCATTTGAAAAAACATTTTCCCGTCTTGCTTTAAGAATTTAGTAACTTCATCAAGATTAACCCAATGCGAGCGGTGAACCTGCATGCCATTAAAACCATCTAACGCGTTTACAGCATCAGAAAACCGCATGTGAATTAGCTGCATTCCATTACAAGTATGGGCCTCTACATAATGGTCACGCATCGTCAGGCGGATCAGGCGGGAACCCATATCGACATTAATACGTGATAAAAGTGGGTTTTGACCGTGGTTCCCCAGATTTATTTTAAGTGCAACGGTGTTGGTTTTTGCAGTGTTTACTTCCCACAGATACATCACAAAGGCGATTGTAGCGGTTACACAGCCTACGATTGAGATAATTAATAGGTTTGACGGCAGGGGTTCTTCATAGATTGAATGGATAAGAATGAGGATGAATGCAGAGTAAGTAAGCGTAAAGAATGTAATGCTTATTATTGATATCTTTAAGATATTTGTATCTGTTCTTAATACCCTAGACACATGGTAACAATACAATGAATAGAGTGTTGCGATTAACAAAATACCGCCCCAAAAAATCATGCGAAACCACAAGGGATCAGTTTCATATGTGCCAAACGGGCCAATAGCTGCGCAAATTATCGACGAAGTTAACCAACAGAGTGCTGGGATTGGGGATTTTAAGTTAACAATAAGGTTATCAAGTGCTTTTTGCATGTTGCCCCATTTATGCGTTTCACGAAACAATACCTGTATTTCACGAAAAAACCGTTGATGATAGTCAATTATGCGGCTTTCTTTTGGCAACTCTTGCAACCGCGAGGGGTTAGGCGCAGGCAAGCGTGTAAATAGTATTATGTAGGTGTAGAAGGTTGTCTGCGCCGCTTTTCAAAAATCCTTAAAAATAACATAAATAAATCTTTGTGGATTGCGCTGTTGATTTCGGTAGTCTGTCTGAAAGAATGAGGATTCGATAAGATGGATTTAGGAATAAAAGATAAAACCGCTATTGTTTGTGCGGCAAGCAAAGGTTTGGGGTTTGGCTGTGCCGAAGGTTTGGCGAAGGCAGGTGTAAACCTGATTATTTGCGCCCGCACCGACGGGCCACTGCAAGAAGCCGCAAATAAATTGCGCGCACATGGTGTGGATGTAACTGCAATCGCCTGTGATATAACCACGGATGAAGGGCGCGCATTGGTTTTGGATGCCGCAACCCACGTGGATATTTTGGTAACAAACGCAGGTGGCCCACCCCCTGGGCATTGGTCAGACTGGGAACGGGATGACTTTATCAAAGCGATGGATGCCAATATGCTGGCACCTATAGCACTTATAAAAGCCGTACTGCCTGGAATGATTGATGCGAAATGGGGCCGGATTGTTAATATCACATCACTATACGTTAAAGGCCCGTCTGCAAACCTTGGCCTGTCTAATACTGCCCGAACTGGGTTAACAGGATATGTAGCTGGCACCAGCCGTGATGTCGCCAAACACGGCGTGGCTATGAACAATCTGTTGCCAGGCATTCACGCAACTGACCGCGCTGTATCACTTGATACGGGCTTGGCTGCTGCACAGAACATCACATTGGCCGAGGCAAAAACCCAGCGAAGTGCAAACATTCCCGCGATGCGCTACGGTGAGCCATCCGAATTTGGTGCGACATGTGCCTTTATGTGTTCGCAGCATGCAGGCTTTATGATCGGGCAAAACATATTACTGGATGGCGGCTTTATCGGCTGCACCATATAAGACATTCTTGAAAGTAACGTTTCTGTCAGCTATGTGCTGATTGCTTTCGTTATGCGCTACAATTCTGTAGGCGGATAAAATAAAGCAGAGTAAGGAATAATAAATGACCATTTTAGCTCACCCAATGTCATTGGTGTATTTCATAGGCGTTGTAACGATTCTTAGTTTGGTTATTTCCCCTCGAAAAGTATCAGTTACAGGTTTTTTTGACGGAACGTCACATAAAGGTGCGCAACCTGGTTTATGGATGCTGATTTTAAGTCAGGTCACTACGTGGATTTTTGCACGATCCTTAATGAACGCGGCGATCTTAGGGTACTTTTACGGCTTTGCAGGCACGCTGGCCTATACATGTTACTACCTAAGTTTCCTAACCGGCATGTATATTGTTATCCAAATGCGCAAGCGTGGTGCGGGTTCAGTGCAAGATTGGTTGGGCGTACATTTTGGCAAAACGGGGCATGTGGCCTATAATGTTGTGATCGCACTGCGACTTCTATCCGAGGTTTTTGCCAACCTTATTGTTGTCGGCCTGATATTTTCCGCAGCCTTTCCAGCCGTAGAATGGGCAAAAACGGGATCAGTTTTAATCTTGGCTATAGTAGGATTGGTTTATTCTACATTAGGTGGCTTACGTGCAAGTTTACGTACAGACGTCATGCAAATGCTGGTATTTTTAGTCGTCTTTATCCTAGCTTTTGGGGCTATGATATTAGGTGATAGCTTTTCTTTTGGTGCTATTTTTGCCGCAGAAGGTGTTCATGCACAAGCAAGCAGACCGGGTTGGATATTAGTGGCTGTCGCATTTTTGCAGGTGTTTTCTTACCCCGCACATGATCCTGTTATGATGGATCGTGGATTTATTGCAGATGAAGCTACGACGCGCAAAAGTTTTATCCATGCGTTTTGGTTGTCAGCAGTGTGCATCTTTGGTTTTGGCATGTTTGGTATTCAGGCAGGCATCATGGGGGCCGCCTATGAAGGGCAGTTGTTGGGAACGTGGCAAGTTATGTTTGGCCCAACTGTTTACTTCTTAATTGCTGCATCTTTATTGATTTCTGCAATGTCGACATTAGACAGTGCATTGGCATCAGCGGCACGTCTTGTCATAGACGAGTTTAAAGTTGCACCGCGCACAGTACCAAATGGGCGTATTGCGATGTTTGGTTTTATGGCGGCAGGCGCGTTATTGACACTTTGGGGCAACAAAACTTTGTTTGATGCCGTTGCGGTATCTGGAACTGCTTCAATGTTTTTAACACCGGTTCTAATCTTGGCTTTTGTGTTTAACCGTATTATTCCTTTATGGTCGTTTTTAGTGGCTTATGTTGCTGCAGTTCTAGGGGCCGCTGCATATATGTACCGTGGTACAGAATTTGTGCAGTTGTTCTTTAACGGTGCGCATAAATACGACCAGCTTTTGTATATTTGCATTGCGGTTCTTATTATTGGTTTTACGGCTGGTTTAATCGGAATTGCAACGCAAGGAAAGCTTGCTCGCCGCGCATGAGGCTGATAGATCGGGTTTGTACCTGATAAAAAGGGTCGAGATAGTTTTGACGCGAAAAGGCCATGGGTAGTATGCCTGCCAACAAATTGGAATTACAAGATATTACCCGCGTCTACGATGGGGTAAACGTGGTAGATGGGTTATCCTTGGCGTTAAAGCCAGGTGAGGTAACGTGTCTGTTAGGCCCTTCTGGCTGCGGTAAATCTACCAGTCTGCGCATTGCCGCGGGTGTTGATCGGCAGACATCAGGACAAGTGCTAATCGATGGGCAAGTTGTGTCAGATCAATCTGGGCATATGCCACCAGAGGCGCGTAACATCGGGCTAATATTCCAAGATTTTGCCCTGTTTCCGCATTTGAATGTCGAACGAAATGTCGGGTTTGGCCTGAAAGGATCTAACGCTTCAAAAAAGGCCCGCGTTTGTGAATTGTTGCAAAAAGTTGATTTAGAAGGATATGTGCATAAATATCCGCATCAGTTATCTGGTGGCGAACAGCAAAGGGTGGCTTTGGCCCGTGCTTTGGCCCCTAAACCACAGGTTTTGTTAATGGATGAACCGTTTTCAGGTCTTGATGACAGATTGCGCGATGATGTGCGCGATGCAACGTTGGAATTGTTGAAATCTGAAAATACCGCAGTTTTATTGGTAACGCACGAGCCTGAAGAAGCCATGCGCATGGCCGATCAAATTGTTTTGATGCGTTCAGGTCGTATCGTTCAAGCGGGCGCACCGTATAATATTTATAACTCCCCTGTAGACAGACAGGCCGCTGCATTCTTCTCGGATGTGAATGTGATTGAGGGGGTGGTGAAAAATGCCCTAACAGAAACTCCGTTCGGGCAGTTTCTGACGCCTGGAATGGTGGATGATACAGAAGTTGAAATTATCATTCGCCCGCAGCATCTGAAACTTGATTTTGACCGCAAAGGGCGGGGCCCAAACCCGACCGTCACAGATGGTGTGCCTGCTAGGGGCCGTGTGAAGCGTTCACGCTATTTAGGTCATCAAAGCGTTGTTGAATTTATGATGGATTATGACAGCAGCGTTTTAAAAGTACTGGTGCCGGGCGTATTTTTACCCAAAGTTGAAACCGCAATGTGGTTGTCGATGCGCAGGGATCGGTGCTTTTTGTTTAAAAAATAGGTAATAACACATAGGTGCGGCGATATTTATGCCCCAATCGAACGTTTTCGGTTTGAACCTTTGGAAAAAATCCATAAGTGTAACTCGACGAGATCAAAGATATGGCTGCAAATGCCATGTTATCACTTTGGGAGAATTTAAATGTTTCTAACTACACCCCTGTTTATTCAGAATGTCGGCTTGCCGGGCCTAATCCTTATCGCTGTTGTTGTATTGCTGATGTTTGGACGCGGAAAAGTTTCCAGCCTTATGGGCGAAGTCGGCAAAGGCATCACCGCTTTCAAAAAAGGCGTGTCTGAAGGCAAAGAAGAAATGGATGCGGCTATCGAAGACGCGTCTGAAACAGCCAAAGACGTTACCCCGGAAAAAGATAAAAGCGAAAAAAGCTGAAACGTTCTTTCGGTATAATAGGCGGAAGTTATGTTTGATATTGGATGGTCTGAGTTGATGATTATCGGGGTGGTGGCGTTGATCGTCGTCGGCCCGAAAGATTTGCCAATGATGTTTCGTAAACTTGGTAATTTCGTAGGCAAAGCGCGTGGCATGGCCCGTGACTTTCAATCTGCGATGAATCAGGCGGCAGATGAAAGCGGTGTTAAAGATCTGGCTGATAGCGTGAAAAAAGCGGCTGACATTAAAAGTGATCTTACTGGTAACGCCATTGGCGAAAACATGAAAAACTACGCTAAATCATTTACTGATGCGGATGGTGGTGACGACAGTGAAAAGATTGCAGCAGACCTAAAACCTGCGGCAGACGTACCTTCGGTTAAGCCACCAAAACAAGCGGCGAAAAAAGCACCTGCTAAAAAGCCAGCCGCTAAGAAAGCTGCACCGAAAAAGCCTGTTGCTAAAAAGCCTGCGGCTAAAAAAGCTGCCGCTAAAAAGCCTGCACCAAAAAAACCTACCGCAACTAAGGCTAAATCATGAGCGACAAGACGGAAATTGAAGACAGCTCTGCACCGTTGATTGAGCATTTAACCGAATTGCGTTCGCGGCTGATTTATTCAATTATTGCATTTATTGTCGGTATTTTGGTCACGTTTTATTTCGCCCCTACTTTGTTGAAATTTCTGCTGGAACCTACTGCGAAGATCTTGATCTCGTATGGCCAAAAGCCGGATTTTTCCACTTTCGCTGCACAAGAGAACTTTTTTGTTTATTTCCGCATCTCGGTATTGATGGGTTTTGCCGTCTCATTCCCGATGATCGCCTTTCAACTTTGGCGGTTTGTGGCACCCGGCCTGTATAAAAATGAAAAAGGCGCGTTTTTACCGTTTATCGTGGCATCGCCTTTGTTGTTTCTAACTGGGGCTGCTTTTGCGCATTATGCGGTTACACCTTTGGCGATGAACTTTTTTATCGGCTTTAGTGATTTTCTGACCGAAGGCGGCGATGTGGCTGTTGGCGGGCTAAGCGAGACGGGTAATACCTTTATTCCACGGGTACAGGACATTCTGGATTTAACCCTGAAATTCATCTTTGCATTTGGTCTTTGCTTTCAGCTGCCTGTGTTGATGACGCTATTGGGTATGGCGGGGCTTGTTTCGGCGCAGGGTATGAAAAACATGCGCAAATATGCGGTTGTAGCCATACTGACACTGGCCGCGATTGTGACACCGCCTGATGTTGTGACCCAGGTGATTTTATTTACAGTGGTTTATTTACTGTATGAGATTTCCATTCAACTGGTTGCCGCAGTAGAGCGCAAACGTGAAAAGAAATTACGCGATGATGGTTATTACGACGATGAAGATGATGCGGATGACGTTAAGGATGATGAATGAACGAGGATACTTTAAAACGGATAGCAGAGGCGTTAGAACGCATCAGCCCAAAGCCGTTTGAAGCGCCTGACTTTTCATCCGCCGATGCGTTTGTCTGGCATGTTGGCCCAGACCGTCTAGACCCTGTTAGCCGTATTAACCGCGTTGATATTGATCTGCTGGTCGGTGTTGATAGTGCGCGTGATACCCTGCTTGAAAACACCCGCCAATTTGCTGCAGGCTTGCCTGCCAATAATGCGCTTTTATGGGGCGCGCGTGGTATGGGAAAATCATCACTGGTTAAGGCAGTTCATGCAACAGTTAGTGGCGTGAAACTGGTTGAGGTGCAGCGTGAAGACCTGCCAAGTATCGGGCGGTTGTTGGCAATTTTACGGTTAACAGATGAACGGTTCTTGCTTTTTTGTGACGATCTGAGTTTCAGCAATGATGATACGCATTACAAATCTTTAAAAGCGGTACTGGATGGCGGGGTAGAGGGGCGGCCGGAAAATGTCGTGCTTTATGCCACTTCAAATCGGCGTCATTTGATGCCACGTGATATGATTGAAAATGAACGGTCTACGGCAATTAATCCAGCCGAAGCGGTTGAGGAAAAAGTTTCCTTGTCTGATCGCTTTGGCCTGTGGTTAGGGTTTTATGGCTGCGATCAGGATGATTATCTGTCGATGGTGCGTGGCTATTGCGATGCTTACGGGATTGTTATTTCGGATGAAGTTCTGCGGGCAGAAGCGATAGAATGGCAAGCCACACGTGGTAACCGTTCGGGCCGTGTGGCGTGGCAATTCATCGTGGATTTGGCCGGGCGCAAAGGTGTGGTTTTGTAGGTTCTAATGGAAATGTCGCAGTTGGGACGCATAGTTAAGTATATGAAATTATTTATTTATCCCAAAAAAGTGGTACCCTTTCACAAATGTATTTAGGGGGATTGATGTATGTCCTCAATCAAACTCGTAGCGCCTGACCAGGAACGAATTGCGTTCGTAAATCGTTCAGGGATGGGTGCGAATGCGCCCTCCCGTTGGGGTAGTGGGAATTGCAAAGCAAATCCCACCTGTCGGGCGCGGCCCAACGCTAAAGCAATGGGCTAAGTTGGATGGAGCTTGAAGGGGAGTTATTTTGAAGAATTGGTGTCTTCATTGGCAACAGTTTTGCTGTCGATGACAGGTTGATTTTCCAATCGGGTGAAGTTGAATGTTGTGGACATTCCAATAACCATAACCAAGCCACCCAGATTAATTATCGAGATTGCAATTATAAGAAATAGCTTGCCGTAAAAATTCCAATCTAAATCGGAAATGTGCAGTAAAGCAGACACAGTTAAAAACAAATGTGTTACGGGAAATATAAGTATAATCAGAACTATAAGGAGGTTAATTATAGAGGCAAAAATAGCGAAGCCACACTTGTGCTGGTATATATCTTCACCCCAGATGTTCATTTTAGCCCTAAATACTTTTAAAAATAGCTCAAAGTACTTGCGTGAAGCATTGAAAAAGTCTGGATCAATATAATCGTTTCTAACAATTCTGTTCCCAAATTGATCTATTATAGCTGAATAGCATTGGTTTGTTACAAAGCCGCACATAGAAAGAAGAATGTAATTGCCGATGCGAAAAGCAGTATTTCTGTTACAGCAGGTATTGAAGAAACTTGAATGCCAAGACTTGGAATAGCCCAGTCCTTTCCATTTATAGTCCAAAACAACAAAGCATCGGTCAGAAATATAGATTTAATTAGTTTCTCAAGTTTTGCTTCGGATAATTTTTGCATTTCTAAGTAGCTATTGTAAGTTTTTTGGTTAAAAATATTTGTTTTATCCAAGTTCATTTCAACATCTAAAGTCATACTTAATCGAGTGATTGGAGTGAGCTTTATATCCATTTTAATATCTTCCTTTGTTGAAAACCCTTTAAGCTAAGAAACTTGTTGCTATTTGTTTGCCAAAGCCGCCTACCGCTCAATCTCCATCACCTGCCTTAACTTCCCCGTCCCCCGATCATAAATCAAAATACGACTGTCGCTGGTCACTACGGCAAACCAGTCGGGGCCTTGGGTGAATGTTTCGGCCTTGCTGCCATCTGGCAGGGTAATTGAACTTGGCAGTGGTAATTCGGGCGTTGTTGGTGCTAAGCGCATGACAAGCATCACAATCAGGGTTAGAAAGCCCACAATCATTACCACCATCAGGGCTGTGACCAGTCGGCGCAATAGACGCAGGTTGCTCGGCTCGGCAACATCGTCGGAAAGTTCATTCATGTCAGACCCTACTTCTAATCCTGATGATCGATTGATCGTTTTAACGCTTAATGACGCGCCACCACCCCGTCTTGATAAAGCTTTAGCGGCTGTTGTGCCAGAGGGTGTGACGCTTAGCCGTTCGATGCTGACGAAACTTATTGAAGGTGGCGCTGTTTCACGCGCTGGTGGCGATCCTGTCACGGTTTTGAAAACAAAAGGTAAAGCGGGTGAAGAATGGCATATCATTTTGCCCAAACCCGCCACGCTTGAAGCTGAACCAGAAGATATACTAATAGAAGTTGTTTATGAAGATGACGACCTAATTGTTGTGAACAAAGCATCGGGCATGGTGGTGCATCCCGCCCCTGGCTCTGAAACGGGGACGTTGGTAAACGCTTTGTTGCACCATTGTGGGGATAGCCTGTCAGGTGTGGGCGGCATGAAACGGCCCGGCATCGTTCACCGTATTGACAAAGATACATCTGGTTTGCTGATCGTTGCTAAATCTGATGCGGCACATCAAGGATTGGCGGCGCAATTTGCCGCTCATACGATTGAACGGCGTTATATCGCGTTTACGCACGGTGCGCCCAGCCGTTCTGACCCCCGCATTGCAGGGTTGCAAGGGGTAGGGTTTGAAGAAGGTGGTGTGATCCGTATTGCTACAAATATTGCGCGCCATAAAACCGATCGCAAACGCATGGCCGTGGTTAATGATGCTGGCCGCCATGCCATCACGCGTATGGCGTTAGTGGAAAGCTATGGTGCGGATGATCGACCCCATGCTGCTAAAGTTGAATGTTGGCTGGAAACAGGCCGCACCCATCAAATTAGGGTTCATGCCAGCCACGTTGGCCACGGTTTGATAGGGGATCCGATATACGGGAAACGGAAAAGCTTACCGATGAAGGCTTTCACGGATGAAGGTCGCGCTTTTATCGAAGGTTTCAAAAGGCAAGCACTACATGCGGCGACAATCGGCTTCATTCACCCAGTTTCAAAAAAACAGTTGCGCTTTAGCTCGGAATTGCCCAAAGATTTGCGGCAATTACAACGGGTTCTTTCAGTATAAGCAGTTGAGAATATTATATATTGCTAATTATAAGTATTAATAAGCATATTCTATAATGTTCTGACGTCGCGTCAATATATATTGTATTTTTACTTTAAGACCCCAAATAAATAACATGTTAATAACCACGGGGGTTAAATCATGAGCTATACAAATCTACCAGTGCCGTCACCGGAACAGGGCCTGAACAGCTATATGCAATCTATCCGTAAGTTCCCAATGTTGGAGCCAGAAGAAGAATATATGCTGGCTAAAGCTTGGGTTGAACGCGAAGATGCGCAAGCAGCCCACAAACTGGTTACATCGCACCTACGGTTGGCTGCCAAAATGGCGATGGGGTATCGTGGGTATGGCTTGCCGATTGCCGAAGTTGTATCCGAGGCAAATGTGGGATTGATGCAGGCGGTCAAACGTTTTGACCCTGAAAAGGGGTTCCGCTTGTCGACCTATGCAATGTGGTGGATTCGCGCCAGCATTCAGGAATTTGTCTTGCGCAGTTGGTCTTTGGTAAAAATGGGTACCACATCGGCGCAAAAGAAGTTGTTTTTTAATCTGCGTAAAGCCAAGAACAAAATTGGCGTTATGGAAGAAGGCGATATGCGCCCCGAACATGTAGCGCAAATTGCCAACGATTTGAATGTGACGGAAAAAGAAGTGACCTCTATGAACCGCCGCATGTCTGGTGGGGACGCATCACTGAACGTGCGTGTTGGGGGTGATGACGGTGAAGGTGCGGCAGAGTTTCAGGACTGGCTACAAGACGAAGATGCCGACCAAGCCGCCGATTACGCCGAACGCAATGAGTTAGAAGCGCGGCGTGAATTGATGGCAGAAGCTATGGTTGTACTGAACGACCGTGAGAAAGACATTCTGACCAAACGCAAGTTGCAAGACAAACCGATGACACTGGAAGTGCTGTCGGGTGAATATGATGTCAGCCGTGAACGCATTCGCCAAATTGAGGTGCGCGCATTCGAAAAACTACAGGAAAAGATGCGTGAACTGGCGGTGGAGCGCGGGATGATGAAGGGTTAATAAGCCTTACTTGTCCGCTATGTCGAAAATCGACTACCACTTGTGCAATTTCTGGCTTGTTCTTACGCCATAGCTTTGTCAAAGTTTACAGTAAGCGTATTAAAATCGGGTGTGTTGTTGAAAATACCGCACACCTGAAATTTGATCGGAGTTTACGAATGGACTTAGAGGCAGTTTCAGCTGGTGATTTTGGAAAAAGCTTGACGGGTGTTGGGGTTAATCTTCTAACTACTGATGTTAAGCGATTGGCTGGGCTTTTGGTTGGTGCGTTTGGTGCAACTGCACACCGTTTATCTAAAGATTTTGCAATTATTCGATTTGGTGGGATGATGCTGCAAATCCACCATGATGCGACTTATGGCACGCATCCTTTACACGGGCTATTGCCCGAAAATCCGCCACGTGGGCAGGGCGTGCAACTATACTTCTTTGGGGTTGATCCCGATTTTGCGGTGGCACAGGCCGAAGCTTTTGGCGGCAGTGTTGTGGAACCGCCCCGCAATAAACCACATGGGCTGTATGAGGGAACGGTTCTAAGTGCAGAAGGTTATGCTTTTACCGCTGCTGTTCCTGAAAGAGATATTTAATGGCAGGTGGCTGGGCGCGTGATGGTGCGGTGAATGAACAAATCGAAGCGTCAATAAATGATGAGTTGGCACGTCTGAAGGCACGTAAATTGTTGGTGGGCGATAGCCTGACCCATTGCGCTGAATGCGAAGAACCGATTTCAGAGGCTAGGCGTGACGCTATTAAGGGTGTGAAGCTGTGTATTGAGTGCCAACAAGAGCGGGATGGTGCCCCGTCCGTTCGCGCTGGGTTTAACCGTCGGGGGAGTAAGGACAGTCAATTGAAGTGAGGGTGGGTCGATTTGGTCTTTCGATGATTCAGTGCGTGTTGTCCAAAGTCGGCTATGAGCCCTTATTACCAATTCGAATTTTTTAAGATTTGACACAAACGGCCCATAGCTACCGTTCAATGGGTTGGAATTGAACCCGTTTGGATTTCGGAAAGCAGACATTAGTCGGATTGCAGTATTTGCGATTTCTTAACGACGGTTATGCGGGCAAAATTTCCTGACTGAACTTTTAAAGGCCTTATCGGTTTTCATACTGTACGGTACCAAACCCTACATTCCAGTGCATCGTATATTCGCAGTAAGCGTTTCTACTTTGATTTAGATCAAGGCGGCACAGCTAGGTGTCTGGTAAAATCGGCACATAGGATTATGAGTTTGGAGGTTGAGGTGTCAATGTCAAACATGGTACTGAAGAGTTTGCAAACCATCGCGCTTGGGGCGGTTGTCCTGTTCAGTTCACCGGTCTTGGCCCAAAGTTTCCTTGTCGATTACTCTACCCGCACATGGACCGGTGGTTCCATTGACAGCGACAGCGACAGCCTACCCGATTATTGTCTCGTGGTCCCGCGCAATCCTAGCAAAAATTATATGATGTTCGCAATGACCACAAATGGGCTGATACTCATGTTGGTCAATCCATTGTGGGGTATGGACAACACGGGTAGCAGCATCGAAGTCGATATTGTTATCGAGGGCCTCTGGCAAGGCAAACTGAACGGCCAGATTTCGAATACCCAAACCGTGACCGTGATTGTCAAAGGCAACCCAGTTTTGGTCGACGCCATCAAATCGGGTAATTATTTGCATGCTTACACATACATCGGGGATTTTTCGACACAACTGTCCGGTACCAGCGCAGCCCTACAAAAGTCCGAACAGTGTTTTGCGCAGGAAATTCGACCCCGGATGACCAGAGCACCGGCTACCCAGGAAACCACACAGGATAATGTCGCCACGCCCCACGTGAGCGCGAGTTATCAATCGGGTAAGGCGGCCTATGACAACAAGGATTACATAACGGCAATGGCACTCTGGCAAGAGGCTGCAATGTCCGGTGATGCAGAGGCGATCAATGGGCTGGGCATCCTGAGCCGGTATGGACGCGGCGTGCCAAAAGACCTGCAACAGGCCCGCAGTTGGTATCTGATGGCAGCGGAAAAGGGGCTGGATCGTGCGCAGTACAATCTGGGGCGTCTCTATGATAAGGGACTCGGCGTCGGGATCGATTATGCGACTGCGCTGAAGTGGTATCTCAAAGCAGCAGATCAGGGCTATGACCGGGCACAACTGGTCATCGGTACCAAGTATATTCGCGGCGAGGGGGTTCCCAAAAACGCTGAGATGGCCCGGAAATGGTATCTGCTGGCTGCACAAAACGGCAACCGTGCTGCTCAGTTCAACCTTGCTACCCTTTTGCGCAAAGGACGCGGCGGGACTGCTGATCCGGCCAGCGCTGTGCAATGGTACTACCGCTCAGCCGTGCAGGGGTTTGCGCTGGCTCAGTTGAGACTTGGTGATGCGCTGGCAAGCGGAACTGGCGTACAGGTTGATCAGACTGAGGCCTACAAATGGTACCTGTTGGCGCAGAAAAACGGGAATGAAAAAGCAGCGACCAAGATCGACGCGTTGGGCCCGCTATTAAGTCAGGCGGACATCCTGCAAGCTTCCAACATGGCATCGACTTGGCAAAAAGAAAGCGAACCCAAGTCCAGAAACACCGTGGCTGAACCCATCACGGCACCTCCAGTAATTGCTTCAGCCCCGACAACCGCTACAACTATCCCCGCACCCGCTGTGACAGCGTCACTGTATCCATCCGCAACCAAGAAACTGCCGGATGACCTGTTCCCGGACGAACCTAGGGCGCCAGTAAATCCTACTCCTGAACCTGCCGCATCGCTATCCCAGCTGGAAGGATGTTATGACCTGAGTCAGGCTGATGCAATCTGTCAACAGGCCTGCACCAGCACCGAATTCACCGGCAAGTTGAAGGGGTCTCATCTGGCCTATAAGCAGGGTGCGTCAGCACCTCTTGAATACTGCCAGAACGGTTGCGCTCAGGCCAAAGCCGAATTCCCCCAATCAATCGCCTTTGTAAAGGATCTGGCTGGTTCCAAGTTCTATTGCCCGATGCTTTATGTTGAAACAATCCGCATTGCCCGCAAAAACCGTATCAAGCGCGAGCAGGGCGACAAAAGCGCGTTGAGAGCCTATGAATGGGGTTCCAAGGCCTGGCGCGAGGCCACGAAAATTGAGGTAAGCGACGACTTTCTGGGCCAATTATCTACAACCCCCTATCCCCCCGCCGTTCAAGCGCTGGTCGATCAGATGCCAACCCGGATGGGCAGCTGCTATAGCCTTGAGGGCACCGGTGCGATGGATTATTGCCAAGCAGAATGCATTGAAGATGGCAAAGTGCTCGAAATGTGCAATAGCGGCTGCGAAAAAGGGGCCGCGTTGTTTCGGGACAGTTTTATCTGGACCAAAGGGCTTACATTTAAGGAGGGGCACGGCAGTATCTGTGACGCAATCCAGTTTACCGACAAAGATCACGCGCTAGTTCAGGTCAAGAACGAGGCCCGCATGCAAGGGCTATCCCGCGAAGAAACTATTTCATTTGTACATGGTATTCTGAATTTCTGGGGGGGCGCGCTTACCCAAGGAAACCGCTAAAACCACCACTGGTCACTATAATGCTTGTGAACAGCGGCCATCGACTACAAGGAGAAAAAGTACATGATAAACCGCATAAAACTAGGCTTGCTGATTTTCTTCCTATTCTGTGGACTGGCTTTGCCTGCAATACCGGCACAGGCACAAGAGAGCACTTTTGAGAATCGAGGCCAAGCCCAACAATTCCTGAACGAACTGTCCACCTTCAACAAGGCCAGTGCCAGGATCCGACAACCCATTATTCGGCTCGAGTCGCTGATCCGTAGGGAGTTCTCTCGTTATCAGCAAGCCGTCAACAATTCAGAAACCGCCGAGGAGGCCGGGCAGAACTATCAGGTAGCACTCAGCCAGTTCACCAAGGCGCGAGCAGATTTCGACCGTGCCATCGCCTTTGCCGCTAAAATTGGGAGCAACTCGAAATTTCCCGAAATTAAAGCCTTGGCAGGACAATATGTGGCGAATCTTACAAGAAGTCGCAATCGCATCAACAACATCGCTGTTGCCTTCAAATATAACGATATCCGTGCTTTTGACTCAGAGACCCGGGGGCTGATCGATGACTCGGACGACATGTTTCTATATTGGAACGCCAACGCCCCGCAGTTTCAAACGCAGGTCAACGCCGCAAAGGCCCAGTTCACCGGCATCAAGCCAACCAAGGATATCGGCTGCCCCTATGAAGAAGGCACCTTGCAGCATGCGCTTCATTGCATCATGCCCGAACCCATGTCGAGTGGAACAGGGAATTGACCATGTCTAACCTGTCGAAATTCACCGCAGGGGGGCTGGCTCTTGCCCTGTTTGCTCTTGGTACTATAGCGCAGGCGCATATGCTGCGCGACCGCAACTTCGATTTTGCAGCACGCTATAACGCCCCACTGGATTTGCTTTCCGACATGTTGAAGGACTTGCCAGATCTGAGTAATGAACCAGAACCACAGGCCAAATCTTCTGTCGTGCCAACCGCGCCCGCCACCGTCATCGCGCCGTCGCAGCAAGCAAAATGGATCACCCAAGGTGAGCCCGTTGAAATCCTGAACACGTATAACAAGGCAGGCGTTCAAAACGGAGCACCGCGTTCGCCGGTCTTTGAACTGTCGCAGCCTACGCTGATCACTCACATCCAAACCTATCACTGGAACAATGCTCGCGGTACTCCCGCACCAGGTCAGGTAGGCATTACCAACACAGGCATGTGGCAGGCCACTGGCCGCCCAGGCATGTTAGATACCCCCAATGCCGAATGGGTCATCAAACCCAGCATCGTTCTACAACCCGGTGTATATACCGTGATGGATGGCTCGCCGGAAACATGGTCACTCAATCGAGGTTCTGGCGGCATCGGCTTTACAGTTGTCAGGGGTGTCCCCGTGGTGAAGCAAATGGAAACGACGGCCGGAAATTTCAGCACAGAACGCCAGGCATTGGAACAGCTCGCCAAAATCAAAGATTTCAAGGAGTGGGCCTTGGCGGTACGCAGGGCCGGCAACACCGTGGTCTACAACGTGACACAAGGCCCCAGCACAAGCTGTTCCGGCGACACATGCAACTGGTGTTTTCGCATATCCGAAGACACACCTTCGCACAGAACTTATTTCAAGACCTATTGCATCGATATTTTGACAGGAGGTGTAACAACGCAAGAAGACTATTGAACTGAAAAACTTTAGACTTGATTTTGTGGGCAACTCAGCCTGCGAGGTTGAGAATGGTCTCCGTCCATTCTTCAGTCTACAACCACCTCAATCAGGAATGCAGCCTTTCGAAAATAGATCATTTCAAGCCCAACCGAGCCGTCATTCTTACCGAGTGGCGTCAACTTTGTACCTGTTAACTTCACGACTTTTGCTGTAAACTGACCCAGTTCAGAATTCGTCTGACAGCACCAAGTCAGCCTCTTAATGTTTATACATTATTCGAAATCATCGCCGCCGTAATCGTCATAATCATCAACATCGTGATTGCCTAAATTATGGGCCATCATAACAAACGACAAGGCAGAGCCATCCTCGTTTACCTGCGTGCCTAGTTTATCCACATAATAGGTTCGGCGTGCTTTCAGTGCGAGAGCAAACATTAACACGCCGATCACACCAAACCCGCCGCACATGGTTATGGCCGCCAGAATATCGTCACCGCCTACACCGCGATTTTGCATCGACACCACACCAAAGGCCATAACAACGGCCGCTAGTAAAAAACAAAGAGCCAAGAACATTATGATACCGCCCCTCCAGCCGAATTTGCGCTTTTGATTCACACGATTGACCGGGCTTGCGGATTTTACTGGTGGTTTTTCTGGGCGTGCAGACATCGGTGGTGGTGGTGCTATAGATGCCTTTCCAAAGGCCAAATCAGTAGCTTGTCGAGGCGTCAATTCCTGATCCACCTCGGAACAGTATATCGTGCCACCCTGGCCAATAAAACTGAACATTCCGCTATCACCCTCGGTTTGAACATGCGGTGGGCAGGGATCGTCTGTATCGGGAGTGTCAAGCGGGGCCAAATGCAACATCGCGCTATTCAATTGATCCTGCTTCAGCATACCGCGTGATTTTGGGTCAAAATCTCCGTTGGCGGTTAGCCAATCGTCAGAAATGCCCTGAGTCTCAACTTTTATCGTTTTGGCCATAATCGGAATCCTCATAGGAAACTAAGTAAATGAGTAGAACATCCTGACAAAAGCGCTCAACAAAAAATGATCGCAACTGATCAGAATAACTTTGTTAATACTTGCTATCAGAATAACTATTTTTTGCACAAATGCAATAAATTCCCCGCTTGGCCAGAGCGTATGACTAGTCCATTTTTGGCGCTGATTTCAGGGGTGGTACATTCTGTCTCGTATGTGATTGGTGATTTTTATGGTAATCTTTATGTAGATTCATGATTTATGAACCTATTATTAGGGGGATATTTGTATGAGGTGGTTTATATATAAGTTTTTATTAGTAGCCTGCATTTGCCCTATTTTTATGTACTTTCCACAGGCGGTCAATGCCCAAAGCACTGTTATTCGCACCCTAAAATCAGGTTTTTGGGAAGGGGCGGTTAAAGCAAATGCGCAGGGGGAGGCCAGCTATTGTTTTTTACTCGGTCGAAAATCAAACGAAGAATTTACCATCCAACTTTACTGGAACCGTAAGGGGTTTCACGTGTTGATTTACAATGAAGACTGGTCTCTGATTGAGGGAGAAGAATTTAAGGGGCGGGTCAGGATTGATAAAAAATTCAATAAAATGATTGATGCAATCGTGTTCGATAGTGAGTCGATTGACTATATGTTTGGGTTTAACAATAAAGCTATTGAGGCTTTCCAAAGCGGCAGTCGGATCACGCTCGAAGGCCCAGCAGGCGAACGCACGTTTCGCCTTATGGGCACCCGCAAGGCGGTGGATGTGCTGGTTAATTGCGCCGACGAATATTTAGCACCCGATGAAGAACCAGATATGGCCCAAGAGGAACCCACCGCACCAGATTATGATGTTGGCGTAAAGGCATATAACGCCGAAGATTATCAGGCTGCCCTGAATGAATTCATCCCGCTTGCAGAACAAGGTAATGCCGACGCCCAGAACCGTATGGGTATGATGTATGCCATGGGCAAGGGGGTTGCTGTCGACAATGAAACAGCCTTGATTTGGTTCCGCAAAGCATCTGAACAGAGGTTAGCACCGGCACAGACAAATATCGGTATCATGTACGCAAATGGTATGGGTACAGAGAAAAATGATATCGAGGCCGAATATTGGTATAGGAAAGCTGCCAAACAGGGTAATTCTAGGGCCCAAAACAACCTTGGTGTGATGTATCGTGATGGCACTGTTGTTACACAAAGCAACGCGGAAGCAATACGTTTGTTTGAATTGGCGGCAGATCAAGGACATGAAAAGGCGCAGAAAAATCTTGAAGATATGCTCGCAGTCGCTGGTGCCGTGTCGCCGGAAAATACCGAAGAAACCGAGCAAACAGAAACGGCTGTTGTTGTGCCAAATGGTGAAAACTCCGAAAAGCCCACATTTGCTGGTGAGTTGGTAACGCGTGCACTTAATATTCTTGCCGAGGTAAAAGAGGGCAGTCTGGAGGATGCTTATGCTCTGGTAAGTGATGCGGCCGATTTGGGTGATCGGCGCGGCCAATGGATGGCTGGACGTATGGCATTAGCTGGTGTTGGGGCCGCAGCAGACCGCACCATCGGACTGGCCCGTATTCTGGCCGCAGCCGAGGCAGGCCACCCAGAAGCGCTGACATATATGGGGCTGCAATATTTGCAGGATGGTGAAGATGCCACCGATGAAACTGGGCTAGCCTACCTTGAACGTGCCGCAGGCCAAAGTCATGCCGCGGCAATATCGGCGCTGCTGTTCTTTGAGCAGGAAGCAAACTGATGCTGAGGGCTTTCGCATTATTCATTCTTTTTCAGGCTTTCCTACTGGCTTTGCCCGCGACCGCGCCCCAATATAGCTCATATGCCAAAACCAAACCGGCCCCATATGGTGCCCAGAAATGGCGTGAAAAAAAGGGCGCAATTACCAATGGTGATCGCGAAAGGTTGGCCAAGTTCACTGCTTATCTTGGCGGGCGCCATAAAGATAAGGACGGCAACAAGATAGAGGTGGTTCACCTGTCGATCAAGGGGGACCCGGAATATCGAAAACATCTGGAAGACAATGGGTTGGAATTTCTCGATTCCATCGATAATGATACCGGATTGCAAGTCACATTGGTGCGGGACAAGGATTCTGGACGGGTCTTTATCTTGCCGCGTGGAACCGAAGCCCACTACGAAACAAAAAAGGACGTGACCAAAGCGGATTTTGGTACTTTTTATAAGGGCCAGTTGGAAATCGGCAAAAAACAATACGAGTCGGGTAAGAAAAAAATTGCGGAATGGATAAATAAATACAAAGACAAAGGTGGTGTCGAGGTCATCGGCCATTCGTTGGGCGGGGCCATCGGGCAACGGATATTTCTGGATAATGCGGAAAGTATTACCTCTGTCACGGTGTTCAATTCACCTGGTCTGGAACTTGAAACCGTCAATAACGCCCTGTCAAAGCCATCACAAATGAAAAAAATGATGAACCCGGACGGCAGCCTTAAGCTGAATGTTTTCAATGTCAAAAATGATCTTGTCGGATCGGGTGGCGGCATCATTGTTCCGGGCAATGTGGTGATGGCCGAAGGCGGGGACTTGTCTAAAGGTGGAAACCCGCTCACAGTCTGGAAGAATGCTCATACCAAACTGATCTTCGGCCCGGATGTGAAACGTGAACCTATGGATTATTACCGCTATCAGTCATGGCGTGACCGCAGCGGGTTTCTGGCCGAGAATATGACCAAGGATATAGCCCGGGCTGTGTTTAATATAACCAACTTCAAAAGCCCGATCAAAAATGAACTGAGCGATCTGCTGGGCCGACTTTCGCAATATCAGAATGCCATTTTGCGCGATATAGGCCGAGAAAAGCGCGACAAGTGGCGTAAGAGCAAAAAGAAAAAGCGCGGTAAGGATAAAAAGCCGAATCTGGACAAAATCGTAACCGCCGTGATCGACAAAACCCAGCTGGACGTCGAAAAAGGGCGTAAGCCACCGACAAAGAATAATAAAAAGAAAAAAGTGGTGAAAAAACCGAAGAAAAAAACACCTAAACCGCCAACGCTGCCAGCGGATGACATGTCAGGCGCATATGCTGGTAAACTGACGGGTACATGGTTCTATAAGGGCGAACTGAATTGGGAAATCCTTGATGGGAAATTTAATTTTCGCATTGATGGCACCAAAGTATCTGGGCCTTTCGAAGGCACAGCCAAGGAAAAGGATATGTTTCCCACTATTGGCTCCAATAAAATAGAGTACTTAGTTTACGTATTCAAAGGTAAAATCAGCGGTAAATACGACCCCAAATCAGGAAGAATATCGACTGATGTTACTGGCAGCTGGAGCGGTCAAGGGGAACGCGGTATAATTGATGACGGTTATTTTCTGGCTAAACGTGAACCGAATGGGTTTGTTGGTAGTTGGATGGTTGAGGGTATTGGTAATAGGTTCCCAGGTGGTTCATATTCTGGCGACTGGCAGGCTGCGATAAAAAATGTGACCGTAACCAAAGAAGTTAAGAAGGAAAGCTCAGAGTTGGTCGGATGGGACGCATATATGTGCAAAACCTACACAGATGATTGGGATCAAATGGCCCGAATGGGCATTCATTGCGAATAACCCGAGGAAAATATGATCATGAAATGCTGTCAGACATGTTTGATGGTTTTGTGGCTGATCTCTATTTTTGGTAAATGATAACAAGTTCTCCCTTCAAAACTTCACCAGAAGTCATCCGCTTCACGGTAATGTATTATGTTAGCCATCCACTCAGTTTTCGCCAGTTGAAGATATATTGCATGAACGCATCTATCGGGCTTTTGCAAAGCAAAACCCTACGGGCATCGGGTAGTGATATTTGCCATGAAACTGTACGATTCCGAGTGAACCGATTTGGCGCATAGTACGCCAAGGATAATCGAAAGAAGAAAGCGTGGCACCATCCAATTTTGCTGTAGCATCTGGATGTCCAGTCTGGGGATTGCACCATTGAATGGCCGGTTTGTGGAAATCAACTAAACATAAGCCCCTTCATTGAAGGTCCGCTTACCGCCCTTAGTGCCGAAATGTGGGAGATTTCGAACGGCAACTAAGTCCGCAAAGCTGCCGTTCCTGGACTATTGGTGGTTTACATGGTGGAAATACTTGCCTTACCCCTCCATCGCTTCCAACTCATCAATCATAGAACTGATCAAACTCAGCCCCTTATCCCAGAACTTTGGATCACTGGCATCCAGACCAAACGGGGCCAGCAGTTCTTTGTGGTGTTTTGAACCACCTGCACGCAGCATATCGAAATATTTTGCCTGAAAGTCAGGGTCACCTTCTGCATAAACTGCATAAAGCGCATTCACCAGCCCGTCGCCGAACGCATAGGCGTAAACGTAGAATGGTGAGTGGATGAAGTGCGGGATATAGGCCCAGAAGGTTTCATAGCCGTCCATGAAGTTGAACACGGGGCCAAGGCTTTCGCCCTGCACCGACATCCATATTTCGTTGATCTGGTCAGGGGTTAATTCACCTGTCGAGCGTGCCGCATGTAGTTTGCATTCAAAGTCGTAAAACGCGATTTGGCGCACCACGGTGTTAATCATATCTTCAACTTTGCCTGCAAGCAAACGCTTGCGTGTGGCTTTGTCAGGGGCATTGTCCAGCAATTTGCGGAAAGTTAGCATTTCGCCAAAAACGCTGGCGGTTTCAGCCAATGTTAGCGGTGTTGAGGATAGCAATTCACCCTGATCTGCCGCTAAAACCTGATGTACACCGTGGCCCAGTTCATGCGCTAAAGTCATTACATCCCGTTGTTTTCCAAGGTAATTCAGCATCACATAGGGATGTACATCTGTTACTGTGGGATGGGCAAAAGCACCCGGTGCCTTGCCGGGCTTTACGCCTGCATCAATCCAGCCTTTGTCAAAGAAAGGTTCAGCGATTTTGGCCATTTCAGGGTCGAAATCTGCATAAGCTTCCAGCACCATAGAACGCGCATCATCCCATGAAACCGCTGCCGTATCTTCATTAGGCAAGGGCGCATTGCGATCCCACATCTCTAACGTTTCCAACCCCATCCATTTTGCCTTTAGCGCATAATAACGGTACGATAATTTTGGATAAGCGGCGACGACTGCATCGCGCAATGCCTCTACCACTTCGGGTTCTACATGATTGGCCAAATGGCGGCCCGCTTGCGGGGTTGGCAGACCGCGCCATCGATCTTCTACCTCTTTTTCTTTGGCTAATGTATTGGTGATACGTGCGAACAGCGATATGTTGCCTTGGAACACTTTAACCAAAGCTTTTGCACCCATTTCGCGTTTCGAGCGATCTGCATCGGATAACAAATTCAGTGTGGCCTCTAGGTTCATCTCTTCGCCGTCCACGTCAAAGGTTAGCCCCGCCATGGTTTCATCAAACAGGCGGTTCCATGCGGCTGCACCTACAACAGATTGATCGTGCAGGAATTTTTCCAACTCATCCGACAACTGATAAGGCTTCATCGCCCGCATCTGATCCAAGATAGGTTTGTATCGTGCCAACCCTGTATTTGACGCAACCATTGCATCTAATTGGGCATCATCCACACGGTTTAACTCTAGTGAAAAGAACACCATTGGTGTTGACATATCAGTGATTGCACCTTGCATATCAGACATGAACTTGCCGCGATCTGCATCGGTAGTATTTTGATAATATCTCAGGCCTGCAAATGACATCACACGGCCCATAATGCCTTGGATTTTTTCAAAACGCTGAATGCATTTTAGCAGGCCAGTGGCATCTAGATCGGCTAGTTTACCTTCATAATCAGCCGCAAAAGACGGGCATTCACTGCTTAACCACTTCATATCGCGTGTTATCTCTGGCCCATCGGTGCTGGGGTATAGATCATCCAAGTTCCATTCTGGTAAATCCCCGAAATCATTGTTTGCAGCCCCATCGCGCATATCGCGGGGCAAGTCGGGTTGGATTGTGGTGAATGGCTTGAACATGTGGGTCGCTCCTGAAGTGTCTATACAGAAGATGTAAGGCCTATGATGTGGAAGGGAAAGCCCCGATCACGTTAAATTTCATATGATGGTTTTTGTTCGGTTGGTATTTTCGGTTTTGGTTTGCGCCGTATGATTATATCGCCATTTGGCAGCACTTCGGGCAGTTCATATTGGCTAAGATCATCGATTTTATCATGCAAAGAATTTAGCAGGGGGCCTAGGTCATCTACCCAACTTTCGAAAAACTGTTGGGTATCTTCAGAGAGTTCTTCTAACCCTTTGCGTAATTCTTCCCAATCTTTGGTGTCGGATTGGGCAGGGCTGGCCATTAGTGTGGCGATCAGGGCGGTGTATAGAAAATGCTTCATAGTGTTAATATAGGGTATATTTGTGAATATTTTACCCCTCTATGTTAAATCAAAGTCAATCGTTACAGGAAAATGGTCAGATGCGGTTAGCAAAGCATCGCATAAACCCTTGTTGTCAAAGCAATCTGGGTCATTAAACGGATGCCATATTTTCCATGTTGGCGTGGCTGATTTTGCCAGATCGGGGGATGCCATGATGAAATCCAGCAGGGCATTCAAGTAAGTCTTATCGCGGTGATTATAAAATCGTGATGTAGTGGGCGCAGTGCCAGAACGGGCTGACATGGCGGTCTCTGCATGGGGTTCACGCAATACGCGGTTAAGCGGTTTTCCGACCCCCATAACAATTTCTATTCCTGATTGACCAAACAGTTTTTCATATTCATCTAAGCCTGGGCCATCGTTGAAATCACCCAGTACAATCAAATCATCGCCCGCATCTAAATGCTGTTCTACGCGCTTTCGCAGCCAGATACACTGGGCCAGTTGTTTGCGCCTATTTTCTATGGAAATACGCACCTCTTGTTTTGGTGTCCTAGCGCCATGCGGGGCTTTGGATTTGGCATGAACACCAATCACCCGCATCGGGTTTCCGACCTTCGGGGTTAGTAAAAGTTCCAACGGGGGTTTGGAAAATGTGATTTTTTCAGGCTTGGCATCAACATCCACATCCAAGTGAAATACACCGTCAAACCTTGGGTTATCATGCGCCCCGGTTGTAGCTGTAGCTTGCCCTAAGGGCACGTGTTCTACATCCATAATTTGCGGGTCATATAAAAAGGCAATTTCTTGGGTTGTGTCATTGGCAAAACCGATAATGGCTTTGTTTTGGCGTAAATTGAATTTCGTGGAAAAATTTTCCAACGCAGTAATGGCAGATTGATTTATGCTAGTGTCTGGTGCTTCAATAATCATAATAGCGTCAGCATTAATAGCTTTGATTACAGATGCTATCGCATTGATTTGCATTGATTTTGTGACATTCCACTTACCTGACCAGCTACCATCATCTATCAGATTATCACTCTGGTCGAATAATCGGGAAAACCATTCAATATTATAGGTAGCAAGCCGCATCAGGCATCCTTATGGGTTTCGCTAATCTCTTCCCACGCTCTATTAATTGCGATCATCCGTTTTGTTGCCATCGTTATTGCCTCTTCTGGCAGGCCTTGGGCAATTAATTGATCGGGGTGAGTTTCGCGGATTTTTTGCCGCCATTTTTTGCGAATTTCGGGTAAGTCTGTCTGGGGTGTAACCCCAAGCACATCATAGGCGTCAGGTGGCGCATCTGGTACAAACCGCGTGCGAAAACTGCGGTATGTAACCTCATCAATACCAAAGATATTTGCAACCTTATGAACATAGTCGTCTTCATTTGGGTGATAGTTTCCATCGGCAACTGCGATGTGAAATAATCCCTCTACCAAGTTTTCCAATACTGCGGGGTCTTGTTTAAACATCTTTGCAATCTGGGCCGCATATATTTCATAGCCAGCAACGTCTTGGCGGGCCAAGTTAAACAGTTTTGCGGCTTGCGAGGTGTCGCGGTTCGGGATGTGAAAAACTTGGCGAAAGGCAGCAATTTCATCGCGTGTTACCAAGCCATCTGCCTTGGCCATTTTGGCGCCAAGTGCGATTACAGCGATTGTAAAGGCGATGCTTTTTTCCGGTGGTTTTTGCAGCTTTTCCAAAACAGATGATAGGGCATCACCCTTGGTAATAGCCGATAAACTATCAGAGATTTTTGACCAAACAGACATATAAGCGGCCCTTTTAAAGTAATAAACTGGTTACATGAACTTTTGCATCAAAATCAGATCGTGCCAACTGCCAAATTTAAAACCTACCTGTTTAATATGTGCAACTTGTTGGTAGCCAATCGCCTTATGAAATAATTGCGCGGTTGTGTTTTGCGCACTAATCCCTGCAATTAACACATGCACTTGGGTGTCGCGTGCATGGTTTTCCAACTTATCCATTAAACTACGGCCCAGACCTTTGCCTGTGGCGGAAGGCGCAAGTATAATCGAATGCTCCATTGTGTGCGCATACCCAGGGCCGCTTCGAAACGAGGAATATGTGGCAAAACCCAAGATGCCCGCATCACTTTGTGCCACATAAAACCCATGATTAAGTTCGGCCCGTTGTGTAATCATAGCCTGCACTTCAACCACAGTTTTTTGGTCGCTGGTAAATGTATTTTCCGTGCCCCGGATCATCGGGTTCCATATCTGGGCGATACTTTTCGCATCTTTTATAGATGCTGGGCGGATTAACACGTTGATTTTCCTTCTAGCTGAATTAAGTGTGCCCCATCAGCATAATTTTGCAAGAATGAATTGCACGCATAGCGTATATCTTTGGTATGGTTTTGTGTTGACTTAGCTCTGCCTATCACAGCCATATGCATTAATTGGAGAATAATATGAAATACAATATTTTAGGAACCACAGACCTGAAGGTTAGTGAATTATGTCTGGGTTCAATGACATGGGGCACACAAAACACCACGGATGAGGGCCATGCGCAAATTGATATGGCACTGGATTACGGTGTGAATATCATCGACACGGCTGAAATGTATCCGGTAAACCCGCTGAGCAAGGAAACCCAAGGTGACACGGAACGTGTTATTGGTAAGTGGGTAGCTAAATCGGGCAAGCGCAAAGACGTGATGATTGCCACCAAAGCATCAGGTGCGGGCTATATGAACGTGCGCGATGGTGCGCCCATTTCGCCTGAAACCATTCATGTGGCGGTAGAGGCATCGTTGAAATCCTTACAAACCGATTACATTGACCTGTACCAGTTGCATTGGCCCAATCGTGGCTCATATATGTTTCGCCAAAATTGGAACTTTGACCCCTCTAACCAGAACAAACAACAGACTTTAGATCACATTGTTTCCATATTGGAAACAATGCAGGGCCTTGTTGATGCAGGTAAAATTCGCCATTTTGGCCTGTCTAACGACAGTGCTTGGGGTACGTCACAATGGCTGCGCGTAGCGCAGGATCGCGGCCTGCCACGTGTGCAATCCATACAGAATGAATACAGCCTATTGTGCCGCTTGTTCGATACCGATCTGGCCGAATTGTGCCATAATGAACAGGTTGGATTATTGTCATTTTCACCTTTGGCCACAGGGCTTTTGACGGGAAAATATGCTGGTGGCACTACTATCCCCAAAGGTTCGCGTATGTCGCTTAGCCCAGAATTAGGCGGGCGCATCACACCCCAAGTTTGGCCTGCTGTTGCTGCTTATCAGGCGATTGCGGATAGGCATGGATTGAACCTTGCGCAAATGGCGCTTGCTTGGTGCCGCACGCGACCTTTCATGGCTTCGGCGATTTTTGGGGCGACTAAGATGGATCAGTTGGAACTTGCGCTAAAATCTACCGAAGTGGTGTTAAGTGATGACGTTTTGGCGGATATTACCGCCGCCCACAAAGCCCACCCGATGCCTTACTAAATGGCACTCTGGATACCCATAACGATTTTTGCAGCATTTGCGCAGAACCTGCGCTTTATGCTGCAAAAGCATTTGAAAGCAACCAAGCTAACCACGGGCGGTGCCACATTCGCACGGTTTCTGTTTGCAACCCCAATAGCGATATTTTTGGTTGTACTTATGGCTAATCTTGGCTGGGAAATACCACAAGGCTCAAACCGCACATGGGCCTTTGTTATCACTGGGGGTACGGCACAAATATTGGCAACAATGTTGGTGGTGGCGTTGTTTGCTGAACGTAATTTTGCGGTTGGCATAACCCTGAAGAAAACCGAAGCGATGTTAACGGCGATCGTTGGTTTTATCGTTTTGGGGGAAGGTCTGTCGCTTTGGGCGGGTTTTGCAATTTTGATTGGCATCTTCGGGGTGATTTTACTATCTGACCCCCCGAAACAAACGGATGGCAGCTGGTATAAACGTATATTCAACCGTGCATCGGCCTACGGTATTGGGTCGGGTGCTATATTTGCGGTTTCAGCTACGTGTTATCGCGGGGCCAGCCTATCGTTAAGCTCGGGTGATTTTATTATTCGTGCGGTGTTCACATTAGCATGTGTCACCACATTTCAGACCATCGCGATGAGCATATGGTTACGGTTAAAAGAGCCAGGTGAAATTGGCCGCGTGTTGAAATCATGGCGGGTGACAATGCTGGTGGGTATCACAGGTGTGCTGGGGTCTTTGGGCTGGTTCATGGCATTCACATTACAAAATGCAGCTTATGTGAAAGCTTTGGGGCAGATCGAATTAGTGTTCACATTTGCAGCTTCTTACCTGATTTTCAAAGAACGCAGCACAGGTCGCGAAATTGTCGGTATTGGGCTGGTTGTGGTTAGTATATTATTGCTGATCTTGGTGATCCGGTAGGGTGAAATTCACACGGTTTTGCCTTTGCGCCTTTAGCGACCTATGTTACCCCAGATCAAACGGTCGAGCGTGATGGTACGTTGACAGGATTACTAATGTCTTTTAAAATACCTTCATAAGGTCACAATCAACAATAGGGGGACACGAGCTGAGCATGCGTATCATTCGCCGACTTCAGTATGGTCCCCGTTACGCCCTGTAAATTCGTTTGCAGGGTTGGCCTGAAAACAATCTAGTTAATCGGTCTGCCTACAGCCGCGTTGCGGCCAAATTTTGTTTGATCTGAGCTTCCAATGACAATTATCAATATTAATGCCTTAGGCATAACTCTTAATAATACTTTATTTTCCAATCTGAACCTAACCATCTCCAAAACCGATCGGATAGGATTGGTTGCTGCGAATGGTCGTGGCAAAACCACTTTTCTTAGCTGCTTAGCGGGCGAGTTTGAGCACACAGCAGGCGAAATCACTCGCGCCCGAGGGTTGCGTATTGGTTATGTTAAGCAGAATGTACCAGAAACTGCCTTGGCACTGACCTTATATTAGTGGGTGCTGGCTGCGCTGCCCTCTGAACTTGCTGAATACGAAAGCTGGCGTGTGGATGTGGTGTTGGATGATCTTAATGTTCCTTATGAGTTGCAACACAAACCTATGAACGAACTCAGCGGTGTATGGCAACGCACTGCAATGCTGGCTGCGGTTTGGGTTACAGAACCGGATGTGCTGCTATTGGATGAACCGACCAATCATCTGGATCTGCATCGCATCGCATTGCTACAAAGTTGGTTGGCTGCTTTGCCACGCGACGTGCCCGTCGTTATTACATCACATGATCGTGCTTTTCTGGATGCAACAACCAATCGGGCATTGTTTTTACGAGCCGAAACGTCGCGCGTTTTTCAGTTGCCTTACACTGCAGCCCATATAGCACTAGATGAAGCTGACGCCGCTGATGAACGTCGTTTTGCCAATGACCTGAACAAGGTCCAGCAGCTACGCAAACAGGCCGCAAAACTGAAGAATGTCGGGATCAATTCCGGTTCTGATTTATTGCTAACTAAGACAAAACAATTAAACGAACGTGCCGCAAAGATGGAGGCGGCTGCAAAGCCTGCTCATCAAGAGCGAAGCGCAGGTGATATCAGGCTGGTTAACAGCGGCACTCATGCTAAGGCATTGATTACATTGGATGACGTTTCGGTTGAAACGCCCGATGGGGGATTGCTTTACAAAACGGGGCAAAAATGGATTTCGCAGGGCGATCGTATCGTATTGTTGGGCGCAAATGGCACTGGAAAAACACAACTTATCAAGAAGATACAAAGGGCGTTGCAAGGGGTAGATGATATTGTAAGATGTGCTCCATCAATTGTACCCGCCTATTCAGATCAACATTTAAGCCAGCTTTCTGATACCGGCACTCCGATGAATACGGTGATCGGGCAATTCGATATTGGCGACCGGCGTGCCCGAGGGGTGCTAGCGGGTGCGGGTATCACGATACAGATGCAGGATACCAAGATAGGTGCATTGTCAGGTGGTCAAAAAGCACGATTGGCGATGTTGATTCTAAGGCTCAAGAACCCAAACTTTTATCTACTTGATGAACCAACAAACCATCTGAATATCGAAGGACAGGAAGCTTTGGAGGATGAGTTGATTACCCATAATGCTACCTGCTTGTTGGTTAGCCATGATCGAAGCTTTCTTCGGTATGTTGGCAACCGGTTTTGGTGGATTAATGGAAAAGTGTTAGAAGAAGTTGATAGTCCAGAGAATTTCTTAAGCCACGAGATGGGGTCAAAATAGGAAAAGTTGCGTGAATGCATCAATTCTGTGGTCAGGCTGAACATCCGCTTTGTCCCCATAAAGGTAAACCTTTTGACAGCTCATAACTAACGCTTGTCGTAATACAACCCAACAACATGCTCAGCTTGTGCAAAAAACAACCAGCGCGAGATGAACAGGCCGAAGATGTGCAACAGGATGATAAGCACTACGGAATAATGATTTAGCTCGAAACCAGCCAATACGACAATCGGGATCAGCCCAAAACAGACTGCTGCAATAATCCGTAGTTTTACGGCATGCTTGCGCCCGATCACATGTACCATTTCACGGGTCAAATAATTCTCACCCGAATGGGGGCTTTCTAACAAGCGTACTTTGCCCAAATGGCCCAGACCTGTTGCGGTTTCAATCGTGTGACCTGCAACGGCAAAGCTTACATCGCCACGCATCCATGATAGCACTTGTATAAGTGTCAAAGCGATCAACAGGAAGAATGCTATATGTAATTGTGCCGCCAACAAAGCCCCACCTGATAATGCGTATAACAAAAACAAAACAGGGGTGGTTGGCATGTTCCAACGCGGTACAGTTTTCAGTTGCGCATAGATCATTGAGGTGCAAAAGACCGCGGCGATGCAAAGCGCGCTACCCAGCCAACCCAACGGGATGATGCGAATATCGGCAAAGATCAAGAGGGCCGCATATAGCCCCATTACCAGAAGTGCTGCGACCGCAATAACGCCTTCGCGGCTAAGCCAAGATGTACGCCATTGGCTGAATGCTTTCATGGCACGTTGCGGATTGCCTAGGTGAAAAGTGGATGCTATTAATCCGCCAACGGCTAAAGCGAATGCAATAAAGAAGAACGCAAAAGCTGACCAGCCTGTTACTGTTGGTTGACCTAACCCCAAGAAAGTCAGCAGGCCAAAGCCAAGACCAGAAAGTGCAGTGAAGATAATTACGGATGCTGCTGGATGCATATCAAATGGCCTCTAATGCTTTATCAAGCCATCCAAGAAGGCCTTTTGGTGTTTCAGAAACTGGTTCAAGGAACGGCGCCAATATATTGATATCACTATCGGTTTGTATATCGGCCTTGGGGCGCGGCGGCAGGTAACGATTGACAGGTTTCGTGCCTTGCTCTGCCATCAAGCGCATACCACCGCGTTCTGCTGACATGCGTGATACGTCACTTTCGGGATCGGCGAAATCACCAAAATGCCGCGCGTTTGCAGGGCATGTGCGTACACAAGCGGGTTCGCGGTCAATCTCTGGCAGGTTTTCATTGTAAATTCGATCAACACATAAAGTGCATTTCTTCATCACACCCTCTTTTACATCCAGTTCACGCGCACCATATGGGCAGGCCCATGCGCATAATCCGCACCCGATGCAGTCACTTTCGTTGACCAAAACGATGCCGTCTTCCTCGCGTTTATAGCTGGCACCTGTGGGGCATACGGTGACACATGGCGCATCTTCGCAATGCAGGCAAGATTTTGGAAAATGTACGGTTTGTGCTGGTTTTTGGGGTTGTTTAACCTCATATGTATGTATTCTGTTTAGAAATGTACCAGTTGGATTTTCACCATATGCGTCTTGATCGGACAGTGGTGCGCCGTAATTAGATGTATTCCATTCTTTGCAGTTGATGACACAGGCATGACACCCAACGCAAATATCAAGGTCGATTACAAGGCCAAGTTTTTTGGCGGTGCTGGTGGGTAAAGCTGTCATCTTAAAACTCCTCGCCGTATGCAATATCTTTCGGGCCTTGGCCTACAGGTGACGTTTGCACGGATGTTTCAGGTTGGCTTACACCATCCCCTGTTGGGGCTTTTTCGATCTTCACGCGCAGATCATACCAAGCGGCTTGTCCTGTGATCGGGTCAGAGTTTGACCAGCGTAATCCGTCGCCTTTGGGCGGTAGAAGTTCATGGATCAAGTGATTGAGCAAGAAGCCTTTTGTAGCCTCTGGCGCGTTTTCATCCAAGGCCCAAGCGCCTTTGCGTTTGCCAATGGCGTTCCACGTCCAAACCGTGTGCGGATTAAGTGCATCCATGCGCACAACGGGTACTTTGATTTTACCGTGATGCGAAGTGACGTAAGCCCAATCACCTTCTTCAAAGCTGTGCTTTACCCAAACTTCACCCGAAACATAAAGCGGGTTGGTGCCGTGGATTTGGCGCAACCATGCGTTTTGCGATCCCCATGAGTGGTACATCGCAGCTGGGCGTTGGGTAAGTGCGTGCAGTGGATATTCTTCGCAATCGACGCTTTGTTCTTCATAAGGTGCCCACCAAACAGGTAGCGGATCCATTGCTTCGATCAGCTGTTCGCGTAGATGATCTGGCGGTTGCAATTCACCTTTGCCTTGGGCTGCCAGCCGGAACTTCTGAATGGGTTCGACATAGATGCTGAACAGGTAGGGGGATGGTTTATCAAAGATGCCGCGTTCCACGGCCCAGTTTTGATATGCCATATTCCAAGGTTTATAAAACAACGCCTCTTCTGGAATATGATCCTGCCAGAAGCCACCGTTTTCAATGTATTTGTCGATTTGCGCAGGGTTCGGTTCACCGCGCCCTTTGCCAGACCCGTCTTTGTTACGAAAACCCGCCAGTGGGCCAACGCCGGGGCGGCGTTCGTGGTTTACAATGTAATCTGCGTAATCTTTGTACTTTTCTGATCCATCTTCATTGACGAAACCCGGCAAGCCCAGTTTTGAACCAAGCTGTATAAGCGCTGATTGAAATCCGCGCACATCACGGTCAGGTTCTACCACGGGCCACCGAATACTGTCACAAATTGCATCGGCTTCAGAAATCGGACGATCCAGCAGTGAAATACAATCGTGGCGTTCCAGATAGGTGGTGTCTGGCAAGACCAGATCGGCAAATGCCACCATTTCGGATGAATAGGCATCGGAATAGATGATGTTGGGGATCACATAATTGCCGTCTTCATCTTTATCGGTCAGCATATCCATCACGCCGCGCGAATTCATCGAAGAATTCCATGCCATATTGGCCATATACATAAACAGCGTGTCGATTTTATAGGGATCGCCTGCGTGTGCGTTCGAAATCACCATATGCATCATGCCGTGGGCTGATAGCGGGTTTTCCCACGTAAAGGCTTTATCAATACGAATGGGTGTGCCTGACGCGTTCAGCGCTAAATCTTCGGGGCCTGTCGGGAAACCCAAATGGGGGCCATTTAGCGGCCCGCCGGGTGTGGCGTAGCTGTGTGGGGTGGGGTGGATGCCCACAGGTTTGGGGTAGGGTGGCTTGAAACGCATGCCACCTGGTACTTCAACGCTGCCAAGCAGGATTTGCAGCAGGTGAATGGCGCGGCAGGTTTGAAAACCGTTCGAGTGTGCCGAAATTCCGCGCATGGCGTGGAATGACACAGGCCGGCCAGTCATGGTTTGATGCTTTTCGCCCTTCCAGTCGGTCCACGGCTGATCGATGGTGATCTCTTGCTCAAACGCTACATGGGCCAGTTCAGCAGCCAAGCGGCGGATTGTTTCAGCCGTTATACCGCATCGTTCCGCCACAGCTTCGGGGGTGTATTCGTCTGACAGGTATTTTTCGGTCATCAGTTGGAAAACGGGCGTGTATTTGGTGCCCTGATAAGTGATCTCACCCGTAAACACAGGCTTTACACCCTTTTGGTCAAATGCGGCAGGCGCGCCTGTAACGCGGTCTTGCACCATGAATTGCCCATGCACATCGCGTAATAGCAGGCCGTGTTCATCACTGCTTTCATCCATGTTCACCAACATAGGCGCGTTGGTGTAGCGCATGAGGTATTCCAGATCGACCTTGCCTGCCTTTAGCAAAACATGGATCATCGCCAGCACAAACAAACCGTCTGTGCCGGGAGTAACGCCAACCCATTCATCGGCAATCGCGTTGTAGCCAGAACGCACAGGGTTTACGCCCACGATTTTCGCGCCGCGTTCCTTCAGCTTTGAAAGCCCCATTTTAATAGGGTTGCTGTCATGATCTTCGGCAACACCAAAGATCATGAACATCTTGGTGCGATCCCAATCGGGCACACCAAATTCCCAAAACGCGCCGCCCATTGTATAGATGCCAGCCGCCGCCATATTCACCGAACAAAACCCACCGTGGGCGGCGTAATTTGGGGTGCCGAACTGTTGTGCCCAGAAACTGGTTAAGGATTGTGATTGGTCGCGGCCTGTAAAAAACGCCAGTTTATGGGGTGCTTTTTCGCGAATGGGGGCTAAAGATTTAACTGCAATATCAAAGGCTTCATCCCAACTGATTGTTTCAAATTTGCCTTCACCACGTTCGCCAACGCGCTTCATAGGCGCTTGCAAACGCGCAGGGGAATAATGCTGCATGATGCCCGCCGAGCCTTTGGCGCAAAGCACACCCTTGTTGATCGGATGATCGCGGTTGCCCTCGATATACTTCACCTTACCGTCCTTCAAATGCACGTCGATACCGCAACGGCAGGCACACATATAGCAGGTGGTTTTGCGGATTTCGTCGGAAACCTCTGGCGATGTATCAAGGTCTGGCTGGTGGTGATTCATTAAACTACTCTCCCTTATGGCGGATTATGGTGAAAAATGTTGCAAGAGCCAGAGTAAAAAGAAATTTGGGGTAGGTTTTGGTTTGAATGAAACTACATTCGGTTTTTAGGAAGGCTTACATGTTTTAGATAGGCTATACTGCATATCACGTTAAATTGCATACCATTGCATACAATAGCCCTTGCGAGACTCACTTTTATGGTGCAAAAGCCCCCTAAACCCATTCAACAACACCCATCGGAGGTTCCATGACTGTTACCGTAGGCACAGACACCAATAAAACCCGCAAAACCCTGACTGTAGGCGCAAAAGCCGTCGATTATTATTCAATTCCGGCGGCTACTGCTGCGGGATTGGGGGATTTCTCAAAACTTCCAGCAGCATTGAAAGTTGTTTTGGAAAACATGTTGCGGTTTGAAGATGGTGGGCGCACTGTTTCAACAGAAGACATTAAAGCGTTTGCTGAATGGGCTACAAAGGGTGGCAAAAACCCCCGTGAAATTGCATACCGCCCTGCGCGGGTATTGATGCAAGATTTCACAGGTGTGCCTGCGGTGGTTGACTTGGCCGCGATGCGTGACGGGCTTGTGGCCTTGGGTGGCGATCCTGAAAAGATTAACCCGCTAAGCCCTGTTGATCTGGTCATCGACCACTCTGTGATGATTGATGAGTTTGGTAACCCACGTGCGTTCCAGATGAATGTTGAACGCGAATATGAACGTAACCTAGAGCGTTACACATTTTTGAAATGGGGCCAAAAAGCCTTTAATAACTTCCGCGTTGTACCACCCGGCACTGGCATTTGCCACCAAGTGAACCTTGAGTATCTTTCACAAACTGTTTGGAAAGATGCCGATCAAAACGGTGTTGAAGTGGCTTACCCTGATACGCTGGTTGGCACTGACAGCCACACCACTATGGTTAATGGTGCAGCCGTTCTGGGTTGGGGCGTTGGCGGGATTGAGGCAGAGGCCGCAATGCTTGGCCAGCCGATTTCAATGCTGATCCCAGAAGTTGTTGGGTTTGAACTGACAGGCAAAATGATGGAAGGCACCACAGGTACTGATCTGGTGCTGAAAGTTGTCGAACTGCTGCGCGCCAAAGGCGTGGTTGGTAAATTTGTTGAATTTTACGGCAAAGGTCTGGATGTTTTACCACTGGCGGATCGCGCAACGATTGCCAATATGGCCCCTGAATACGGTGCTACATGTGGTTTCTTCCCGATTGATAATGAGACTTTGCGTTACCTGCGTAACACAGGCCGCGATGAAGATCGTGTGGCACTGGTTGAAGCGTATGCACGCGAAAATGGTTTCTGGCGTGGTGCGGATTATGCACCTGTTTACACAGACACATTGCACCTTGATATGGGCACGATTGTGCCTGCTATTTCAGGCCCGAAACGTCCACAAGATTATGTGGCTTTAACGAACGGCCAAACAGCGTTTCGCCGTGAAATGGAAGAAACTTTCAAACGTCCGATGGGCAAAGAAGTGGCTGTTGCGGGTGAAGATTACACGTTGGAAAGCGGCAAAATTGTTATTGCGTCGATCACATCATGTACCAATACTTCCAATCCATATGTGATGATCGGTGCGGGCCTTGTGGCGCGTAAAGCGGCCGCTTTGGGCTTGAACCGCAAACCTTGGGTTAAGACATCTCTTGCCCCTGGATCACAGGTTGTTTCAGCTTATCTTGAAGCGGCAGACCTGCAAAAAGATCTGGATGCGCTGGGCTTTAATCTGGTGGGTTACGGCTGTACCACATGTATCGGTAACTCTGGCCCGATCCAAAAAGAACTGTCAACGGCAATAGTCGAGGGCGATCTTGTGGCAACTTCAATTCTGTCAGGTAACCGTAACTTTGAGGGCCGTATTTCACCCGATGTACGCGCTAACTATCTAGCCTCACCACCACTTGTTGTGGCTTATGCAATAGCGGGCACCTTGGACATTAATTTGGCGACAGATGTAATAGGCACCGATAAAGACGGTAACGACGTTTATCTAAAAGACATTTGGCCTAGCACACAAGAAGTTGCTGAAATAGTTGAAGCCACTGTTACCCGTGAAGCGTTTCTGTCTAAATATGCAGATGTGTTTAAGGGTGACGAAAAATGGCAAGACGTGGAAATCACAGACGCTAAAACCTATGATTGGCCACCCACTTCTACCTATATTCAAAACCCGCCTTACTTCCAAGGCATGTCGGCTGAAGCTGGTACAATTTCGGATGTGAAAGATGCCAAAGTTCTGGCACTTCTAGGCGATATGATTACCACAGACCACATTTCCCCTGCGGGTTCTTTCGCGGTGGATACACCTGCGGGTCAGTACCTTAATGAACGCCAAGTGCCAGTGCGCTCGTTCAACTCGTATGGGTCGCGCCGTGGCAACCACGAAGTGATGATGCGCGGCACGTTTGCCAATATCCGTATCAAGAATGAGATGCTGGCAGGCACCGAAGGTGGCTATTCCAAAGGGCCAGACGGGGTGAAAACGTCTATTTATGATGCCGCAATGGCCCATCAAGCTAATGGCACACCGCTTGTGGTGTTCGGCGGGCAACAATACGGTGCGGGGTCTTCGCGTGACTGGGCTGCCAAAGGCACTGCCTTGCTGGGCGTAAAAGCGGTTATTGCTGAAAGCTTTGAGCGTATTCACCGTTCCAACTTGGTTGGTATGGGCGTTATTCCGTTTGAGTTTACAAATGGTGACAGTCGCAAATCTTTGGGCCTGACAGGTGATGAAACCGTGTCTATTACGGGCCTTGAGGGCGATATTAAGCCGCTTTCGGAAGTGCCTTGTGTGATTACCTACCCAAACGGCGACGTAAAAGAGATTGCCTTGAAATGCCGTATCGATACAGCCGTAGAGATTGAATATATCGAACATGGTGGCGTGTTGCATTATGTGCTGCGCAATTTGGCTAAATCTGCGTAAGCAATTTTAAATAACACTTGAAAAGCATCCTTTTAGGGTGCTTTTCTGTTTTTAAGATAGGGGACATTCATGTCAGGTCATAGTTTTACATTTACACACGCTTTGTGTCGCAAACCCGCGAACAGTATTGTTGATGGTTTGCGGGCAACTTATTTGGGAACGCCTGATCCGGCTGCTTTCATGGCTGACCACGAAGACTATGTTACCGCATTGCGGGCCACGGGTGCCGTGGTGGATGTGTTAGAGCCGCTGGAAGACTTTCCAGATAGTGTATTTATTGAAGATGCAGCGCTTTGCCTGAAGGGTGTTGCGATTTGCCTTAGACCGGGGGCTGATACGCGGCGTGCAGAAACTGCGGCCTTGCGGCCCGATCTGGTTCGGTTGTTTGGCCGTGTCATTGACTTGCAAGCCGATGGGTTTGTGGATGGTGGCGATATATTATGTTCGGATGATGAAGTTATTATTGGCCTTTCAGAACGCACAACAGCGCAAGGGGTGCGTGATTTGCAACCGATTGTTGAACGGCTTGGTTATCGGCTGCGTATTTTTGAAACCCCCAAAGGTATTTTGCATTTTAAATCAGATAGCAGTTTGTTGGATGCAGAAACGATATTAAGTACAAAACGGTTAAACGCCTCTGGCTGTTTTTCATCTTATAAAGTGATTGAGCTGGCAGATGGCGAAGAGGCCGCTGCCAATGCGATCAGGTTCAATGACACGGTATTTGTGGATAAGAAGTTTCCCAATACCGCTGATTTATTAAGGGGGCATGGCTATAAAGTTGAACCGCTTAGTGTTGCACAAGCCGCCAAGGTAGATGGCGGGCTTTCATGTATGTCATTGCGCTATAGTGCGGATGCAGGCGTATAATTGCGTTTTAACCAACCAACCGATAGAAAAACACGCAGCTCATCACCAAACCTACAACGATTATGATGGCGCGTACCGCAGACTTACTTAGGCGTTTGGCAATTTTGGCACCGATGTAGCCGCCTAGGATGTTGGCGATCATCATGATGACGGCAGAGGGCCAGACGATCAGGCCTGCAAGGGCGAATGTTAATACGGATATGGCCGAGATCACGAAGGATATACCATTTTTCAACCCATTCATCAGATTTAGACTGGTTAACCCCCAAAGCGCGTAAAGCGCTAGCAGAACAATGCCCAAACCGCCGTTAAAGTAGCCGCCGTAAATGGATACGACAAGCGTGCCAATGGCACCATATGGTGTAAGTTGAATGCCGCCACTGCGACCCCATGCCAAAATGCGGTCTTGGAAAGCGAAGATCGCTGTTGAGGCCAATAACAAAAACGGAACGATGACGGTGAAAAATTCATTGGATGAGATCAGCAATAAAAGTGCGCCTACTAACCCACCTACCAAGCTTAATGCACATTGTTGTATCAGCGTGCGCCGATTAATCGCCGCTATATCACTGCGAAACCCCGCAGCCGCGGCCAAATATCCCGGAAAAACCGCAATGGCACTGGTCGCGTTGGCAATAATGGGGGGTACACCAGCAAAAACCAAGGCTGGAAATGTTAAAAATGTACCGCCACCAGCGATGGCATTTAAGATGCCTGCAAGGAACGCTGCGATTGTGATAAGTACTGTAGCGTCCATATTTCCATCCAGTTTCCTACTGCAAATGGAATAAATACAACACAACTGCAATGAAATTCGTCATTTGTTAGGTCTGTAACGTTTGCTCGCAAACACTTTATTGGATTTACAGATCAAACTAATTTAAACATGCCGTCACAAGGAAACGAAAAGGGTGATTTTATGCGTAAAATAATTGCAATGTTGGTTTTGACCACATTTGGAACTATGACTTACGCGGATGAAGACGGCTCTCTTGTTGTTGTAGAGCTTTATACATCAGAAGGCTGTTCATCTTGCCCGCCTGCCGATGATATTTTGACGAAACTGTCAGAGTATGATGACATTCTAGCCCTTGCCTTGCATGTAGATTATTGGGATTATCTTGGTTGGAAAGATGAATTCGCAATGAAAAAATTCACCAACCGTCAGCAAATATACAACTCAGTTCTTCCAAGTCGTTACCGTTTGGTCACACCACAGATGGTGTTCCATGGCCAGTCGCAAATTGCTGGTGCGAAACCTACGCAAGTTAAGAAAACGCTGGAAAAGTTGCACAAACAATCTGACAGAATATCGCTTGGGGTGGAGAAAAAAGATACGTCTTTTCATATCAGCATAGACCCTCGTGGTGAAGAAGTATCAAATGCAGATGTTTTCGTTGTGCAGTATAGCCCCCTACAGGTTTCAAAGGTTAAAGCTGGTGAAAACCGAGGGAAGACACTGAAACACACAAACATCGTGACATCATGGGAACGTATTGGGCAATGGAACGGCCAAGCCGGCTTTAGGATTGAGCAACCATTACAAGGTATGGATAGCTCCGCGATAATTGTTCAGATTTCTGGTAACGGCCCAATTCTGGCGGCACGTAGACTGGAATAATTCAGAATTTCATATGCAGTAATTAAAAAGCGCAGCTGATAGAGCCGCGCTTTTTAATTGGAAACAGTGTTCTATTATTTTGAAATAGGCCCGATCAGCATCGACATTTGCCGACCTTCAAGTTTCGGATGATTTTCTATCTGTCCAGCTTCGGCCTCTATTACGGCAGCTTTAACGCGCAGCAACAGTTGCAAGCCTAAGTTTTGGTGTGCCATTTCACGGCCACGAAAACGCATGGTGATTTTAACTTTATCGCCATTTGCCAAAAACTTATAAACACTGCGCATTTTTACATCAAAATCATGAACGTCCGTGTTTGGGCGAAACTTAATTTCTTTGGTTTCGATGATTTTTTGTTTGCGACGCGCTTCGGCTTCGCGTTTTTGCTGTTCATATTTGTATTTGCCAAAATCCATGACTTTACAAACAGGTGGTTTCGCATTTGGCGATATTTCAACCAGATCTAAGCCAGCTTCATCTGCCAATTCCATACCACGTGCAGGTGTTACAACACCTACGTTGCCGCCATCGGCGCCAATTAATCGAATTTCATCTGAGGTAATGCGTTCATTCACGCGGGGTCCAGTTTCGCGCGTCGGGGGCGCTTGGTGCGGTCTTCGGGCTATGGGGTCAAATCCTTCTTTTGTTAACTTTGTGCAAAATCTAATGTGCCTTGGCACAGCAATCAAGCCATAAACCTGTCTGTCTGTCGAAACTGTTAAGGTCAAGCATGGTTTTGTAAAATTAAATGTAGAATCGCAATTTTTTGCTGATTTTATTAATTATATGGCAGTTGCACTTGTAATTCATGCAATCAAAGAGCAAATGAAGCGAGTCAAATGGGGCATAAACCGAATTCTGGAGTATCGGGTATGAAAAAGATTTTAACACTGGTTGTAGTATTGGCTGTAGCTGGCGGCGTTTATTTCTTTGTAGAAAATAAGAAAGCTGCAGAAGCAGAAGCTGCAAAAGTAGAAATGGAAGCTGCAACTGCTGCTACCAAAGCAGCTGAAGAAGCAGAAGCCGCTGCAAAGGCCGCTGCACAAGAAGCTGAAGCAATGGCGGCAAAAGCTGCGAAAGTTGCAGAAGAAGCGGCTGCTAAGCTAGAAGAAGAAGCAAAAGCGCTTGCTGCAAAAGCAGCTAAAGAAGCTGAAGCTGCTGCAATGAAAGTTGCTGAAGAAGCTGCCGCGAAAGTTGCTGAAGAAGCTGCTGAAATGGCAGCAAAGGCTGCAGAAGAAATGGCCGCAAAAGCTGCTGAAGAAGCTGCTGAAATGGCTACGAAGGCTGCAGAAGAAGCCGCCGCGAAAGTTGCTGAAGAAGCTGCTACCAAAGCGGCAGAGGAAGCGGCTGAAGCGGCTGCAAATGCTTTGCAAAGCACAACAACAGAATAGAATAATGTAAACTGATTTTATAGAGCGGCCCATTGGGTCGCTCTTTTTGTTTGACGTGTTAGAATTCGCGCGTAGGTTTGGCAGATAAGCTAAGGAGAGTCGCTTTTGCCAAATGTAGAATTACCTTTTACGCGTGAGGAATACGCGGATCGATTAGTAAAAACCCGCCGTTCTATGGAGGCCGCTGGAATAGAGCTGCTATTCAGTTGTGATCCAAGTAACATGGCGTGGCTTACAGGTTATGACGGCTGGAGCTTTTATGTGCATCAAGGGGTGTTGATTGCCCCAACGGGGGATCCCGTTTTTTGGGGTCGTGCCATGGATGCGGTGGGCGCCAGTAAGACCTGTTATATGGATATGGATAATATTGTTGGCTATCCTGATGATTATGTCATGTCCACCGAACGCCACGCGATGCAACATTTAGCGGCGTTAATCAAAGATCGGGGTTGGGCAAATTTAAATCTAGGCGTCGAGATGGAAAACTATTACTACTCGGCCAAAGCACATCAGGTTTTAACAACTGAATTCGGCGCTACTTTCAAAGATGCAACGGCTTTGGTTAATTGGCAACGAGCCGTGAAATCAGATCAAGAATTGGTTTATATGCGCCGTGCTGCACGAATTGTAGAAAAGATGCACGCGAAAATTCTGGATGTGTTTGAGCCTGGTAAACGCAAAAACGAAGTTGTGGCGGATATCTATCATACGGGCATGTGGGGATCTGAAATTGATGGTGTAGCCTTTGGGGGTGATTATCCTGCGATTTGCCCGCTTTTACCAACGGGTGATGAAGCGGCAGCGGCGCATCTGACGTGGAATGATAAACCAATCCCGAATAATTCCGGAACATTTTTCGAAGTCGCAGGCTGTCATCGCCGCTACCATGTACCGTTAAGCCGAACCATCTGGTTAGGAAAACCGCCTGAAGATGTGAAATATGCCGAGGCTGTCGTGCTTGAGGGCATTGAGGCGGGCATCAATGCCGCCGTTGCAGGCAATACCGCAGGCCATGTGGCACAGGCGTTTTATGATATTCTAGGCAAACATGGCATAGAACGTGAAGGCCGGTGCGGCTATCCCATCGGTTTGTCATATCCACCCGATTGGGGCGAACGAACATTTTCAATCCGGCCCGAAGATACCACAATTTTGGAACCGAATATGACGTTTCATTTTATGCCCGCCCTTTGGATGAAGGATTGGGGATTGGAAATTACCGAAACCCTACGGATACGCGCAAATGGTGTGGCAGAACCGCTGGCAGATGTGCCGCGTAAATTGTTTGTAAAGGACTGATATGGACCGTTTGGCCGAGACAATAGAAATGCTGGACCGTCTAATTGCTTTCCCGACAATATCGAGTGACAGCAATATGGAATGTATTACCTATTTGCAGGACTATCTATCTGGTTTGGGCGCGCGGTGCGAACTGACATCCGAAGTAGAAGGCAAAGCTAATTTATTTGCCACTCTTGGCCCCGAAGGCGATGGCGGGATTGTTTTGTCAGGGCACACAGACGTGGTGCCTGTCGCAGGTCAAGACTGGTCTTCTGATCCGTTTATTATGCGTCGCGAGGGCGGCAAGCTTTATGGGCGTGGCACTTGCGACATGAAAGGTTTCATTGCTGCTAGTTTGGTGATGGCCAAAGATTATGCCAAGCAGAACTTAAAGCGGCCGATCCATTTTGCCCTAACATACGACGAAGAAACGGGATGTATGGGCGGGCGTGTTCTGGTGGATCAGTTGGTTAAAGACGGGTTGAAACCATCGGTTTGTATTGTGGGTGAGCCAACTTCTATGCGTATAATCGAGGGCCACAAAGGCTGCTGTGAATATTCAACCGAATTTACGGGTGTAGAAGGCCATTCCAGCTTGCCACATCAAGCAGTGAACGCTTTGGAATATGCCAGTCGCTTTGTGGCGCATTTGATGGAGGTTCGCGCGCAGCTTCCTGAAATGGCGCCAGAAAATTCTAAATTCGACCCACCATTTTCAACCAGTTCCATTTGCGGGTTACATTCGGGTGTGGCCCATAATGTGATACCGAACAAAGCCTTGGTGGAATGGGAAATGCGGGTGATACAGCAATCTGACCATACTTACTTGCGCGAAGCGATGCAGGATTTTGTCGATACGGTATTACTACCAGAAATGAAGGCTAAGTCACCAAAAGCTAGTATTGAAGAGGTGGTTTGCACCGAAGTTGTTGGGTTGGAACCAGAAGAAGATAATGAGGCTGTTAAAATGATCCGAGAGCTTACAGGCCGCAATTCCACCGATGTTGTATCGTTTGGTACCGAGGCTGGTTTGTATCAAGCCGCAGGCGTAAGTGCCGCTTTGTGCGGGCCTGGCTCGATTGAGCAAGCACATCGCCCTGATGAGTATGTGGAAATAGCGCAGCTGGGTGAATGTTTAAAAATGTTAGATCGTTTGGCGGGGGAATTGGCTTGACACATATAGCAGTTATTGGGCGCGGTTTAGTTGGGTCGGCGGCAGCACGTCATTTGGCGCGTGACGGGCATCAGGTAACATTGATCGGGCCGTCTGAGCCTGAAGATAAAGCTGCGCATGACGGTATATTTGGCAGTCATTATGACGAAGGGCGTATTACGCGGGCGTTAGATCAGACTGTATATTGGTCAGATATTACGCGGGCCTCTATTGCGCGGTATGCGGATATAGAAGCGCAAAGCGGGATCTCTTTTTTCACTGAATGCGGCGGGATGATGTTGGGGCCGCAGGGCTGCGATTTTATCGAAAAAGTCAACGATGTGCGTAAAGCAGGTGCGATTGAATGTGATCGGTATTCGGGTGCGATTTTAGAAGAGGCGTTCCCATTTTTCAAATTTGAACGGGATGCGCAGGCACTTTATGAACCAAAGGGGGCAGGGTACATAAACCCTCGGCGCTTAGTGGAAGCACAATCAATAGCGGCAACGCGTGCGGGTGCAAAATGGGTTGATGCAACTGCCCTTGGTATTACGGAAAGTTCTGACAGCGTTATTATCACCACTGACAAAGGTGAAATTGTAGCCGATCAGGTTTTGGCAGCAGCAGGCGGGTTCACTAATATGTTCATGCCACAACCCTTGCCAGTTCAAAGCTATGCCCGCACGATTACCTTTTTTGAAGTAGATCAAGATGAAGCGGCGCGCCTGTCGCGCATGCCAACACTGGTTATGCGGTTTTCAGATGGACGTGATCCGTATGTATTGCCACCGATTTTATACCCGGATGGGAAAATTTATTTGAAAATTGGGTGTGAAAAATCAGATGTACCATTGGACAGTCTTGAAGAATTAAAAGAATGGTTCAAAGGGAATGGCAGCGATGAAATTGGCGATTATCAAAGGTCAATTATGATGGAATTGATGCCTTATTTACGTGTTGTGTCTACCCACACTGAAGCCTGCATGACAACGTTCACTGTTGATGATCTACCGCTTATATCACGTCAGTCCGATAGGGTTGTTGTGGCCGTTGCTGGTTGTGGACGTGGGGCAAAATGTTCGGATGAATTGGGCCGTATGGGGGCAGAAATGGTTTTGCCACTGTCCGCGCAATAGCAGGCAATGTGGCAGGTTAAATGCGGCATATGCAGGTCGCTATTAAACGTGCCAAATAGTATCAACTCTGTCACACGGGTAATATGAAATTTTCGTCACTTCCAATCGCTACAATAGGTGTTCTTTGTGCTATCTTTGCTTCAATAAGCTTTTCTTTGAACGATATGGGTATCAAGTTTTTAAGCGGTGATTACCCGTTGCACCAAGTCGTTTTTGCACGTTCATGCATTGGTTTATTGATTACATTACTGGTGATTATGCCGCTTGAAGGTGGCTATGCTCTAATTCGAACCAAACGGCTAGGCCTACACCTTATGCGGGGTGGCTTTGTTATGTCGGCGAATTTTTTGTTTTTCATGGGGCTGGCGGAAATTCCTTTATCCGAGGCCACCGCAATTTTCTTTGTAGCACCATTGATTATTACGATTTTTTCGGTGGTGTTTCTATCCGAAAAAGTTGGCCCTTGGCGCTGGTTTGCGGTTGGGATGGGGCTGTTTGGGGCTATTTTAATGTTACGGCCCACGCCTAGCAGTTTTCAGTTTGCCAGTTTGCTACCTTTATCGGCAGCGTTTTGTTATGCAGGATTGCATGTGCTGACGCGTAAAATAGGGGCTACAGAAAAAGCCTCTACGATGGCGTTTTATATCCAACTTTGCTTTGTTGTTTCATCGTTAATGATGGGACTATTTTTTGGCGATGGTGCTTATCAAGATCAGGATAGTGCTGCGCTAAGGTTCCTGCTGCGCCCGTGGATTTGGCCAGATTTTTCTGCTGATTTGATGGTTATGATTGGTATCGGGGTGACCAGCGCATTTGGCGGGTATTCCATTAGTCAAGCCTACCGTTTAAGTGAGGCGGCATTGATAGCACCTTTCGAGTATTTGGCATTGGTTCTGTCGGTGGTTTGGGGGATTTTCGTGTTTAACGAATACCCAGATCAGCTTGCTTGGGCCAGCATCGGGCTGATTATATCGGGTGGCATGTTGATGGTGTGGCGTGAAGCTGTGGCCAATAAAAAACCAAAAATCATTAGCCGTTTGCCAGTGCAAAGATAGTATTTAAGCGGTTAACTTATCTACAAGTGTTACTGCCTACTTTACCAGAAGACGCTAAAAAATGTTGACTGGAAACAGCGGCACTGGCGTCAACTATTGATAGATTATGGTACCCATCATCTTGCACCGGTAAGATTATGCTGCGTTGGTAAAATAATTCTGGGGCCAGCTTATTGTTTAAAACAACACGGTAGGGTGCCACCCCGCCGCTGAATTTCACCAACAGGCCAGGTGGGCATATTTCTATTGTGGCCCCTTCGGGTGGGAAAATTATCGTGACATTTTCTTGTTTTTTTGCCCGGGTGCCGAACTGTTTTAGATGATGTGGTATCGCTGCATTTCCTGTGGTTTGTGACAACACAAGCGGGGGTTGGGTTAATCCAACAGTGTCAAACATTTGAAACAGAATAGGGGCGGCAAGCTCGGCACCAAATGCCCCTGGTATAGCTGTATTATTGGCGCGCCCGATTAATACACCGATTACATGTTGCCCGTCAAAACCAATAGCCCAACTGTCACGGTGACCATAAGATGTGCCCGTTTTATAGGCGATATAACCTGCCCGCGTGGTAAGGGGTGCGGGCATTTCGCGTAGTATCTGTGCTGTCATCAGGGCCGAGGTTTTGTTGATGAAAGCGGCACCTTTTACTGATGCTTCAGGGCGTTCATGCAGATTAATTGCATGCCCGTTATTCGCCAGACCACCATATGCCTGCACCATTTGGCGCAGCGACACGCCAACCCCGCCCAAAGCAATGGCAAGGCCAGGGTCATTGTTTTGTGGCAGCCTTAAATCCAGCCCCGCACGTTTTAAGACGGCGGAAAACCTGTTAACCCCGATTTTATCCAAAACTGTGACCGCAGGAATGTTGCGTGAACCGATTAATGCATCATGTACGGTCATCATACCTTTATATGTACCGTCAAAATTGGATGGCTCATACTGCCCAAACCGTACGGGCATATCGGCGATCAGGGTTTGGGGATGCAAAATACCATCGGCAAAAGCTTTGGCATAGATAAAGGGTTTCAAGGTAGAGCCGGGCGAGCGGATGGCATCGGCCATATCAACATAGCCATGGCGTTGTTCATTGGTGAAATCAGGCGAGCCAATATAGGTAATTATGTCGCCTGATTTATAATCGGCAATGATAACAGCCCCAGAAATAGATTTACCTTGGCTTTGAATTTTACGTTTGAATAGTTCTTCAGCTTTGCGCTGAATATCCTTGTCCAACGTCAGTGTGCCTGTTTTATTACGATGCATTTGGGCCATGTGCAGGGCATAGCGTGGAATTTTTTGCAAGTCAGACGAAACCTGTTCGCGCAAGGCGGATTGCAGGGTTTGGGCGTCAAACACACCTGCCAGATGTGCGCGGTTCAACACTTTATCTCTAGCGCGCATAGCCTGTTTAAGATTGCGATCGGGCCTGCGGTGATTGGGGGATTGCGGAATGGCAACCATTAGAGCCGCTTCAGAGGCGGTTAGTCTGGAGGGGGCTTTGCCCAGATAAACATAACTGGCCGCCGTAATACCTTCTACATTACCGCCGTAAGGGGCAAGTTTCATATAGATGTGCAGAATTTCATCTTTACTTAACTGTCGCTCAAGTGCGAGGGCCACGCGAATTTGACGTAGTTTTGAGGTAACTGAACCCGTTGCAAGCCGTTCTAACAAACGGGCGACCTGCATGGTTAGGGTAGAGCCGCCCGAACGTATTTTGCCACTTTGGGCAAACTGGCCTGCAGCGCGTAAAATAGCCCGAATATCAACGCCATTATGCTGATAAAACCGCTTATCTTCATAAGCGATTAGCATGGCAGTATAGATCGGATCAATGTCGTCAGATGCCGCATCAAACCGCCAATAATCATCGGGCGTAAGAAAGGCTGCGATCAAGGCACCGTTGCGATCATAGACCCTGTCAGATGTAGCAGGATTAAGGTTGGGTAGTTTTGTTGTGCCCACCCAAATATCAAACGCGGCCATAGAAATGAGACCTAGAACAAGAACTGTTATAAGCCGCCCGCGCATTTTACTGACCCAGAACTGTCACAGTGCCACTGGCGGTATTACCCCCTAAATCAGTACGGTACATATCTGTTATATGGGCCGCTGGTTGGTGAAACTTGCCAGCGGAAATTGCGCGCAGCACGTAAGCCAGTTTAAAACTACGATTACCTGACCAATCGACAGCGGCCAAGAAACGATCTTTGTGAAATTCGCTGTGGGTCGCATCTATCAGGTTATCAAGCCATGGAAGTGAAGAGGTGCTGCCCGACTGCAACAGACGTGGGTTATCAATTTCAAAGCCTGCGGGCAGGGGATCATTGACCATAAGGCGGGCGAACCTGTCAGTTTCTGGGGTCACTTTAATTACCACAACGATTTTATCATTCTGTGCAATATTCGACATATCAACCCTGTCACCTGTGACCGTATAAAAGCTGCGCCTGATCTTATATCCGCTTGTGTGCTTTTCAATGTCACCCACGGGTTTTCCTGTGGCAGTTAAGATCATATTCAGCGTGGTGTTATGCGGGTTTTCAATAACGGCACGGCCTTGGGCTACATCATATGATGAATAGCGGCGTTCGGCATTCAGCAGAGCTTTGCCTTGATCTGTGTTTTGTACGGACGCTGCCAAACGCAAGGCCCATGCCTGTTCTTGTGTGCTGCCGTTTGAGGCAAGGCGTACAAAGTCGGCACGTTTTATAGCAGTCGTTTCAGAAAGATTACCCGCTTGAACCGCAAGGGCCAAAACAGCGGCTTTATCCCGTCGGTATGAGCCAAAGTCATCGGCAAAGCTGGTATGCTTTCCCAGATCAAGCTTGCGAAATGCGCGCGCGAACATGGCTTTGGATCGCTCGTTTTCGCCGTATGCCGCAAGAGCTACACCTAATTGCGCTTGTGCAAGTGCGGTGGCAAACGCATCACCCTTGGCATCACTATAATAGCGCAATTCACCGATTGCAGCTTTGCCAACAGAAGCCAAAACCATCAATGCATAGGCGACCTCTTCGCCACCTTTATCAAAATCGCTTGCGTTGTTTACTGTGTTCTTCAGCCTTGAAAGCGCTTGGTTAAGCACGCGCTTTGGCACTGTGGCACCTGCTTTTTGGGCGCGTACCAGAAAATCTGTGGCATATGCATCTAGCCAAGGGTTTTCGCTTTGTGGGCGCCACAAACCAAAACTGCCGTTGGTGGATTGATTTGCGATTATTTGGGTAATGGTTTGTTGCAAACGTGTATTTGCGGTTGCTGGATCATCCAGTTGACCTTGAAAAGACAGTAGCGGTTGCGCCTTGGAAATTAACTGTTCGGTGCAACCATACGGGTATGTATCCAGCGCGTGAACCAGCCCTTGTATGTCAAGCCCCGCTTGTAATTGGGGGATGATTGCCAGTTGTACATCATTGCTAAAAGCATTCAGCAGATCGGTTGGAACCCTTTCATTACTGTTTGGTGCAATGGCCATATCCCAACGTTTCACAATGGGTAGATCGTTATTTTGAACAGGTAAATTGACGGTTTTTGTCAATGTTTGGCCGTTCGGTAGTTTCAAGTTCATCTGAATTTCACCAAGCCCTGCAAACCGCGCGGCAAGGGGAATTTCTATGTGTTTACGTGCCCCTTCATTCAAAGTGAAAACCTTCGCAGTTGTTTCCAGTGCAAGCTCGTTCGTGCTGTCCAGTGTTAAGGTAACTTGCCCTGCACCCCCGTATGCATGGGCGATTTCTAGGCGTAAACTGGATGTGTCACCTGATGCCAGAAAACGCGGCGCGTTTGCCAGAATGATAACAGGGTCACGTACAAGCACTTCTTGAGATGCTTGGCCAACTGCTTTATCTGACCATGCAATAGCCATCAGTTTCATCGTGCCGTTAAATTCGGGGATGTTAAGGGGCACGTCTATGTGGCCGTTTTCATCCAATTCCAACAGGCCAGAGAATATGGTGAGATAAGTTTCGGTTTTAGGCCCCAAACCACTGTTTGGAACACCCCCATCACCCCCACTGCGCAAGGCGCCATCAACCCCTGCAAACCCGTCGATAAGACGGCCATAAAGGTCGCGCATTTCAAAGCCAAGTTTGCGTTGACCAAAGTAGTATTCTTGCGGGTCGGGGGCTTTGAAACCTGTGATGTTCAGTATGCCCAAATCAACGGCCGCAATAGTTGCATATATCGGGCCTGACTGGGATGACGATGCGGTCAGGCCAATGGTTGTTGGTGCGTTTGGGTTGACCATTTCAGGGACATCAAAGCTTAATGCGATCTGCTTGTCATTTGCGCTGATCGGCACCCAGTTCACCCCTACCGCACGGGTGGGGTTGCGGCCAGATTTGGCCTGTGTCGGTTGAATAAAGCTGGTCAGGATATAGGCTCCAGACCCCCAGTTATCAGTTACGTCAAAAGATATTTCAGCATCACCTTTTTTAACGGAAACTGTTTTTTGGGCTACAAGTTCTGAGTTTAAAACAACGATCTGTGCAATCCCATCGTAGGGGGCTGTTATGCGTAAATTTACCGTGTCAGACATTTGATAAATGTCTTTGTTCAGGCCTGTTTTTAGACGATTTGGGGTGTCTGAATTACTTGCAGAGCCATAATAGCCTGCGTGAAAACGGTAGCTGCCCAGTTGAACAGCACCGCCGTTTTTTGCGTCCAGTGTCAGCTCATAATCGCCCCATGCAAGGGGGATTTGTAATTTTGCAGGTTTATCGGAAACAACCGAAACCGTGCCGCGTTCAACAATTTCACGCGATTTAATCGGTATATAACTCCAGCGTTGATCTATTTTGAACCATTGGTAATTGGTTTCTATGCGTTCAACGCGCCAGTTTGCGGTGCCAAGATCAGCCAATGACATGCCTTGCCCCACGGCAATAACCTCAAAGCTGGCTTGTGCGCCTTCGGGAACAGAGCCGTCAAACAAAGGTTTTATCCCGATCAGGGGTGATTGCGGTTCCATCAAGCGGGTTAATGTGCGTTCAACGGGCCGCCCAGACCCTTCACGCATTTGTAGTGTAACCTTCAGTTGTTCAGGCTGATAGGGGGATGTCATATCTGGAAGCGGCAAACGGGTTTTCAACATACCGTCCTGATCGGTAAAAAGCCCGTTGGGAAGGCTTGCAACTTTTACCCGTTGTTCTGTTAAAGATGAGCCAAAGTGATAGCCTGGAAATGCAGGTATTTCGGTAATTGTGCGCCGTTCAATAATGCCGCTTAGGGGCAGGTTGGCACCACTTGCACCGTAAAGGTAGTTGGCTGTGACAGACAGTTCAGGCGGGGAAGATTGTGCAATGGCAGCGTCGGGTAGATCGGGTGTGAAATCTATTCTTTCGGGAACAAAATCTTCTACCAGAAAGTTCCAATCCGCAAGTGGGGCGTCATCAGTATCTAAGTATATCCGTGTTGACCATCTGCCCAGTTGGGCTGAAGGGGCTATGTGAAGTGAAAACACCCGCCCGCCTGCACCTTGGTCTGTTAAAACTGTGCGGCTGTATTCCTGCCCATCGGGACGGTAGGCAATCGCAGTTAACGGCAGATCGGTAACACTGGTTGATTTTGCATTACGCAGTAAAACTGTGCTGAAAACCTGATCGCCGGGTTGATAAATGCCCCTGTCTGTGGTGACAAAAACATCGAATTCATTGGGGGCTTCACGCCCTTCAACGCCGCGATCAGAAAAATCAAAAGCGCTGGATGTTAGATCTATAAAGGCAAAATCTTTTGTTTGATGTGCCGATAGAGCAGCAGGGGCGTTTCCTGCACGCCCCGCAAGGGCCGCTTTGGGGAAATGCGCATAGCCATTTTGGTCTGTTTCGACGGATGCTAATACTTTATTGTTGCGTGAAACCAGATTTAGTTTGGTTTTGGTCAGATTTGCTGCTGTTGCCAGTGATTTGGTCAAGATATGCAGCCCGTCCGGGCCTGAAAAACTGGTGATACCGATGTCTGATATTAAAAACCACTGGGTTGCAGGGCTGCTGTGCTTACGTGCAACTGGCAAGCGTGCCGTCATAATATAGAGGCCAGGTTCAAACTGTTCTATGGCCTGTTGTACGGGCAAAGCTGTGACTATTTCTTGGTTTAGATTATCTTGAGTATCTGCCGTACCTTTCCAGATTTGCTCGCCAAACTGATCGGTCATCTGATTTGCGTCATGTCCTGATAGTGGTTGCAAAAACAGCTCTCGTAATAAAATAGGCGATAGGTTGCGTTCTTGTGCGCGGTAAATTGTGATGTCTAAGCTTTGGGTGTTTACAGTGACAACAGGCACAGTGGCAGTTTCACCTTTTGGTAATACGTAGCCATTACCCTGAAACCGCACAGCGGGGGCGCGGTCGGGGATATAAAGCGTATATGAAAATGGTTTAGTTGTTGTTTCACCCGAATTTGCGGGCATTCCTGTGCGCATGGTTAAGGTGAAGCTTTCGCCAAATTTCATCCCATCCATACAAAGCCTGTGGCCCTGCACCTCTGCCACCAGATCAGATTTTAAGGTTTGTACATAGTCCAGATAATCAATGCCAACAGGTGCCAGTTTTTCTGAGAATGTAAAGCAGACACGTGGTTTTGCGGCTGTAGTTTCTATTTCATAATCCAGTATGCGGGGGCCGAACTTTGCCCGTGCAGCGGCAACGGCGGCATCATCTTGGCCTGTAATTTCATGTAAGTGTCGTGTTGCAGCAACAATATCTTTGCCGCGCCCGTAATCGTTTGTAATTGCAGCAATAAGGGCGCGAATTGCAGCAGGTTCTTCACCGTTACCTGCATCTAAAAAGGCGTTTACAGCAGCGGCAGAACCGTAATACCGAAGCCGCGACAGAGTGTTGGGAAGTTGGCTTGCGCGTTGTTTTAAGGCCTCTGGTATTGCAAGCCACGCGTTGCTGTTGCCGTCTATTGTGGCGGCCGTGAATACATCCATAAACCAGTCGGCGTTTGGCTGATCCAGTTTCCCGCGATGGGTTTTCAACGTGGCTATGGCCTTAGCTACGTCTTGTCGGTAAGTTATTGCTTGGTTTTTTTCGTAGCCATTTAAGTAGCCCAACCGTTTAAGGCGAATGTTTGCAACTGCGCGTTTTGCGGGGTCTGTATCAATAAGTTTGGCTGAAATGGCCCCAATAAACGGGGCAGGTTGATAACTGCCATCTTTTAGAAAACACGCGTTGCTGCGGGTGTTATATGTGATTGCGCGGCAGTTCTGTTCTGTAAAACAGGCCGTTTCACAATAACTTTGTGACGTTTCAAATATCGACCGCAAGTCACCGCCTGCATAATCCATGTCCATTTCATATGAAAATGTGCTGTTTGGGTAAGTTTCTGCCGATGATGCTGGTGTGGTTGCAATCATTAAGCAGGCAATTAAACAAGTTCTAAACATATGGCGCATCTTTATACCCTTTGAAAACAGCGAGAAATATGTACTGATAGTGGCCCAAATAAACCCAAGCCGTCAACAGTTGCCAATAAAGTGGGTTGGAAAGTAGTACGGTTTAAATCATGCCTTAGTTCAAGTCACTTCTTGACGGCCTTTCAGGATTGAAATAGGAGGTAAATTCTCTGAGCGGGTATGGTGAAGTGGTATCATAAGAGCCTTCCAAGGACATGT
>OJDV01000052.1_pt1 | contig 89293 bp, 89 predicted proteins | sample 1592911 | NCBI WGS metagenome assembly OJDV01 (sample SAMN05416860, study PRJEB24817) | seawater metagenome | isolation source: Sea water | place: Canada:Atlantic | collected 2013-11
CCACTGTCCCGACCGCCCTCGCCTGCCTTAACGGCATGGCGCGAAGGTCTGACGCTGTTCGGATACCAAGTTGACGCAGTTTGGCTTCAGTTTTGCCCCCAATCCCCCAAATGTCGCCAACAGGCACCATTGGCAGAAGCCAATCGGCCAATGTGTCGTCCATCATATCCAGAACCCCAGCGAATATCGGATTCTTCTTTGCAATGTCATTCGCGCACTTCGCCAGCGTCTTTGTCGGCGCGATCCCGACGCGCACTGGCACGCCGATGCGCTTTAATACCTCGCGCCGCATTGCGCGGGCATGTTCGGTGCGATCCTTGAACCCGCCAAAGTCCAAGAAACATTCATCTATTGAGTAAATTTCCACATTGGGCGTGAAGTCTTCGTAAACCTCGACCACGCGACGGCTAATGTCGCCATAGAGCGTATAGTTCGAGCTAAAGACCTTCACGCCATGCGCTTTGATCTTGTCGCGCAACAGATGCAGCGGTTCGCCCATCTTGATCCCTAGCGCCTTCGCTTCATCGGATCGAGCGACCGCACACCCGTCATTGTTAGACAAGACGATCACCGGCACGTTTTTCAACGTCGGGTCAAAGATCCTTTCGGCAGAGACGTAGAAATTTGCGCTATCGGAAATTGCGATAGGACGCTTCATTCCAGATCATACCGCCGCACCACACCTGCAATGACACCCCAAATCTCGCTATCCTCGGTCAGCTCAATATCAGGGAATTTTTCGCGGCCATTTGCCGGGGCCAGAAAATATTGCCCATCCCGTTTACGTAGGATTTTGGCAGTCACTGCTCCTTCAACAACGGCAAGGACCGCCCGTCCGATCCTGCGCTTTCCAGCGCGATCAACGGCGATCAGATCACCGTCACGGATTCCAGCGTCCCAAAGGCAATCACCTTCGACACGCCACCAAAACGTGGATGACGGGTGCCGAACGACCCATGAAATGGGGTCTATTTCGTCTTCCAAATCATCCCCAGCAGGGGATGGAAACCCTGCACTCGCTGGTGTTGAGACCAAACGAAGGGGCATACCATTTGCAACGACAGGTGTTTCCACCGGAAAAACAGGCATCCAACATCCCCTATGTTCTTGGATTGTTCTTTTCTTCTTTCCGCTGAATTGCACCAGCCTGTCAAGGTTGCTTACACTTGACGTTGCAGCTTGATTGCGTTGATCACATAGGATTTTCGGTCAATCATTTAATTTTTCCATTCATCTTCCCCCAAAAATCCTCGGGGGAGCGCCATCGGCGCGGGGGCAGATAGCCCCCTTTGCAGCTTGTCGATGGGATGAGATTTGATACAATAACGTATTACTGTCTGCTTTATATTGGATTGCACTTTGCCCGAAACATCAATCACGACGCCCAACGTGTTAACGGAAGTCGCATTAAAACAGCGCCTTGAAACAGGTTCGACTCTGCTGATCAAATGTTGTCAGTCGCCAACACGTAAGGCGTCAGTTTGGTACGGGCTTTGGACGATGGAGGCTCATCATCCAGACGGGTCTTCACAAATGCTGGTGACTGCCCGTTCACGGCTTGTAGGACAAATTTCCGTCCGCGAGTTCAAGACGGTGACGGGCATCGTTTCGTTCTTGAAAGATTGTGGTTTTACCAAAGTCACCTTTCCAATGATTGAAGGTGATTTCGTCAGCCTTCCAATGAATACCTAAAGCAGAGCAGATACAGCGTTTATCTTGATGACCGATGCCCCGCCCTCTGGGCAGGGCACCGCGCCCTAGTTCCAGCCGCAAGTGGCTTCCACCAGAACACCGCGCCCCGATGCGAGCTGATCCAATAGTCGTCGGGCAGTCTCTCCGAGCCGCCCCGCTTCCTTTGTCTCATGTCCGCCCTGAGCCTCGGCGATCTGCCCTGCGGGTGACGGTCGTTCGCTTCGCCTTGTGCAGGCCGCGTTACCCACAATTTCGACACTTCGATGTGTGGTGTCTTCGTTTACGGGAATGCTGGGGTTTGGGATTCAGGCGGTCGTAGCCGCCCTAACCGGCACTGGATAACCCCCTGCCCTACGAGCCTTTGGCCCTGAGTTTTCATTGGCTACTTGGGGTTCGGGCAAGCCGAACGCCACTGCGTTGCGTCAGGGTAGAGGCGCGGCCTCCCCCCTCGGACAAGACAAACAGACAGGGCCGTGTCCTCGCTGCGCTGCGGGCCGCACCAACCCTATCAGTTTATCTTGTCTCGCCCCCCACCGCGTTCGCCACGTGGCAAGTTTTAGAGCCGACGCCCTTTAAGGGCTCTGGTCAAAAACCCGCACAATTAAGGGGCGCGAAGCCTCAAATGTGCCACCACAAAGGAAATTCAGATCATGGCTAAGATTGATATTCACCAGCACGTCACAGACACAATCATCGCGCAGATTGAAGCAGGCACCCCGCCTTGGCGTAAGCCGTGGACAGGTGGCGCAGGTAGCGCAGCCCTGCCCTTGCGTCATAACGGCGAACCATATCGCGGCGTTAATATCTTGATGCTTTGGGCATCGGCACACATCAGCGATTTTTCATCAGAGCGGTGGATGACTTTCAAACAAGCGGTTGACCTTGGTGGTAGCGTCAAAAAGGGATCAAAATGCGCCCGTTCTGTCTTTTATGGCACGTTCGAGAAGGAAGGCGACCAGACCGAAAGCGCAGCCGAAACAGGCGAAGGCAAAACCCGCATCCCGTTTGCTAAATGCAACAACGTATTTAACGCCGACCAGATCGAAGGCTTGCCAGCCGAGTTTTACGTTTTGCCCGATCCGCCCCGCGATCTTGGAACTGAAACAGACCCAGAACTTGAAGCGTTTTTTGCCAGTACCGGAGCCGATATTGTGACCAGCTGCGAACCCCGTGCATATTATCGCCCGTCAACAGATCAGATTCACATGCCGCCGATAGCCACCTTCTTTGATGCTGCCCGATATTTTGGTGTTTTAGGTCATGAATTGACCCACTGGACAGGCAGCACGAAGCGGTTGGACCGTCTTGGCAAATTCAACGACCGCAAAGCCTATGCGTTTGAAGAATTGGTTGCCGAAATCGGCGCTTGCATCCTTGGTGTCAAACTTGGGATCGAGCCAGATTTTGACCAGAGCGCGGCCTATGTAGAGGGATGGCTTGAAGCCCTGAAAAACGACAAAGGTTTGATTTTCAAAGCATCGTCAGAAGCGCAAAAAGCGGTTGATTTTATTATGGACGCCGCCGAGGTCACAAAATCCCAAGAGCGGGTGGCGGCGTAAAAAAGCCCCCTGCCCCGCAAGTCAGCATATAGTTTTTTATGTCTACTGCCCCTGCCTGATTAGGTGGGGGTTTTTTGCTCTGGGGGTATTGGTGACGCGGCAGTGGACGAGCTGCGCCCGCCCCCTGCCCCGCCTTGCGCTTCGCGCCCTGGCCCTTTGGGCCAGATCAAGTGCAGCTAAACGGCATCGGATCACCGAGGCGGACAGTATGCGACACCTCATCAACGGAGATTTCTACGGTTGTGTGCGACCTAAAGCCCGCCAACAGTGGTTCCCACGCGCCACCTTCGTTTGTGGATTTTGAGATGCGACCATAATCAAGCGTTGCTTGGATCGTGATAAGATCGGGAAAACGGAAAGTCGCAACCGCGTTCATTTCCAAGTCAGAGCCAACGCCGACCATCACAGCGCTGACGGTTGTGCCGTAAACTGAATTGGGGTCACAAACGAGGGAAAGCACCATGACGGGATCAGCCGTTTGGTAGAGGTCCACACCCCGCTCCATTTTATGTTCCCATGCTGAAACTGAAAACGGAACTACCGCGAGTGTTGCACTAAAAACTAGGGGTGTGATGATACGCATAAACGGCCTCCTTAGCGAAGACAGTCTAACACTTTCAGTTTGCAAACCCAAGATCATGCGTTGATTGCATCTGCGTCCTTCCACTCATTTGTCCAAACATCATAGGTGGCAATCACATCGCCAGTTGAGCGATAAAGTGCCAGTGATCCGATTGTTTTAGGATCATTCATGTAGGCCGATCCGAACGCCCGCAACGTCGCCTCATCATCAGAGTGAACGGTGCCAAGATTATGCACCGCGTCCTCTGCTTTGAGACGCAACATTCCATTCCTCATAGATCACATCGGTTCGCTTGCCGTCCTTCCACATTGGCACCTCAGAGCCGGTGTTCCATCTGTAGAGCCAGCCTACAACCACCCGGGTTTTCCGGTCTAAAATTCGTTTGATAGGTTCTGCATGAAGTCTCTTTTGGCGTGCCATGATTTTCCCTTTGCATTGACTGAAAACAGCACTTTCCCGGCGTGATCTGAAAACCATTGAGGAAGGGCAAGCGACTGCTTTCCCTGAGTATGCGCGGAGCTTGAGAGGATGGGGGTGAAGCCAAATCGACAGGGTTGGTGCGGCCCGCAGCGTAGCGAGGACACGGCCCTGTCTATTTTGCTTCAGGGGGAAGGAAGTCGAAACTCCTTCCCCCTCTTAACGATATTGCGGAGCGGCTTTGCCGATCCTTCTATCAATACTTGCTGTTTAGTTCTTCAATGACAGCATCGAGGCAGGACCAAAACAGAGGTTCAAACTGACCGCGCATCATTGCGCCGTCAGATGACAGGCCAAGGGGGTCATGCTCTTGGCGGAGTTGATCCAGCATCGCAGCCGGTATGCGTTTTGTGCTTTTGTAGCCTTGGCGCATTGGCATCCGTTCCGTGTCGGTTTTTTCTACGAAAGCTGCCTTCGGTTCAAATTGTTCTACGGCCCGTCTGCCTGCCAATGTTATGGCGTCCTTGGCTGAAATGCCTTTGGCTTCCAAAGCGGTCAGCTTTTCGCTTTGCTCAATTTTTACCGCCGCAGACAACGCTATTTCGCGCTTTTCGCCTACGTCTGGTTTCGCCGCTGGTTGAGCGGCTTTGACGATAGGCTTGGGGGCAGGTTTTGGTGCAGGTTCAGCTTTTGCCTTTGGTTCTGATTTTTGCGGTGTGATTGTCTGGGTTGAAGGCGCTTTTGGTGCAGGTATCGGTTCTGGTTTCTCTGCAACCTTGTGTGTCGGCAAGGGTTGCGAAAAATCCGATGTGTACGCCGGATCGGAGCCTTTGATGGCGGTTCTTTTTTTACGCGGCATTAGCTCGCCTCCGTCAGCGCATCCAAGATGGACGTTGCTTCTTCAAGGGCTTCATCAAAGTGTTTTGCATGGACACGCATCAACGGCTTTTCACTGTTGCGACGGTCTATTGCGATTTGATGGATAAATCCCTCAGCTGACGCGTCCTTGTGTTGTTTCCGTTGCATAAAATAATCTTCCATGACCGGAAATTGTGATACTGCTTGGCGTTCGACTTCTAGTTCGGCCTTGCTTTGTTTTGCTGGCACGTTCGACAGCACAACATGAAATGATGGTAGCGCATCGGGGTCTTCGGCTCGTTCCCGCAATCCAACGTACCAGTTGAACGTGTCGGTCGTGATTTCAAGATCGTCATCACTGAGCATCATCGGGACTACGACAGCATCACTTTCAGCGGCCAGATCATCCGCCCAAGCGCCCGCCGCCCCGATTGTGTCGATGAAGATGTAATCGGCAGTATCGTTTTCATATGCGGCGTCCGTTTTCTCGGACAGGTCTTTTACAACAGTTAAAGGCTCGATTGAGAACAAAGGGTCACTGATCTCTAGCTTGTTCGCCCAACGTGCCAATGCTTGTTGCGGGTCGGCGTCAAACACAAGGCAGCGCTTTCCACGTGACATCGCGGCGCTGACCAATGCGCGGGTCAGGGTGGTTTTACCTGCCCCACCTTTCCGCGTCATGATCGCAATCACTTTCATATTTTCGTTTGGCATGTGCCCTGTTCCCTGTGTCTTGTCTGGTGTTCTTGGCATTTGGTTCGTTGTCGCTTGTCATAGGTATTGTGTCAAGTGTTCCTTGTATCGTGTACGGTGCTGTATCTGGTGTTCCTTGTCTAGTGTGCGGTGTTGTGTCGTGTGTAGCGTGTATCGTGTGCGGTGTTTTGTATCTGGTATTGTGTCGCTTGTGGCGGGTATTATGATTGTTGTTACGTGTTCGGTGTCGTTGGTTGAGTGTCGCTTGTAGCTTGCGCAGTGTTTCTTGTGTTGTGTCAATTGCGCCTTGTTGCCTGTATCTTGCGATATGGAATAATCATGTATCGTGTTGCTTGTTCTGTGTTTCGTGTGTTGTTGGAACGCAAAGCCCAAATAATGCCGACGAGGTGCAATCGAGGGCGCGCAATGTGCTGATATACGGCGCGAGGGGGCAGGAGCGCGGCCACAGCAGGCATTCTCGGTGATTTTGGTAGGGCAGGGGCCTAAAGTGCTTATGGGCCGCGAGGCGGCGCATTTTCGGCTTGGGCCGGCACCTACGGTTCTGGGCCGGTCTCGCCTTTGGCTCGACACGACCTCACCCAAGGGTTCGGTCTGAAATTGAATACAATTCACTTTTAACGACTTCAACAATATTATGATAACGGTTCAACTTTATAATTGTGTCGAAGTCTAAGTGATTGTATGGAAGGTGGCAGGAAATAGGGAGTGTATGTTCGCATGGCTGGCCGCCGACGCTTATCTGATTTGGAGCGATTGGAAATCGTCCGTGAAACGCGCAAAGGCGTTTCCGCTCACGTCCTTGGGAAGCGTTTCGGCGTTACGCCGAGAACAATCCAGTACACCGTCCGCCGCGAAAAGTTGCGAAAACGCGATAGCGGCATACGAACCGCTCAGATTGGAACAACAGTCACACCGGAGGAATTGCGCGACTTTGAGGCGTTGCTTGGACGGCACGGCATCACCAGCCGATCTGACGGTATGCGGCGTTTGATCCAAGCTGCGAATGGCGTTTTTCAGCCTGACGAACATCTTGCCGATGAGCTCAAAGGCTTTCGCGCAGCCCTAAATCGCGTCGGCAACAACGTGACGCAGATCGCAAAAAGGATGAACGAGGCGAACAACAAGGGAATGAGGCCGTCATTTGGTCCATCAAGTTTGGGTCAGATGCGTAGCCTCGCTGGGTTCGTGTTGGACTTCGCAGACCAAGTTGATCTTTTGACCCGCCGCAGAACTGACGGGATCAGTATTTTGATCAATGAAGCCATGAAGGAGTTGGTCGATGGCGAGGAATGATGCAGTCAGCGCCGTTACTGGTGAGATTTTCCGCGAGGGATGGAGCAAGGTCCGTGGGTCGATGCAGGGCCTTGGTCAAAAGCGGCCACAAATGGTCCGCGCAGCCAAGGGCCACAGATCAGCGGTTTTCAAGCCAATCCGGTCAGGTGGATGCCAGACAAAGAAAGAGCTGACCAATCAACTCGAATATCTAACAACGAAATCCTCTCATATCGTAGATAGCCGAGGTGTCCTTGACGGTAAACGGCAGTTGAATGCTGATGAAATCAAGAGCGTTGTTGATCGTTTTTCGGGTCGCTGGAGTGAGGGTTTCCGCCCAAAGATGGGCCATACGACCCATATGCTCATGTCTTATCCAAAAGGGACTAAAGGCGAAGATGTGCGGGACATATCGGCAGCGGTAAGCGAACGGTTTTTCGCGAATGACGAGCGCAATTTTGACTACATCATCGCGATACACGAAGACCGGGATCATCCACACGCCCACATAGTCGTTAACCGCAAGTCCCAAGAGGGCGAGTTCTTCTATCTGGGGCGGGACCACCACTTTAACTACGACGACTTCCGTACAGCGATGGTTGTGGAAGCTGAAAAGGTTGGTGTGAGGCTTGAAGCTAGCAAGCGCGTGGATCGTGGCGACACAACTTATGCCCCACGCACAAAAGAAATTTACGAAGCGAAAAAAGAGGACCGTGAGCCGGTTCAGCGTGAAAGGGTCGGTCGCGACCTGGACCGCGCGTTAGCCGAAATTGCGACCACAGCGAAAGCATATCGTTCATTGGCGGCTGAGGCCAATGACGAGAACCGCGAAGACATTGCGAACGCCTTGTTTCGCGCGGGTGAAATACTCGCGGCAGGCGGCAAACTTGAACAAGATGGAGAGATTTACATGGCGAACCAAGAGTCCTTTGACGATCTTCGTGGCCGCTTTGCAGACCGGGCAGAGCGGGTTGAGCAGTTTGTGCGCGATGCGCCAGACAGCATGAAAGCGCGATATGAGAAGCAGTTGGATCAGATTTACCGGAATGTAGCCCACATGCAGCCCATGGGCGTGCGTTCACAGACGTTGAACGATGCGCCGTCTGTTACTGGCGTCTACTCGGAAACCAACATCAACAAAGAGGGTGTTGGCGCAATGAAAGAACCGGAAACACGGGCACAGATTGAGACAGCATTGCGTGGAACCGGTATTTCGTCATCTGCGATCATTGCGAGGATAGAGCAGGGGGCCAGCAATGCGTCACTTGAGCAGCGTTGGATTGCAGACGATTTATCCAAGATTGCCAAGGAAGACGGGTTGAATCTTGAACGGCAGGAGGACTTGGCTATTGCCGCACAAAAACTGGACGCAGCACATGTTCGGTTGGGTGAGACACTTGAAAGGGCCGAAGTGCTTAAAGATGATGGGATTGTCTACAGCGATGATCAAGAGCGCCCATCTGACGAAGAATTTGCAAGCATGATGGAAAATGCAGCAGACGAAGACTATCGCAATGACATTGCCGACCAACTTAGGGCCGAAGCTGGGGCCGAGCGGGCCGAGATTGAAGGTATTGCGAAGGCTGGGCGTGAAGAAGCCGTTTCGGACGCCTTCAAACAAAATATGAAGTCTATGGAACGTGCCGGTATGCCTGCCTCTGTCATTGGAGGCTACACCGTTGAAATGACGGATCGGGCCGAGCAGCGTATTGATGAAAATCCCGAACTGATCGAAATGAGCCGTCAGGATCGCCGAGAATTTGAAGCGTTGGAGAATGATCTTACCAAAACTGGCGAATTTCTGGATGGATCAGAGAACGACGCAAAATTGCAGCAAGACCGAGAGGTGCAGTTTGAAGCCTTCGCCGCAAAGTCAGCAGCCCATGCGCAACTTGCGTCGCGAGCATGGGATAAACTTGGCACCGATTTGGACAAGCCGAACGGATTTGTTGAAGGACAACGCGATACTGTTGCAGTTCGAAACGACAATGAAACTACCGCCCAGCAAATCGACCGTGGTGTCATTGAGCAGTACGAAAACCCTACGAGCGACTACGCACGATTTGAACGGCTTGGTATCGAGCGCAATCAAGCAGGTGGGAAGATTGACGGCGTGGCAATGGGAGAGGCATTCACGACACTCGCCAAAGATCGCAACGATGGAACAATGTCACTCGAAGAACAAAAGCGCACCGACGTATATCTAAAAGACACGGCGGATCAGTATGGCGACATGATGCGTTCTGCGCTTTTGCGTCAGGATACGCGCGAGTTCCGAGAACATGAGCATGAAGACCATGAAGCGTATAGCGAAGCCAGTCAGAAATTCGAGCAGGAGCGGCTTCGTGAGTTCGACAACGCAGTTAGGCCGTATCGTACCGATCAAGTCGAAAGCGCCGAAATGCGCCGCGTTATTGAACATGAGAAAGTCGAAAAGATCGACGGACCATTCGACCAATTTGGTGGCGAACATACCTTCCGTGACGATGTTGAACGCGAGTTGAATGATGAACAACTAGAAGCGCTCAAGAAAGGTGATGCAGACGCGCTTTCAGAGGTCATTGATAACCGTCTTGACCGTCTGTACGCCGCGAAAGCCTATCTGCAATCTGACGAGGCAACCGCCAATAGCGAAGCCACACGCGAGGTCATTTCTGAAATCAACGACGAGGAATATGACGCCGTAAGGTTGAAGCAGGTTCACGCCATCACAGAGAAGGGTCAGACTCATGGATAAGGGCAAAATCGCGACAGGCATCGTCCTGCTGACCCTGCTGTTTCTCGCCATCGGCTACGTAATCGCTACAGCGTTTTTGACGTTCCGAGACTTTGGCATGAATGCCGATTTGGACTTCATGTGGTTAGCTCAGAACTACCGTGGCTTACAGCAATATCGACCAGATGATTTTCGCTTGGTGAACCTCATTGTCGGCGGTTTCGGACTTGCTGGTCTGCTATTGAGTGCCGTCTTGTCAGGGAACGCCTTGACCAAGTTTGGTAAAACTGTGTGGCAGACATCGACGCATATGAAGAAGAACGGGTTTTTCAATAAACCCGGCCAAGGCTTCATTATTGGCAAGCTGGGGAAGGCGAAGGGTAACGGTAAACTCATCAGCTCGAAAGTTTTTCCACATGCTTTGATCGTCGCCCCAACGGGTCGCGGTAAAACAACCGGCTTTGTAATCCCCAATCTACTGACTTTCAAAGGATCAGCCGTTGTGCTGGACGTCAAGGGCGAAAACTTTGAAGCAACAGCGCGGCATCGAGCGGCCCAGGGCGACGAGGTTTTTCGTTTCGCACCGACAGACTGGCATGACCGGCGCAGCCACAGATATAATCCCTTGCTGCGCATCGCGGAGCTGGAAGATCCCGACCGTCAACAGATGGAGCTACAGTTACTTGCTACTCTTTTCTTGCAGGCTGATAGCGACCGCGTTCAAGGTCTGTTGAAGGGCGGTATTGATCTGTTCGTCGCAGCCGGCCTTTTGGCCTTCCAACGGGGCAATCCCACTTTGGGCGAGATTTACAGGATCACGGCCAGCGGCGGTAACAAGCAAAAAGAGTTCATGGACCGCAGAGATGAAGTCACGAACCGTGCAGCTAAATTGATCATGGAACGACTGGCCTCAACGAACAACGACACGCTGACATCCTACGTATCGCTGCTTATGACGTCTGGTTTGGATCAGTGGAGCAACCCAGCGATCGACAAGGCGACACAGGTTTCAGACTTCGATTTTCGCACTATCCGAAAGAAGCCGTTTTCTGTTTTTCTGGTTGTTTCGCCCAACATGGTGAAGCCTCTGGCGCCATTGATCCGCTTGTTCTTTTCAGACCTGATCTCATCCATGCAAGACAAAGAACCGGGCGCTGATGAACCGTGGCCGGTTATGATTATGCTCGATGAGTTCAATCGGCTTGGCAAAATGCCTATTGTCACTGACAGCATTGAGACGTTGCGGTCGTATCGAGGACACTTGGCTATCGTTACGCAGACGATCCCAGCTTTAGACGAGATATACGGCGAAAACACCAGGCGCGCCTTGCAGGGCAACGCAGGTGTGAAATTGTATCTGACCCCGTCGGATGAAAAGACCGTCGAGGAATTGAGCAAAGCGGTAGGTAAAACAACGAAGCGAGTTGTCACACGGTCGCGTTCAATCGGGAGAAATCCTTTTGAAGGGCGCAGCATGTCCGAACGTACTGAAGAAACTTCACTGTTGCCGGAAGACGAAGCTCGACGCCTACCACTTGATGAAGTCATCATAGTTGTTGATGCTCAAATGCCAATCAGAGCCAAGCGCATCCAGTATTTCGATGATCCATTTTTCAAAGCGATCCACGGTGCACAGAAAGGCGACTTACCGTTTCCAGAAAAGGAGATTGCTTCAACGCCTTTGTCTGAGCAGGCGGCGGCTGCACCGGCTGCACCTGCTGCAACATCTGAAAGCCCAATGGATCGACCTGTTGCAGGGCAAGAACCAATGCCGGAAGGTGGATCCGCGGTTGGGCAACAGGACGAGCCACAAGAAAGCAACGAAGGTAAAAGTTCCAATGAAACTGACAGTGTTGGGGCCAGCTTGGATACAGATACTGCGTCTATTGGATTGGCTAACAACTTGCCAGAAAGGGCGCAGGTCAAGACTTCAAGTCGCAAAGCGAAGACGATTGCAAAAGCGACTAAAGACTTTGAGGATCGACAAGGCCAGCTTGATCTTGCGGAACAACAGAAGTTGCAGTTCCCCGATCAAGTCGAAGCTACGGAGGAAAACATGGTTGCCATGCAAGACGCTGACGATGCCTTATCGCTGATGGAATCCGAAATGGGTGGAGAAGGGCAGGGGGGTGTATCGGTTTCCGCCGCTTAGTGATCGAGGCACACGAACAGAAAAGGCCCGCTCGATTGAGCGGGCCTTTTGTTTTTCTACTTACCTGCAAGTCTATCTGACCTGTCCTTGAGGCGCTGTTGTTGCGCGCCGGTACCGGTTGGGTTTGGCGCGCGTTGGGAGTCGTTTGCAGGTTGGCGGGGAGTATCGTTGGGGTTTTTACCCCCCTTCAATGATCTTGCCTTGAGTGCAACAACTTCGGCACCAGAGGCGTTACCAACGGATTGACGGTTGTATGCTTGCTGGCTTCCACCCAACGCGCGTCCAAACGCGTAGGTGCCACCCAAGCCGCTAGTCATAGCGGGCATGACAATGTTGCCTGAAATTGCTCTGACGATGAATGGAGTGGCGATAATGAAACCCTTTGCCATCAAGATCATCATGAAGAACGGGATCAAAGCACCAATATTCGAAGCACCTGCGGGATCACCGAGTTCAGTAATCAGCGCCCCTGCCACACCAGTAATTGTTGCAAAGACACCGGCTACCACGATTGGGTACATCGCAAAGGACACAAGTGCGGATAGCCAGCGGGCGAAATAGTCTTTCGTTACATCGAAAAGAGTAAGGAAGATCATGATTGGTGCGAGACCGATTAGAAGTGCGATCATTAATCGTGAAGCAACAAGGATAAAGGCAGCAAGCCCGCCAAGGATAGAAAGCATCAAAACGCCTAGTATATCAAGCATCGCACCGGCCATCCAGTTCAGCTCTGAGCCAGCAGCGTTGAGATATGTTCCAAGTTCGTCAATGAGGGTATCAAATTCTTCCGCAAATGTTCCTGACGGCCCAGGAACACCCCCGCCGACCGAAGCGACCAAAGCCCCAGCAATGCTATCAATTCCGCTTAAAATCCCTGAAGAAAACGCATTGAATTGGATCCAATTGGTCGCAAACAACCCGACTAACGTTATCTTCACAGCAAGCCAAAATGCCGTCCTTCCGTCCATAGATCGGACTTGAAACACCATGTTGATGAAAACGAAAGCAACTATCAATGTTGCTGCAAGAACAATCAGTGTTCCGACAGTCGCAGCGACGGACCCAAACTGAGTTTCAGCGGCTGAGTTTAGGTAGCCTTCTGATGTCTCCACGAAGTAAGTTACGACGCTCATTTAGATCACCTCACCAGTTATTTTCTAGTTCACAGATCGGTCGCGCGATTTTGCTGAAATCATTGGCCGTGCGTCGGTATTCAGCGGTCCTTTGCTGGGTGTCGTATCGTTCGAGCGCGGCATAATGTTCGTAGTAATATTCTTGAGAAGATTCCCATGAAGGAAACCTAGTATCACAGCCGCAGGACCCGCTTTCCGCAACTGCTTGCATCCCTTGCGCCCGATACATCATTTGAACTAACTGGCCTTTATGTGCCTCGCGTGGAGCTATGTTTTCGATCCAATCAGGGCGGGCCGGTTGATCGGGACAAATGCGTGGTGCATCTGTTCCAATCGTCGGAATAAATTGTGCCGCTGCACTCAAAGGAGCAACAACGGCCAAGGCAGCACCAAATAACAGGTGTTTCATTCTACGCTGCCTCCGATTTTGTATCGTCTGGTAACTCATGCTTCAAAAAGATGGTCACTCGACCGCCCAACTGACCGTGAGGGACCACTGAAACAACCTCGAAACCAGCAGCGCCCCATTCAGTGAGGGCTTTGGCCATAGCGGCATGTTGGTCTTTTTTGGTAAGGTCGAAGTCTAAGACTTCATGTTCAAACTTTTTCATTTTCCATCTCCTTCGTCTTTCGCTGCACCGGGTAAGTAAAACTGCGTGATGCCCCGATTGCCTTCATGGCGACCGGCTTGAATAATAACATCAATCGAGCTTTCAATATATTGTATCATATCTTGGTAAGTCATTGGCACATCAGTTTTTAGAGCGGCGATTGCTAGCCGTTGAACCGCCAACTGCGGCGTTTCCGCATGAAGCGTCGTCATTGACCCGCCGTGACCGGTATTGATTGCTTCAAGGAACGTCATAGCTTCCTTGCCCCGAACCTCACCCAAAACGATGCGATCTGGACGCATCCGCAAGGTTGAAGTCAAAAGCACATCAGCCGATTGTACATCTACGTCACGGTTTGAAATCAGCGTCACCACGTTTGGTTGCGTTGGAACCAGCTCTGCGGCTTCCTCAATAGTGATCAAGCGTTCTTCTTCGGCGATGTAACTGATTACCTTTCGGCATAGGACAGTTTTACCCGTCGATGTGCCGCCCGAAATGATAGTGTTCAGACGATTTTCGACACAGTATTTGATAGCTGCCTCAATATCGCCAGTCGCAACGATTTTCCGTAGTTCTTGGTTTCGCGACTTGCGATTGCCTTCGAGACTGACTTCCTCACCAAAGAGGAATTTCAGCTTAATGTCATCCAGAGACATAGTTGAAAAAAAGCGAAGCGCGATTGAATATCCGCCCCGTACAACGGGGTCTTGGATCACCTGCGCACGTACAGGCCGATCATGATAATCGACGCTAACGGAGGCGATAGGCTTGGCACGACTGATTTGTGTTTCCGCCGCAGCTGCAATTTGTGTCGCTAGATCACCGACCTGCTTTTTACTCCACTGGGTTTCTAGCCGCCGCATGAAGTGGTCGCCCTGAAATTCGCCCCAGATCGAGCCGTCAGGGTTGATGCAAATTTCAATCACATCATCCCTTTTGGCGTCTACGAGTTGATCCAGAGTGTATTCAAAATGCGTTGCCACCTAGAAAATCTCCACGTCGCGATCAACCATCACAGTGATACGTGATCCCTGATCAACGTAGATCACAGGGCCGATTGCAAGGTATTCGCTGAGGACGGAATCTGTGCTGTCTGACAAATCGTCGCCAACGTCTTCAAGAACCTCTGCTGTCGTTTCGTTTTCCACTTGCGCAGCAGCAGCACCGGGCAGGGCAGTGATCAACGAAATCAGTGCCGCCGAACCAAAGCGTTCGCCGAAACGGGTATCAACAACTCCGGTAACACCGGAGCGGCCGAGTTCGTCGCCACCGAAGGAGCTGATAACTACGGTTTGGTTGTTCGGGAGGATAATCCGGTCCCATGCCACGGTCACACGTTGCTGCGCAATTTCGACGCCTGACTGATACCGTCCGATTAAACGGGAACCACGCGGGATAAGCACACGAGAACCGTCAAAGGAATGAACGTCCTCTGATATGATGGCGCGGATCGGGCCGGGCAGAGAGCTATCCAGTGCAGTTTCAGTGACGGCTTGGATCATGGTGCCTTGAACGACAGTGTTGCCCGGATTTGCGATAATTTCAGCCTGCGTGACCTGTGTCGGTACAGCACCATTGGTCACAAAGTCTTGGACAGCTCCAAATGTGCGTTCGCTTAAGCCGCTTTCATCACCCGCACCAGCACCGCCACCAAAGGCGATTGTTGGAGATTCAATGCGAGCTTGTTCAAAGGCAAGCTCTTGGCCGCGACGGCGCTCTAATTCCGCCAGACGACGCGCTTCTTCTTCGCGTTCCAAACGCAACCGTTCTTGCTCTAATAGATCATCTTGTGATGGTCCCAGATCAAGTGGCGCAGGTGTGGGCTGTTGAAGCTGGGCAAGCTCTAAGTCCATGCGCAATTGTTCTAACTCGCGATCACGCTGCTCAAGCTCAGATTGAAAATTCTCTTGCGCAGTCAACGAAGATGCCTGCAAAGCTGCAATTTGTTCGCCTAAGGCGTTGATTGCATCTGCCGCCGCCGTGTCGTCTTCGACAACCGGTTCTGGGGCGTTTTGCAATGCTTCAATTTGCGTTTGTAGAGCGGCCAGTTGAGCCAACAATTCTGCGTTAGGTTCTGTCGGCGTCTCTACAATCTGAATTTCAGGAGCAGGGGTTGGGGGCGGAACAAAAAGTTCAATTTCTCCAAAGCTGTCGCCCTCGTTTTGAAATTCTTCTGGCTGTGCCACTGGCATGGGAACATCGACGCTTGGCTGCAAACTGACATAAGCCAGTCCACCAAGTGCGGCGATACCGGCGATCCCGACTACGGCCACAGCCACCGATGGTTTTTTCCGCGCACCAACAGCAGGCGTGGGGTCAGTTCCGTCCAGTTCGGCTAGACGCTTTCTTAGATCGTCCTGTTCGCTCATGATCCGGCACCTCCATTTGATGTTACTTGGATGCAGACAACTTCGTCGCCGAGGCGAAGAACCCATTGCCCGCTGACGCCTGAGACACGCATCACGCCGTCTTCGATTTGCTGAGAATTGACGGTTCGCTCTCGACCATTTGTAGAGCGAAAGACGGCAGGAATCGGCGCGTTGCGAGCGAAACGGAAATATGTGAACGTCCCATCGTCCCAAACAGCCGTTGGGGTAAATGCTGTCCTATCACTTGCTGCGTAATTGTAGTTCGGTGCTTGTTGGGCAACGGAATTAACAGGGCGAGCGTTGTCCTCTGGATACCGAAACTGGACCACGTAGTATGTTGGGGATGATGCTTCCTGCACGTTGAAATAGTAACTGCGACGGTTGGTATAGACCGTGATGTTTGTATGAACACCGCGAGCATTAGGTTTTACCGCAAACGCTTGACCACCGGGAACACCATCAAGTTGGAAACCCTCGGTATCACCCGCGATGATTGAGCGGATAGTTTCACCCTGACCGAACTCGATAGACGTCACATGGGTCAAGCTGACGTTCAGCCGATACACTTGCCCCTCTTGATATGTAGCCAAGCGCACACGACTATCGTTTGGGCCGGATCGTGGGATGTATTCTGCCAATGCCGGTCCAGCAATGAGCGCAAGGACCAGTGACAGAGAGGTGAATTTCATGGCTTTCATTTTAGTTCTCCAATCTGTCAGAGCGGATGGCATATTCAGTGACGGTAAAGCCAAATGGGTTTGCCCAAACATCGTCGATTGAGCGTCGTTCTTCCGGCCGAAAGTCAAAGAGCAGGGTGGCGGTAAACAGACCGCCTTGTACCCCTTGGTTAGAGGTCAGACGCTTACGCATCCGAACTTGCGCTCTGTTGACGCCAATGCGGTTGATGCTGAGAATTTCCACTTCAAGACGAGCAGTGGGGCCATAAAGTGTTGGTGGGTAATTTGGGTTAGCACTGTCCCAGAGCGCCCGCATTGATGCTTCAGCAGCACGATCAGACTGTTCAAGGATGGCGCGGACGCGGACATCGTTATCAAGCTGATTGTAAGTTTCCCGATCAGTCACATAACGGAAAACGACAGACTCAATGATTGCCTGGTTTTCTGTAACAGCAACGGCACTAACCGTTGCGTTTGGTAGGGCCATACCGGTTTCTGGATTGAAGGGTACGACTACAGGCGCGGGGTCTACATCAAGAACAGAGACCGACGCAGCAGCCAAGCACCCAAGAACCCCAAATGCCAATCCAGCCAACCCGAGCTTTTGCCAGAGTTGCTCACGACGCCGTGCCCCGTAAATCAACTCTTCCTCGATGTATTCCTTGTCAGTAGCCACAGTATTTTCCCGTTCAATCAGCCGAAAGCGTTGGCAGTGTGAAGTCCATGAACTGTTGTTCTTCGGCGAGCGTCGCGGCATCAATGACGCCAGCCTGACCAGCGCCAACCGTTTGCACCGCTTCCAACTGCCATTGGGCAACGAGAGCGATTGCAAGTTCTGCTGTAACCCGCGTGTTCAGATCAACACTGTCTTTGAGTTCTTCCATGTCGCCGATCAGACCAACGAGACGATCTACGCGCTCAAGCGATTGTCCGGCTTCTTCGTAGCTGTTTTGAGCAGCTGCCGACATGACAGCACTTGTTGTCGCTTGCTGGGCCGTGCGCTCGATACCCGGCGTTCCGCTGTTTGCCATTTCCGACAAGGTATCTTCATCAAAACCAGCGTCGGACAGAACACGATCCATTTGAGTGCGGATACCGCCAGCGCCGTTTCCTGCAAGCTGGGACCAATCGCCGTTTTTGATAGCGTCAATCGTGCCGAGGATGTCGCCAAATTCTTGGTCCAAAACACCGTTGAGTTCGTCTTCAAACCGCGTCGTGATGATTTCAGGAAGTTCCATCAAACCAGTCAGGGCGGCATAGGTTTCTTGAAGTTGGGCATACTGTTCGCGCAAGGTATCCAACTGTGCCAATGCTTGCTGCAACTGTTCATTTTGCAGCACTTCATCTTCGATCATTTGCCGAAGTTGGTTTATCTCTTGGGCGATATTTTGAACGTCAACGGTTGGGACACCTTGAGCATAGGCAGCGCCACCACCGACAAGGGCAGGGGCCAAAACAAAGGCACCTGCACCAATCATTGTTGCCGTGATTGTCTGGCCTAAGATTGTCCGTGTTTTAGTAAATTTTTCCATTAGTCGAGATCCTCCAATGTGAAGTCCATGAATTGATTTTCTTGTAGCTGCGCAGCGGCCATAGCCATTTGCGCGTCGCTCAAGGGGCGAGTTCGGGCAGCTTTGAGACGGGTAAGGACAGCCACGAGGCGCACCAGTTCGGCCCGCGCATACGTGTTCAGAGCCATCGACTCTTGAATGTCCTGCGTTTGACCAATCCGTTGAACAATGTTGCGGATGCGGAGCGCCGCAGCTTCAACATTTTGCATTGAGCTATTGGCATAAAAGCTCGCACCACTGCCCGAAATTGAGAGGTTCGAGTTTGCCAACAATGCCGGATCAATCGTGCCTAGTGCATCAATGCCGCCAACACGGGTCAGGTATTCGTTATATTTCGTGGGAATAACCTGCACATAATGCTGGGTTTCCTTGAACGGAGGAACACCACCGTAGTTTTGCACATTCCCTGGCCCCGCATTGTAGGCAGCGAGAGCATGGATGATATTTCCATCAAACATGCGCAGCATTTGTGCGAGGTATCGTGCGCCACCCTCGACCTGCAAGTACGGACTATCGTAATATGCTGGATAGATACCCAGATCACCGGCAGTAGGTGGCATGATTTGTGTCAATCCGAACGCACCGACAGGCGAACGAGCGCCAATCGTGAACCGGCTTTCTTGCCAAATCAGAGCTTGAAGAAGGCAACGCCATTGAACAACCGAAAGACCCGCTTGGCTTACGCCATTCAATCCGTGGGTTTCTTGCGCCACACGGATGATTAGCTGTTCAATATTGAGGTTCGCATCCCCAAACATCTGATCGCCGCCGGGGTTACTGTCCGTTGGTGAATACAACACATCAGCCGATTGTTCAGGCAGTGCGCCATCTTCAAGACCTTGCACCATGCCCGGTATGTTCTGACCACCAAAACTGGATTGAGCATCCAGAATTTGTTGCAATACGTCGAGCTGTTCTACCTCAATCGCGGCGATAGCTTCCGCCGTCGATAGTCTTTGTGCCTGTTGCGCTAAGTCAGCTTCACGGCGGAGGTTTGCGGCTTCATTCCTAATTATCAGGCCCCTGTCCACCGTTGGCACACCTTGGCCGAGCGAGGACGTTGCCCAGATTAAGCCAATCGCCGTCAATGAAAGGGTTGAGCGCATTATTCGACCTCCGCGCCACCGGGACCGCCAAGAGCGGTGAACGTGCAGTCAGAGACAGGCGCAGTGGACGTTGAAACCCGATCACCGCTCTGCGGGAGGAAATTTAAGCTGTTGTTTGCCGAACGGGTAACAACATCTGTGTTGCTTGAGGCGTTATTCCCACCGTCAAAACAATTCGCTTGCAGCCCTTGATAGTCGCCGCAGGCGGTAAGGCTGAGCGCGGCCAAGAACATTAATGAAGTCAGTTTCATTCTACTCTCCAAAAATCTGGGCGTTGGCGGTAATCGGCACCCACCAACTGTTCACCTTTATCCATCCCACCGAGGATGGTTAGTAATGGCCCAAGGGCGCTTAGGTCGGCGTTGACGACAACGGACCCTTGATCGTCCCGCACAAGTCCCAGACGTGAATTGGTGGCGGTACTCAGCAGCACGTCGAGTTCTTTATCTTGCAGGTTGAGCATGTCGAAATCCGATGCTTTGGCCTTGATGTTAGGCAGCAAGACTTGTGTCGGGACGGCTTCAACAATCGTCTTGCCTGTCCGTGTTTTCTCAAGCTGGCTTGCAAATTGCGTCATCATCACAACGACTGCATTTTGCTTACGGACTGAGAACAACCAACTTGCAAGTTTGGCCTCGAAATAGTGATTGTCCAAAGCTTTCCACGTCTCATCAACGATGATCAGTGTGGGCTTTCTGTCTTCGAGAACCCGCTCAATCCGGCGGAACAGATACGACAGGACGGCCATGCGCTCAGTCTCGCCTGCGTTGTCCAAAATGCCCGTCAGATCAAAGCCAATGAAATCACCCTCAAGCGAGAAAGAGTCTTCGAGCGTTTGGCCGAAAATCCATCCATAACGGCCATCCGCCGCCCATTCGAGCGCACGTTGCTGCAAGTCGCCATCATCATCCGTAGAAGCAAAGAGGGATGCGACACTTTTCCAATTACGCAAGGAAGGGTCAGCCGCTTCACTATTCTGGCGAATGACGTCTTGCAGTTTTGAGCGTTGAAGGGGTGTTAGCGGTTTGTCTGGACGAAGAAATAGCGATTCAATCCATTCATTGAGCCATGCTTGCCCTGAGACGTCAGTTTCCGTCCATAGCGGGTTCAAACCCGTTGGCTCACCCGCTTTGATGGATGAATATGACCCACCGTTGGCTCGCACAGCCATTTCCATCCCAAGACGGTAGTCAAGGCAAAATACCCGAACACCTGCGCGACGGGCTTGGGTTGCGAAGAATGCTGATAGAACTGATTTCCCAGAACCTTGACGGCCCAAGAGCAAAGTGTGCCCATTGGTTGGCTCCGCATCTGGCGACCCTTGTTCGTGATAATTGAACAAGAAGCCGGAGCGCTCAGGTGTTGGCAACATAGTGATCGGCTTGCCCCATGGAACTTGATGCCCGCGCTTACCCATAGGTGTCCGATGGAACGCCGCGAAGTCAGCAAAGTTGATGTTGGTAACAGCGGCCTTTCGGCTTCGTTTTGGAGCATTGCCGGGGTGTTGTGCAAAGTAGTGAGTGCGGGCAGCAAAGCCTTCGTTCACCAGCTTGACGCCCTGTGTAGCCGCGCTGTTACGAATTTCACCGGACAGATCATCTAAGTCAGCAGCGGTGTTCGCAAACACCGTCACGGTCATGTGGTGATCTCCAAAGCTAAGGCGTCGGCTTTCAAGATCATCGCGAGCAAACGCAAGGTTTTCCAACAGTGAAATTGCGCCATCGTCAGCAGCACGCATCAGACGTTGTTGCTTTTTGATGCGCTCTGACATGATATTGCTGTTGATCGGTGTGAACGAGTGCGTAATGACCATATCAACTGGCAAGTTGAGCTCATCGAACATCGTGCATGTTGTCTTCTCAGGGTAGTTCTTTACCGCAAAGGTCGTACCGAGACGCTTGCCCGCATTTCCATCAGAAAGTTCGAAATTCGCCCCTTTGAATGTGACACGGGTATTGGCGACGTCCTGCGACAGATAACCATATTTTGAGCCTTGATAGAGCGGCAATTCTTGACCGGTATTAAGACCGCCGAGGAAGCCCAAGAGTTCGCCACTGGACGCTTCAAGCAATCGTGGCGACATATCCGCAAACGTCGATTTGATAAATCCAACGACTTCATCGAGCGCACGAAGGCGCTTTTCAGTTCGCTTTGCCAGTTGTTCGATAGATTTTTTCCGCTTGAATGGAATTTTAGAACCAGCAGGAGGACGGTTGATGACAGTCAAGGTGAGGGTTTTATCCCGCATCCCATATCCCTCAAGTGAAGCTCTCCATTTTGCATCGACAGCGGCGGCGAAGTCGTCCCCCTCCACTGGTGGCAAATTGTGGTTAATCGCCTTAGAAACCTTGTGGACATAGAACGCAAAGTCTTGCCCGATCTGAGCTACAATCGCAGCAAACAGACGGCGCACCTTGTCGAGTTCTTCATCATCCTTGGTAAAGCTGTTGATGCCACCAAGACGGATACACTGGAACAACTCATTGCCCCGTGTCCGTATCGTCTGGTCATTTACAAGACTGACATATGGCAGCATGTGTGCGAGGTCTTTTTCTTTCGCGACCCATGTTGGCAGCAGTGAAAGCGGATCAAGGCCATTCTCAAGAGGCATAGCTATCACCCCCATGAATTTTGCGGTTCGCTGTTGGCGGTGTCTCTTGGAGAGTGGTCGCTACAACGTCGAGAAAATTCGGGTCCCAATCTGCGGCTTTCCACAGCATTGGGTAGGCGATCACGCCAACCAGCGCGATCACCCAATGTTGCACCCATAGGAACACCAGAACAGTGCCAAATAACCAGACCATCGCATACATGATGGGCAAGCCCAGCAGTTTGGGAGGTCGTATGAGGCCCAGAAAAAGTGGTGACTGTTCTGACATTCGTAGAGTTCCTTACGTGGTCCAGATTGCAGCTACGATTGTTGGTGCAGCAGCGATGCCCGCGATCCCGATAATGACCCAAAGGGCCTGACGGAAATCGAGGATGCCAAAGAGCCACGACAGAAACACGCCGATCAAAGCGAGTGTGCCGATCACGATGCCGAGCGGCCCGGTAATCGCGTCAACGATGCCTTGGAGGACGTTTTGTACTGGCGACAGGTCGATGGATTGTGCCAACGCCGGTTGTGCCAGCATCAGGAACACACCGCAGAGTGTCACCGTATTGGTTGTTGTTGGCTTCATGAGTTTTCTCCCTCTAGCCTGTTGAAAACAGCCAGCACGCGGCTGACGTGGTTTTGGGTTTCCCTGTAGGGAGGAATACCCGCGTGCTGCTCCACGGCATTGGGGCCAGCGTTGTAAGCTGCCAATGCAAGTTGAGCATCCCCGAACTGGACCAGCATCATCAGAAGATACCGAGCCGAGCCGTCGAGATTTTGTTGCCAGTTGTGGGGATCAACATTCAGATCACGCGCTGTTTCTGGCATAAGCTGCCCCAACCCAATCGCACCGACAGAACTGCGGACGTTGGTGTTGTAACCACTTTCAATTTCAATGTTTGAGCGGAACAACAGCCGCCATTCTGTAACCGAAAGACCAGCCCGCCGTAGGGCAGGGTGACTTGCATACCGCATGGCGGTTGCGTCGATTGCTTGGAGAATTTCAGGGCGAGGAACGGCACCTCTTGGGGCAACAGTCGCTACACGAAAACCATCGGCGGTTGCGGCCTGATCCGGTTCATCTACCTGTTGGCCGAAGAGCTGCAACCCGTCGGCAGCGGAGCCTTGCCCCACGCCATCGTTATAGTTTCGAGTGAAATTTTCTTGGGAAGCCGATTCTGAAAGTGAACCGTCGCCATTCATTACCAGCACCATACTTTGCGAGAAGGCTGGGGTGCTGGCGAGGGTTAGAGCAGCAACACTAGCTGTTGCGACCCTCCAAAAGCTCGTCCGGTAAGACGTGTGTAGTTCGACCGCCTTCAACCATCGGAATGTTGATTTGCGGGAAGCCCATGCTCTCAAGGAAGGAGATAAGGCCGTTAGCTGTCTTGAAGGTACGAACGGCAATTTCGTCGTCGTCACCCAATTTCTTACGGGCGGGAACAAGCAGCTTTTCGTAGGTTCGTTCTTTGTTAACGACGCGGATAATCCAAATGCCGTACCACACCGCTGCCTTCTTGGTTGCGGTTGTCCTGCAAACAACCTCCGCTTGATACCCACTGTGCATGAGGGTCTTAAAGTGAATTTCTGTGACCACATTCGGAGCTTCTTTGGTTATATCTTTCTCCACTTCTGCGGCCTTCCTTAGATAGCAGCAGCGGAACCCTTCTCAGGCTCCACTACATTACAATATTATAAAGAGTGCATCAAGTTATAATATTGTAACCTGACGAACTTCTTCGTATAAAACATCAATACGCATTGAATTGGATTTTTCCAAGCTGCTTAGGGGTGCTAGCATCATGTCAACGTCACGGAACATCGGATACGTTCTTATAGCATGGTTTGTTTTTGTGGCGTCATCGGTGCAGGCAGAGACCTGTTTGGCACCATCCAGACCTTTCGTTCCAAGCGATCCAGCCGCCGCGAAAGAGTACGAAGACCTGATCCGCCAAGATTTTGAAACATACATTTCTGATGTTCAGGACTATTTCCGTTGCATGGAAGATGAGCGCGCGCGAGCGTTCACCGAGGCCCAAGAGGTCAGTCAGGAGTACGGTCGTTTCGTTCAGCAAATGGCAAATTGAAGAAATAGCCGCTTGTCGATACTGTGATTACTCAGGGTAGCATTTTCTATTAATGAGACTGGGGCAGGAGGTGTAGCCGACCTTCGCTGCATCGCGCATCAACTCACGCACTGCCGGACGAAGTGTGAATTCGCTGCGGTTGCACCAGCGGCAGCTTTGTGTCGAAGAAAGACCTTCAGTTCGACTGCAACGCTGCCCGTTCCAAAAACGGTCCATTTGGGCTTTCCATCCACGCCCACCTGAAATCAGGCGTTTGGCTATGACAAAACTCCACTAAAAAACCATCGCTGTTTTGGCAGGTTTTCGACCTTCGTTAGGTGTGGCTGATGACGAAGGGGGCAGAATCCTACGGTAAGGTTTAAGCAGCCATTGGTGATCTACGCAGCGAAGGTGTCAAAAAAGCCCATCTTGCCAGAATGCTGTTTCGCAGCGAATGGCGGCTGTCGGAGTTCAGACAAGAATCTTCATTAGCCGCTCAGGTCTTAGGCGTGGTCTTTGGTAGCAATGGAATAAAACGACAGCCGCTTCATAAACTAGTATTTAGGAACGGTCACAGTTGGAAAATATCCGAACAATAGGATCCTTTCTGGAAGTGCGGCAACTGCGTGCTTACAGTTAGTCCGCCTAAAGCTAAACGCTTACGCCAAATATGCTTCCCACGCCTGCAGTGATGGCCATAGCCGCCGCGCCCCAAAATAACACGCGGGCTGTTGCGCGTAGCTTCGGCGCGCCTCCAACTTGGGCTCCCAATGCACCCAGACCCGCAAGACAGATCAAGGTTGTGACAACGACGGTTGGAATGATCTTGTCACTTGGTGCAAGAATGGCGGCGGCGAGCGGAAGAGCTGCTGCAACTGTAAATGTAAAACCTGAAGCGATCGCGGCTTGTAATGGATTTGCCGTATGCACTTCAGACAATCCCAGCTCGTCACGCACATGAGCGCCCAGTGCATCCTTGGCCGTCAATTCTCGTGCAACCAACGCAGCTGTTTCGACGGTCAGCCCACGTGCCTGATAGATCGATGCCAATTCTGCTTCTTCCGCCTCTGGCGTATCGATGAGTGCTTGCTTTTCACGCGCGATATCGGCCCGTTCTACATCTGACTGCGAACTGACCGAAACATACTCGCCAGCGGCCATGGACATCGCGCCCGCTGCAAGTCCGGCAGCCCCTGCCAGCAGGATTGCGGTGGGACTGGGATCAGCTGCCGCGACACCGACGATCAGCGACGAAACTGAAACAATGCCATCATTGGCACCTAGAACAGACGCGCGCAACCAGCCCGCACGATTGATGTAATGTAGTTCTTCGTGCGCAGAGTCGTAGGGTAAGCTCATTCTTTTTCCTTTGAATTTATTGTTGAAGCGGCACGGAAGGTTACAGTGACTGATAATCCGCGTCCGGTTCGGTTTTCCAGATGCAATTCGCCCCCGTTTGCTTCAACTATGTCTTTGACGATGGCGAGACCAAGGCCTGCTCCGGTTCCGGCCGTATCCAGCCGAACGCCGCGCGTCGTGATATGTGCAATTTTTGAGTCCGTCACACCGGGCCCATCGTCATTGATGATAATCGACGCCCAGCCGTCCCGCACGCCGCATTCGATTGAAATAGTGTCTTTTGCAAATTTGGTGGCGTTTTCCAGAAGGTTGCCAACAACCTCAAGAAAATCACCTTGTTCGACGGCAAGCTCGACCCATTCGGGCACTGTGCTTTGGAATTTCAAAACTTCGCCATTTGGCGTTTTCTCAAGTGTGCGAATGATTGAATCGAGAGCGGGTTTTGCAATCGTACGAGCATTCTTGCGCCCGTGCCTGTCGCGCGCCAAGGCCAGCTCGCGGTCCAGATGCCTGCGCATGCGTACTGAGAGTTCTTGAATGTCGTCGGCGATGTCATCCGCACCAATCTTGCGTAGCCGTTCAATGTCCGTTCCCAAGGCAGTCAATGGCGTCTTCAGCCCGTGGGCAAGATCGGCAGCGCGGTCACGCGCTCGGGCCATGCTATCATCTTGTTGGTCGAGCAAGCTGTTGACCTCTTGGATCAAAGCCGCAACCTCCGAGGGTGCATCCGTTGGTAGCCGCTGTGCTTCGCCGGATTTCACGTTGGCGACACCCTTTCTAATGCGGTCTAGCGGACGCATGCCAACTCCGATTTGAAACGCAAAACCCAGGAGCAATGCCACCGCGAGAAGGCTCAAGGTCGGTATAAGGTCGCGTGTAAATCCGGACTTAAGAGCTATGATCTCGCTCTTATCGATCCCAACAATTACCAAAAGTGGCATTTCTTGACCACGATCCACAAATGCGACGCGGCTTTCGTGGATCAGTAGTGTTGTGTTGTTTGGTCCAGGCCTTGAGTGGATGTGGACCTCTCCGGGATCAACCGTGTCTTCTGGCAGGCTCAGCACTGTGTCCCAAAGGGACCTTGATTTCAGTATGACATCTCCATCCAATCTGGCGACCTGAAAATACAGCCCCCCAAAAACCTGTCCAAAGCGGGGATCCGTTAGGTCGCGCGACAATTTTACGGTTCCATCGGGTTGAAAGCGCAGGCCACCGATAATTTGCTGAAGGTGGGCATCAAGCTCCTGACCCTCGCGCCGTTCGACATTGCGTTCAAGCAGCATCGTCAGGCCAAAGCCTGTCACGATCATCATGCCGATGACGATGACTGTTGCGACCGCGACCAGTCGCAGGCGAATGGAATTGGATGACCACATCACTCTCTCCGCTCGTTCGGGACGAGGTATCCGAAACCACGGCGGGTTTCGATCAACGCATTCGGTAGCTTGCGACGGGCCCGCGCGACAAGGACTTCAACGGCATTGGACTCTCGTTCGAAATGCACAGATTGTAAATGTTCGGCCAGTTCCTGTTGCGGGATGACCCGCCCGTTGTGCAGCATCATATAGGAAACGAGCCGATACTCCTGCGGCGATAGTTTGACGGCCACACCGCGCACGGAAACCCGCATTTGGCGTTCATCCAGCTCTGTTTCACCAATCTTGATCACTGATCCCGCGTTGCCGCCGGATCGACGTATAATTGCGCGCAATCTTGCCAGCAGTTCTTCCACATGAAACGGCTTGGGAAGATAGTCGTCAGCGCCAGCATCAATGCCTTCCACCCGTTCGTCCCATGTTCCACGGGCCGTCAGGATCAGGACCGGCATTGCCCTGCCTGCCTTGCGCCATCTTTTCAGGACTGTCATGCCGTCCATCTGCGGCAGGCCCAGATCAAGTACAACAGCGCCATAGGTTTCTGTGTCGCCCAAAAACCAGCCTTCTTCGCCGGACGCCTCGACATCGACAATGTAGCCTGCCGCCTCAAGGGCGGTCTGGACGTCGCTGCGAATGCGATCATCGTCTTCGATGACAAGAACGCGCATCTCTAGTCGTCCAACTTTTGCAGCATGATTTCCCCAGTACGGGCGTCCACGTAGATTTCACGGCGACGTCCTTGTGGATCAAGGAAATAGATTTCATAGGCGATGCCGAAGTCCTCATGCTCGACTTCGACCTCTAGAATCGTCTCGCCTGTCACCGGGCGGATTAATTCAAGGATTGTGGCCAATGGCAAAATCTCACCTTGTCTAAGAAGACGTGAAACTTCATCCGGCTCCGTTTCATCGGCCCAGAGGGGTGTAATCAGTGCCAGCAGAATTGCAAAGCTGGTCAATATATAGCGTAAACTTTTCAAACGTATCACCTGAGGCACAATCGCGCCTGTCTTCCCGACGCTTGTTTATAGTTTCATATATTACAGTTTGCTGACAGCGGTGATCTGACATCTGTAATTTTGGGTCTGCCAAAAGGGGTTCATCAAAACGAGCAATTCCGCTCTGAACCCAAAGGATAGAACCCATGTCCAAACTTCTTCTTTCCACCGCCGCCGTCCTAATGCTGGCTGCGCCAGCCTTCGCGGAAGACATGAAATGCAATGTGCCTGACCAGACCACATGGATGTCACAGGAAGACCTGACAACGATGTACGTCGAACAGGGCTACGAAGTGAAGAACATCAAGATCGACGAAGGTTGCTATGAAATCTATGGCATCGATGCCAACGGCGAGCGGGTCGAAATCTACGTCGATCCAGTGACCGGCATTCCTGTGGATGCGATGTCCGAAGAAAGCAGCGACAGCTAATGTCCGCTGATGCGACCAAGACAGAAGCTGGTAGCCAAATGGCACCAGCGACTGTCCGGGTCTGGGACCCGATGGTTAGGATATTTCACTGGTCTTTGCTTGTTTCTTTTGTAGCCGCCTATGTTTCTGCAGAGGAATTCGAAAAGTATCATGTCCAGATCGGATATGTTGTTGCTGGCTTGGTCGCTTTCCGCCTTGTCTGGGGTCTGATTGGATCCAAGCACGCACGCTTTTCCGACTTCATCTATCGCCCAAAGACGGTGATAGGGTTCCTGCGCAACAGTGTCGCGATGAAAGCCAAGCGCTACATCGGTCACAACCCGGCAGGCGGCGCGATGGTTATCGCACTCCTTATAGCAATCACGGGAATTTCCGTCTCCGGCTACATGATGGAAATGGACGCTTTCTGGGGCGAGGAATGGGTCGAAGACCTTCACGAGGTTCTGGTGAACCTGACACTTGGTCTGGTTGCTCTACACGTTATCGGCGTCCTTGTTGCCAGCTTCGAGCACAAAGAAAACCTGATCAAATCCATGTTCACAGGACGAAAGCGGGGCTGATCCTCTGGCACTGCCCAACACCTACCCACTCACGAAACACTATTCTACCTCTCACGGAACACAAACCAACCGAAGGATAATACCATGAAACTCAAGACAGCAATCTTCTCTATCGCCCTTGTAACGGCAAGCGTTGCCAATGCTCAGTCCAGCGCAGACAGCGTACGCGCTCAACTGGCCGGAATGGGCTATACCAATATCGAGATTGAGCGCAGCGGTTCCACCTATTCTGTCGAAGCATATCGCAATGGCCAGAAACGGGACATTACCTATGATGCGACAACTGGCGAAATTTTGAGTGACCGTACTTACCGTGAATCTTCGAATGATCGTACCGCTCGAAATAACGACGAGAGCAACGACAGCTCGTCCAACGATGAGAGCAACGACAGCTCGTCCAACGACGAGAGCAATGACAGCTCGTCCAACGACGAGAGCAACGACAGCTCGTCCAACGACGAGAGCAACGACAGCTCGTCCAACGACGAAAGCGACGACAGCTCGTCCAACGACGAAAGCGACGACAGCTCGTCGAATGACGAAGACTAACAAACCCCTAAGCCCCCCCCGGACGGGCACTGTTTATTCCGCCTTCGTCTTTTGATGGCCAAAACGATGCCCGTTCATTTCTCCCCTTTATACATGGACGACGATCATGACAGATGACCTTAATCGACGTGGTTTCTTAGTAAGTGGTGCTGCCGTTGCAGCTGGAGGTGCCGCCTTATCGGGTTCGGCGGCAAATGCCGAGACCGCCCCTACCATACCTTTGGCTCCGGCAAATGCCGCAGAGCCACAGGTCACTGTCCCCGCAATTGACAGATGCCCCGTCATGCACGGTGGGAACGGCTATAAGGCGACAGGAAGCTTCGCCAACCAGCATTGGTGGCCGAACCAGCTCAATCTCAAGCTGCTCCACCAGAACACACGGGCGTCCAATCCACTCCGCGATGATTTCGACTATGCCACGGAATTCAAGACCATCGACCTTGCGGCTTTGAAGCAAGACGTCGAAGCCTTGATGACAACATCGCAAGACTGGTGGCCCGCCGATTATGGTCACTACGGACCGTTTTTCATCCGCATGGCTTGGCATAGCGCCGGAACTTATCGGACTGCCGATGGTCGCGGCGGCGCTGGCACCGGCTCGCAACGCTTCGCACCTCTCAACAGCTGGCCTGATAACGGCAACCTCGACAAGGCTCGCGCGTTGTTGTGGCCGATCAAGCAAAAATATGGCCAAAAGATTTCATGGGCCGATCTGATGATCTTTGCTGGCACCTGTGCGCTGGATTCGATGGGTCTCAAGACCTTTGGATTTGGTGGTGGCCGCGTCGATATCTGGGAACCGGAAGAAGACATTTATTGGGGCCCCGAAACAACATGGCTTGGAGACGAACGCTATACCGGTGACCGTGAGCTTGCGAACCCATTGGGCGCTGTACAAATGGGTCTGATCTATGTGAACCCGGAAGGCCCGAATGGTGTTGCCGATCCGCTGGCGTCTGCGCGCGACATTCGCGACACATTCGCCCGTATGGCCATGAACGATGAAGAAACCGTCGCGCTCATTGCCGGTGGTCACACATTCGGCAAGGGTCATGGCGCTGCCGATCCCGGCAAGTATGTTGGCCGCGAGCCAGAAGCCGCTTCCCTTGAAGAGCAGGGCTTTGGCTGGAAGAACAGCTTTGGCACCGGCAATGCCGGCAGTACGATCACCAGCGGTCTTGAAGGCGCTTGGACACCAACACCAATTGCGTGGGACAATGCGTATTTCGACATGCTGTTCGGCTTTGAATGGGAATTGACTAAAAGCCCCGCTGGCGCGCAACAGTGGATCCCCATAGACGCAAACGGCGAAGGCATGGTGCCTGACGCACACGATCCGACCAAGACCCATGCCCCGGTTATGTTCACAAGTGACCTGGCCCTACGTATGGACCCGGAATATGAAAAAGTATCACGCCGGTTCCACGAAGATCCGGATGCCTTTGCGGACGCCTTTGCGCGTGCATGGTTCAAACTGACCCACCGTGATATGGGCCCCGTCAGCCGCTATGCCGGTGCGATGGTCCCATCAGAGCAATTGATCTGGCAGGACCCAGTTCCGGTGGCCGACTATGAGATGATCAATGATCAGGATATCTCCGCTCTGAAGGCACAGATTGCATCATCCGGTCTGTCCGTCTCAGAGCTGGTGTCAGCAGCTTGGGCGTCAGCTTCGACCTTCCGTGGAAGCGATAATCGTGGTGGAGCCAACGGCGCGCGCCTGCGCCTTTCACCCCAGAAGGACTGGGAAGCGAACCGGTCTGTCGTATCCAGCAAGGTTCTTTCCACATTGGAAAGCATTCAGTCTGGCTTCAATTCCGGAACCAAAAAGGTGTCTGTGGCTGACCTGATCGTATTGGGTGGCTCGGTAGGCATTGAAAAGGCGGCGATGGCCGGTGGACATGACGTGACAGTGCCATTTGCACCGGGTCGGACGGATGCCACCCAAGATCAAACCGATGCAGCATCTTTTGCTGTGTTGGAACCAGTTGCAGACGGTTTCCGTAACTATCTTAAGTCAGGCCTCAATCGTTCGGCAGAAGAGATGCTTGTTGATCGGGCGCAACTTCTGACACTGACAGCCCCGGAAATGACAGCTTTGATTGGTGGTCTGCGTGTCCTGAATACCAACGCAGACGGCTCTGCAAACGGTGTTTTTACAGATCGCCCAGAAACCCTGACCAATGATTACTTCGTCAACCTTCTAACGCGGAACACGGTCTGGACGCCAAAGTCCCCTGATGCGGCAACTTTTGAGGGACGAAATCGTGCCACTGGCCAAGTCAAATGGACAGGCAGCCGCGTTGATCTGCTGTTCGGATCGAACTCGCAATTGCGGGCCTTGGCGGAAGTCTACGGGAGTGAAGACGCTCACATGACCTTTGTTCAGGATTTCATAACCGCATGGACGAAGGTGATGAACCTTGATCGCTTCGATATCGCTTAACCGACCATAGCGATTAAGACCTTGCGCCCGAATGTCCCCTCGGGCGCAAGCGCAGGCTCCGTTTCGGGCCAGCAAAGACTATCGAGCTTAAACCGGCGGCGGATCAACCGTCTGCCAGAATGCCAGAGTGGCGTATAATGCGCCACTCTGGCGAACTTATGAAGACAATCAACAGAGGAAAACACCAATGAGAAAACTAACTTTTGTCGTCGCTCTGCTTGCGACAGTGCCGTTCACCGCATTTGCGGGTGAAACAGCTTCTGCTCCCGGCACCGTTCAGTATTTTGTAAACCTGCAAGACGGCGATACAGTACAAAGCCCTGTCAAAGTCGTGTTCGGGCTTTCCGGCATGGGTATTGCTCCCGCAGGCGTCGATGTCGAAAACACCGGTCATCATCATCTGCTGATCGACCGTGCAGCTCTTGGCGAAGGTGAGGATGGAGCGGAAGAGTTCGACATGAACATGCCCGCCGACGACAACCTGATGCATTTTGGCAAAGGTCAGACGGAGACGACGCTTGACCTCGCTCCCGGCACACACACGCTCCAACTTGTCATGGGAGACAAGGATCATATCCCGCATAATGCGCCGGTGTTTTCCGAGGTGATTACGATAACCGTAGAGTAACTTCGCCAAATCGACATAGACGTCAGTCGGACTGGCACACGAAGCTCGACACGTGCAATATGACCGCAGGTGTCGAGCTACTACTAAATTGAGAAGGACAAGTAGCTTTGGATACCCTTGAACAAACCGACTGCGAAGAGCTGTTTTCAACACCCCTGTTCCGGTTTCGCTTGCCTGGTTCCGAGGACTTCAATCGCGAACTTCTGGAAGAAGGCGCGCGCCTTCGCAAGAAAAGCGATGGTGTCGAAAAATCCAACTATGGAGCGTGGCATTCATCGGGCAATCTGTTCGCATCGAAGACCAACTGCATTGCGCAACTCAAAACTGTTGCAGAGGCCGCGACTTACATCGCGACCAAGAACATTAGTCCCGATCTGGACCTCGCAACGTTAAAGCTGGATATTTTCGGATGGATGAACGCAACGCCTTCGGGTGGTTTCAATGCGCCACATACACACCCCGGTGCACATTGGTCGGGCGTCTATTACGTCTCCCAACCCGCTGTGGAAAAAGGTGAATCCGGCAAGATCGAATTCCTGAACCCACGCACGGACCTACCCAACTGGCGCATCCTGAAATCCCCAACATTCGGAGCGAAGCGCGCGATCAGACCGCAGCCGGGCGAGTTGATCCTATTCCCATCATACCTGGTGCATTGGGTCTATCCCAACGAAACTGACGAGGAACGTGTATCGATTGCGTTCAACATGACGTTTTCTAAAGAAAAGTAGGCGAGCCGAGTTCAGCAGCAGTCAAAAGCTAACAGTCATGCAATATGAAGCATTTGAAAGTTGGGTTCGATCGCGACATTCGCCGACACGCGCGCGGACGGCCAATACCCGACACAGGGCTCAGAGTGTCAATCGCCCCGTCCCGCAAACGACCCAATGCCGATGCTAGCGGGGGAATACGTTTCAGTAAGCTCTCTATCCGATACCGCTGACATTGACCTCGCACGCGAACGGCAAGAGTTGATTGATTTGCCTAACGAAAAATTGGAAGTGTTCGCCGCCGCCTTTGTCGAGCGTGATGTGTCAAAGCAATTGCTCCTAAAGTCTCACCTAGAACACACCCACGAAACAACTTGTTCAAGGTGATTTGAACCATGTCCCCCACGACCCGCCGGTTATGTCCGAGGTCAAGACGATCACGGTCAATTTGATCCGCTAATTGTGCGTACCCGCCGGTGACCGAAACATTCGGACTTTGGTCCGGATAATCGCCCTATGCTGTCGATTAGATCACTGATTTGGCTTTGATGATTTCGCTCGTTCGCCTCCGTTCAAAACAAGTAAGAGCGCTGTCAGGGAACTGTCATGTACTACCTGCTAATCCCATTTCTGCATCCAACGAGGAGAACAAAAATGGATAACTTTAAACTGATCAAAAAGTCCGTCGATCCCAAGCCGTTTCTGGAAGAGATTTCCAGTGTTGACGGTGCATGGGATGACGCCACTGGCCGCCAAGACAAGATTGCCGTCCAACGCGAAGCGCTGGCCATTCCGATCAGAGGTCTACGAAAATCAGCAATCAACGGACGCAAGCGTCGCGATGTGCATGAAAGCCGCTGGACAACCGGATCCATGAAATACCCTACAGTGCGCGCATTTCTTGAAACATTTGCGGAAGATCAGGATTGTATTCTTGGACGCGCAAAAATTGTTTGTTTGCCCGCAGGTAAGCGCGTCTATCCCCATATCGATCAGGGTGAATACTACAGAGTTCGCGGACGGTACCATTTCGTTCTCAGATCTACGGCTGGCTCTTGGTTGAAAGCCGAATCCGAAGAAATTCGCATGAAAGAAGGCGAAGTTTGGTGGTTCGACAATAACAAGATGCATGAAGCACACAATGACGGGGATCAGGATAGAATCCACATGATTTTTGACATGCTGCCTACCGCGATGTCGGAGCAGGTCTTTGGGGCCGCTGGCTAGGCCGAATAACCGCCAAAGCCACAAATGCGATTGGGAGACAATATCGTGACAAAGAAATCTTCAACGCCTGGAGCCTTTAGACTTGAATTCAAGGCTGGCTCGGGTCGTCATGGTCTTCCATGCTGGCTTGCTATTCCTACAGAGTTAGACGCTGGCCGCCCACCATTGGTAGCGGTACATGGCATCCGCAGGGGGGCCAAAATGCAAGCACAGCAATTTGGTGCCTGTGCGGCAAAGGCCGGACAAGTGGTCATTGCTCCGTTGTTTGGAGAAGAACAATGGCCGCTATACCAGCAAGTCGTGCGGAAGGGGCGAGCCGATCTTGCGCTGCTTGGGCTCATGAATGATTTGCGATTGGCAGGACTCTGGCAATCAAAACGTTTTGATCTGAGCGGCTTTTCAGGTGGTGCGCAGTTCGCCCATCGATTTGCGATGCTGTACCCAAATCTAATCAAAACGCTGTCGGTGACTTCAGCGGGTTGGTACACTTTCCCCGATGCTGAACCTTTCCCCTATGGTCTTGGCATAAGGGATGGGCGCAAAGATGATTGGGGACCGCAGATGGAGTCGCGCCTTCGCGAATTCTTGCAAATTCCCATAAACATTGCAGTGGGTGCCCTTGACGGCGAGTGGGATAGTAACACCCGAAGCGGGGTTGAAATAGATCACCAACAGGGCGCGAACCGCATTGATCGCGCGCACCAATGGAAAAAGGCTCTGCTGAAGGCGGCACAGGAACGTGGCTTGCCCCTTCCAGACGTCCGCATCCGGGAACTTCCCGAAAGCGGGCATGACTTCGCCGATTGCGTAAAAAAAGGCGGCTTGGTAAATTTCGTACTGTCAAACCGTGAAGCTGAAAAGCCCAAGAGTTCAGCGAATCGCGACGCAAAAAACCCTAGCTCAAGGGCGACTCTTCCAAGTGAAATTCAAACTATAAATATGTAAGGAAATTCGCATGTTATTCCAAAAAGTTAACAGCGTTGAACTGTCGCATTCTGCCAAGTGGGCGTTTACGACTCGACGTGTAGTCCATGAAGATGTCGTCGGGTTGACGACCAATTTTGTGGACGCAAAGACAGGCGATCTTGTTCTGGCAAGAGTTGAAAAGATCGGATCGCACAAACGCATCCAACTCACCAGTGGGCGGCCCTCTGAGTTATACCGAGGAGATCTTGTGGTGTTGGTTTGTGGCAGCCGTTACGCCCCGGACCAGTATGAAGGTCATGCGAAAATCGACCCTGACGGATCGGATATGCTTGCTGGCGGTGGTGTGATCGGCGTGATGCGGGCGGCCAACAAACGGATGGCCGGTCCGACACGTGTTATCCCTGTTGGGCTGCTCTGTGGCCGGGATGGCAATCCTGTCAATCTTGCCGATTACAGCCTTCCAGAACTTACCGGTTCCCGGAACTTGACGGTCATCGCGGCTGTGGGTGCTTCGATGAATGCAGGAAAGACAACCGCCGTCGCGAGCTTTGCCCATGGCCTGTCACGTGCTGGCTATCGGGTGGCAACAATAAAAGCGACAGGCACCGGAGCATACGGTGACTACAATGCCTACGTAGACGCTGGGGCAGACTATGTCGCAGACTTTGTGGATGCAGGAATGGTTTCGACTTACATGGAACCGATATCGCGTATCATGAAGGGTACCGAAATACTCCTTGACCACGCTGCTGACAACGGCTGTGAGATCGCCATCGTTGAGCTCGCTGACGGCATTTTTCAAGGTGAAACAGCAGCCTTGCTCAATCGCAGTGATTTTCGTGCAGGTATTGACGGCTTTCTTTTTGCGGCGCCATGCGCTGCATCTACGGTCGGCGGATGTTCTGCTCTTCGCGCAATGAATATAGAACCCAGTATTGTAACTGGTATGGTCAGTTGTTCTCCACTTGCCACAAAGGAAGCTGAGGCAGCCGCGGGAACCCATGTTGTCAAACGCGAAAGCCTCATTGACCCCGTGTCTGCCGGTGCATTGCTTGCGAGGATTCGGACACAGAAAAAGGCTACCGAAGGTACTTTAAGCATAAAATCTGCCGAGCAGGCGGCATGAGTGAACTGCCAAGAATAACTGGCAATGGACGTGGTATTGGGATTGCAAAGGTTGCAGTGCTTGCAGTTGGGCAGGCAATTGCGGCCGGTACGGCGGCCTTTGCAACCCGAGATGTATTTGCCGCTTTACGTGACACACTTGCAGCGACACCTTTTTTGCCTTTAGGGCTGATCGCGGTAGCCGGGATTTCTATTGCGGGATTGAGAATTTGGGAACGGGTGGTGGCGGAGAAGGTGGGCCAGCACTACGCGTCCGACTTAAGGTTGAAACTTTTCAATCACTTTTCCCGCATGCCGGTCGGATATGTAGACCAGCGCCGGCAAGGTTCCATGGCTCTTCGCTTTGTCGGAGATCTTGCTGCGGTACGTAACTGGGTCAGTCTTGGCATTGCGCGATTAATCTCGTCCCTGATCGTGTTGCCGCTGGCGACCGTTGTTCTTTTCTTACTCAACCCGACATTGGGGCTGGCGGCGTCCATCCCCATTGGGTTTGGCTTGTTGACGATGGCCATGATTGCACCTCGACTTGGTGAGGTTCACCGACGCTTGCGTTCTCGGCGGGGTGGCTTGGCCGCAGATATGAGTGAACGCATCCCCCATGCACCGGAACTCCGTTTGATGGGGAGAATGCAGGTTGAGAATCGAACACTCCTGCACCGAACCGACAAAATGATTGAGGTAGCAATCAAACGCGTTAGGGGTGCAGCACTTTTGCAGGCAATACCGGATGCTATATCAGGTCTCGCGGCTGCGTCACTTCTATTTGCTGCTTTTAGATCAGGCATTCCTGCCGCCGAAGTTGCCGGTGCTATGGCCGCCGTTGGGCTAATGATCAAGCCAATGCGCGATCTTGCCGGTGTTGGCGACCGATATCGTGCGTGGATCGCAGCACGAGACAAGTGCGTAGATCTCCTCAACAAACCACGTATTTCGCGCCCCAAATCCCTCGGCAGCCCTTTGGCAAATGAGCCGCAATCTGTCTGTTTCGAGAATGTTGAGACGGAACACTTAACCGGCATTGATCTGGTAGTGGAAGCTGGTCAGAAAGTCGCTGTTATGGGACCTAACGGTTCAGGAAAGTCGACGCTCTTGGCGTTAGCAGCCGGACTTGAAGCAGCTATTACAGGCAAAGTCTTGATTGGCGAACATGCACCGTCAAGTCTCAGCAGTTCGGCACGCAAGCGAATGATATCATTTGTTGGCTCCAAGTCTCCAATCCTTGCCGGAAGTCTGCGTAGAGCGATGACTATGGGTGCGGCACAGCAGCCTTCGGATACCCAGATACTTCAAGCGGCCAACTCATACGGTTTGCGAGCTATGGTAGAACGGCTTGGAGGGTTGGACGGCCACGTGGCTGAGGCGGGTCGCAACCTTTCTAGCGGTGAGGTGAGGCGCATCATGCTTGTAAGAGCCGCGCTTTCTGAAGCCCAATTGCTATTGCTGGATGAACCAGATGACGCGCTGGATGTAGAGGGCGCAAGTCTTGTAAGGCAATTGTTGGATGGAACTTCCGCAACTACTATTTTGATCACCCATAATACCGAAATCGCGCGCCAGATGGATCTAGTTTTATTCGTTAGTAATGGGCGGATCGTCCAGTGCGGTTTGCCGGAAGACGTGTTTGACTCAAAAGGGCCTGCCCAAGATTTTTTTAGCCGGCTTCATGCCGCTTGATGTGATGGGAACTCACGTGACGTATCAACATAAATACCGACTGATAGATTTTGATAAGTCAGATGTCGCACTGGAGATAGCTAGGGCAGATAACTGCTAGTTAATCAAAAATTGACGAATATTTCGATTGGGTTGGTGAAACCAAATTTGCCGTCCAGTTTAATCTCAAGACATCGCGGCACAGATCATCCGACACTTACTTCTATTCGAGTTATGAAACCCATCCAAAAAAGGAAAAACTATGAAAAATATCATCTTGGCTGGTTCTGCTGCACTAGCTATCAGTGCTTGCTCCGCAACAAACCCGCTTTCAGAGTTAAGTGATTTTACAAAAATGACGGGGTCAGAAATTCAAACCCTGTTACCGGGAAACTCGTTACGTGGAACGGACAATACTGGCAGTTATGTAATTTACTATTCTTCTGCGAGCACAATGGAAATCGATTACACTACTTCTAGGCGCAACCGAAGAGATACTGGGACCTGGCGAGTTTCGGGTGACCGTTACTGCCGACAATGGGAAGAATTGGGTAAAGGGGAAGAGCGCTGCGTTACCCTTTTCAGACGCGGCAATACCATTCACTGGGTTCGAAACAACGAAGTGACGGACCGGTCTGTGCTAGAAAACGGAAATCCCGCAGGATTATGACAGATTGAACCGAGCCGCGAAATCACATCCTGTCCGGAAATTCTGGGCAGGGGGACAGAATGCCAGAATTGCCATTGACGATACTGCTCCAATCGGTCGCATGGTTTGCTTTTATTTGGGCAGTCACATGCCAGTACCCGTCAGCCTGCGGAACTTCGTCATAATGCCACCAATTGCGTTTGATCTCGCGGTGGATCGTCGAGCGGTCTCGACCAAGTGTTTCTGAAATCTTCGTCTTTGTGATTTTCGCGTGAAGCATCGTCGCCAAGATTCTGCGTTCATCCAGGTTCAATTTACGGTAGGGTCGTCTCATCACATCCTCCTGATCTGCATCAGAAATTTATCTAGTGATGCAATCCAAAATGGAATGTGCCCTACCACTTGACAAAAATCGCATAAGAAATGTTATGTTAAATAATTCAGGATTGCTGACCTAAATCATCACGATTCGACCCTCCCGACAGCCCACATCATTCATAAATGACGTTCTGACAGGCACCATCTTTCCACATCGGGACAAGTGCGCCCGTGTTCCATTTATAGAGCCACCCGACAACATCTCGCGTGTCCCGATCAAGGATAAACTTGATTGGTTCTGCGTGCTGACGTTGCCTTACTTCCTGGCGAGCGGTCTTCGTAGTGGCAGATACACTAGGTCCGGTCGATTTGGTTGACGCATTGATAGCGCTTGTCATGATGAATTCCCCTGAATTTGCGGCGAAGAAATGCCTAAAAATATGGTTTTTGACTTCTGCATTTGGCAGCAGGCAGTACACGTACTAGTTGTGAATGGAATTTCTGCATAAGCACGACAAAGAACGTGAAGTAATGAAAATTAACGAAAAATGGGACCATTAACGGTTTGAAAAAAAACGGTAAATTTTTTGTCGCGCCGCAAACAAGTGATGGCGACTTCAAGGAACTATTTTCACGCATAGCGGCCGAGGGCGCGGGTCGCCCCGCCGATAACAGAGGCTTTGCTGACGGTCCTTGGACCGCAGAAACTCTCACCCAAGCGATTTGCGAATTGGACGGCAACGTCAAAGGTATCGAGCTGCGGACTGTGCAGGTTTGGTTTCAGGCGAATGACAATGGGATTGGGACTGACAACATACGTTGGTTAGCTCGCATATTTGGTTGTGATGATCCCGAACAAACAAGCAAGTGGCAGGCCGAACTTAAAGCATCCAAAGAGCGGTTGACCGCCTTCCGACGCGCAAAACGAAATTCTACTAGCGACACATCTATAGCTGAGTACAGCGAACCCACTGTTGGCGATCTTACCGTGGAAGAGCCCTTTGGTCACGGCTTCATCCACTCCCAACCGCCAATGGAGCCCGATACGAAACCGACGGTTACGGGTATCAGTTTAGCCTTGCGATGCGAAAAGATGTTTAGCGGCCCAAACCACCTGTTTATGCCCATCTCGATATGGGGTGGTCTTGCAGTTCTGTGGTTCTTGGCGATCATCCTCGGGGTACACAGCGTCACCTATTCTCCAATTGAAGGCATCGAAAAGCAAATTGGGTTCATTTGGTCGCCCGGATGGAACCTTGGAGAACCCATCTTCTTGCCAATCATGCTCATACTCTGCGCGTCTCTGATCAACGTGTGGAAGGAATCTGACCGATTCAAGCTTCTAAGCTATGGAGGTGTCAGCGCAGGTGACACTTGGTATGGAAAAGTCCGTTCGTTCACATCCTCATTCTGGGCAATTTTTCTGATCTGTTTTATACTGATTTTCGTTGTCCAGTGGGTTGGCGTATACCTTTTGCCTCTACTGGCCAACAAACAAGACGTCCCTATGATCGACTGGATGCTGATTGCACTGGTCAGGCCCGATGTGTTGTCCACTGACGCAGCGATTTTTGTTTCTTTCTTGGGTTTCCTGTATTCTGGCTTGATCTACTGGTTTCTTTTCACCGGATCGCTTTTCCTGTTCACGGTATCTGGTGATTTTGCCGAAATATGTAGAGCGAAAGACGACCGCCACATTCCAGTCTACAATGGTCATGCCTTCAAAACCGGGCTGAAAATTATGAAAACCGCGTTCCGTTGCACGATCCTTGGGATAATGGTTGCCCTCTGCATCAAATTAAACGCTGCCTATCTCGTCTCGGACGCTGAGAGCATCACCGGTTGGCTGTGGAACGATGCTCTGAACCTTTTGGGGTTCACTGAGGAAGAATGGACATGGATTAACGGAAGCCCTTCACCCTTCTTTACGAGCTTTCTACTCCTTTTTCTCCTGTGCTTCGTTTTCGGGGCCTGTCTTCTTCAGGTAAAATCTGGGATCGACAAAACGCCACTATTTGCGCAAGAAGAAAAACGTGCGGTTCGAACGTGGTTACGCATGTGCGCCGTAATCGGTATCCTTTCCATTGGATACATCATGATTGGTCAGTTTTACGGGTTCTCCCTCCTGCTTGGGCTGAGCGTTACGATTGCGTTATCCAGCCTTCTATGGGGGGTTGAACCGCGAAAAAGCGTACCCAAGGGGAACGGAACATAATGGAAACGGCACCAATCCACTCAGAAATTTCCGCCGCGCCGACCACAGCCAAAGGTTATATGGCAAAAGCATCGGACGGTGTACCACTCCGCGTGGGTGTCTGGGAAACCGCCAAACCCTGCCACGGTACCGTACTGTTCTTTCCAGGACGAGGCGACTACATTGAGCTTTACGGTCATCCAGTGACAGCATTCACCGAAGCTGGGTTTAACGCTGTCGTGATCGACTGGCGAGGTCACGGATTGTCTGGACGAATTTCCAGAAACCCAAAGATGGGCCACGTCAATTCGTTCGCCGATTATCAACATGACGTCGATGCAATGATAAAGTGCATAGACGACCTACAATTGGCAAAACCGCTATACTTAGTCGGCCATTCAATGGGTGCGTGTATTGGTTTGCGATCACTACTTGACGGGCTATCAGTCAAGGCCGCGGCATTTTCCGCTCCAATGTTTGGTATCTACATGGCACCATACGAACGTGCGGCGGCGTGGCCGTTAACATGGGCGCTACGATCAATTGGAAAGGGCCAAATATATGCACCGGGCTTCAACGATGACAGCTACGTATTTCGCCACGAATTTTCATCCAACACGTTGACCAACAGCCAAACAGAATATGAGCGTTGGGTTATGCAGGGGACCCAATGCCCCGAACTTCATACGGGCGGTCCGAGCATGGGATGGCTTTATGCAGCCCTCAAAGAATGTTCAAACCTTGCCAAACTCCCCTCCCCGGACGTCCCTTGCTTGACACTTTGTGGGACACAAGAAGAAACGGTCAGCGTAAGTTCGATCAGAGACCGTATGGCTAACTGGCCTAAAGGGCATCTTGAGCAAGTTCAGAACGCCAAGCACGAGTTGTTCCTTGAGCTGCCCGAAGTACGCGATGCCGTACTTATGCAAATCATCAGTTTCTTTCGCAATCCACATTAGCCAAAAACAAATGCTGTTTTTGGGGTCGTTTGTGGGAGAGTGTGGAAACCTCGCTAAGGCATCACTATGGGCTCTCACCCGCCATTAGCTGCGTAGCTGACGAACGGCGGCTTTGGAAAATTACGATCCAACGGAAGAACGCCCCCGCCCCGGCAAGTCATCCCCTCAAGGGTTAAGTTCTAACATATTGACTATTATGCGAATTTGACTGAATGGTAAAACTTCCTGTAGGCTTGGATATTGCTGCCCTACCCTGCTCAAAACGGCTCTTAACTGCAGTTGGCGATCTCATCTCAATGCTGCAGTCGCAGCCTGTGTTGCGGACATTCGCTACGTGCACCTTGTCTTAGGCCAATGTTCCCTTCGTCCCTCTTCCAAAGACTACCAATCTGATCCTTGAGCAGACTTCCAAACACCTTTCTGCGCTGCGTAAATGGCTCATACCTCTATCGGATAGGATGACCGTGTATTTAATACATACCGTTCTAGCTCACCCCGGACATCATGGTACTCAAGTCGAGCTTTCTTCGATTAAGCGATCTAGAACTTTCTGGATTACTTCGTCCAATTGAGATCGGATCTTTTCGACCGTTTCAGTCCAGTTCGTACCTCGCCGGTCTTCAGCATTCGACCATTTGATAAGGGTCGCTATCGAGTTAGCCTCATCGTCAAGAAGTTCGGCATCAGTTGCCTCTGCCAATGCAATCTTTTCTGTTTCTGGCACTGAATGTGCGGCTATGGCTAGCAAGGCTCGTCTAAGTTCATCACATGAATTACTGACCTGACGCGTCATCAAAATCCAATTCTCCGCTTCTTCGGGCTCAAAAGGTTGTGGGTTTTGCGCATCCCTACGTACCCAAGGGTCAGTTCGTAAAACGCTTGCCAAACTCGCAGAACGTCCAAAGTTAGCCTTTCGCCCAACCTGTCCGGAGCGATACTTCCAAACGTTGATGATTGCGTCCCTGCATTTATCTGTTTGATCAGTTTTTTCAGAACCAACTTCCTCTTTCGCAGCTTCCATAAGTTCTGCCAAATGATGGGCCATCCATCTTCCGACAGTATCTGTGGATCCTTCAATCTCCATCTCACGGACTATTGCTTTGCCGAGATTGAATATAGCGACGTCCTTATCCTGCATCTTGCGCCCCAATCAGATCAATTTGAGTTTTTTGACGTTCATTCTCAGGGTTCCACGTATCTCTATGTTCACGATAGCGATGCGAGACTTGCACCTCTCGTACCAAAAGCATTCCAGTTCTTTGAACGAGTGCATCGATAAATGCGGTATCACCGAGAAGCCGGTCGCCGTTGTCGGCTTCATGCTCACCGTTCCTATCCCCATCGGCCCAACACTGCCGTTTGAGAGAGCAAGCGGTTTCCGCCCCAACCCATGAATATTCCTGAGAATCATGTTTTAGGTTCAGGTGATCAACGATGAAGTCTGCCGGGTGCACGATCATACTGCTTAAATCACCGGCCCAAGGGTCGACAGCATCAATATCTCCCTCTGGATAGAGTTCGCAAACCCACCCTTTCATGACATAACCGAATTCACTGATTTCGTGACTACTTTCAGCTTCGGGTATTACATAATCGTGGGTATTTTTGACTGTGCGTAAGGCACGCAAAAGGGCGCTGCCAGCATCACGGTTAACCAACGCAGATCTCACTGTTACGGTTCTACGAAGGTTCCCATTGCAAGAAGTCCATCGCCCCCAAAGCACCTTCCGAGCTCCAACCTCGACTAAACACTTAGATTTCGTCGCTTCTAACTCGGTCAACCACTCCTGCTTTTCGCGCTTTTGGCTCAGGATAGCGTCGTTGGGAACTGGCTCTCTGCGATCAGCTCGCCATCGCTGATCTGGCTCTGATGTTGCGGACACAGAGCTTAGTAAACTCTCGGGAGTTGTGTAGCTTTCGGTTTCGGATTTCGGGCTGACGCCATCCAATAACTGTCCAAAAAGTTTCAAAACGCTGTGTCGCGATAGATAAGCGGACCAGCTGTCACTACGAATTGATCGCGGTGTTCGATAATCATCATCTCGAATAATGCGCAGCTTTCGTCTCATGTCATCAATACAAAACTCTCCGCTGGGTTGTCTTGTAAGGGCTTGCATTAAGGGCTTTACGCGTTTTTCCGCGGCATCCTCTTCAATGCAGAAAGCTGAGCTCAATGGTCGTAGAAGTTCGTCACGGCTTTCATAGTCAAAGAACAGTCTGCTATCTCCGTGGTCTTCAAATTCTTCATCTTCCAACTGAACCTGACTTGTTGAACGATCGGTGTTGATGTTCAGAAATTGGCTTCTTTCCTCGTCGTTCAGTTGAACAACATCTGCTCTCGACAGTTCAAGCAGTACTGTCGCAGCCATTCCTCGGATATTTACATGGTGCTCGTCTGGTGCAACCAACGTTCGAAGCCAGTCTTGTGCTGCAATCAGCTTCTGAGGGCGTTCCAAAGCAACACGCGCAAGTGCCAGCAAAAACCATTCAGCTGCATGCAGATTATAGAATTGAAGCCGTTTGTCTTGAAACGCGGCACTTCGGTTATTGCTCGCATAGTTCAATAAGTGTCCGAGGAACTTGGCGTCACACCAACTAAGGATTGACCTAACTGCATGGGCACCGCGCCACCTACGACGTGGATCAGGAGACCCAAGCATAGACCATAAGTACCCCATGGCCGTGTCATTGACGTCATCGACAGGGCGTAAGCACTCGGTCCAAACGCCGTCACCGTCGTCATCTTCCAATACGTTGTCCATTTGATCTAATACAGCACTCAATATTCGTGTAGCCACATCTGGACTGACCACGCGCGACGCCATTGCAGCAATCTGGAAAAAATGATCAGAGCTGGTAGCCTCTTCTCCTTCAGACACCGTTTCAAGCATCTCACTAAGTAGAGCAGCTTCGGTAAGATCAGCCTTTGCCGCTAGATCGGCTACGCTTGCCCCCCCATACCAACTCCAGTGAAGTGGTCGAAATGGATCTGTTTTACACATCTGAATTATCAGATACTTGATCCTAGTTGGTACCGAAGCACGGGTAAGCCAAACCTCAGGAATTACTTCCAGCAATGGCTCAACGTCATATCGTGTAAGACTATCTATCGCACCAGCCGCATCAAGAAAGCTGGCTTCTTTTCCCGGCGGGACGCGTAGAATCAGAACTTTCCATATGTCTTGCCCCCAGAAACCATCTTCTTTGGCGATGGCCTTCCGGGCGGTTTTCAGATCGTCAGGAAGTGTTAGATTGAGACCTGCTAACAACGTATCCCAGTCAGGGTTTTCTTTTTTTTCTGTAGAAGTGACGGCGGCGACGTTTACGTCAATCTCTTCGTCTTCAAGCTCTGAAAAGCGAGCCGTTAAGCGCGGCAGAGGATGCTTTGCAGACGATGCGCCGTCTAAGATTCTTTTTACTTGCTTAGCGCTACCCTGCTTCATAGCGACATAGCGCAGTGCAATATCTTCGCAGAGGTCGTATTTTTTTGCTTGAAGCGCCACATCAATGCTCGGGCCTGGCATCTGACCATGTGCTGGGAACATCGCCAGAACAACATCTGGTGAGAGATGCCCCATTCTACATAGCTCATCTAAAGCGAAGTGGAGTTCTTCATCGATTGACCCAAAGGCTCGATCCTCCCACCGCGACAAGATTGGAAGAACTGAGGTAGGTGACAATTGAGCCAGGGTACGAAGAGTCCGTTCCCATGAAAGATGAGAGTATTTTCCCATATGTTCGTAGGTCGGTTCGGCAAATCGCGCGAGGCGATATGCCAGCTTTGGGTCGTCGATGCCCCCTCGGCCCGCAACCTCACCAATTGACAACATCGTATACCAGCGCTCGTTATTTTCCTCGCCTAGTCGTTCTGCATTTTCGGCTGCCGTGTTGAAGAACGCTTTTGCTTCGTCTTCGCTTATAGCCAATACGGATCTAGATAACATAACATGTGCCTCAACCGAGCTTTCGGCCATCTCACGCCATCCTTTAAGATTCTCGTTAGCAAGATGCATCAAACCCAAAGCGAATTGGTGGCAGGCTGGGACTCCAGACAGCAACCGAACCAGACGACATGTAGCCTTTAGAGAGAGCGTTTGATTTCTTTCGCCGCGATACCAAGACTCAGCATTTGTCCAAATAACGTCGTCGGCGGGTATGGAGAGCAAGATTTCTGCTCTGATTGTTGCGACTTCATCGAATGTACCGTCTCGTTCGCGGTATACATTTGCACGTGCTTTTGCTGCTTGCTCTGAAGTCTTCTCCAGTTCGCCGGCAATTGCTGTGTTCGGCACTCGCTTCAAAATGCATTCAGCCCAAAGACGATACCAAGGAACCAATGGGCCAACGTCTTTTTTCCTGTCATCTTCACTGTCTTTTGACGCTTTTACCCCGTTGCTAAGGCGTTCAATCGAAAGAGGCCTGCCGTTCAAAGTGGCACGCAACGCAAAGCCTTTGAGAATAGCATCTCGCCGACCGAACGACTCATGCCATTGTCCGGATAGCTCATGTCTTACGGTTTTCGGTAGGTACCGGTTTAGAAGTTTGGCCACGCGACGGCGCGGCGCTGCACCAATCTGAATTGCAGCTATGCAAGTGGCATTTACCGCAGATAACCGAGGGCTCTCTCGAAAGTCTTCGCCAGCATGTTCGGGCTTCGGGTTTAGGTGGACACGTCGATCAGCTAGGATGGAAAATAAGCGCTTCACCGGTTCCAGTGGAGGCACAGCATTGATACGCGACGCCTCGAGCATAACAGCAGCTCCGAGAAAAACATTATTGCCAGACGCCTGAAGTAAAGCCCAAAGTTCGTTCACGCGTCCGGCATCAGCGAGTCGCGATGCAATCGTTCTCCCAGACCTAAACGAGACCATGCGAGGGCTCCAACTTCGAAGAAAGCGGGCGCAACGACGAGCCCCATGTAGCTCAAAAATTGCCCAAGCCATTGCATCAATTTCGCTATCAAGGTTCACATTGCGATCATGATCATCCGAGGACTTTTTCTGTCGTTCATCGAAATAATAGTGCAACCATTCGTCGGCGGCCTGCAGACGGCTGTGTGCATCGCCGCGAAACTGTTCGTAGCCGGCGAAGAGAGCAGCCTGATGAGCATTGTCTGAGCCAAACCAGCTACCACCTCCAATCTTTCGATGGGCTATAAGCTCTGCTGATTGAGCGGGCTCCAAGAATCGTGAAGTAAGGTCCGGGTTGGAGGAAAGAAACGAAAGCTGTCGGTCTTCCGCAGCGACTAAACCTGCTGTTTTGAAGGCAAGCTTTGCAGCATCTTCAAATCGGTCCGCGCGAAGGGCAGCCTGAACAGCCATCCGTAACCTTTGTAGCTGAGCTTCACTGCGCGCAATCCCGTCTTCTTTCGGCAACCCTTCGTCTGAGAGCGCCATTTCTACAAGCTCGTCTAACTGACCGGCTAAAAGAAGCAACCGCGGAAGAACCGCTGATGAGTAAGCACTTTTTGACGAAAAGGGACGAAGCCGATCCGCAATTTGACGTGTCTCGACATTTGTCGGCCTGAAGCGCGATTGAAACCACGTCTCAGTCGGTTCATCGCGGAACTGAACTGCGTCGTCATTTATAAGGAGCGCATTGCCTAACTCGCTCGCCATACTCCGAACAAATGCTTCGGAAGTGTTGGAGACATCCGCAAGAACCTGAAGTGGAACGAATGGGCGAAGCACCGATAATGCCTGGCAAAGACGATCTATTGCCTCAGCATCTTGTTGCCCGGCAGCGTCTCGTGATTGAGCAACAGCGTCGTCCAAAAGCGCCTCAATTGCTCCCTGAACTGATTGAGGTAAAGGACCGAGCCGTGCAAGTATTTCCGCAAGTGTTCCCCCAGTTTCGAGTGCTTTGGCTTGCAGTCGCGGGTTTGCTGATGTCAGCCGATGGAATGTTTCAACTGCAGAACTCCCCGCACCAGGGAATTGGCTGCGCAGCAATGCCTCTGTCTCGACTTTTGTGAAAAGCGGAATCGTCAGCCGAGTTACGTTTGGCGGAGGATCTAGCCTATAGCTTCGTTCCGGCCGCGTTGTGAGAACAATCCTTACTCCTTCAGGCCAATCCATACGCAACATGCCACGCGCGAAACTGCTGGGTAAACCGTCTTCTTGCGCAGCAATCTCTGAGTTATCAGCCGCATCAATAACCAACAGAATGACGGCATCCGACTTCGCCGATATTGCTCGAACTGCTTGGTGTAGGCGTGAAATAAGAGCTCGGGCGTACGCGTCTGCCGGCGCTCTAATTGATGGGATCAATGGGTCGCACAAGCCTTGAAAAGCTAACTCATTGGCTATCTGAACAAAGCCATGGGACGGTTTATGTCTTGGCTTGTTGTACTGCCGGTAACTACCGTTTGCGAAACAATCAAAAACCACTGAGACACTGCCCTCCGGTAGGTATTTTTCGAGAGTCGTTGCAGTCACAGATTTCCCGACTCCGCCTTCAGCTTCCAACAGAACGGGGGATTTACTCGCGAGTATATCGTCTACAAGGGCTGGCAGTATCGAGCGGTCTATAAGTGCCGTTGGGGGTAGCAATTCTGATGGTGCCGGCAAGAGATCAAAATCATTACAATCCATTTGTCTAAGGACGTCTGCACGGATTACCTCAAGGTCTTCATTATCCGGCATAGCGGCCTTTTGAGCCATCATATTGACTAGCCGAACAGGCACATCTCTGTCTGCCTCAGGTAGATACCCGCTGGTGTCTGTTTTCAGCAGATCATCTTGAGAGAGCAGCGACGGTGTCGAAGGCATAAGTCGAATACGGCTAGCAAAACGCTGAAGCTGTTCACCTTCCAAGTTTAATTTTCTTCGAAAGTAATCGGCTTCACGGGAAGACTGACCAGATTTCAGGTGCAGAATTGACTGCTGGACTTTATCGGAAATCGGACGGTTCGTCTCAAATTCAAATACATGAAAGATCTTGCCTGTACTTTGTTGCTCTTGCTGCTCTGTACTTAGGAAGCGTTCGGCAAAGCCTTTTAGCGTTCCTACGAGATCACTCGCAGTCATCGCAACGTCAGCGCTTACTAGGGAATGCTTGAATTGTCGGTAGGCAATTCGATGAGGGACTAGATCGCTTCCAGCAAAGTATAGCGCCAGATCAATGACATCCTCACCACCGATACTTTTATCATTAATCGAGGTTCCTTCGACGACCAATTTTTGAAGCTTAGACCTAGGATCTAGCAACAGGAGGCACAGTCGCGAAGCTCTCAAATAGTGATATCGATCACCCGCGCGACTAGGAGCTTGCTTGTTATCAAGCTCAGCCGCCAAAGTTGAAACATCTGTTGTTGTTTGATGCTCCAAATCAGACTTCGCTGGAGATTTGGAACTTCCTGACATTTCTCACCTGCTACCGTACTTTGGTCCATTTTCGAGTTGCTATATATAGAATAGGTATGACTGCGATAAGGGATAGTTGAGACGCCTCGATAGTTTTTGAAACACCTATCTCTACACTGACAAGAACGGCCCATACCTGCCGTTGGCTAAATCTAAGAGTTGCTGCGTTTGCAACCCGCTTAGCCGACATTCACTGAAGGTGCGCGATCCGGATTTATTCAAACTCACGGCCCGCAGACAATCGTAAACGTGCGGAATTAGTCACGGCTTCTGGCATCACTAAGAAGCATCTTGAACAGTGCCTGCTGGGTCAGATTGAGGCCGCTGATAAATGCGCTTTGGCGGCCCTCCAATTTGCGCTTGTGCCTAGCGTCGGTTGCGCCATGCACGATCGCTGAGCGGACGTCATAGAACTGTTTGATTGCAGCTCGTATGTCGTCCTTATGTGTTTCATCGACACCCAGCAATTCTGCCATCCCATCTTGGAGTTGTTGGCTGATCCGACCGCCTTTGGGCCTAAACATCAACTCCAGCGATTGCGAAATGTCCAGAATTCGGTCGTTCGCACCAAACCGCCCCGAGCGAGCCAAAGCTTCTGAAAGGCGATGAATGACTGGCGCAAGGCGTTCAATCTCCTCATCGCTCCGCTTGTTATAGGCTTGTTTAGCCAAATCGACCGAGCTGTTCTGGAGTTGCGGAGGGGCTCGAAAAGGGTCGTGCCTACGTCCAACTTGACGGATCGGTTGGGAACCACTTTGACTGTGAGCTAACCCCAACAAGCCATGTGCGGATCGATGCACACATCCGTGCATCAACATGAAAGGTAAGATCGGCGTTTGGTTCGCGATGGACAGGATCTCCAAAAACCTGAGAGCTTCATCCTCAAGTCTTGGTGGCCAGCTGGGGCGCTCCTCTCGATAGTCCGTCTTCCTCCGAAACGCAGGTCGCCAATAGAACGGTCGCACCACAGCGCCAATCTGCCGCCAATCACGTCGATCCATCTCCTTTGGCACAAAATCTCGGATCCATTCCCGATCCAGATATTCTGATAGGACGGCAGCAGGTTTGACGATTAAACCTTCCCGAATCTCAAACTCATTGCGAATTTCGGGACCATGAAAGAGCAATAGATCGTAGCCCAAATTGAGCCCGTTTGGGACATCAACTTCTAAGTTCGTCGAACTCAGATCAAGCAGTGATCCAAGTTCGTTCGCAGCTTTCTTGTATCCGTCATCTCCATGGTCATGTGCGCGTTCCAGTAGACCAGCCACGATCTGTGTCAGCCAAGTGAGCGATGTCCCGTTCAGAATTTTGACGTGAAACTCGTCATTTCCGACGCCCGTCCCAATCGCCCTGGCGAGTGATGGGTGTGACCTCAGGATACCTCTTATCGGTTCAAGTGCTTCACGAAGCGGCTCGTAGTAATTCATCTCAGCGGATCGTGAAGCCATGCGCGCAAGATCATAGAGATAAGCCACGTCATCTTTTGGAAACGGTGTCTCATCCACTCCGTTGAATGACACTCGTGTCGGATAAGAGTTCGCCTGCCAATATGCTTCAAGAAAGGGCACTTGAACCTTCGCGAGTTGGCTCAGTGCTGGCCCCAAACGGTCGCACCATGAATCCAAAGAGTCTGTCATCATGTTCATTTAGCCGAAAACGGTGGAGATGACCCGGCCCATACCGAACATTCGCAATAATTTTGTTCGCCACGATGGAGCTTCCGCAAACCAGCCATTTGCGAATTGTGCACCATCAAACGTTGAGGGTGGCAAGTGTTAGAGTGCCACGATACGTTCTCCCTAAGGTTTAGTCAGTAATCTCAAGCGTGGGTCAATCATTGGAAGACTTCGAGGAAAGTTACAAAGATGCGGTCGAAGCAGGACAGCGCAATTTGCGGGCAACCAAACTACTTAGCAATTGGTGCTATCACGCCGAATTTGTTCGATCCGCAGGTCGAGGAATGATTGAAGCTGCGACCGGATTGCCAATTGGACACATGGGTGTTCAATGCAAATTTTCCAAAAAGAACACAATGCACTCTTGGCTTTTGGAAGATTCCGCATACGATTTCTATTTGAACAACTGCAAGAATTGTTCTGAGCGAGTTGCTGTCGGTATCCCCAATATCATGGAGTTCATCACTCCGCGTGACGAAGCTGCAAGAGTTCGAAAGCAGGCTCGGGAAGCCGAAGACTCGAAGCGCAAAGCAGAGCAACAGTCAAGGCGTGAGGCAAGGGCGCTCCTCCGGGATCATCTGAAAATAGAAGAGACATTCGTCCTCGATCTGTTGGACGAATTGGATGAGGACGATGTCGATCGAAATGATCCACGCCTAGAGCAACTGGCAAATCTCGCTCCCGAGTCATTCACGCGGCAAATAATTAACCATCTGTTGCCGCATATTTTGTATCAGCAGCTCCCCTATTCGACACCTGGCGCTAAGGCACTTCTGCGCACGTCTCTCGAAAAAACAGAGAAAGTTGCAGTGGCGGTCAAGTTGGTGGGCGGATACGACAGGTCATCCGATGCGACAGCAGTTGTGCTTGAACATGCCGACTTGCTTTCTAGTGACGATCTCAACAAAGTTCTTCGCCGTTTCACGTCCTTAGCACTAGGTCCTCCCCCTGGCATGCATATGGGGGGTAGAGATCCCGTTCGTTTAGATGCGACACCTGTTAAGACCCTATACTCTAAAAGGCGAGGTGACATTTGCGATGTCGTTGAAAAGCTCATTGGCGGCACCAGCCCCTCAAAGATCGGAGGCGCGGTAGAGATCATACTCTCCGTACGGGATGATGATCTCCTTAAAAAGCATTCTAGAACGATCTTTGCTAAATTGATGAGGCGGCGGAACCTTCTTCCCAGTGAACGTAGAGACAGTAGTGTACTATACTACCTTCGCGAAGCGGCCTCTCGATGCCTTGACCTTTACCCAGATGAGGCTGACCGCATAATTCAGTCTTTTCTCGCCGACGGAGATGACACGGGAAAGAGCGAAGCGTTTCGAGTTTACCGGTCCGTCCTTAAGAGCAAATACGATCAAGAGGTCGAGATCGGCGATGCGCAGCGGATTGCCTTCAAAAGACTGCTGTGGGCGGCAGTGGAAAATCCAGATGCTCAAATGGATGATGCGACCCAGTTTTTTCGGCATTCATGGGATGAATTTGCGCCTTTGGCAGTTGAACACTTCGATGATTTGATTGGTGCCGCCGCAACTCTCAGCGAGAAATATGAAGCAGTTGGAACCAAGAAATCCTTGGAGGTTACTAGCGATACGCTTGCGCTGATGGATATCCGCAGCAAGCGCACAGCAATTGATAGTTTGCAGGGTGCGCTGATCGAGTGGGCAGCGGTTGGCGCTCGCACCAAGGGGCGCAATGGAGTTCAAGAGTTTTTGGACCTTTATCGACGCTTACCCGAAGACCAAAGTCAAATGCGCGGGAACATGGTTTCTCACGTTTCAAAACTACTCTCTGGCGTGGAAAGCCTGAATTGGGTCCTTTCTGACTGGTACAGAGCTCTTATGGATGAGAGTACTTTGGTTCGAGCAAGCGCTGTACAGGCTTGGGAAAGAGTACCTTATGATCTTGTCCAGCATTTTCCAGATTTGTTTTTTGAAGCGTTGGCCGTTTCTTTCTCTGACCCCTATGTGATTGTTCACCGGAGTGCAGTTCAAGCTTTGCGGCGTAGGTCGATACCCAACGATAAACGCGAATTGGTGAAGAGCAGCATTTGGAACCTGATTCTACACTATGCCAACGAGGATAAAACGAACGAATTCACCGTCGATTGCATCGACGCTCTGGCATATTTGTGCTTGTCACAGGATGAGCGGCAAGGAAGGTTCGGAGAGGTCTTGACCGGCATCCTGCTTACTCTTGAGGGTGCCGCTTTGTACCGAGCAGTTGATCGATTGTTGTACGGTTTTCGGGATGTGCCGGGGTTCGCCAAGGTAGCGCTCAAAGCACTGCAGGATGACTACACTCGTTCAATATCTACAGACGATTGTGTGGCCGCTATCTTACGAGCTCCCCCCGAAGAGCTGCGGGAAAGCACTGCAGAGCTAGAGAAAGCGTTTGAGGCGCTTAAGCCATTCAGAAGAGAAGACTTTCTAGAAACCATCTTCTTGGCTGCTGTGTTTTCGAGAGCGGGCTCATTCAATGTCGGTGCTACAATGTTCAAACAATTGCTAGCCGAAATTCCGAAAGAAGAACGAAACGAGCTTTGGAGGATCGAAACAGCGTTGGTTACGACAGCTCTGGAGATTGAACACGCCATTGGCGATGCCGAAGAAATTTCCGATTTAAGTGAGCGTTGGGCTGGTATCGCAGCTGACCTGGAGAATGAGAATGAAGAACGAGCTAAACTTCGAGATTTTCCGCCGCGCTTTCTCTTCGAGGATTGAAGTAGCTGCTGCCGTCGGCAGCGCCTTGCAGCCGCCTTCGAATAACCTGGATCGCTTGAAGACGGCCGTCTCAAGGTTGGAAGTCGAGGTTTCAATGCTCGGCCAAGGAGAAGTTGAGAATCAATATCGAGCCTATCTCGCTGGCGTGGGTCTCTTTGTAGTGTTGGCAGACTGGAATCATGCGCTCCGAAGCGCAGAACCCGATGCACAGCGCTTCATATCTTCAGCAAAGATCAAAGCTTCTGAAATGGATGTGGCCGCAGCATATGGTGGAAGTACCCGACTCTCTAAGTTTCTCGATCAGGTTGAAGCACTTGTTGACAGAGAAGCTTTGAAGGACCTAGTCGACCATTTGTCTAGATGGCAGCTTCCTTTACCAATGTTTGTCGACGTTCCGACCCAGGGCCATACAGGACTGCGAGTGCCGATCTCCGACAAGGATGCCCCAAAGCCGGAGAAGCTCGATACGACAGTTGCCTTCTTAAAATTCGACATCGATGGAGAGCCTGCTCAAAAGTGGAATTATATGGTTCCCGGCACTGCCTATGACCTTACAATCGAAGTTCGTGTATCAAACTGGCCCAAAGGAGCACACACACTAGACTTAATACCGGTCACTGTGGAAACTCGGGAGCAAGAATGGCTGCCAAAATTCAGATTTGAGAGGCCTGAAGGAAAAGGACCGTTTTCTCTCACGGGTACCAAACGGGCGATTTTGCAGGTAGCTCATTCTTTTGGATCGCGGCCCTACGAGTTCAAGTATGCTGCGGAATTCGACGATACATCATCTAGTCGCAAGGTTGCGATAGTCGGGCACCGGCAACTCCGCCTAGAGGGCACCGATGTTGCTTCTAATCCGTTGACCGGCTTCTCCAATGTAGATCAGCATCTATTGGGTTTGAGGGATAGGCTGCGCAGCTTCCCTGGCCTGCACCCGAGTGATCTTGCCAACACGATGGTAGTTCTTGGTGGTCTGGGTAACATCGCAGCTCAAGCCCTGAAGCAGGGAACATTTTCAGCTGGAACGTCCGAACGCTTGTTCCAAGAGAAGGCGACCGAATTGCTGCGGAATAGGGCCGAAATTGGCGAAAACCTTCAAGGTCACCAAGAGGCTGCGGGCGGGATAACCGACCTCACATTCATGGATCTTCCCATCGAGCTTAAGGTTGAGAATGACAAAGTACTCTATCCAAAGGACTTCCAAAAGTACTTCGATCAAACAGCGGCTTATGCTCTTGGGCTCGGCAAGAGAATTGGTGTGCTTGCTGTTCTAGAAACGTCAGAGAAATCTGCCCCAGTAGGAGCGCCGGAGGACGATATTGAGTTTTTTGTTCATCAAGTTGGTCAATCAGCTATTGCAATAGTTGTTGTGGTTGTTCGGGGCGGTTTCCCCAAGCCAAGCGCCTATTCAAAAGGTGTTAGTTCAAAGAAAAGATCATGAATTCGGCGGACGCTCTGTAGGGGAGAAAACAAGGGAGACGAGCTCGGGATGTACTTCCTGAATGTCTGCTATCCGCCCTGGTGTCGATCGCTGCACGCCAGGATCCGTCACCGCAATCTGGATATCGTTGTGTGAGCGACACCAAGGTCCTTAGCAATCGCGCGGCAGGTTTCTCCATTCGCCAAGCGATCACGGGCAAGTTGACGCTGATGGTCGGTGAGCTTTGGCTTACGTCCAAACTTAGCTCCGTTTGCGATGGCAATCTGGCGGCCTTCATTAGCGCGTCGGGTGATACGTTCTCGCTCGTCCTCAGCCAAAGCTGAGAGAAAGGCCAGGATGCCCTTGCCCATCGGGGTCGTAAGGTCGAGCCAAGGCTTGTCCAAGACTTTGACGGTCGCTGATCGGTCCGCGACGCGCTGGATAATGCTGATCCCGTCCATCATCGACCTGGTCGCTCTGTCCCATTCAGCGATTACGAGGATGTCCCCTGCCCCCAGAGCATCAATGGCGCGTTCCAACTGAGGTCGGTCTTTGACCGTTCGGCCCGAAGCCACCTCACGAAAGATCTTGTCCGCTTTGGCAGCGTTCAAAGCACCGATCTGGCGATCAAGGGACTGTCCTTGGCTGGACACTCTGGCGTAACCAATAAACATGTGAAAAGCCTACACCAGACAGTAAAGTTGCGCACCTGATTTATGCACCAACTCTGAAGCCTTGTTTTCATGGTCGAGCTTGTTTGTTGCAAATATCATGCAATTCCTTACAAAAAACCAAACCGGTCCTTCGCGATCAACGCGGCGAAGGCCGCGGAAGAGCCCATTGTGTCGAATGCTGCGCATTGCATCAAAGGCCAAATAGTGCAGCAAACGGTCGTTGGATCTAGCAGCCGCAAGACCAATGCCGAAAAAAGGCAACGGCCTTCGGTGGCTTGATGACCTTTCTGCTCTCCGACTCGAGCCACGCTGCGTCTATCTTATGCTAAATAGCGACAAACCGCTTTCGAAAATTAAACAGACGAAGGACTCCGACCAGTTCAACCTGACTGTTCAATTTCATTCGATTTCGATCATGGCTTGATCGCAAGTTCTCTTAATCGAGCGCACCATGCTTCCATCCCATCCCCAGTCTTTGCCGATACGCAATAGATCTCAGCATTTGGATTTACTTCGGCAATGTTTGCGCGACATGCCGCTTCGTCAAAATCGACATGCGCGGCTAGATCCATCTTGTTGATAATGACCATTTCAACTGCTCGGAACATATGTGGATATTTGGTAGGTTTGTCTTCGCCCTCGGTAGTAGAAATCACAGCTACCTTCATCTTTTCGCCAAGATCAAACATCGCTGGGCACACCAAATTTCCGACGTTTTCGATCATGAGTAGTGAACCGGGTTTAGGATCAATCGCTTTCGCTGCAGAGGCAACCATGTCCGCTTCCAGATGACATCCAGCACCGGTATTAATCTGTATTGCTTTTGCTCCGGCTTCGCGAATTCGGTCAGCATCGTTGGCCGTCATTTGATCGCCTTCTATGACCGTCAGATCAATCTCGCCCTTAAGCATCTTGATCGTTGTTTCTAGTAGTGTCGTCTTTCCTGAACCTGGGGACGATACGATATTGAGTGCCGTGACATCTCGGCCTTCAAACCAACCACGGTTTTGAGCAGCGATCTTGTCGTTCTTGCCCAATATAGCGGCTTCTAGTGGAATAATCTCACCCTTTGGCCCATGCATATGTGGCTTGTCATCGCCTTCGTGGTGGTGATCGTGTTCATGATCATGAGATTGGTTTTCGCCGTGTCCTAATGCTGCATTAAGAATTGTCTTAACGCCAGTCTCTGGGTTGGTCATCGAAACCTCATTCGCCGGATCGGCGCAGCCACATGTTCCGCACATTATGCTTCCTCCATAAATTCTAACTCTCGAACGACGAACGTATCGCCTTCAGCATCTAAGAAACCCAATTCGACACCAGCTATTCCAGTGCTTTCAGTGACAAGGTCCCAGCAAAACTCTAACGCGCCCCGTTCAACACAGGCCAATGGGCCAATAGCGACGCGCACTTCTTTCAAGGCACGGCCCTTTGCGTTCTCTTCCGCAATACCTGCAATGCTCCGCGCCAGCCCTAGCTCATGCATCAGAACATCCCCCAAGCCAGCGGCCCGGTCTCAAGCATGATGCCCACACCAATAGCTGTTGCGACAACTGCGACGGAGACCTGCACGAAATTATGCAACCCTTTCGCAATTTTCGGCGCATAGAAGATGGGCCAGCCAATTATTACGGACAGTGCTGCCATTCCCAGCATCGACCCAAGGCCAATGAGACCAACATAACTAACAGCAACCCATGGATCACCGGTTCTTGAAAGCGCCAGAACAATTACACCGGACGATCCAGCGGCGCCATGAATCAAGCCAATCGCAAATGCTTTGAATGGCAAGCGCGCAGGATGGGTATGTTCATGGATACTTTGGGAATGATCAGCGACGTCTGATTTGTGGCTGTGCACATGCATGTGAGGCGCACTGCCTGCATGTTCATGAACGTGGTAATGCAGCCGTTCCTTGCGAAACCGGTAGAAAACCTGAGCGCCCAGAGCGACAAGCATCACCCCGACTACGAATTCAAGTGCGGCGGCACCCTCTGACGTCAGGACAAAGCTGAACACGATCACGGCAGTGGAAAGTACAAGCAGCGTGACTGTGTGCCCCAATCCCCAAGCCGCTCCGCGCAAAAATAGCCGCTTCTTACCCTTTGCCATTGTAGCGACTGCAGCAAGGTGATCAGCTTCCAGCGCGTGAACAAGTCCAATCAGAAGTCCAAGCAGCAAAAAGCCCCATTTCGAAGCTACGTCGACATGAATTATGCTTTCCAGCCATGCCATTAGCAGATCCTCGGGAGCTGTTCACCGACCAACATGTCGACAATACGCAAACCGCCAAAAACGGTTCTCATGACAACTGTTTTAGGGTGTTTGGACGTCGCCTTACCAATAACGACCGCCCCCCGCCCTGCCTCAACGGATTTCATCGCAGCAATCGCAGCATCCGCTTGATCTTCGGGAACAAACACAACCAATGTTCCTTCATTGGCTAAATATAACGGATCAAGTCCGAGAATTTCACATACGCCTTTTACTTCGGCGCGCAGCGGCAGCACGTCTTCGCCAATTTCAATCCCTACCCCAGCCGCGTCTGCGATCTCATTTAGGGCTGATGCCAAACCCCCTCGGGTTGCGTCCCGTGCTACCCGTGTTTCAGGGACTGCAGTCAACAACGCTTCGATCAAATGATTCAGCGACTGGCAATCGGACGGAATTTCAGTCTTGAGAGCCATATCTCCGCGCGCCGCTAAGATAGCAGCGCCATGATCACCTAGAACACCATTCACGATGGCCACGTCTCCGGGCTCTACCTTTTCTGCAAGCATATCTCTGGAAGGATCAATGACGCCAACGCCAGAGGTCGTGATGAACACACCATCGCCAGAACCTTTGCCGACAACTTTGGTATCACCAGTTACGATCTTAACACCTGCAATGTCCGCAGCGGTTTGCATCGATGCCGCGATACGACGAAGAGTGGCAATTTCCACCCCTTCTTCAATGATGAACGCCGCTGAAAGCCAAAGAGGCTTCGCGCCACCAACCGCCAAGTCATTCACGGTTCCGCAAACTGCGATCTTGCCGATATCACCTCCCGGAAATTCCATGGGAGACACAACAAAACTATCGGTGGTAAACGCAAGACGGGCACCGGGCTCTAGGATTGATGGATCCATCAACCGCGCCTGATCTTCCATACCTGGCGGACAGAAGACGGATGTAAACACATCTTCGATCAAGTCACGCATGGCTTTCCCACCACCCCCATGCGCCATGGTGATTTTGTCAGCGACGACGCGCCTAGGCTGGGCAATCGCTTGGTTCATTCCGCGTCTTCCAGCTGGAGGCCACCATATTGGTAATAGGCCGCACACGCACCTTCAGAGCTGACCATCAAAGCACCCAAAGGCATCTCTGGAGTGCACCCCTTGCCAAATTGTGGACACGCATGAGGCTTGATGCGCCCCGTCATTACATCACCACATGCACAGCCTTCTTGTTCTGCCGTGAAGACGTTGTTGCGCCCATACCCAATATCAAATTTGACCTCAGCGTCGAAAGCCTTGTAGCGGTCACGAATACGCAATCCGCTCGCATCGATTTCGCCCAAGCCTCGCCATTCGAATGTTGGGCGGGGTTCATAAACTTTCTCGCATGCGGCAATCGATACGGGGTTACCTTCGTTGGGTACAATGCGTGAATATTGGTTTTCTACTTCTGCTCGGCCGTCACGGATCTGCTCAAGAACCATTAAGACAGACTGCAAAAGGTCGAGCGGTTCGAAACCTGCAACAACAATGGGCTTTCCATAGTCGCGCGAGATAAATTCGTATGGTTCTGTTCCGATGACCATCGAGACATGCCCAGGTCCGACAAAACCATCCAAAATCATGTGTGGATCATCCAGTAACGCTTTGATGGGCGGCGGCACGGTGATGTGGTTGCAGAAGATTGTGAAATTGGTCAGCTCATCTGCATCCGCTTGAAGGATCGTTAACGCCGTCGACGGCGTCGTTGTTTCAAAACCGAGACCAAAGAATACAACTTCTCTGTCAGGATTACGGCGGGCAAGCTCAAGTGCATCAAGCGGAGAGTAAACCATCCGAATATCTGCGCCATCCGCTTTGGCTTGCATCAGTGATTTCTTTGTGCCGGGCACGCGCATGGCGTCCCCAAACGTTGTGAAGATCACCTTGGGGTCTTCTGCGATTTCGACGCACTCGTCTACGCGGCTCATCGGCAATACGCAAACGGGGCAACCTGGGCCATGAATAAACTCCAAGCCAGGTGGCGTTAGTTTGTCCAGTCCATATCGAAAGATCGCATGTGTATGGCCGCCGCAGACCTCCATGATGTGAACCGGTTTTTCCTTTGTTGCGCCCAGTTCTGTGACGACCTTTTTGATGGCTGCCAAAACACCCTTGGCCGCGACCGGATCACGAAACTCATCAGCGTAATTCATGACGTAGCCCTCAGCATCTCTTCGCTTGCACGCATGGCTTCGATCTCTTCTTGTGCCTCGCCCAACTGGCGTAACACATCCAGCGTCAAGGCGGCTTCTTTCTCGTCAATCTTGCTCATTGCAAATCCGACGTGAATCAAAGACCACGTACCAATTAAGGCCTCGAGCGGTTCGTCTCCGACGATACAGGCAATATTGACCTCACGTTGGACACCAGAAATATCGACCATCGCGAGCTTTCGTTTCGGATCAGATATCTCAGTGATCTTTCCAGGAATTCCTAAGCACATGTGTTGTTCTCCCCTTGCGTGTTTGCGAGGGCAATCACCGCCTGCCCTAATGAAATCCCACCATCATTCGCGGGATACTGTGAATGGCTCAGGACTGTCAGCCCGGCCTTTTCCAATGATTGGTGAACCAGTTTGAACAGCACGGCGTTCTGAAAACACCCGCCCGATAAGGCGACCGTATCAACTGGTGTATCCTTCGTCAGGCGCAGCGCCATGTCCGAAATTGCTTTGGCTAGCCCGCGATGGAACCTCGCGGACATCACACCTACTGGCGTTTCTAACACGACATCACCAAGCATTGCGCGCCAGACTGCCAGCGGTTCGATATAGGGCATCCCTGTCCCATCCATCAACGGAATGGAGAATGGATAGGCTAAATCATCGGGCTCGCTTAAGGCGTCCTTGTCGAGCGCCGCTTCAAACAAAATAGCAGCTTCGCCTTCATAATTCTGTTTGTCCCACGCAATACCGGCAAGCGCGGCGGCAGCATCAAATAGCCGACCACAAGACGACGCAAGCGGCACATTCGTACCAGAAGACACCATTGCATCTAACGTTTCTCTGGGCAGGTTTCTCAACCTTTGAAACACCTCGAGATCAGAGAAGTTCATCGACAATTCACCCCACCCCATTTGGGCCATGAGGTGTGCGTACAAATTGCGCCATGGCTCTTTGACAGCGGCAGCGCCGCCAAGCAATGCAACGGGCTTGAGACATCCAGCTCGCCGATACCCGTGGTAATCACAGATCAGGAATTCGCCGCCCCAAATCGTGCCATCGTCACCCAAGCCCGTGCCATCTAAAGCGATGCCTAGGACATGGCCTGCATCTAATGATCGGCCATTTTCGGCAAGACAAGATGCAATATGGGCGTGGTGATGTTGAATTTCGATGACGGGCCGGTCATCGGCAATTTCATACCCGCGTTGTGTCGATAGATACTGTGGGTGAGCATCCACGGCGATCACTTTGGGGCTATAGTCAAACAGGTTCTGATAGACGTCTAGGTATTTCGAGACGTCAGTATTTGTCGTCAGATCCTCAAGGTCGCCCATATGTTGCGAAACGACTGCGCGGCCGTCTTTTACGAAACAAAAGGTGTTCTTTTGCTCAGACCCTAAGGCAAGAAGTTCGGTCTGGTCAGAAAAGCCTTTTGGCAACGTTAAAGGTTGCGGCGCATATCCACGTGCCCGACGCAACACCCGCTCCCGATCTAGATCGACACGTACGACGCTATCATCAATACGGTTGGCTATGTCGCGATCATGCAAGCAACCGAAATCAGCAATGGATGCCAGGCGCTCCCGCGTTTCTTGATTCTCGATGCATTGAGGCTGCCCTGAAGGGTTCCCGCTTGTCATAATGACGGGGCGACCCAAACGGCGCAGGATCAAGTGATAAAATGGCGTATAGGGCAACATGACGCCAAGCCGGTCTAAACCAGGTGCAATCTCGTCTGGCAGGCTGTTCGCTTTTTTCCTTAACAGCACAATAGGCGCCTGTGGGCTTGAAAGAGCTTCGGCTTCAGAATCTGAAACCTCACAAAATCCACGCACGACGTCCAAATCTCGTGCCATCAATGCAAACGCTTTGCCCGCCCGTGATTTCCGTCGGCGCAGCTCTGCCACAGCCGAACCATTCGTCGCGTCGCATGCCAAATGCACGCCACCAAGCCCACGAATGGCAACGATGTGTCCGTTCAGGATCATCCCACCTGTTGCGTCAACATCGTCAAGCATAGAGAAAGCTTCGAGATTTACTGCGCCTTTGCCGAGTTTCTCGATCCAGATATTTGGCCCACACCGGCCGCAAGCAACGGGCTGCGCATGGAACCTGCGATCCATGGGGTCAGTGTATTCGTCATTGCAATGCTCACACAGATCAAATGGAGCCATCGTTGTTTTGGCCCGATCATATGGCGCGGAATGTACGATAGAAAATCTGGGCCCACAGTTTGTGCAGTTGGCAAAGGGGTACCGATACCGGTGTTCAAATGGACTTTTGATTTCCTCTAGGCAGTCCAAACAGGTGGCTGCATCTGGTGTCACATTTCCGCGCATCTCACCCTCTTGAGAACTACAAATGCTAAAGTCGGTTGGCGCAGGTTCTTGTAGTGGCTCGACATCAAGTTTTTCTATGCGGGCAAGCGGTGGAAGTTCATTGTGCAAGCGGTCAGGAAACTTCGCGGCGGCATTCCCCCACAAGCGAATGACGACCCCCTCGCCTGTGTTTTTGACATCGCCTGTTAAACCCATCTCATGGGCAAGACGCCAAACGGTCGGACGAAATCCAACGCCTTGCACTTGTCCTGAGACTGTCAGACGCGTTCCCATCAGTCCGCAACATCCCAAATGAGAACGCGATTGTTCCCACTGTCAGCGATCGCAATCGTATTGCCTAGCGATGACATCCCGTAGGGCCAGCAAACTGTATCGCGCTCCGCTATACCCCACCGATTGTCTCCTTTTGCAGCGAAATCCGGTTGCGCTGTCAGGCGATCCGCGTGGGCCGCCATAGAGTGATCATCAAACCCCAGAATACGAGAATTGGCAGTGTCGGCGACAACCAAGTCCAATCCGTGGCTGGCCAATGCGTATGGCATGTTCATCGCCTGTGACGTCGGATAGTAAGACGCCATGTTGTGATCGCAGTCGGACATGTTTGCCTGCCCCAACATCGTGTCTGGCGCTTGGCCATTGCTTGTCGGGAAAGTTTGCCAAATCATAACTCTGTTATTGCCAGCATCCGCAACGGCAAGGCCGTCGCGATGTGAGATTGCCATGTGCGGCCAGCGCATGGAGAAATCAGAAACTGCGTCCCCACCATTTTCATCACGGCAGGTGAAGTCTTTTTGCCCCAGGACAAGATCCGCAGCTTGACCTGTCGTGTGAACATCTTCCCAAATCAGCACTCGACGATTACCAGTATCACAGACAATCAACCGGTCACCGTCCGACGAAATGCCGTAAGGCCAATGCATCGTATCAGCCTTTGCGTGAGACAACCCAACATTGGCAAGAGAACTGTTTGCATTTGGTTGTCCCAAGACAATATCAGCGCGATGGTCCGGCCCCTTTGGTGTCTCATTCCAAATGAGGACACGATGGTTCCATGGATCAGCGACGGCCAAACCACCCCGAAAAGCGGTAATCCCAGTTGGCACGTTGAGAGTATTTGCCTCAACTTCGCCTTTTGCGTTGCGCCCTTCGCGCCCAAACTCCGGTTGACCAAGAAGAATATCGGCTGGAACGTCGTCTGACGTTGGTACGGTTTTCCAACCAAGCACTCGGTGGTGGCCCGTATCAGAGACCCAAAGTGAACCATCAGGGTGCAAACATACACCGCGCGGCCCAAACATCATGTGTGGTGCTGGCGTAATGGTTTGTATGAGCTCTCCGCCGTCACTGCCCAAAATCACGCGCGCACCTTTGGACGCAAGCATTGGCGCGCCAGGTGTCTTGGTACCGGGTGCTTTAACCGGGCTAAACGACTTTGAAAGGGAGACCTTCATGTTACAATCCTGACTTCAATGTTTGATCCCTTAACGCGCACAGCATGTGGTTGAAGTTGCACTTCAGGGGCGGTGATGCACTCACCGCTTTCCAAAGCATATTTGAAACCGTGGTGCGGGCAGGTGATGATAGCCTCGCCAATTTCGCCTTGCGTCATTTCGAGACCCATATGCGCGCAGGCATTCTTGAAACAACTAACTTTTTCAGCAAACCGAGTAATAATGACTGAATTCCCGTCAATATCCATGATCCGGGTTTCGCCATCTGCAATGTCTTCAAGCGGCAAAGCGATAGACCATTCGCTATCACCATAGTTTGCGAAGGGCGAAGTGAACTGAACTCCATCAGAGCCTCCGCCACCAAGCCCTTTGGCTTGTTTGACTTCCGTGATCTCAGGAACCTGTTCTTGGATCGCCTTTTTGACGCCAGCATAGAATGTCAGCTGCGAAGCTGGACATCCATCGCAAGCGCCAAGAAACCGGATTTCGGCCCGATTCCCTTCGACGGATGCGACCTCCGCGTTGCCACCATGACTTGCAAGGCTTGGGCGAACTGTCTCAAGAGCTGCCTCAACACGCTCATAAAGCGATGCTTTAAGGATCCCGTGACGACGGAGCACCGCATACACGACTTCGTCTTGCGCGGCGTCACGCAAAGCCGCACCAAAGCCCGGATTGTCTTTCAGCACAGAAATCAAACGCCTAAACGCTTCCTTGTTTAGCGCATCGACCGCTTCGGCACGGGCATGAGCGCCACTCCGAGCCGCATCATCCCAACCGTCCGCTAATATCTCAAGCGCTTTGAGATCTCCGATCAGCTTGTCCAGAGTGATTTCGTCGGCGCTATGAGAATTGGCATCCGGCATCGTTTATGCGTACTTCAGATCTTTGAACAACATCGGTTGAGCCAAGCCACTCACGGCACCGGCAACAACTGCTCCGACCCAAACTGGGGCAAACATGCCGACCACTACCCCGGCAACAATGCCTAAGATAGCGCCCATCAGCATTTGACGCATGACGGTTTTGTTGTCTTTGAAAAGTTTGCCAGCAAAAAACAGTTTTGCAGAATTCATAGCCATACCAAGCATAGCGGCCTCCTAGACTAACATCAGAATTATTGTGGTAACGACAACGGCTACCGCGCCGCTCAGGAACCCGTAGAGCCCGCCCATGTAGGCTGCGAGTTCAGCTCCAAGGGCCTCTTTACCGATACGCAATCCCGATAAGGCACCGGCGATTAAGGCTGCGGCGATGCCAGCTATCAAACTTAAGATTAGTGTCACTCGAATTCTCCATTCTTCATTGTAGTCCGCTCCGTTCCAGGATTGTTGATGGGCCCATGGCCTCGGTTAATTCAGCAATAGCCTCTGCAACGGATTGCGCTTTTTCAGCTGACCCTCTGCTAGAAAAAATTGCCTTTGCTTCTTCAAGTAACCGGACTGCTTCTCCGAGATTGGCGAAATTTCCGCCATCTGGGTTACTAGGGTCATCCGGCAAATTCGAAAGGCAGTTCGCTTTGTTTGCGATCGTGTTTGCATATTCTTCAGGCATATCTCGCACAGTGCGCACCTTTAGGGCTTCATCGTATGCCTCAAGCGCACGATACCCATTTTCGACTCTGTGGGACGAAGACACGTATTGCAGAGCGTTGCCGAGGTTGTTTTGCAACATGGCGTACTCATTCGGGTGATCTACAAAATTGACGACCGTCAGCGCTTCTTCGAATGCTTGAACAGCCAAGGCCTCGCGCATTTTTCCAGACTGATCAGTAAATGGCATCGACAAGAAGGCCGTAGCGAGATTGCTTTGCAAAATCGCAAATTCTTTAGGGTACTCTACCTTATCGAATGTTCTTAAGGACCGTTGATAAGCACTAATCGCGGGTTGGATCGGTAGCATATGCATGCTGTTCAGCGTTTGGCAGATCAATCCAAGATTCATCTCGGCCTCGGCGACCTCGGCATCTGAGCCTTCGGCGGTCAATGTCGCTAGAGCAACTTCGATTTCAGTCTTCGCGTTCTTCAAGTGTGATGCATCTTCTGAGGGCACAGTCATCAAAGCAGTCGCCATGCGCGCACGAATGCGCGCAATACCAAGAATTTCATCTTCCGGGGCCACATCCATGGCAAGCTTATAGAGATCGACTGCAGCAAAAATATCTTCAACACGCTCGGGCTTTTGTTGAAGACCCATAGCGACTTCCATTAGCATTTCAGCTTTTTCAGATGGAGTTGCCGCAGCGGTTTCAACCGCTTTCAGGGCAGCATCTACTTGCTGCTGCGTACGATTGGCAGATGCCATTGAAATTCCCCCCGCAAGAATCGAGTTCTCTCGATTTACTGTTGGCGATGATAGAAGCAGTGAAATCGATGAGTGTCAACTTACTTAGTTTATAGCAAACTTAGTTTGCAGATTGGAAATTCTCAGTTGTCGCCCAACATTGCGCAAAGTGCGCTTTTTTCGGCGTTCCAGTTAACTGCCAAATTGTCTGTTCTGAAATCCAACATGTCTTGGTCTTGAAAGACATCGCGGGCCTGAACCACCCTGTCACCGGCCGCATTTTTGACCTTTAGGAGGCTGCCGCCAGAAGTTGCCTGATGAACCGGCATCACCATCAGTTCGCCTTGTTGAATGAGCACGATGACCGCGTCGATGTCCCTAAAGTACGTGTCGACAAGCTGATGTGGCAGATAGATTGAGCCTTCACGGATTGACACTTCACCGCTCATTGATCGATCCACTTTGCGATTAGCTCTCTGATCCGTGCTTCGACCGAGCTGGCGGCATCTATCACTTCGGAACTCAACTCCAGCCCGAGATCAATGCTTGCCGCCTCGATAAGCAAGACAGAAACGTTGACTGGAAAATCATCGCCGTAGATGCGCCGACCAGCATACAATGCATGGTCCCACCGAAAGTCATGAAGGTTCAGGCTGTTGTTTGGAGGGGCCTCAAGCACTTCGCCTGGAACTTCGAAAATCGCACCCGGAGCACTTTCTGGGACCCGTGCATCGACTATAATTAAGTGTGTCGCACCACGTGCGCTGTACATGACCGACATCCCGTCAGTCCCGCCGTCGAAAATTCGGGTATGTTTAGGCGCGCCGTTTTCGCGGAGCAATCCAACAACATGTGGCCCAACGCCATCGTCACTTCGATTAGGATTACCGCACCCAATAACAACAATGTCAGGTGTCATTAGATGCGCCACAGGCGGCAGGACCATTCCGGTTCGACAGGCAGCATTAGCTCAGGCAAATCACAGAACTTAGCATGTACCTTATAGTACATGCAGGTTTCGCACGGTTGCTCAATATCGTCAGCTTCCACTGTGTAGTCTGTGAAACCAGATACGACGAGCTTCTTCTCAAGATCATCTCCCGCCTCCACTTGAAGGCGATTGACGATTTCATTTACGTCTTCGCTTGTCTCAGCCCTTGGCCAAGCTTCAGTCTTGAGACCCTCACCCAGTAGCTTTGCGATCTCAGCCCGTGTTGCTTCGATGTCCATGGACCACCCTCATATTCGCCAAAGGCGACACCACCATTCAGGCTTCGCCGGCAAGTCTAACTCAGGAAGATCGCACCAGCGTTTGTGAACGAGATAATACATGCACTCCTGGCATCGCATTTGATCTTCGCCATACGGCTCCAATAGCCAGCCTGATATGTCCAGCTTTTCGCGCAACTGATCCGCACTTAATGGGCGCAACTCGTCGAGCAGCTTTCCAAATTCCCGATCAGTTTCAGGGAACGGTTCAACTTGAGTCTTCAAGCCATTTGCAAACTGATCCTCGATCATCTGCATCAAGATGTCATGGTTCGCATCAGCGGGTGTAACACCAAACTTATCCAGGTAAGCCTGTCGTTCTTCATCACTGATTGATGTGTTTGTATTCTCAGACATAGGCCTCCCTCCCCTATCCTCAGTCTAAGGGCCGGTAAGCATTAAGCTACCGGCCCATTTTGACTTTAGGCTGTTCGGAAGCGAGCAAGCTCTTCACCTGACTTAGCATCGTGAGCATGTACGGTGCACACAAGACAACTGTCGTATGAGCGGCATACATGTCCGACCTCGACGGGATCAGAGCTATTTTTAATCGGTGTTCCGATCAGTGCTTCTTCAATCGGGCCGCGGGTACCATCTTCGGTACGCGGTCCAACGTTCCATGTCGTTGGCGCAATGATCTGGTAGTTCGCGATCTTGCCGTCCTTCACGTCAATCCAGTGACAAAGTGCGCCGCGGATGGCTTCTGTAGCACCCCAACCCTGGCCATCACGCTCTGTCGGCTTGATGTACCATTCGTCGTTCAGCTTGAACTCACGCAGATTGCGCTCAGCTTCACGATACAGAATGCAAAGTTCGTGCATACGCGCAAAGTGGCGCAGCATTGTCGAAGCACCACCCATTTTGCGGTACATGTCGAGAACCAGACCATCTTTGTGCTGGAAATCATGACCAGTATCATTACCAGCGATCAGGCGACGGGCCAATGGACCGGCTTCCAAGCGACCACTTTCAGCGTGCGAAACAGCTGTGCCCCATGTGTACTTGCCAGCATGGTCAACGTCGTTCTTGGCAATCGGGTTCGTTGTCCGATCAAACGGGTGTACGGCACCTTTCTCATCGTACCAAGCATGGTGCGTGTCTTCGCGCACAAAAGATTGGTCCATAGGTCCAAACGTGTCCGTCGCACCATCGTAGATACCTGACTTCATGATCACGGCATCTGCACGTCCATCAATTGTCGGGTTTTGGTATTTGTCTTCGTGCGGCAGGTAGCCCCAAGTTGTAAACTTGCCATGGCCTTTGCCGTACTTGTCCAGACCAATGTCTTTAGACATCCGCCAGAATAGACCCAAGTCTGAGTTGGCATGCTCTGGCTTTTCGTCAAGCCAAGCTTCAAATTGCTCGAGCGTTTGAATCTCTTCATAACGCTCCATGGAACAACCGAGCCATAGGTTTTCAATCCAGTTTTGACGGAAGTGCTCAAGAATTGACCAAGCACGTGTGATGTCGGTCAAAGTTGGCGAACACATAACGCCGCCTGGAACCATGAACGAAGAGTGAGGCCACTGACCGCCCAAAAGCGCGTAGATCTCAACAGGACGACCAGAAATCGTCACACCCGCTTCATAAGACGTGCCGGTGAAAGGAGAGTAACGCTTAACCGCTTCTTCATAGAAGGGGCTCATTGCGTAGTTTTCGTTGGTATAGTCGATCATCCACAAACCGTAGTGGTGGCGTGGCAGTGACTGTAGGGATTCAACGATCTGGCCAAGGTTACGGGCCAGAATGGCGTTGCGAGGAACAGTGCTGCCCCACGCTGTATCAAGCGCCCAAGCCGCACAGGTCAAATGCGACGCGCCGCAGATACCACAAGCGCGCGGTGTAACAACCAATCCAGCTTGTGGATCTTTGTCCTTGAGGATTACCTCAAAGCCACGGAACATTTCGGCTTGCGTCCATGCGTTTGTGACAACGCCATTTTCGATATCGACCCGGACGTCCAGATCGCCTTCAACACGGCCAACCGGCGAAATGTCGAGTGTTTCTACTGTTGCAGACATATTTATCTCTCCTAAATCGCAGTTAAACTACGAAAATATCTTCTTCGGCCCACGCTGGTGCTGCACCTTTGGCAGCCGCTGTGAGCTTGATGTAACCCTTCTTGTCGACACCTTCTGGCATGTCCTTAGGGACACCCATAACGGTCTGTGTCTTAAACACAGTTCCTGGCGCGAGATCGAAGAACGGGAACTCCGGCTCTGTACAACCTAGGCATGGCATGCCTGCGCGTGTCTTCGACGAATGCCGGTTCCACAGGATGCGGTTACAAGGGCTATGCGTCATCGGACCGCGACACCCAAGATCATAGAACAAGCACCCTTTGCGCTGGCCAAAGGCCGTCGTCGAAACCTTGTAAGCAAAGTGCATGTTCCGGGTACAACCCGTCTGCGTAAAGGATGAGAAGAAGGTTTTGGGGCGGTGGAATTCGTCAAGCGTCAGGTCGCCAGCGCGGCCAGTGGCGACAGCCACAAGAATTTGCGTGACCCAGTCGGGGTGTGCGGGACAACCGGGGATGTTAATAACCGGAAGGCCAGACTTCGCCGTGAAGCTGTCTCCTACTGCACCGCCCTTGTCCCGCTTAAGGAACTGCAAGCCAACGCTCTCCGACGGATTTGGTGCCATTGCTGGAATGCCGCCATAAGTCGCACAATCGCCGATGGCGACAACAAAGTCAGCCGCATCACAAAGCTCTTTGACCCAATCTTTCATAGGACGACCACAGAAGCGGTTCCACTCGCCGGTACCGTTCGGCGCGTTGATCACTGAGCCCTCGAACACAAAGATGTCGAGTTTAATTTCGCCCGAGACGCATTTCTCGACGATTGATTTAACTTCGTCACCAAGCTCGAGACCAAGTGATGGCTGCCAAAGGACGTTGATCCCGAAGTCAGTAACCAGATCACAGGCGCTCGGCTCTTCAGCGTTAAGGAATGACATAGTGTTACCAGAACACGCGCCCCCCTGAAGCCACAATAGATTTGCCATTTTAGTTTCCTCCCTGAATGTCTTGATCGCCACATCGAGATTGATGATCAGCAAAGTAAATGGCTCGCCAAAACAACAATAATGCGCACGTATTCTCGTTCATTGTGCGCAGCGGTACACAATGTTTCAAATCAACTCACCGGCTTGCGGGTCAAATTCTTTGAAACAAAGTGCAAACTGTAAACTTAGTTTCTCGACCTAATGCAAACTAAGTTTGCGATAGCTGTGCTATCCGCGACGCCCACAAACCGGGCATTCGACCTCAAGAAAGTAAGTGTACCAGATGCCTTTGCAGACATCACACCAGTGGCCTTTCGCGCCTGCACCGCTTGGGTTCACATCGAATGAAAGCTTGGTCAATCCAAGGTTGCGCGATTGAGAAGATGTCTTTGACACACCAGACTTTGAGAACGGGAATCTTACCAAGTTAGTGTTGTCCTGATCATCCGACATTCTCTAATCTTTCCGCAGCGCGTATCTCTTGATTTTGTTGGCAAGGCCAACTCTTGACAAACCTAACTCGTCGGCAACCTTACTTTGGTTCCAATGCCGTGCGTCAAGCATTTGAGTTAAGATCGACTGCTCTAAGCTCTCGACATTTTCCTTAAGTGTTGATCCGGATGGGACAAAGGTTGAAGTCTTGGAGACAGGCATTGGCGATTTAGATATCTTTTCAGAAAGATGTCGGAGCGCAATGTAACCGCCCTGCTCTGCCACAGCCACCATACGCTGAACCTCGGTTTCGAGTTCTCGAACATTACCTGGAAAGGGAAAATTTTCTAGCCTGTCCAAAACGTCTGTTGTCACACCTAAGACGCGACGTCCAACGACGCCCGCATACTTCTCAACGAAGAAATTGGTGAGAACGGGTATGTCTGAAGCACGATCTTTCAATGCTGGCAGCTCAAGTTGGAAGCCTTTTAAGCGGTAATAGAGGTCTTTTCGGAAGGTGCCTTCTTCAACAAGCTCCTCAATTGAGCGGTTTGAGGCCGCAATGATGCGAACGTTGCTGGTAAGTGTTTTGTCAGACCCCAACGGCTTCACTTCGCCTTCTTGCAGAAACCGTAAGAGGGCAACTTGGAATTGTGGAGAGACCTCCGACACCTCGTCAAGAAAAACCGTGCCCCCGTCTGCCGCTCTAAATAGGCCCAACCGATCCGCAATCGCCCCGGGAAAACCACCGCGAACATGTCCAAACAGCTCAGAATAAAGCGCCTCATCAGAGACGCCACCACAGTTCTGACTGTGCAAAGGAGAATTCGCTCGATTGGAGTTGAAGTGAATGGCACGTGCCAAAAGCTCCTTGCCGGTCCCTGTCGCCCCACGGATCAAAACCGGCATGTCGGTCTTGGCTGCAATCTTAGCCTCACCGACAACTTCGGCCATCTGAGAGCTTGCATAGACCAAACGCTCAAAGCGCGACACACCACCTTGGACAGAACCGCTTTCTATTTGGCCAAACATGTCTTCGTCTAAAGACAATCTTAGTTCTCGCGTCAAAATACGATGTCGCCGCGACAGCTCCGTTTGTTCAAGCGCCCGCTTGACGGACATCCGGATTTGCTTTTCGTCGAGAGGCTTCATCAAGAAAAGATAAGAGGCTGAATCCTCGCACGCGCGGGCACCTTCACTTCGTTCCTCAGCGTTGCAAACAACGATGCGTGAACACGCTGCGTGAGATAGGCGGGATCGAACAAGTGCGTTTTCTGACCCAAAATCGCGCAAATCCAGGTCATAGATTATCAGGTCGACTTTGATGTCATCAAGTCGGTCCAGAGCAGACTTATCGTCGTCACAGTATATCAAACGATATCCATCGAGCTCGCTCAACGCTTTGGAAACCACTTGCGTGACCGCATCGTCAGCAGATTTGACTAGTACAGTTTGAATGTTAGACAAGGTTCTTACTTCCTCAACGCGCGCGGCTTGCTCATGAATAGATGTACCGCAAAGTTACTTTGCATAAAGACAACTAAACTTGCAAGTGCTGCGATAGTCGTGGAGCCGCCTGATAAAAACTCAATATCGCGACAAGCATCCTACTGAGCAATGACGGCTGAATTTTTTCGTGGGGCAAAGCAAGCCGATTTCAGTCGCGTCAAGGCAATTATCATATGCGCATATGCGCATTCCAACGCAAATTCAGGCACATTCATTTCCGCGTGTCGCATGTGTCTCTTAGCTCTGCCCCAATATCCAACACTTCATTCCATATCCAATGTCTCAAAAGCGTCGAAACCAGCCCTTGGAGCAACTGCGGCGAAAGTGCGTTTTGTCCCGCATCTTGCTAGTTCATGCGCTGCGCAGCGAACGGCGACATTCCCCGAACCGGCCACTCGCGACCGGCGCAGCGGAGGCCCCGAAAGAACCCACTTTGACCGATGCTGCACGAGGCCCGAACGGCTACAATTGCCTTATTCAAAGTAAAAGAGCTTTGGTGATCCTGGCTCATACGCTGTTGGTGAGGACAGCCTTCAGTTGCGTGACGTTGCGCGACAAATCTATTCTATCTTTAGTGTCGTCCTTCAGTCCACTGCCCCTTCTTCACTAGTCACGTCCCTTTGAGTTACCACAGGGACTTGATTCAGCACCCCAACTTCGACTAAACAATATTATAACAGGTCCACGTAATTATAATATCTCACAGTCGAAGGAGTGTCGTATGACAAACATTCTCCACTCAAGCGTACTGGCGATGGCAACAGCAATGGTCGGCATCACAGCGGCACCAGAGCGCGTGCAAGCCCAGACGTATCAGATTGATTGCGCTATTCTGCTTTGCTTGTCAGGCGGTTGGCCTGCATCGGTGCCATGTGCCCGCGCCCGCGCGGAGTTCATCCGCAGGATCACACCTTGGCCTGTTGAGCCACCATTGCAAATTTGGCGTTGCCCGATGGGCGTTGCCTATACGGTCGATCCGGACACTCTGACAGCAGATCGTATCTATGAAATTCTCTTGGACATGAACGATGCACCTGTCCAGTCGTACCCAAGCGTCCCACTCACGGATACTTCGCTTCTGGCGCAACCCGCCGTTGTCCGACGCAGCGGCGGGTCTGCCAACCCGCTTCCAGATGGCTTTGCCATGCAGCTTGTCCAAGATGGCGGCGCTGATATCGACATAAGCGGTGCAGAGTTCAATTTCGTTCGTTCAATCCGGGTCTACAACGTCACTCACGCCAGACAGCATGAGAGCGGCCAAGATGGTGACTGCAATCACTCATTTTCGATGCGCGTTGGGACATATGGGACGCAAGGCGATTTCAGTTGGGCGGGATCAAGCGATTACCGGTCGCTGCCTGCGGCTCATACCGGTCTTGAGAACTACCCAAGTAACTGCCCTTCGATCTTTCATCGGTCGGTTTTCGTGGATTGGCGCGACTATGAGGGCAATTACGGGTTTGAGCAGGTCAACTACTAGGCGTGGTATGACGCCGAGTGCACGATACTATAATTGCGACAGGCACCCAGACGTTGTATGCCTGTCGTCATAAATAATAAGAATCAACAGGTAGAGGAGCAGTTCCCGCCGTACAACGAGAAACCCCCGCAGAGGGGTTAACCTGTACGGGGGGTTTTAGAACCAAGGGATTGGCGTCCCGAATGGCTACTCAATTTTTCAAGTCCGGTTCTAACACCCCACCAACATAGCAATCAAGCAAAAAACGCATCTGTGCGTCCGCTACATCTGCATCTTGGCCTAACCCTCTCATCAACCACAAGAGTTAGCCCAAGGCGCAGCATACAGTAGGTACTATGGCCGAAAGCCCAATACCCTGTATTCTGACAGCGCCTGAAACAAGAGAATCGGAAGGAGAAACCAGCCCTAAAAAGTAGAAACCCCCGCAAGGCGGAAACCTAACGGGGGGGTTCTGAAACCAAAGAACGCCAATTCTTTAGTAGATCACAAAAGCTGTTGATCTCGGTTTTATCACTCCCTCTCCAAGCTGGCAACAAAAAACGCATTTGTGCGAACGATAGAAATTTGCCCGTAACCGTCTTGCTTAAAATCGAGCAAGGATAGAAAAATGAACAACATTTCCGCTCTAAGAGCGCACGACGATCTAGACACCCAAGGGTACCCGACCCTGCCCGAAGGCATGGAACGGGACGGCTTCATACGGCTGTTCGAGAACACCGCACCGACATTGTTCAATCTGACGGACGCAGAAATTTCCACTTTCGTTCGCATGGCGGAAGATCCCCGGCCTAGTGACTGGAAGAGGCCCGACCGTGAACCATGCTGTTGGCGTCGTCAGGGCGAGGTGGCAGCTCGTCGCAGCAAATCCCGCTATACAATCAACCGGCACGAAAAGCGGCTTGTGGCATTGGGTCTTATCGAGAAACGCACGATGGCGCACGGCGGAAGGTCCGGTTTTGCTGGCTGTGGCATCTTTTTCTCAAATGCCATTGCCTTGGTCCCTACCATGTTGGGCCACAAGCATCAGCAAGAGGCTCTACAGGTAGAGCGCAACCTACTGTGCAACACGCGAAGCATTCACAAGGGTCATTTGAAGGCTGCGTTGAACGATCTTGCTGACATGCAGATCACCAATCAGAAGGTCGAAGACTACATGTCAGAGTATGAGGACTGGCCTGACGCTCGTTTGCTTCGTCGCATGGATATGGACGAACTTCGCCAGCATGTTCTTGAGGCAGATAACTTGACCCAGAATGTGTTGATGATCTTCCAAGAGTCAGAGAATATGCAACACCAGTGCGGCACAGATGCTACCCCCTATATACAAGATACAACCCAAGAACTTAACTATGTCTGTAACGCAAGCGTTGATAAAAAGAGTGCGGGCAAGCCCACACACGCTAAAGGTTCATGTTCCGAGCCTACCGGCTCGAAAGATTGCAGAGAAAATAAGAATGAAGGGTCAGCCGAGTACCGCAAGGGCGAAATTCGCCTAAAGCTATCAGGACCGATCCTTTATGGCCTCTGCTCACCTGAAATGAAGTTCTACATCGATGCTCACGCTCAAGGGCGGCAACCGACCGAGCATGACGTATCATGTGCAGCAATTCAGATGTTGCGAGAATTGGGTATCAACCAATCAGCTTGGAACGATGCTTGCGATCTCATGGGGAAAGACGATGCGATCCTCGCCCTAATCATCACAGACGCAAACCGATACCATCCACAACTCCCCGTCAAATGCCCCGGTGGATACCTACGCGGCATGAACAACGCAGCCCGTGATGGAACACTGAATATCATCGCTAGTTTGAAAGGTTTGGATGCGCGTTTGCGGGAAGAATAGGACAGAATGTGCCAACCGTCCCAGCACTAACTATCGGCTGCGACCCCAGCTCTTGTAGACCACAAAGTCCTGGCCTGACGGCCACGACAATTTCATCTTGGACACCAACCTAATGCAACAGGCCGCTTTATGAATCCGATCAACCACGGCAGACATGGTTTCCTTTTTTCGCAACCGGAACCACTCAGTTGCGCGCCGATCTCCGCGGCCAAAAAGCCGTCGCCGGAGTCTTCGCAAAACAAGTTGTTCAGTGAAATATGCGTTTGGCATCGACTAGGTGTAAAACACGTTCAATCCCCCGCCTACCTTGCCTTTCAGCTCAGACCGTCGACCCTTTGTCCGCCGTTTGGTGAATTTGGAACCAGACTCAAGGTTGAACAGTACCAGTATCAATACGAATTTCGTTTGCTTCCTCCATAAACGTAAAAGAACCGAAACCTTGCGGTTCCGGTCCTTTCGGTAAATCCAACCGGAGTTTTTTTCACCTTCCACGAACCGTCGCATCCCTGCTAGGCCCGCAATAACGAACAATATTACAATATTGTTTATAATGCAATAATATTAAACCTCGGTCTTTGGCTTTGGTGGACTAGAATAGACGCTCTTTTCATCATTCATCTTCCCTCAAAAATCCTCGGGGGAGCGCCATCGGCGCGGGGGCCGACAGTCCCATCTCGTTCTTAGTTTTTCTGCAAAGCGGCGGGACACATTCGACGCATTGCCTGAATGCCAGCAGCCATAACCTGCGTGTCGATATGTTCGGCCTCTTCGATGGTCACATCAGAACGCGCCAGTGGTTCAAGTTTTTCAGGGGTGGTGGCAGCTTCAAAGAGTGTCAAAAAAATGAGCCTATCGATGGAGAGTTGTAACAGTGTTTCTTGGTTGCTCAGGTTTGTTTTTGCAAGATTTAGCATGGCGGCAACAGCTAGATCGCAGTCATTTTCTGCTTCTGTCTGCGCAATGGCGCCAGTGGTTGAAGATCCAATGGCAGCGAAAAAATTAAGAATTTGATCCGATTTCTTACCCTCATTTTTTCACTAAGTTCGAACGTCTGGTCTGATTTGCGGGTGTAGGGGTGTTGGGCCCCTGACCCGGCCTTTGGCCGTGTCACCGCGCACTAATTCAGCCGGCACGCGGCTTCACCAGAACGTCACGTCCCGATACGAGCTGATCCAATAGTCAGTCGCCCGTCTCTCCGAGCCGTACCCCCTCCTTTGGTCATGCTCGCCCTGGGCCGCGCCGATCTGCCCTGCGGGTCACGATTGCATGGTGCATCCCTTGGGGTTCGGGCAAGCCGAACGCCGCTTCGGACAGAAAGAATGGGGCCTGTTCCTGCCCCTTTTTCCACAGAAAATAGACAAGGCCGAGTTGTCGGCTACGCCTTCTGCCCGCACCTACCTTGTCGATTTTCCGTTCCAAATTCCCCGACCCTGTTCGGCCACATGGCAGGTTTTAGAGACGACGCCCTTTTAGGGCTTTGCTCAAAACCAGCACCATTAAGAGGCACAAAGTCTCAGACGGTGGCACCACAAAGGAACCGATAAAATGGCTTTTGAACAGCTTTCAATTCCAGAAGAAGACTACACCGCAGCCGAGCGAGCAAAGACGATTGCGGAACATAATGACCGCTTTCGCCATACTTGGGGGGCGGATTTTACAATATCCGGCCAGATCGTCATGACGCAGGCCGTTGCAGCACTTAGCCCCGCTTGGATGGCGCGGATGATGCAGGTGATCCAGCACTTTGACGACTTCACCGAAGATAATGACCCATACGGCGATCACAGCTTTGGGGCAGTGGAAATCACCATTGCCAGCGACACAAAAACCATCTGGTTCAAGATCGATCTTTACGATTTGAACCTCGAATATGGTGCAGAAGACCCGACAGACTTGGACCAAACCAAGCGGGTTATGACCATCCTTTTCCCCTCTGACTACTGAAAATCAGGAGCGCCCATGCAGGGCGTTCCCCTCAATTCATCACCACATCAAGGATAGAAAAATGACCGATCAAACAACAATCCCGCAGATCACAGAAACCGTTGCCTTTGCTGATCTATACGTTTCCCCGTTTAACCCCCGCACAGTGGTTCCAGATGATGAAATCGCATCCCTAGCCGAGAACATCAAAATTGCTGGCTTAATCCACAACCTTGCAGGGTTCCGTCACGATGGGACCGAGGGGGTTGGCGTTGTTGCTGGTGGGCGGCGTTACCGCGCCCTTGCGCTGTTGCAGGACGATCCACGCTTTCAGAACGTGCAGGTGCAGCTTGCAGCCGACGAAGACACCGCAAAATTATGGGCGACCAGTGAAAACGCGCAGCGCCAAGACTTGCACCCCGCCGATGAAATTCGTGACTATGGCACCTTGTCAAAAACAGGCATGAACGCATGTCAGATTGCAGTGGCCTACGGTGTGACAGAGAAAAAAGTGTATCGCCGCTTGGCTCTTGCTGGCCTTGACGACGCAGTGCTGGACGCATTGAAAGCCACCGAAATCAGCCTGTCCCAAGCTAAGGCGTTCACGATCAGCAATGATGCAAAGCTGACCCTTGAAGTGTTGGAGGTCGTTAAATCCCGTGGCACCAAAGGCTGGGGTGCTATGTCCGATCACCAGATCAAGGAAGCGTTGAAACCCGACCATGTAAAAGGCACTGACCGTCGCGCGGTTTTCGTGGGAGGTGAGGAATATAAGGCCGCAGGGGGTCGCATCGGTGGCGACCTGTTCGAAAATGAAACGATCTTTGATGATCCGACTATTTTGCAGGATTGTTTTGAAGCGAAACTAGCGAATACGGCGGCGCAGCTTGCAGAACACAACGGTTGGAAATGGGGCGAAGCGTTGATGGACGATGGCGTCTATTACGACACCATTGAGCGGATGAAGCTGGCGCGGCTCTACAAGGTCGAAGGCGTTTTGACCGAGGAAGAAAATGACCGCTTCAACGAATTGAGCGAATTGGTTGAGGGTGACGCTTGCGATGATGCTGGCATCGCTGAATATGCGGAGTTGAAGGCGAAGGTCAAAGGCGTGTTCACAGACGCGCAAATGACCCATGCAGGCATGATCATGTATGTGGACTTCAACGGACGGGTTGAATTGATCGAAGGACTTGTGCGCGTTGAGGATCAAGCCGCTGCGATTGAGGCGGGTGTGTTGAAAAAATCCGCCCACAAAGAGACAGCGAAGAAGTCGCCCATTTCTGCCAAATTGCAAGAAGACCTTACCCGTGTGGTTGTCGGCGCACGTCAAAACGCCCTACTGGACGACCCGACGCTTGCCCTTGACCTACTGGCCTACCAATTGACGCAATCGCAGGGATACCGTCGCATTCACGCCTATGATGTGTCCCTGCCCTACCTGTCCAATGTGCCAGAGACGGAGACAGGATATGCCCAAGACAAACGATTGACCCTGCCCGATCCGATTGAGAGCAAAGGCAACGAGGCCGAGGACTTCGCAGCGTTCCGCAAACGTGGGCATAAGAAGTGCATGGATATGTTGGTGCGGAAAATTATCGGCCAGCTATCGATTTCGGACGCTGATCTTGCAGACATGATCGACGAGAAAACCAAGAAGGTCACACGGGATCACTTCACACCAACAGCAGAGAACTTTTTCATGCGGGTTGGTGGTCCCTACATGATCGAGTTGTGGAACGACCTGTTGAACCTTTCCGAGAACCACGACGCAGCCAAATCGTTCGCGACTTTGAAAAAAGGCGAGAAGGCTGCAAAGTTAGAAAAGCTGTTCGGCGACGAGGCAACACGTAAGGCCCTTGGCGTCACGGAGACGCAAGAGTCTCGCATCGCAGTATGGTTGCCCGAAGGTATGGTTTGATGTGTTGGGCGGGGCGCACAAGCGCCCTGCCCTCCCCGTCACTTTCATTGATTAGAGTGGAAAACCATTTTAGCGCCTGTGAGACAATATTGTAATATTGTTAACGGGGCGCTACACAGTTGAACCCGCCGATTTTTCCGCATGAGGATATGACAATGCAAACCAAGAGGCATTTTCTAAAGACCGTCAGCATGGCGACGATGTTGCTAGCAGCGCCAGCAATTTGCGCGACGCAAGATACCCCTTGGTCCGATATTGGCTTTGATCGGCTCCTGGTCGCGAACACAGACGGCGACAGTTTGGCCGTCAGGTTCAGAAACGGTCAGCGATACGATGCAAGTAATCTTCAACGTCTGAATTGGCTGTGGCGTGACTGGCGCGATGCAGATGCCCAGAGACAAATTGATCCTCTGTTGTTTGTTGACTTGGCTCTGATCCAGACGCGCATGTCGCTGGATTTTGGTCAACCCAAGGCGATCTTGATTAACTCTGGTTTTCGCACGGCGAGACGGAATGCGACCATCCCGAACGCTGCCCGAAATTCTCAACACGTTGCAGGCAGGGCATGTGACTTCAATATTGTAGGTGTCAGCCCGCCGTTGGTTGTTGGCTACGTTGAATCTTACGGAATACACGGCTTGGGCCGGTACGCGGATTTTACACATATCGACGTTGGCCCAGCAGGGCGGCGTTGGACAGGATGAGAGGAAGGACAATGACTGAGAAATCTAGAACGTTGCTGTTGAGCGGAGGTCTGATCCTTTGCGCCGCAATGATCGTCGTGGTGACTTATTCTATTGCGATGAAGCAGCACCGCGACCAATTCTTTGAACCCGTGATGACACTCGCCAAAGAGCTTTGCATTGAGAGCGGCGGCGTCATCGTGATTATTCCAATGTCCGAAGATGGCCCAGCCCAATGCCTAACGACCGCCCAAGCTGATGATCTTGGCATTGATGTGGCAGCTTTGATTAGTGGCGGCGACGAATGAAAGATTTTGGGCCGCGAGGCCCGCGAGTTTCCTTGTGGTGAGGATTCAACTGGTCCCGCTTCGGCGGGGCCTTTTTAGTACGGCAATGCCGTATTTGCCGCTTGACCCAATTACGGCATTGCCGTATGTTGTGATATGCACACTGTAATCTGGACAGCTACTTTTTTAACCCAAGCCAAGCGCCACGGACTGTCCGAGGCGGACATGGATGCAATTGTGAATACTTTGGCCGATAATCCGGTTGCTGGTGATCTTATGGCCCGAACTGGCGGGGCGCGTAAACTACGCCATGCTGGTCGTGGTGGTGGCAAGAGTGGTGGGTATCGGACGATACATTATTTTGGCGGTGATGATGTGCCTATATTCCTGCTTGCCGTGTACGGGAAGGGTGCGAAAGCAAACCTTACCGACGCCGAGAAGAATGAACTGGCGAAGATACTGCCCTCGCTTGCGGACGCATACCGAGCGAACGTGAAGAAAGTAACGGCCCAACTGGGCCAGAGCAAGAAGTGGAAAAGCAAATGAATTTCGGAGAAGAACTGATCCAAAGCGCGAACGAAGCGCTGGCAATTGCCAAAGGCGAAGCTGAACCCGCTGGCGTGTTTGTGCCGGAAACTGTTGATGTGGCTGCGATCCGCAAACGTCTAAAGCTGTCACAGGTCGCATTCGCCGAGCGCTTTTGTTTGCCTGTCGGCACCGTCAGAGATTGGGAGCAAGAACGGCGCTCACCAGATCGTGCAGCGGTTGTCCTTCTTTCGATTATTGACCGTAATCCCGAAGGTGTTGCCAAAACTCTTGCGGCTGGATGAGGTTTGGGAAGGCCGCTAAATGCCGCTGCGCACAGTGTGCTCCGACGAATTTTGGCTGGCGACAGCCATTGTTGGTGGGTTCGGTCTTGCCGGGCTGCTTACTGGCGGTTTCGTGGCCTTAAAACGTGGAGAGAGGTTCCAATGAAAGACGCCCCAAAAGATGATGATTTCGTATTTGTTGAAGTCACCAAGACTTTCATGATGTCGAAAGCACAAGCGCGTAAAATGGTGAGTGTTTCGAGATTGATCCACTCTGATAGGACGTTTTTCTCACGGGATGATGATGGAACGGAGATTAGAACGACTGGCGAGGACTTCCTAACAGAGGACATGGATCACGATTACGCCGAAGCCGCTGGCGAGCTTGCTGATCCTGAAGGTTTGTTGGGCCTTGAACTGGTATCGACATCGAGCAAAAACCTTGATTCAAATGCGGTTAACGAACTCGTGCGGTTTTGGCCTGATAACTGGCGTTCGGATGCACTCAAACGGCTCGATGATCTTGATGACTAGGGGCAAGCGCAATGCTTGAACAGGTTCAGTATCGCATGGCCGAAGTAATTTTTCGACCCATCCGCGTGCTACGGGTTTGCTGGGTAGAAGGTCGCAAGACAAGCAATCAATACATGCTGGCAGGATGGACCGTTTTTCTACCTACGCTTGGTTTTGGTATCATGCTTGGCAAAGGGTTATCGTCCGATGCGTTCCGCTTTGATGCCGAACCTAGCCTGATAGGGAACACGGGGCTGTTCTTTGTTTTGATCTGGCTGATGTTTACGTTCTACGCTGGCCCAATGGCTGTTGTTACTGGCCTCATAGGCACCGTGCGCAGCTAATCCCCTATTCTGCCCGCCGCCCCAGGGCGATGCCCTGTGTCAACTGGCCTGCGCTATTCGCGCAGAAACGCTATCGCGTCACCCACACCAGCTTTGTCGTCGGCCCCCATCGTATCGTCGTGCCAAACCTTCGCTGGTCAAAATATCTGCAATATTTTCCCCACCTATGAAAAGCCTCGCTAAACCTCTGTTGTACCGATCGCGCCCGGGCAGCGCGACCAGATCAACGCCGCGTCCCGACATGACCAGCTCGTGAAGTCTTGCCGTCGCAGCTTGTCCAAGGGCTAGTTCGTAATCGCACTGCGGTCTGTAGGTCTCTGGGGTGTCCAGCCCAACCAAACGCCAACTATCGCCTGCGAACCGGATAGTATCGCCATCGACAACGTAGATTGCTGACGGCTGCACTCTTTCTGCTTTGACCGGCCCAGCCAGAAGGACAACAACGGCCATCAAACCCGTAAGAAACCCCATCGAGGCACGGGCGGGCCGTGAGATTGACCGCGTGTTGCCTTGTGCGTGAATCCCCGTAGGTTCGTGTGCCGTTGCCACTGTCAGTCGTCCCATAATGCCCACGGACCACCCGTGTTTTCCCTTTGGCAAATCATGCCATAATCGAGAACCAATCGTGAAGCGCTCTTTCACCCATTTCTGTTCTGCAGGAAGATCCTCACTACGGTCCGCGTTTGCGCGCACCTCAGTCGTATTTGCTATCCACGGCAGCCTGAGCATGACGCTGCTTGCCAACAGTCTGGATCCTATCCGGCCCTCTAAAAACTGAGCGCGTCGGTTCTCACGTGTCCCCTTGGCGTTGTTTCTCAAACGGACCATCACTTAGTCTTCTCTTAGCGACCGGCTCAGGCTAACGCCCTCCCCTTCAATCAAAAAAACGGTTTCCACCCGAATTAGAATATTATACAATATTATAATATCGTTCGGACCCTCCGTTTTTTGGTTTGATCGCATCGAATACACGCTTGACCGTTTTTTATCGAAATAACTTCACCAAGGAGACACCACGATGAGAACCTTTGCAGAATTTCAGATCATGGGCCGCGTAGGCAAAATCAAGACAGTCGGCAGCACACTTCGTGTTAGCATCGCAGCCGAGTATGGCCGCAAAGACGACCGAGGCGACTTTCAAGCAAACGCCTACTGGAACGAAGTGACGATCTTCAACGAGAACGTCATTAAGTGGGTGAAAGACAACACGCTCCCCGGCGATTTGGTGCACGCTCGCGGCACGCTTCGCCAAACAAGCTGGGAAAACAGCTCAGGTGGCACCGAGTACGGCATGACGCTGGCAGCAGACGATTTCGACAACGCCAGCCAAGACGAACGCCGCCGCGTCGCGAAACAGCAAGAAGGCTCCTAAGCCTTCGGCGGGCCTCACGGCCCGCCCATCCCGCAAAGGTTCCTTTCCGGTCATAAAAACCCAAGAGGTTTTTCCAATCGGACAGGCGACACGTGTCACATCTGGTTTTCAGGAATAACATCAGTTTTTGACGTGACGTTCAACGCTTTGGTGTGGAACGTCGCGCATCTTTTGCTCGATGCAGCCGATTTTCTGAATCCTATCAATGGGCCCGGAGAAGGTTATCACTTCATCTTGCCATCAAATATACTTTCTGTAGTCACTGCTGACCGTTTTGCCTTCGGGAAGGTACTTCAACACCTCACCAACCTTACGAGACGCGCGTATCGGAATCGGTAGTTTTTGGTTCATCTGCGTAGAATTCCAGTTGATCTTGGTGAGAGAGAACACCTCACGCGCAATTTCGGCAATCGTGCTCTCGCTGCTTTTGTGGGGGCACAGGAAGAGCGGGTTTGGGACATACAGCCCTGGATACGTCCCGTAGTAAGGAATGCTCCCGTTTGTATAGAGCAATCCTTTGCCATCCAGGTCAATGAATGTGCCTCGCAAAACGGGGTAGTCTCCATCGCGAAGAATTTTTGCCGCGTAATGCTCTTGGACCCAAACGAGGTCGCGAAGCTCCGTGCCCTGTTCATCCAGCGCCTCCAAGAACCCATCAGCCTCCTCATCTCGGAATCGAGAAGTCTTCATGATGATGACCCTGGCCGGATAGTGCTTGTGGTGCGCTCGATAGGCTTCGAGGACGTTCTTGACCAATTCGTATGCGTCTTCTTGGGTCATATAAGGATGGCGACCGCGCGTTTCTGTCTGCGCACGACCACCCTTCAAAATGAACCCTTTTCCACGCTCATCAAACATCTGCGCAGCACTGGTCCAGAGCTGTTGGCCTTCAACGTCTCTGTAAAAACTGATCCCGATGAAACAAGCTTTATACTCCCCGTCTTGCGGCAGGCGACGCCACGGAACACGCCCACTGCCTTTGTAGTATAGCGTCGTCAACAGGTTCCAAGTTCGGCTTGCGACGTCTTGGATTTTGCGGTCGGAGGACTCTTTGATCTTTCGTGGAATTTTTGCTTTTTCATCCAAAACATCTTCCCAAACGATTTGGATAGCAAAACTCAGATCCATCGCTCGCGCTTTCAACAAGCCACGAAAGTTTGGCGCGTCCGAACCGCCGCTGTCATCTTTTTCTCGGGTTCCACGGGCTTCAACCTTTGCGCCCCAAACTCGTTCAATCAGTTGAACGGGCAACGCGATCATCGCCACATCCGGCCGGTTTCCGCTATCCTCAAGAACTTGAAGCCGTTCGCACACAGCATCGACCGCCATTTCCACGGCCCGTGCATGATCAGGTTCTTTTGAAATCTTGTCCATGAGGGATTTTGGAAGGGTCTCCGTACCCCCCTCTTCAATCTCAAAGCTACAGCGAAACGGATTCTGGTTCTGCAATCCGGGGAAGTCTGGGTGGAGATTTGGGTGTTTTTCCGACGCGCCGTCAAAACCCTCTGTCGCGGCAGCCATGAAGGCTTTAGCATCTTCGACGGTTTTGGAACTTCCAACAACACCGACCTTGATCACTTCACCAAGATGCGTTTGAAGCGGCCCTGCCTCACGTAAACCAAGACGCGGGTCAGCATGACTGTGTTTGTCGCCAAACTCCAGCAGGGGCTCGTCGAAGATCTTTCCTTTGAAACCTGTCACAGGCCCAACCCTTCTTGTTTGCTCTCTTCTGCATCGTCGTCATCATCGACAACAATTGGTTTTGGTGAACTCCAAGCCTTTTCAGGCACCGTCGTGGGTAGTTCCACGCTCGGTGGAGGTCCAAATTTTAGCACTTTTGCCGTGCTTGGTTCGGGCGCGAAGAGGTCTAGATCCCCGTCTTCACTTCCAGACAAGAACCGGTGCCACATAATGACCTGCCCGCGTAGAGAGGCGTTGTTGTCGAGGCGTTTTTTCCCCGCCAGCAGTGCGCTTGGGTAAGAGTGCGGCGAAAATCCATTGTTCGTGAAGTGGTATGTCGGACTAAGTATCAGATACCATTGGTCAAGCATCAGCTCAAAACGCGGCGTGAATGCGTGATGGCGAACAAATGAGATTTGACCCGGCTCTTTCTTGTTCTCGGAAGCTTTCACAACATCGGTTTCTGTGCGGTTCTTCGTCGCCAGATACTTGAAGCTGCGTGACGTATTTTCCGCCTGAGCGAGGAAATAGAAGATCTTGGTCTCTTTAAACCATCCAAGGTCATCTCTAAACTGGTGCCGCATCAGTTGCTTTAACAAGAACGCGAAATTGTTCTGCTCGTCGCGGTCTTCATGCAGTGCAATGTCCGCGGTATCGATGACATCTACCTGATCTTCATCGATGATGTGGCGCGTGCATTCCTTTCGTGGGTCGTGGAATGACCAAAACGTGCGCCCCTTGATTGACCAATCAAATCGAGGCTCCTCGTCCCGATCAAATAAGATCGCCATCGCTTGGCTTGCAGAATACGGGGTTGACGCCACATAGATTTCATCCGGTAGCTCGATAGGAAGCATGTTGACCAGTGCTTCTTCGCCTCCCCCCAGCGGGGGGACGTAATACCCATGCCCTGTCTTTGGGACGGTGAGCTTCGCGATCGCATCCGCAGCGTCTATGTTGAGCACATCATTCGCCTTGTTGAAGCGCAGTTTTCGTTGCTCAACGCTAAAATCGCGCGGGATTCCCTTCCAATAGAAGCTTTCGTCCGAGCGACGGTAGAGCACCAAGATTATCGGGATGTTTGATATGCGCCAGTATTCGAGGTCGACTGTTCTTAACAGATACGTAAAACCGTCCTCATCTTCATTGGCATACTTGCCAATGTCTGTGGCTTTAACCTGCACCCCGATCATCTGTGCAAGTGGAACACCATCCACCATGACCTCGGCGAGACCATCAATGCCTGCTTCTAGTCGCCCCCGCCCGTCAAACTGGAAACCCATGTTGAGGAATCGTCCCTTCGCCGCGACCTCCCCGATCTCGCCAATAAGCTGGCTATTCGTAATTTGCTTTGCCATCGTGGTCCAATCTTGCCTAGCTACGGCCTGCCGCGCTTTTCGAACCAGCTTTGGCAAAACTTGATAAAATGACGCGTCGGATGCTTGGGCTCGATTTCTTCCTTGCCGCACCATGCCCGCCATTCCTGCTCGAGCATTCGAATATCCCAGCCAGGGGCAGCAGTGCGCGCATCGTGATACGCCTCAGGATCGAGCCTACCCTCGTACATCTCGACGACGGGCATAGGGACGGTTCCCTTGCTGCGAAACACAACGATGTTGCCTTCAAGAGCGGGGTCATAATCGGGGAAATGGTCGTGCTGGTCACTGTCGGCGATGATGTTGCTGATCAGGCGCTTGAACTCCTTGGCCGAAGAGTGTGAGCCGCACTTCAACCGCAACTTTTCAAGCCCAATCCGCCACTCGGAAGACTTTCCGCAGTGTTTGCGCGCGATTTCATACATCCTGCGCTCTAGAGGCTTTTTCAGTCGGAAATAGTCCCGGCTGATCGTCAAAACCTCTTTGGCTTGAATCGCATTAAACACCCAATCCGACAGCGTCACCTGTACTTCTTGAAGCACGCCGTCATTGTCGCGCCGTATCGTCTTTGCACTTTCAACAAGGCCAAAGACCTGCCACTGCCGCTCTTCACCGGTATGGATGTTTGTTTTGATGGACGTTCCACGCAACCGCTCCAAAGCATCTTCAGCCCGACCATATGCGCTACCTCCCGCAGGCTTCCCAGTAGCGACAATGTAGTCGCTGACTTTGAAGCTCACGGTTTTTGAAATTTCTTTTTTATCATTCAAAGCTGCGATCAATTGCGAGATGCAGAAGATCAGTATGTCGCGATCAAAGACTGTCGCCAGTCCCTTTGTTGAGGGTGAAATTTCGATGTAATTGTTGCCATTTTCATAGCGACGGGTTTGATGATCCGGCTTCTTGGAAATCGAAAATACGGGGTGTTCCATACCAGCCATATCGCTCTTAGGCGCGGCATCGAAGATGTCACAAATAAACAGATCCGGTTGTTGGAACCGGTCTGGGAGTAGCGGGTTTGCTAACCGCTTCACTGGCTTATCACCCACCGTCGTCATTGCACTGGCCTATCACCCACCGATTCTATACTTCACTGGCTTATCACACACTAGTGGCTTATCGCCCACCAAGTCAATCCATTGGCTTATTACCCACCTTTTTGTCAATTTTTGCTGGCTTATCACCCACCTCAAGGCATGAGAGAACCAGTTTCTCTTTAGAAGCAAGGCACTGGCTTGTGACACACTAAATGCTGGCTTATCACCCACCATTTAGTGGCTTATCACCCACCACCTATTTTGCAAGGGTTTGATAAGAAAAGCTGAATCCCAATTTTTTAGAACGTAACCCATATATTAACACATATATAACACACACCGTTTTCAGAATTCCCGAAGAACATAGAAGTCCATTAGGCCAACAAACGCTACCGTGTCCACGAAGATAACCTTAGGCATTACCTCACCACATTCACCCGCAATGATCACACGATTGGTCTTGAGGATAGGTTTTCGCTGTTGTTGCCACTGGCGCAAAAACACAATGCACGCATTGTCCTATTGCTGCTATTTCATCCTTCCAACCAACGAAGGGCTTTGCCTTTGTCACCGGACAATCGGTAGGTCTGACAGCCGCGTTGTGTAGCGCGGGCTGCGATGATCCGCCCTGAGCTGCCAAGGCTGCTTCATGCCCTCACTCGCCAACACCATCGTCTTTTTCCCAAACCGATCATTGATTAGATCGAGCGCCCGCATCGCGTCGCTGTCTTTGCTGCGTGGCGCATCAAAGAGCGTTCGCGGGCGGTCCTCGATGGGCAGTAGATCATCGAGCATGACACCTGCTTTGGTGAACCCGTATTTTGTCGCCTGCCCTTTCGGCCAGGCGGCGTCGGCACAACGCCGCGCCGCCCGCACCAGCTCGAATGTATCGCAGGACATTGGCATGATCCGCGTGGACCGACTGCCCGCGTATTGAGGCCGGTCCTTGCGATGCCGATTGGTGTGGAAAAATACGGTCAGCGTTCCCGCGACGAGCCCATGCTGGCGCAGTTTTTCCGCTGCGCGGGTCACATGCGCCGACACCGCTTGAAACACCGTGTCGAAATCCGTCATAGGCTGACCCGCCGATCGGGTGACAGCCATGCCTTTGCGCTGCGGTTCTACATCATCGAAAGCAAGACAAGGCTCGCCTTGCAGTTCCAGAACCGTGCGTTCCAACACCACTGTCCCGACCGCCCTCGCCTGCCTTAACGGCATGGCGCGAAGGTCTGACGC
>OJDV01000053.1_pt1 | contig 87523 bp, 93 predicted proteins | sample 1592911 | NCBI WGS metagenome assembly OJDV01 (sample SAMN05416860, study PRJEB24817) | seawater metagenome | isolation source: Sea water | place: Canada:Atlantic | collected 2013-11
AACGCGCACCGGTTGAAGTGTTCCATGAAGCACTTGAAAACATCAAACCATCCGTTGAGGTGCGTTCGCGCCGCGTTGGTGGTGCAACATATCAGGTGCCTGTCGAAGTGCGTGTTGAACGCCGTGAAGCTTTGGCTATTCGTTGGTTGATCGGTGCGTCTCGTAAACGCAATGAGAAAACAATGGAAGAACGTCTTGCTGGTGAATTGATGGATGCCATCAACAGCCGCGGCACAGCCGTCAAGAAACGTGAAGACACCCACAAAATGGCCGATGCTAACAAAGCATTCAGCCATTACCGCTGGTAATTTAGAAAAAGGCCCAGAAAAATGGCACGCGAATATCCTCTCGAACTATACCGTAACTTCGGCATTATTGCACATATTGATGCGGGTAAGACGACTTGTTCAGAACGCATCCTGTACTACACAGGTAAAGAGCACAACATCGGCGAAGTTCATGATGGCGCAGCCACTATGGACTGGATGGAACAAGAGCAAGAGCGTGGTATTACTATTACGTCTGCTGCGACCACTACTTTCTGGGAACGTACCGAAGATGGTACAACACCAGACTCGCTTAAACACCGTATGAACATCATCGACACACCGGGTCACGTTGACTTTACAATCGAAGTTGAACGTTCATTGGCTGTTTTGGATGGTGCTGTTTGTGTTCTTGATGCCAACGCTGGTGTAGAGCCGCAAACAGAAACTGTTTGGCGTCAGGCTGACCGTTATAAAGTTCCACGTATTGTTTTTGTGAACAAAATGGACAAAACGGGCGCTGACTACATGAACTGCGTTGAAATGATCCGCGATCGTACTGGCGCACGCGCTATGCCTGTTCAAGTTCCAATCGGTGCAGAAACCGAATTGGAAGGCGGCATCGATCTAATCACACAAGAAGAGTGGGTTTACATCGGTGAAGATCTTGGCGCGACATGGGAAAAACGCCCTATTCGCCCTGAGCTTGCTGAGTATTGTGCGAACCTTCGCAACGAGATGATCGAAATGGCTGTCGAAATGGACGACGATGTCATGGAAGCATATCTTGAAGGCCAAGAGCCTGATGTTGCAACTTTGCGTCGTTTGATCCGTAAGGGTACATTGGCATTGGAATTCGTTCCTGTGCTGGGTGGCTCTGCGTTTAAAAATAAAGGTGTGCAACCTTTGTTGAACGCTGTGATTGACTTCTTGCCGTCTCCTTTGGACGTTGTTGATTACATGGGCTTTAAGCCTGGTGATGAAACAGAGACACGTGACATTGCACGTCGTGCAGACGACGATATGGCATTCTCTGGCCTTGCGTTTAAAATCATGAACGACCCATTCGTGGGTACGCTGACATTCACACGGATCTATTCAGGTCAGTTGAAAAAAGGCGACAACATGATCAACTCTACCAAGGGTAAGAAAGAACGTGTTGGCCGGATGATGATGATGCACTCAAACGAGCAGGTTCCTATTGAGGAAGCTTTCGCGGGCGACATCATTGCACTTGCAGGTTTGAAAGAAACCACAACTGGTGACACACTTTGTTCTGTAAATGAGCAGGTTGTTCTGGAAACGATGACGTTCCCAGATCCCGTGATCGAAATCGCTGTAGAGCCAAAAACAAAAGCTGACCAAGAGAGAATGTCTCAGGGTCTTGGCCGTCTTGCAGCAGAAGATCCATCTTTCCGTGTTGAAACTGACCAAGAATCCGGTCAGACAATCATGAAAGGCATGGGCGAGTTGCACTTGGATATCCTTGTGGATCGTCTGAAGCGTGAGTTTAAAGTTGAAGCGAACATTGGTGCGCCGCAAGTTGCATACCGTGAAACTATTTCGCACGAAGCTGAGATTACCTACACACACAAGAAACAATCTGGTGGGTCTGGTCAGTACGCTGAAGTTAAAATGATTATTCTTCCAACAGAGCCTGGCGAAGGGTTCTCATTTGAATCCAAAATCGTTGGCGGTTCTATTCCAAAAGAATATATCCCTGGCGTTCAAAAGGGTATCGAGTCTGTAATGGACAGTGGCCCATTGGCTGGCTTCCCAGTGATCGATTTTAAAGTGGAATTGATCGACGGTAAGTACCACGATGTTGATAGTAGCGTTATGGCATTTGAAATGGCTGGCCGCATGGGTATGCGTGATGGTTTGCGTAAAGCGGGTGCTAAAATGCTGGAACCGATCATGAAAGTCGAAGTTATAACACCTGACGAATACACAGGTGGTATTATCGGTGATCTGACATCGCGTCGCGGTATGATTCAAGGTCAAGACACTCGCGGTAACGCGATTGCAATCGACGCACGTGTGCCTTTGGCAAACATGTTCGGTTACATCAATACTCTACGGTCCATGTCTTCGGGCCGTGCGAACTTCAGTATGCAGTTCAGTCACTACGACACTGTACCAAATAATATATCCGAAGAAATCCAGGCGAAATTCGCCTGATCTGAAACCTAACAGGTCAGGCACTGCCGACCGAATATAAACCTAGGAGGCCCTAGTTATGGCAAAAGAAAAGTTTGAACGTAATAAACCACACGTTAACATCGGCACAATCGGCCACGTTGACCACGGTAAAACAACATTGACAGCTGCGATTACAAAGCAGTTTTCAGACAACTTCAAAGCGTACGACGAAATTGACGGCGCGCCAGAAGAAAAAGCACGTGGTATCACTATTTCTACTGCTCACGTTGAGTATGAAACAGAAGCACGCCACTACGCGCACGTTGATTGCCCTGGCCACGCCGACTATGTGAAAAACATGATTACTGGTGCGGCACAAATGGATGGTGCTATCTTGGTTGTGAACGCAGCTGACGGCCCTATGCCACAAACACGTGAGCACATCTTGTTGGGTCGCCAGGTTGGCATCCCTCACATGGTTGTGTACATGAACAAAGTTGACCAAGTAGACGACGACGAGTTGTTGGAATTGGTTGAAATGGAAATTCGTGAATTGTTGTCTATGTACGATTACCCAGGCGACGATGTTCCTATCATTCCGGGTTCTGCACTGGCTGCTTTGGAAGACCGTGACGATGAAATCGGCAAAGAAAGCATCGCTAAATTGATGGCTGCTGTTGATGAGTATATCCCAACACCTGCACGTGCTATTGATAAACCTTTCTTGATGCCTATCGAGGATGTGTTCTCAATCTCTGGCCGTGGTACAGTTGTAACAGGCCGTATTGAGCGTGGCGTTGTGAATGTTGGTGAAGAACTAGAAATCATCGGCATCAAAGACACTAAGAAAACAACTTGTACTGGTGTTGAAATGTTCCGCAAACTGCTTGATCGCGGTGAAGCAGGCGACAACGTTGGTGTTCTTCTTCGCGGTGTAGACCGTGATGGCGTTGAGCGTGGCCAGGTTCTTTGTAAGCCGGGTTCAGTGAAACCACACACTAAGTTTGAAGCAGAAGTATACATTCTGACTAAAGACGAAGGTGGCCGTCACACGCCGTTCTTTGCTAACTACCGTCCACAGTTCTACTTCCGTACAACTGACGTGACAGGTACTGTTGAGTTGCCAGAAGGTACAGAAATGGTAATGCCAGGTGATAACCTGAAATTCTCAGCTGAACTGATCTATCCGATTGCGATGGAAGAAGGCCTACGTTTTGCGATCCGTGAAGGCGGCCGCACAGTTGGTTCTGGTGTTGTTTCTAAAATCATCGAATAAAAATTAACCTTCGGGTTCGACGTAGGGCGGCTGGTTCTCAGCCGCTCTACCTATCAACTCTAACGCCTTGAAAGGCTTAAGATATGAAAAGCCAAAATATTCGTATTCGGCTGAAAGCTTATGATTACCGCGTGTTGGATGCTTCCACTGCAGAAATCGTGAACACAGCTAAACGGACGGGTGCCCAAGTACGCGGCCCTATTCCAATGCCGAACAAAATCGAGAAGTTTACCGTGCTGCGTAGCCCGCACGTAAACAAAAAATCTCGTGAACAGTTTGAAATTCGCACACACAAGCGTTTGTTAGACATTATTGACCCAACTCCACAAACAGTAGACGCGCTTATGAAGCTCGATCTTGCTGCTGGTGTTGACGTCGAAATCAAATTGTAAGGGGGCGGGGATATTATGCGCTCTGGTATAATTGCAAAAAAACTGGGTATGACCCGGGTATTCATGGAAGACGGCAAACAGATCCCTGTTACCGTTTTGCACATGGAAAATCTACAGGTTGTGGCCCAACGCACAGGTGAAACAGATGGTTATACCGCTGTTCAGCTTGGTGCAGGTGTTGCTAAAGTAAAGCGTCAGTCAGCAGCAATGCGTGGCCACTTTGCAAAAGCAAAAGTCGAACCAAAACGTAAAATCGCGGAATTCCGCGTTTCAGCAGATAACTTGATTGAAGTTGGCGAAGAAATCACTGCCAACCATTTCTTGGAAGGTCAAAAAGTAGACGTAGCTGGTACATCAATCGGTAAAGGTTTTGCTGGTGCGATGAAACGCTGGAACTTTAAAGGTCTGCGCGCGACACACGGTGTATCTGTTTCACACCGTTCACACGGTTCAACAGGCCAGTGTCAAGAACCCGGTAAAGTTTTCAAAGGTAAGAAAATGGCTGGTCACATGGGTTCTGCCCGCGTGACGACACAAAACCTGGAAGTTGTCAAAACTGACATCGATCGTGGTTTAATCATGATTAAAGGTGCTGTTCCTGGTTCCAAAGGTGGTTGGGTTACTGTTAAAGATGCTGTTAAAAAGAAAGCCCCAGAAGGTTTGCCTTTACCAGCCGCTTTGCGCAGCCAGCAAGCACCTGCCGTTGAAGCACAAGTAGAAGAAGCCGCTGTTGAAGCGACAACCGGAGGCGCAGAATAATGAAAGCCGACGTTATTAAACTGGACGCAAAAGCTGCGGGCAGCATCGAGTTATCCGATGCTATCTTCGGTCTAGAGCCTCGTGCCGACATTTTGCACCGTGTTGTACGTTACCAACTGGCAAAACGCCAAGCTGGTACGCACAAAGTAAAAACACGGTCTGAAGTTAGCTATTCAACCAAAAAGATCTATCGCCAAAAAGGTACAGGTGGCGCACGCCACGGTGCCCGCTCTGCGCCGATCTTTCGCGGTGGTGGTGTCTATAAAGGCCCAACACCACGCAGCCACGCACATGACTTGACTAAAAAGTTCCGTGCATTGGGTTTGCGTCACGCTTTGTCTGCAAAGGCAACAGCAGGTGAGTTGGTTGTTTTGGATGCGGCAACGTTGAGCAATGCAAAAACCAAAGATCTGGCTAAAACACTGGCTAATCTGGGTTGGAAAAAAGCATTGGTTATTGATGGTGCCGACGTGGATGCAAACTTTGCATTGGCTGCACGCAACATTGACGGCATTGATATTTTGCCATCTCAAGGTGCCAACGTTTACGACATCTTGAAAGCAAACACTTTGGTTTTAACCAAAGCGGGCGCCGAAGCATTGGAGGCACGTTTGTCATGAGTACGCAAGCAGAACTATATGATATAATTCGCAAACCGATCGTTACTGAAAAAGCAACACTGGCGTCTGAACACAACGCTGTTGTATTTGAAGTAGCAATCGACGCTAACAAACCTCAGATCAAAGAAGCCGTTGAAAGCTTGTTTAATGTCAAAGTAAAAGCTGTGAATACAACGATCACTAAAGGTAAAGTGAAACGTTTCCGTGGCCAACTAGGCAAGCGTAAAGATGTCAAAAAGGCATATGTTACACTTGAAGAAGGCAATACTATCGACGTGTCTACAGGTCTTTAAGTACCCCTCATAAAGGATTTAGAAGCCCTCGCATTTGCGGGGGCTTTTTTCGTAAGAGACACAGGGTAAATCATGGCGCAAAAATCCACTATTTATAAAGCTGAGCTTTCCGTTTCCGATATGGATCGTCATTACTATGAGACCCATAAACTAACTGTTGCCAAACACCCGTCAGAAACGGATGAACGGTTAATGGTGCGTATTCTTGCTTTTGCACTGAATGCTCATGAACAGCTGGAAATGACCAAGGGCCTTTCAACAGATGACGAGCCAGACATTTGGCAGAAAAGCCTAAGTGGCGAGTTAGAGTTGTGGGTGGCGTTGGGGCTTCCAAGCGAGAAGATTGTGCGCCAATCCTGTGGCAAAGCCGACGCGGTGATTGTCTATTGTTACGGCGGCAAGACGGCAGAGATGTGGTGGGAGAAGATCAAAAACAGCACCACGCGGTTTGATAATCTACAGGTTATAGGTTTTTCACAAAATGACACCCGCGAACTGGCAAAACTGGCAAGCCGCTCGATGAAGCTGCAGGTTAATATTCAGGACGGCGATGTGATGGTCAGTGTTGATGATAGCATCGTTTACATTACCCTAGCCAAATGGAAAAATGCGGGTCATTGAGTGGCTACATAAGCGCCTGACCCTAGGGTGGGTGCAGAATGCGCCCTCCCGTTGGGGAGGGTCGGGCGCGGGCCGCTTGCGCGACCTATATGGTGGCGTCTGATGCGCGTGGAGACCACGTATCCAATCTTTGCTGGATGGTTTTCCAATAATAGTGTTATACGAAGGATTATGTAATGCGTGGGCTGAAGGCCACCCTACGCTTGCTGAGGGCATATTGTAGATGAGAATTACAAAACCAGATTATGACTTCGAGAGCTTAAAGAAGGTTGCGCCAGAGTATAGTCGAAGGGCGAAAGTAATGCGCGAAATTTGTTCGAAGAGACACGAACGAACTATTACTTGGGATAATAGAAGAAATTACGCGACAACGGCGATTTCGATTGTGGTTATTTCACTAACTTTTTTGGTACAAATGAATTAGCAATTGCCACAGAACTATCAGTTAATTTTTGGAATTGGTGTTTCAGATTAGCTTCGCTAGCGTTAGTTTTGATTTCAGTTTGGCAGCTAACTAAGAATAATTCTCAGATAGCGTTTGTTTACTACTCTAGCATTCAAGATTTTTCTACTATTATAAACATGATCTATTTTATCGTGAATGCTGAATCGATGACAAAAACTAAAGCTTCGGAAGCGGCTAGCGAGCTTTTCTCAATGTATGATCAAGCTAGTAAAGATATTCCTCGTATTAGTAATAAAGAACATTCAGTAGTTAAGAAGGATTTGGGACTTTGATTTATGCTCAATTAATGAAAGAAGTGCTAAATAATAAAGAATTAATGCTTAACTTGGAGCTAGCATCTGAATTAAATCTCCCACAATGGTGTATAGTAGGTGGAGCTATTCGAGATCATTTTTGGGGCTTACATACTCCACAAAGCAAGTATACGCCTAAAGATATAGATTTGATTTTTTTTGACCCGAAAGATTGTTCAAAAACTCTTGAGCAAAATATCGAAGATAACCTTAAGGAAATTTCGGGTAAGATGTGGAGTGTTAAGAACCAAGCTAGAATGCACGAGCATAATTCCGATACGCCATATTTAGGCACGCTCGATGCAATTTCCAAATTTCCATTGCAAGTTGTTACTACTGCGCTTTCAATTGCGTCAGATGGTGAACCGTTACTCGTGACGATATATGGCTATCAAGATTTAATTGTGCCTGCTATTAATCCAACAATACATTATCAAACCAAAGAACGTAGAAGATCGTTAGTTGAATACATTGAACGGAAAAAATTCTCGAAATTATGGCCTCAAGCAAAGCTAGCTGAATTCATTTAGATTAGTGCCCTAGTTGTTCGCACAAAACTCCACCCATACTATAGACACCCACCCACTTCCCTGATACTCCCGCCCAATCGATTGGCCTTGGATTCGTTCTGGGGCCTCTCTCTTTATAAAGCGGGGACCTTCGGGGCCCTATAACCAAGCAGCCCCACATGGGTTGCGTTAAAAACGGAAGACAGAAAGAATGGCATTAAAGTCGTATAAACCGACGACGCCAGGCCAACGTGGGTTGGTTCTGATTGACCGTTCCGAGCTTTGGAAAGGCCGTCCTGTTAAAGCGCTCACAGAAGGTGTGCGTAAAAAGGGTGGCCGGAACAATACCGGACGGATAACTATGCGTCGCAAAGGCGGTGGGGCGAAACGTCTTTACCGTATCGTAGATTTCAAGCGGAACAAAATGGATGTTCCAGCAACGGTTGAACGTATTGAATACGATCCAAACCGGACTGCGTTTATCGCGCTGGTTAAATACGAAGACGGTCAACAAGCATACATCCTAGCACCACAGCGTTTGGCTGTTGGTGATACAGTGATTTCATCTGCTAAGGCCGACATCAAACCTGGTAACGCTATGCCGTTTACAGGCCTACCTATTGGTACAATCATCCACAACATCGAGCTGAAACAAGGCAAGGGCGGCCAAATGGTACGCGCTGCTGGTTCTTACGCTCAATTTGTTGGTCGTGATGGTGGGTACGCACAAGTGCGTTTGTCTTCTGGTGAATTGCGCTTGGTACGCCAAGAATGCATGGCAACAGTCGGTGCCGTTTCTAATCCTGATCACAGCAACCAAAACCTTGGTAAAGCTGGTCGTAATCGTCACAAGGGCATCCGCCCAAGTGTTCGTGGTGTTGTTATGAACCCTGTAGATCACCCGCATGGTGGTGGTGAAGGTCGTACATCCGGTGGTCGTCATCCTGTGACACCTTGGGGCAAACCAACTAAAGGTGCCCGCACACGTTCAAATAAGACAACGGATAAATACATCGTTCGTTCTCGTCACGCTAAGAAGAAGGGTCGTTAAGATATGTCTCGTTCAGTCTGGAAAGGCCCATTCGTTGATGCATACGTTTTGAAAAAAGCGGAAGCAGTACGTGAGTCAGGGCGCACTCATGAAGTGATCAAAATTTGGTCTCGTCGTTCAACAATCCTACCACAGTTCGTAGGTTTGGTATTCGGCGTATATAATGGCCGCAAGCACATTCCGGTAAACGTATCTGAGGATATGATTGGCCAGAAATTTGGTGAATACAGCCCGACACGTACATATTACGGTCACACGGCTGATAAAAAAGCGAAGAGGAAATAAGACATGTCTAAGTCTAAAAATGCTCGTCGCGTTGCAGATAACGAAGCTATGGCCGTATCTCGCATGCTTAAAACCAGCCCGCAAAAATTGAACCTTGTGGCTCAACTTATTCGCGGTAAATCAGTTGCAAAAGCATTGACCGATTTAACGTTTTCAAAGAAACGCATTTCCGATGATGTAAAGAAAACTTTGCAATCAGCTATTGCTAACGCTGAAAACAACCACGGTTTGGATGTTGACGAATTGATCGTCGCTGAAGCTTGGGTTGGAAAAAACCTGACAATGAAACGTGGACGTCCACGTGCACGTGGTCGTTACGGTAAAATCCTGAAGCCTTTCGCTCAGGTTACCATCCTTGTCCGCCAACCTGCAGAGGAGCAAGCATAATGGGTCAAAAGATCAATCCAATTGGCTTTCGTCTGCAAGTCAACCGTACATGGGACAGCCGCTGGTTTGCTGAAAGCAAAGATTTCGGGGATCTTCTACTAGAAGACCTGAAAATCCGCGATTTCATCAAAAAAGAATGTGTTCAAGCGGGTATCGCACGCGTAATTATCGAACGCCCACACAAGAAATGCCGCGTGACTATTCACTCTGCACGTCCTGGTGTGATCATCGGTAAAAAAGGTGCTGACATTGAAACTCTTCGTAAGAAAGTTGCCGCACTTACAGCGTCTGAATTGCACCTGAACATTGTTGAAGTTCGCAAGCCAGAAATGGACGCAACCTTGGTTGCCGAAAGTGTAGCGCAACAGCTTGAACGTCGTGTATCTTTTCGCCGTGCGATGAAACGTGCTGTGCAAAACGCCATGCGTATGGGTGCCCTTGGTATTCGTATTAATGTGGCTGGTCGTTTGGGTGGTGCAGAGATTGCACGTACTGAATGGTACCGTGAAGGCCGCGTGCCTTTGCACACATTACGTGCTGACATTGATTATGCGCGCTACGAAGCTCTGACCGCGTATGGTATCATTGGTATCAAGGTTTGGATTTTCAAAGGTGAGATCATGGAACATGATCCGCAAGCACATGATCGTCGTATTGCTGAAGCTCAAGAAGGCGGTGGACCACGTCCACAAGGTGGCGGTAATCGCCCACCACGTCGCTAAGTAGTAGGTGAAGGAGAAATAAAATGCTTTTACCAAAGCGTACTAAATTCCGCAAAGCGTTTAAAGGCCGTATCCACGGTCTTGCAAAAGGCGGTTCCGATCTGAACTTCGGTTCATTCGGTCTTAAAACAACCCAACCAGAGCGTATCACGTCTCGTCAAATCGAAGCGGCCCGCCGTGCGATGACGCGTCACATGAAACGTCAAGGCCGTGTATGGATCCGTATTTTCCCGGATTTACCTGTAACCAAAAAACCTACCGAAGTTCGGATGGGTAAAGGTAAAGGGTCTGTGGAATTTTGGGCAGCTAAAGTGAAACCCGGTCGTATCATGTTTGAAATCGACGGTGTATCCGAAGCAGTTGCAGTAGAGGCCCTGCGCCTTGCCGCAATGAAGCTACCAGTAAAATGCCGCGTCGTTCAACGCGAAGATTGGTAGGCAGTTTTGGCCGCTAGGCCAAAAGCTGCGCGGTGTAGGTGATACGAAGTATCGCCGGGCCGCTTAGATAAAGAATTGGAAACCCCTGACCGAAAGGTTGGGGGTTTTTGCATTTGACTGAAATTAACCCATTCAGCTTATCGGAAACGCATTGATCCCAGAGTCTACAAGGTCGCTGATGTAGGTTCGGGCAATCTTTGGGTTGATTGCGACAATGGCAGGCTTGCAAGCTAGTGAAACCAATCCGTGTACGCTAGCCCACAAAAGTAGAAAGAACTGCCTGTGTTGTTCGGATTTTGGATCGGCTTCACCGGCAATGATCAACGTTTCCAGTAGGCCGATTTGAAAGTCTTGTGCTTTGGGGTCTTGCGGCAGGTCTGATCTGTACTCGAACATCAACCACCATCGCCGTGGCTCTGCCGTTGCAAAGTCAAAATAGGCCTCACCCAAGGCAACCAACCGTGAACGTTTATCTTGTGGTGCAGTTTGAATGGCCGCATGCAATCTATCAGACAGCATTGCGGCAGATTTTGAAATAACTGCGCGCACTACAGCATCCAGATCGCCAAACGCATTATACAACGAACCAACCGATATATTCAGGTCTTTGGCCAACCCGCGTGCACTAAGTGTGTCGATCCCTTTTGTAAGGACGATGCGCTCTGCAACGATGCAAGCCCGTTCGCGAATGTTAGCCAGATTGCGTTCCCGCTTTGAAAGAGTTTTTTCTTTGGTCATGGGTGCTTATGTGGGGTATCTTTCGGGTCATGTCAATTTCTGGAACCCTATAAACGCACGGCTTTGTTCGGGGTTAACCGATAGACCTTTGATGTCAGGTTATATGTGCGCAGGAACTGGGCAATAGACCCAAATGTCACTATGCCAACCTTATTGCCATGATCGGCGGTGGTCATCGCCTTAGAGGTTAATGACGCAAGATTTCGTTTAAACATACCAATCGGGATGATTTGTGGCTTGAAATGTGCCGCGATATTGGCCTTGATTTTGCTTTTGTTCGAAGTTTTGTACAAGCTTGCCATCACTACATCTAATGTATGTTCGGTACAATTCTGAAACTGGCTTGTTGAAGGGTTGGACAGCACTGAATAGTTGGGGTTGTGCAAGGTTGAATAAGTCGGGCTGGCAATCACCTTTAACAGTTTTTTCTGTAAGCGGGGATCAGGTATGATAATGCCTGCATCCAGTTTGTAGGCGCCCGCAAAAAAATCAGCGGGGCTGTCTTGTATAAGGTCGCTTCGCGTTTTGTTGCCAGATCGTTGGTACAGATTATAGACCCGATAACCACGCCCTGTGCTGCCATCTGCCTGTGTGATCTGGGAATAAACCCAAAACGCTACATGCGTGTAATTGATACCATTTGGCAGTGCTGATGGGTTACGCCCTATCCGCGCCACGATCGCTACATTTGCACCGCGCGCGGCAAGATCATGTTGTACGCGATTTGAGAATGCCGCAACCTTGGCGGCTGGTATGATGGATTTACCTGCCTCACTGCTGCCGGCCCACGCGATAGGCGGCAGCGTAGTTGTAAGTGCAAATATAACCGTGAAGAATAGACGTAGCATGATAAGCTTCCTTATTTCGGATTAATCAAGGGTTGGGATGGCATCTGCTTGTACTGCTTTCGGTGTGATCTTTTGGCCAGTACCCACCTCAAGTGCATCTTCGCCGACTTCCTGTATGGCAGCACCGGAAATTGCTAGTGATGATCCAAACAGAACAAGTGGAACTGAAACTACTGTTGATGCACCTGTAATGATAGCAGCTGATCCATGACTGGCGGCCTGCGCACTGTGATTGGCAGACTGGTTAGAATGCTGACCACTTGCGCCTGCAAAAGCAGATGTGGCAATCGTTGCGGCGAGAGTGGTGATGATTATGGTTTGAATATTCATGGTAACCTCAAGTTTGTGAACGTTGTTCATGGTTTATATCCATTAACGCACGCCTGTCAATACAAATGTGAACATCGTTCACAATAAGTAAAACATACCCCATAAGGACATGTGGCAATCTCTCCCTCGCACAACACCACTCTCTGCGCTATTACTCGCCCATGTCACAAATAGAATCGCTTTTCGCCACCCGCCTTTACCGTGCTGCCCTTAGTGAGCAGGGCAAACCTATTGATACGCCTGAATTGGAAGCCACTTGCCTATCCATCGCAGATGATGATGAAGCGGGGCAGGTTTGGTGTGAGGAAAATGATTTTCCGGGCTACACCAGCTATGCGTCGTTAGATGATCTGGCTTGGCGGTTTCCGATCTTTAAGGATTTGGTTGAAACACTGGACAAACATGTTGCCGCTTTCGCAGATGACTTAGAGTTCAATCTGGATGGCAAAGAGTTGAAGCTGGACAGCATCTGGATAAACATCCTGCCCACGGGTGGGATTCACACCAGCCACATTCACCCGCATTCTGTAATCAGTGGCACAACCTATGTGTCCCGCCCAAAAGATGCCAGTGCTATCAAGTTTGAAGACCCCCGTTCACAAATGATGATGGCATCCCCTATACGTAAGGCAGATGCCCGCAAAGAGCTGCGCAGCTTTATCTATGTAGAACCAGATGCAGGTGACGTTCTGTTATGGGAAAGCTGGCTGCGCCACGAAGTGCCGATGAATATGTCCGACGAAGAACGTATTAGTGTTAGCTTTAATTATGCTTGGGGCTAAGGCCAGTATTGGCCTTAGATCACTATTTTAAGCTTCTAAAAATCAAAACGCAGCTTTCCATTGTTCAGTATCTATAAACCAACGCTCTTCGTAGACTTTTGAATTGGTAAGTTTGAATAATACTGAAAGTTGGCTACCATCGAGAACTTTATCGCATTTCCACTCAACGACTGAAACGACCTCTCCTTGGGTTCCGATCTGGCGTATTGACGTGATCTCGAAACCACCAGGTAGTGCCGCCCCAAGATTGTTCAAGACATCACGAAATGCAGCTCTGCCTGTTAAGACGTCATTCTGACCGGGCATCACGAAAATCATATCGTCGGTATAATCTGCAATTAATGTGTCCCAATCGCCATTGGCAACAGCTTCCCATCCGCGCTGTACGATATCAGCATCGTTTATTGTTAGTGTGTCTGACATTTGGTATCTCCGTTTTGTGTGATTACCTTGCAAAGTTATAAGGATCACAGCAGAATAGAAATAGGTCACATGCTGTATTATGGATACTGCAAATGTAGTATTTTTTATTACAAAGTCGTTTTCTATTTGGAAAAGCGAACAGCAATGTCGAATGGAAATTGATGAATAATTTGGATAAACCCGCTTCGCAAACTGAGCACCTTAGTGCAAGAGAGATGGAGATTGCAGAAGCTTTTTCAGGCGGGGAAAGTTACGTCAATATTGCTGATAGGTTGTGCATAGCACCCTCAACAGTACGTACGCATCTTTCGACGATTTATCGAAAACTTGGGGTGTCAACGAAACTGGAACTTCATAAATATTTGGACAATAGCCAGCAACCCCCGAAGCCAAAAGAAATTCAGAAAATCCCGCTGCCTGACAAACCTTCGATTGCGGTTCTTGCGTTTGAAAACATGTCTGGTGATCCAGAACAGGAATATTTTTCTGATGGCATTACCGAAGATATAATTACAGCACTTTCACGCTCGCCTTGGCTGTTCATCATCGCCCGCAATACGACCTTTACTTATAAAGGTGAAAACGTCGACGTGAAACGGGTCGCAGAAGATTTGGGTGTAAGGTACGTACTAGAAGGTAGCGTTCGCAAGTCAGGCAACCGTATCCGAGTAACCGCACAGCTGATTGATGGTATAACGGGTGGGCATGTTTGGTCAGAGCGTTATGACGGACAGCTTGCCGATGTTTTTGATCTTCAGGATGAAATTACGCAAAACGTTGTAGCTTCTATACTGACACGGGTGCATCTAACTGCAAGTGAACCAACCACGCAGCGGCCCCGACCGAACCTGACGGTTTGGGAATTGACGATGCGCGGATGGCACCTGCTTTATGATTTCACACCAGAAAGCTTTGCTTCGGCAGAAGTATTACTGCAGCAGGCGTTACAGCATGATCCGGATAGTTCCGAGGCCAATTTGGTTCTATCTGTGATCCATTATCATAGTGTAATTCTGGGCTTTACCAGCGAGCCAGTAAAAACGGCAACATTAGCCTATGAATTGGGCCGACGTGCAACGCGGTTAGATGATCGGAACAAATACGCTCAATGGGCTCTTGGGCTTAGTTGTTTTGCTTTGCAAAGGCATGATGAAGCCATCACTGCCCTTGAACAGGCGGTAGAGTTGAACCCAAATTGTTCGGTTGCTTATGGTAGCCTTGGAACCGCGCTGGGTTTAGTGGGTCGTGTTGACGAGGCAATTACCTGCCAGGAAATCGCGATCCGTTCTAATCCACGTGATCCCAGTATCTTTTTTCGTTTCAGTGGAATGGCATTAGCCAATTATTTGGCAAATCGCTACGATAGTGCAATCGACTGGGCATCAAAAGCCGTTCATCTTATGCCGCAGTGGTACTTTGGCCATTTTATTCTTGCCGCCAGCCAGATGCGGGCAGGGCGTGTGGCAGAAGCCAAAGCCGCAATCCAAAACTGCTACGCAGCCTTGCCCGATGCAGCTATCTGTCATCTTGATCGTATGCCATTGAAAGGTGCTGCTGAAATGGAACAGCTTCGGTGCAACTTGCGCAAAGCAGGGTTGCAAGAATAGTTATTCAGCCCACCCTACATATGCCCCATGATTTTCGGAACGTTATCTGCTAAAACCCTTGCCAACACCCCGATTTCGCCCTATAGACCGCGTTCATCATGCACTCCACTGGAATCAAGGTGACTCGTTTATGAGGCCCACCAGTGATGTTGAAAGGAAAATGGCGATGAATGCCAATGATTTAAGAGATAAAACACCCGACCAGCTACGTGAAGAGCTGTCTGCACAAAAGAAAGCACAATTCAACTTGCGCTTTCAAGCAGCTACTAACCAGTTGGAAAATACCGCACAGATCAAAACGGCTCGCCGTACTGCTGCGCGCGTAAAAACAATTTTGAACCAGAAAGCCGCTGAAGCGGCTGCTGAATAAGGAAGTTTGACATGCCAAAGCGTATTCTAAGCGGTGTTGTAACAGGCGACCAAAACGAACAGACAGTAACAGTTTCTGTTCAGCGTAGCTTTCAGCACCCAGTTCTAAAGAAGATTATTCGTAAGTCTAAGACATACCGTGCCCATGACGCGAAAAACCAATTCAAAATCGGCGATCAAATTCGAATTGAAGAGTGTAAGCCGATTTCGAAAACCAAACGTTGGATGGTTCTGACAGACGCTTAACAGCTAAGTCAGACAATCCAGCTTAACGAAACCCTGGGGATGATCCCCAAAGGTCGGAAGGAAATCAAATGATCCAGATGCAGACCAACCTGGATGTAGCTGACAACAGCGGCGCTCGCCGTGTTCAGTGCATCAAGGTTCTGGGCGGTTCCAAACGGAGATATGCCTCCGTTGGAGATATTATCGTAGTCTCTGTGAAAGAAGCCATTCCACGCGGTCGCGTGAAAAAAGGCGACGTTCGCAAAGCTGTGGTAGTACGCACCAGAAAAGAAGTTCGCCGTGAAGACGGCACAGCAATTCGCTTTGATAGCAATGCTGCAGTAATCCTTAACACGTCGAATGAGCCTTTGGGCACACGTATCTTTGGCCCAGTTGTTCGCGAATTACGCGCGAAAAACTTCATGAAGATCATCTCACTTGCGCCGGAGGTGCTGTAAGATGGCTGCTAAATTGAAAAAAGGTGACAAGATCATCGTTTTAGCCGGTAAAGATAAAGGTAAAGAAGGCGAAATCGCCTCTCTGAACCCAACTACTGGTAAAGCAATCGTAACGGGTGTGAACACTTCAATCCGTCACGTTAAACAATCACAAAACGCTCAGGGTGGCCGCGTTCCTACGGACATGCCAATTCAGTTGTCAAATTTGGCACTGATTGACCCAAAAGAGGGCGGTGCAACACGTGTTGGCTTCAAAACTGAAGACGGCAAAAAAGTACGTTTTGCAAAAAAATCAGGAGCGTTGATCGATGGCTGATTATACTCCACGTCTTCAGACGCAATATGCTGACACAGCACGCGCGGCACTGAAAGAAGAATTTGCCTACAAGAACGACATGATGATCCCGAAATTGGATAAAATCGTGTTGAACATGGGTGTTGGTGAAACAGTTAATGACACCAAGAAAATTCGCTCTGCGGTTTCAAGCATGGCAACAATTTCAGGCCAACAGCCTGTGATTACCAAAGCTAAAAAATCTATCGCGGGCTTCCGAGTTCGTGAAGAAATGCCTTTGGGTTGCAAAGTAACATTGCGCGGCACCAAGATGTATGAATTTCTTGATAGCCTTGTAACAGTTGCAATGCCTCGTATTCGTGACTTTCGCGGCGTTTCCGGCAAAAGTTTCGATGGTAACGGCAACTACGCAATGGGCTTGAAAGAACACATCGTGTTCCCAGAGATTAACTATGACGACGTAGATCAAATGTGGGGCATGGATATCATCATCTGTACGACCGCAAAAACAGATGCAGAAGCTAAAAGCTTGTTGAAGCAATTCAACATGCCTTTTAACGACTGATCGCGGAAGGGAAGAAAACATGGCAAAAGCTGCAATGGTCCAACGCGAAGTTAAGCGGGCAAAGCTGGTAGAGAAATATGCTGCCAAGCGTGCCGCACTTAAGGAAATCGTGAACAACCAAAAACTACCAATGGAAGAGCGCTTTAAAGCGGGTCTGGCATTGGCAAAACTACCGCGTAATTCATCCGCGACACGCCTGCACAATCGCTGTCAGGTAACCGGTCGTCCGAAGGGTTATTATCGTAAACTTAAAGTGTCCAGGATTGCTCTACGCCAGTTGGCGTCAGACGGTATGATCCCGGGCATGGTTAAATCTAGCTGGTAAGGGAGAAATATTATGAACGATCCTATCGGCGATATGCTGACACGAATTCGCAACGCTCAAATGCGTGGCAAATCTACTGTGTTAACGCCAGCGTCAAAACTACGTGGTTGGGTGCTCGATGTTCTAGCGAACGAAGGCTATATCCGTGGTTATGAAAATGCGACATCTAAAACAGGTTTCCCAGAGTTGGAGATTTCTTTGAAATACTTCGACGGTCAACCTGTGATCAAAGAGATTAAGCGCGTGTCCAAACCAGGCCGCCGCGTTTATTCTGGTGCACAAGACATTCCGACTGTGCGTCAAGGTCTAGGTGTTGCAATCGTATCTACGCCAAAAGGCGTGATGTCAGATGCACAAGCACGCACTGCCAATATTGGTGGTGAAGTGTTGTGCACAATCTTCTAAGGAGTATCTGATGTCTCGTATTGGTAAAAAAGTAGTTGATCTACCAGCTGGCGTTTCCGCCACTTTGTCTGGTCAACAAATAGAAGTAAAAGGCCCAAAAGGTGTTCTATCCTTTAAGGCTACGGATGACGTAACAATAGCTATTGATGGCGACGTGGTTTCAGTGAAACCACGTGGCATGTCAAAACGCGCACGTCAGCAATGGGGTATGTCCCGCACACAGATCGCAAATTGCGTGAAAGGTGTAACGGAAGGCTTCAAAAAGGAACTAGAAATCAACGGTGTTGGTTATCGTGCTAAAATGGTTGGCAATGTCTTGAACATGACATTGGGCTATTCACATGATGTTAACTTCGAAGTTCCTGCTGGTATCACTGTTACTGCACCGAAAGTAACTGAAATCATTGTTGAAGGTATTGACGCACAACAAGTTGGTGAAGTTGCCGCGAAAATTCGCGAGTGGCGTAAACCCGAGCCTTTCAAAGGCAAGGGCATCAAGTACAAAGGCGAATATATCTTCCGCAAAGAAGGCAAGAAAAAGTAAGGAGCGCATAATATGGCTAATAGTAAGAGAACTCTGTTCCTTAAGCGCCGCATGCGCAACCGGAACAAAATTAAGAAGATGGCCAATGGCCGTCCTCGCCTGAGCGTTCATCGCTCATCTAAAAACATCTCGGTTCAACTGATCGATGATGTGAGCGGTGTAACATTGGCTGCGGCTTCCACATTGGAAAAAGCATTGGGTGTTATAGGCAAAAACAATGTAGAAGCTTCTGCTAAAGTGGGTGCTGCAATCGCAGAACGTGCTAAAAAAGCAGGCGTTGAAGAGTGTTACTTTGATCGTGGTGGCTTTTTGTTCCACGGCAAAGTGAAAGCACTTGCCGATGCGGCCCGCGAAGGCGGTCTAAAGTTTTAGAAAACTTGCAGGTGGGCATCTTGTCCACCTCGATGATCCGGGGGGCGCACATGTGCCCCACTTGGGTTGATTAATGGGGCGCAAGCCCAAGTATTTAGGAGGCCTTCATGGCTAGAGATAATAACCGCCGGGGTCGCGATCGCGACGAAACACCGGAATTTCAAGATCGTCTGGTTGCGATCAACCGTGTGTCTAAAACAGTTAAAGGCGGTAAACGCTTTGGCTTTGCAGCACTTGTTGTTGTTGGTGACCAAAAAGGCCGTGTAGGTTTTGGCAAAGGTAAAGCCAAAGAGGTTCCTGAAGCTATTCGTAAAGCTACAGAGCAAGCGAAACGCCAAATGATCCGCGTGCCATTGCGCGAAGGCCGCACATTGCACCACGATGTAAATGGTCGTCACGGTGCTGGTAAAGTTGTGATGCGTACTGCACCACAAGGTACTGGTATTATTGCTGGTGGCCCGATGCGTGCTGTTTTTGAAATGCTTGGCGTTCTAGACGTTGTTGCGAAATCAATCGGGTCACAAAACCCGTATAACATGATCCGCGCTACTATGGATGGTTTGGCTAAAGAAGCTAGCCCACGTAACGTGGCCCAACGTCGTGGCAAGAAAGTTTCTGACATCCTGCCAAAAACTGATGCAGCACCTGCTGCACCTGCAACTGCGGAGGCTTGAGTTAAATGGCTAAAACAATCGTCGTAAAACAGGTTGGTTCACCAATCCGTCGCCCAGCCAAACAACGTGCTACACTTGTTGGTCTTGGCTTGAACAAAATGCACCGCACCCGCGAATTGGAAGATACACCATCCGTACGCGGCATGGTTGCCAAGGTTTCTCACATGGTAGAGATCATCGAAGAAAAAGGCTAAATTAGCCACTGTCATCCCCGATTTAATCGGGGACCGAATAAATTCAAAACGCCTCGTAAGAAACTACGGGGCGTTTTTTTTGTTTAAGCACAGTCCGCCCGCTGTCATCCCCGAGCAAATCGGGGATGACATGAATTAAATATGGGGTGGTTTTCATTCTCAGGATTAAATATCTATAGCGTGAATGCAGATTTATAATTAAAATACGAATTACAATAAAAGTGATTGAAAATGTTTTTTAAATACTCAGTTTCCCAAGAAATCCAAGATTGGATATATGATAGTTTTATTTGGGCTATTGATGAAAATATAATTTGCGCAGATACCGCACTGGTATATCCATCAATGGAGTTTTTCAAAGCGCCAAATGGGCAAAACATAGAAACCGCTTATGCATTGCTTGATGATTTAAAGCATATTTTAAAAATTCAGGATGAGGAAATTGAGCTTTCGCCCATGAATAGGCTTCCTGATGAGCTAACACATGAATATGGTGTCCTCTCTGATATTGCTGGAACATGGCAAGGTGATACCCAACAGGCGTTAATAAATTACAACCCAAATCTCATGGGCAGGCCCGTTGCCTTTATAGCAATGCTCGCACATGAACTTATGCACCATGTTTTACACATGCGCACAAGCCTTCCTCCGGGCGGTGAAGATGTGGAAGAACTATCAACTGACTTACATGTAATCACTTCGGGTCTTGGGGTCATACAAATGATTGGTGCAGAACAAACTGGATGGCAAGGGTATATGTCCCAGCCTTCTCGTGCGCATGCATTAGCATTATTTCTAGAGTTACGTGATATACCAATGGAAGATGTTATACCTTCATTACCCGCTATATCAGCTAAATATTTAAAGAAGTCGGTAACGCATATTCGAAAAAACCCTGAACAGGTTTATGAATTGAGAAAGAGGCTTAATGAAACTACGGGGCGTTTTTTGTGAAGTCATGCCAACCACAACACCCCCAACCCCTGTCATCCCCGATTTAATCGGGGATCCCCAACCGCAATGTACAGCCCAAACAAATGGCATCCCCGAGCAAATCGGGGATGACATGAATTATATACTTTTTTATGTGTTTGGATGATTATGTCTTACTCAAGCGTATGCATATAAATACATTTGCTGAAAAATTTGCTACAATAGGTGGGTATCGAGAGGGGATATTTTGAGATTACAACCGCAAGAAATAGATCCAAGTATCGTAAAGGCATTGACTGCTTGGCAAGCGTTTAGTTCAGATACGATGTTACAAGATAAACTTATAGAACACTCATCTTCATTCTCGAATTTGACCAACCAGCTTAATCAAGCTGTAATTTTCTGGAGTACTTCATCTGTTTTAAAAGAAATGATCGATGCACCAGATATTCTCAATAGGTTTAGACCAACGCTATCAATTAAAGATGAAACAATGGCGTTCTTTGCACAAGCAGAAGGATTTAATAATAGCTCAATTATCTTCAGAACCTATGTTTCAGTTGTGCTAGGGCGCAGTGAAAACCTTGTTAGCGTATTTAATGTTTTGCAACAAGAGTTGCATTCTAGGCATTTGGGTGCAGTCCTAACATTACTTAGAAATGCAATTAGTCATGGTACATATCATGCACATGGGAACGTTTTGGATTATTGGGATAATATGAAAAAGCGCAGGATTTCTTTTCCAGAGCTAGATGAATTAAATTTTTCTATACTTAAGATTGTACTTATGGCGTGGTCGTCATCGGCTGTGTCAACTCAAAGCACTCATTAAGAGCCTAACTTAGCCCGTTGTAAACGGGCCGCGCCCGAACCTCCCCCACGGGGAGGGCGCATTCGCACCCACCCCTCGGTTCGGGCGCGGCCCTTCTTGGTGGACGTATCGTACGCTCAAACCTCTTGCACCTTCCCCAATCTCAAGCAAAGATACCTTGAGCCCGCGAATGGCACCCCATCAGACTTAAATATTGGAACATCGCCCCCGAAGTTTTGCACTATATTATGGACACCCCATGAAAATCACATCAATAGAAGCACAAGCGTTCTCATACCCTTTGCCGCGTCATTTTAAGGGTAGCAATTATGTCTATACCCATAAAAAGGGTATGTTTGCCAAAGCGGCCACAGATGCGGGGATAGAGGGCTTTTGCTACTTGGGGGATGATTTTGGTTTGGGCGCCAAAATAGCCGAAGCCGTTAATACTGATTTTGCAAAACTTTTAATCGGCCGTGATCCTGTGAACACAGCAGATATATGGCAAGATATGCGCCCACTGGCCCGCGATATATTGGGGGATCGGCGTGTGTTGCTACATGCGCAGGCCCTTTGTGATATCTTATGTTGGGATTTACGAGCTAAAGCAGCTGAAAAATCACTTGTGGATTTGTTGGGGCAAAAACAGGAAAAGACACCGATAATAGCAATCGCTGGTTATTATAAAGACGGACATCCAACGGACGGTCTAAAGGAAGAAATTCATGACCTGCAGGCATTGGGATGTCAGGGTATAAAGCTAAAGGTTGGTGGCTTGTCTATTGCCGATGATGTGGCGCGGGTAAGGGCGGTTCGTGCGGCAGGTGGTGCATCCTTCTTGCTTGCGGTTGATGCCAATCAGGGGTGGTCACTTAAAGAAGCCGTTGAATTTTCCCACGCATGTGAAGACCAAGATATATTCTGGATAGAAGAACCCGTTCACTGGGATAACGATATCAAAGATCTTGCTGCATTAAGAAAAGAAACCGATATTCCGATCTGTGCAGGGCAAAGTGAAATAAGTGTCGCGGGTATTGCGCGTTTAATAGATGCAGGTGCCGTTGATATTTGTAACCTTCACGCAGGATATGCGGGCGGCATCACCCCGTGGCTAGAAGCAGCAGAATTGGCCCGCAAAAATGGCCTGAAAGTTGCAAACACGGGTGAGCCGCAATTTTCCGCAAGTTTGATCCTAGCATGTGAACATGGAATGGGTCTTGAAATATATCACCCAGACCGTGATCCGGTTTTTCCTAGACACTGCCCAGATTTTAGCAATCATGCAAATGGATGTATTGGCAAACCTAGTTTGTTAGGCTTGGGGATAATTCCATAGGTAGGGGTTTTGCTATTTTAAAACAGCATCATATTTATTGTGAAAATAACTTGATAACAGTACTTTGACATAGTGTCCCAACTGGGACATTCTTAAATATATAATTCAATCTCTAGCTGGATACCTTATTTTTACGCGTGGCGATATAAACCCCAACGGCGGCAACAGCGATGCCGGCCCATGCGGTGACGGGCATTATTTCACCTAGTAATAGCCAAGCTAAAAAGGCTGCTAGGGGTGGGATCATAAAGAACAGCGATGAAACAGAACTGACATCACCCGCGCGTATCATGGCCAGCAGCAGGCCCACGGCGATAACAGAGTTGCCGATCACCAGATAGAACAGTGCGGCACTAAATTGCCATGTCCAGTCGATTTGCATTGTCTCTAACGTTAGCATGAAGGGCAGAACCCCCAATAGACCCGCGCCATATCCAATTAGGTTTGCTGTGACGGGATGGTGCTGTTTGCCAAACCGTTTTTCCCACAAAGTGCCAGTAGTGATCCCCAGCAAACCGATGGCGCAATAAAATAACCCGATCATACTGGGCGGTGCGACCCCAGATTTGGCGATGATAACGAAGGCAGTGCCGATCAAGCCCAGTGCAAGACCTACCCAACGCAACCACCCCACATGCTCTTTGGTCCATGTCGGGGCTATTAGGGCGACCAGAATGGGTTGCAGGGACATGATTAGGGCAACTGTACCAGCCGCCACGCCATCGCGAAACGCAAGCCAGCATAGGGCGAAGTAAACGGTTTGGATAAGAACACCCACGATGGATAAATGCATCCATTCCGCAGGGGCTTTGGGCAAGGGTGGCCTGATAATTGCGAAGATGACCAACATGATAGCGATGACACAAGCATAACGTACGGCCAATAGCGTCATTGGTTCGGCGTATTGCAGGCCAATTTTTGCAACAGCATAACCGCCAGACCAAAGGCCCAGAAAAATGAAAGGCGCAAAAGAAAGCCAACGCGGTTGCAAATAAAACAGTCCTATAGATGTTGGGCAGAGCCTACTGCTATTTTCAGCGCGTGAAAGCACGTAATGCAAGTTTTGGAATATTAATGTTACCCTGCGGGTTTGAAAAAACTGTGGTCTTGATGCAGACTGGCTTTTGCCCTGAATGAAACCTGATTGCCTACACTTGCATTCACTGCAAACAGCGTCTACACACCCGCATCTGGGTCATTTGGTTCAGAATCAACGTAACGCCGCGTTTGCCCCTTTGTCGCTAATCGGGGGTAGTTCCGGCAATAGGAGATAGCGACATGAAATTGAATGAATTAAGTGATAACGCTGGTGCAACCAAACGCCGTAAACGCGTAGGTCGTGGCCCTGGTTCAGGTACTGGTAAAATGGCTGGCCGTGGTATCAAAGGTCAAAAATCCCGTTCAGGTGTGGCGATTAATGGTTTTGAAGGCGGTCAAATGCCTTTGTACATGCGTCTTCCAAAGCGTGGCTTTAACAACATCAACGCAAAAACACATGCTGTTGTGAATGTAGGCCTGTTGCAGAAGTTTATTGACGCTAAGAAAATTGATGCGAAAAAGCCGATCACAGAAGAAGTTCTGGTTGAAAGCGGCCTTGTAACGCGCGTTAAAGACGGTGTTCGCATCCTTGGTAAAGGTGAGCTGACTTCAAAGATTGATCTGTCTGTAACTGGTGCTTCTAAGTCTGCTATTGCAGCTGTAGAAAAGCTGGGCGGTAAATTAACAGTCACTTCTAAGACAGAAGCGGCCCCTGCGGCAGAATAATACTTGTAGGCAGCCAATAGGTTGCTTACATATATACAAGTTTTTAAGCGCCGCGTGTCTGTAAAACGGATAACGTGGCGTTTGTTTTTGAAAGGTTAAATAATGGCATCTGCTGCGGAACAAATGGCATCCAACATTTCTTGGGGCGCATTTGGTAAGGCTAAAGAGTTGCAATCTCGTATTTTGTTCGCTCTTGGTTTGTTAATCGTTTACCGCATTGGTACGTTTATTCCAGTTCCTGGGATTGACGCGATTGCTTTACGTGATTTTGTGGATCAGGCCCAAACAGGTATTGGCGGCATTCTGAACATGTTCTCAGGTGGTGCGATTGGGCGTATGGCGATTTTTGCGCTTGGTATTATGCCGTATATTTCGGCGTCCATCATCATTCAGCTGATGACCGCGATGGTGCCTCAACTAGAACAGTTGAAAAAAGAAGGCGAACAGGGCCGCAAGAAGATCAATCAATACACACGCTATGGCACAGTATTGCTGGCGTTGTTTCAAGCTTACGGTCTGTCAAAAGGCCTAGAGGCAAGTGGCTTGGTCACGGCACCTGGCTTTGTAACTTTTCAGTTGCCCTGCATTATTACCCTTGTGGGTGGTACAATGTTCCTGATGTGGCTGGGTGAGCAAATTACCGCACGCGGCATTGGCAACGGCATTTCATTGATTATCTTTGTTGGTATCGTGGCAGAGCTTCCTGCCGCACTTGCACAATTCTTTAGCCAAGGCCGTTCAGGCGCCTTATCACCTGCAGTTATCTTGGGTGTTATGGTAATGGTTGTGACTGTGATTGCCTTTATCGTGTTCATGGAACGCGCATTGCGCAAAGTTCATATTCAATACCCCAAACGTCAGGTTGGCATGAAGGTTTACGGTGGTGAAAGTTCACATCTACCTATCAAAGTTAACCCAGCGGGCGTGATTCCTGCGATCTTTGCCTCAGCCTTGTTGTTGCTACCTACTACGGTCAGCACGTTTTCAGGCACGCAAACCTCACCGCTTATGTCAACGATCCTTGCTTATTTCGGGCCAGGTCAACCGCTGTATCTGTTGTTCTTCACTGTAATGATTGTGTTCTTCTCATATTTCTATACCGCCAACGTGGCATTTAAAACGGATGAGGTTGCGGACAATCTGAAAAAGCAAAACGGTTTTGTACCGGGCATTCGTCCTGGTGCCAAAACCGCCGAATATTTAGATTTTGTGGTCACACGCACACTTGTTTTGGGCTCAGGTTATCTTGCTGCTGTTTGTTTGCTGCCAGAGATTTTGCGCAGTCAATTATCGATCCCGTTTTACTTTGGTGGTACATCATTGTTGATCGTGGTATCGGTTACGATGGACACAATCACACAAGTGCAGTCACATCTGTTGGCGCATCAATATGAAGGTTTAATTGAGAAATCGCAGTTGCGGGGTAAAAATCGCAGCAAAGCTCGCAGAAAGGCTCGCAAATAATGAACATTATCCTTTTAGGACCACCAGGTGCAGGCAAAGGCACACAAGCAGCACGTTTAGTTGAAGAACGAAACATGGTGCAGTTATCGACCGGCGACATGTTGCGCGCTGCGAAATCTTCTGGGACTGAAATGGGTAATATGGTTGCGGGTGTCATGGATCGCGGTGAGTTGGTGACGGATGAGATCGTAATCGGTCTGATCGAAGAACAACTTACAACGGCTGATGCGGCTGGTGGTTTTATCTTTGATGGTTTTCCACGCACTTTGGCGCAAGCCGACGCTTTGGGGGTTTTGCTGGATAAAGTTGGCAAAACGCTGGATACTGTTGTTGAAATGCGTGTTGATGATAGCGCATTGGTTAAACGTATCACGGGCCGCTTTACCTGTGGTAATTGTGGCGCGGGTTACCATGAAGAATTTAAGAAACCTCGCGTTGACGGCGTTTGTGATGAATGCGGCAAGTCTGACTTTAAAAAACGTGCGGATGATAACGAAGAGTCTTTAAAAACCCGCCTGATGGCATACTACAAAGAAACCTCACCATTGCTTGGATATTACTATGCCAAGGGTCAGTTGCAGTCGGTTGACGGGCTTGCATCTATTGAAGGTGTAGCAGGTAGTATTGCAGGCGCGTTGGATACTGTTTCTTAGGCCGTTAATACACCTTAATCTCTTGACGTTTTTACACATTTCCCATAAGGGAAGCTCTTCTAGGCCAAAATCTTAGGATTTTCCTGAAAACTGTCGATTCGGCAAAGTCTCAGGATGGCGTAGATATAAGTTAGCCCAGTGCATATATCGCTGGGCTTCGTTGTGAAAACAGGTTCTGGAAAGACGGAACCGCAACCAAAGGATACTATAACGTGGCACGTATTGCTGGCGTAAACATCCCGACACATAAACGGGTAAAAATCGCACTTACATATATTCATGGCATCGGAAATACTTCTGCAGTTCAAATTTGTGACGCAGTTGGCATTGAAGAAGCCCGCCGTATCAACGAATTGTCAGACGCTGAAGTTCTGAAAATCCGTGAATACATCGACGCAAATCTGGACGTAGAGGGTGACCTGCGCCGTGAAGTTTCCATGAACATCAAACGTATGATGGACATGGGTTCATATCGCGGTCTTCGTCACCGTCGTGGTTTGCCTGTTCGCGGCCAACGCACCCATACAAACGCACGCACGCGCAAAGGCCCAGCCCGCGCGATTGCCGGCAAGAAGAAATAGGAGGGTTTGACTAATGGCACGTGAAAAAGTTCGCACGAAGCGTAAAGAGCGCAAAAACATCAGCACTGGTGTTGCGCACGTAAACTCTTCATTCAATAACACAAAAATCTTGATCGCTGACGCGCAAGGCAATGCAATCGCATGGTCATCTGCTGGCACAATGGGTTTTAAAGGCTCTCGTAAATCTACACCTTATGCCGCCCAAATGGCAGCAGAAGATGCGGGTAAAAAAGCACAAGAACATGGCATGAAAACTTTGGAAGTTGAAGTTCAAGGCCCAGGTTCTGGACGTGAAAGTGCGCTTCGCGCATTGGCAGCTATTGGCCTGAACATCACAGCAATTCGTGATGTAACACCGATTGCACACAACGGTTGTCGCCCACCAAAGCGCCGTCGCGTATAAGTATTCAGGGTTGGCTTGAGGGCCAGCCCAACAAGAATTTTAACCTCGAGCGTTTGTTGGTTCGGATCCATATCAACAAACAAGAATGGAGGCCCTTATGATCCATAAGAACTGGCAAGAATTAATTCGCCCTACACAGCTAGAAATTAAACCTGGTGCAGATCCTTTGCGCTCTGCGATCGTTGTCGCAGAACCTTTGGAACGCGGCTATGGCCTAACATTGGGTAACGCATTGCGTCGTGTTCTATTGTCATCCTTGCAAGGCGCAGCAATCACATCTGTCCAAATTGACAATGTTTTGCATGAGTTTTCGTCTGTTGCAGGTGTACGTGAAGACGTGACCGATATTGTTTTGAACTTGAAGGGCGTTGCTATTTCAATGGAAGTTGAAGGCGCAAAACGCGTTTCTATCTCTGCAAAAGGCCCAGGTGTTGTTACCGCTGGTGACATTACCGAAACCTCTGGCATTGAAGTTTTAAACCGTGACCATGTAATTTGTCACCTTGATGATGGCGCAAGCTTATTCATGGAAATGACAGTCGAAACTGGTAAAGGCTACATCGCTGGCGACAAAAACCGCCCAGACGATGCTCCTATCGGCCTAATCCCAATCGACGCATTGTTTTCACCTGTAACACGCGTGTCTTATGACGTGCAGCCTACACGTGAAGGTCAAGTTCTTGACTATGACAAACTGACAATGAAGATCGAAACAGACGGTTCAATTTCACCTGAAGATGCTGTCGCATTTTCGGCACGCATTTTGCAAGACCAACTATCTGTGTTCGTGAACTTTGATGAGCCAGAATCAGCTAGCCGCCAAGAAGAAGAAGACGAGTTGGAATTCAACCCGCTTCTACTGAAAAAGGTCGACGAGCTGGAATTGTCTGTACGTTCTGCAAACTGCCTGAAAAACGACAATATCGTTTACATCGGCGATTTGATCCAAAAGACCGAAGCAGAAATGCTTCGCACACCAAACTTTGGCCGCAAATCTTTGAACGAGATCAAAGAAGTGCTGACAGGTATGGGTCTGCATTTGGGTATGGACATCATTGATTGGCCACCAGACAACATCGAAGAGCTGGCTAAGAAATACGAAGACCAGTTTTAATAAAGTTTCGGGCAGGCTTTCGAGCCTGTCCAAAAAAATGCCCACGTAGGTGGGGAATATTCGGACGATAATGTCCCAAGGAGTGCATGGCCCAACGCAGGTCAGCCAGACAAAGTATAAACGAAGATATAAGGATTGAAATTATGCGTCACGCACGTGGTTACCGCCGCCTGAATAGAACACATGAGCACCGTAAAGCTCTGTTCGCAAACATGGCAGGCTCGCTTATTGAACATGAGCAAATTAAAACAACATTGCCGAAAGCCAAAGAGCTTCGCCCAATCATTGAAAAAATGATTACATTGGCGAAACGCGGCGATCTGCACGCACGCCGTCAGGCAGCATCAAAACTAAAACAAGAAGCATACGTTGCTAAATTGTTTGAAATTTTGGGCCCACGCTACAAAGACCGCCAAGGTGGTTATGTGCGTGTGTTAAAAGCTGGCTTTCGCTACGGTGACATGGCGCCTATGGCGATCATCGAATTCGTTGACCGTGATGTAGATGCTAAAGGCAAGGGCGACAAAGCCCGCATTGCTGCAGAAGATGCAGCAGATGAGGCTGCTAGCTAAGTACAGTTTACTAAGACTGTCAGTATTAGAATTTTTAACAGGGGCTTTGGTATAACAAAGCCCCTGTTTTTTGTAGGGATAGTGATCCAACCCAACTAGCTTAGCGCATTAACGGTAAATGATGCGTATTGGGTCAGCTAATAAGCCAAAATACCAATGCCATAAAATACGATTACTACGACAACCCATTGGGCGCGGGTCATATATTCGTGCAAGAAAACGCGGGCAAGGATTACCGTTAACATGCCAAATAATGATGAAGATACGGCTGCAAACTCTGGGTGGGGCATGGTGCCCGCGCTGGTTACCATTGCAAGTGCTGAAGCATCCAAAAAGCCAAGCAATCCTAGTCGGAGCCAGATATTTTTAGGTAACATCCACGGTGACTTTACCGCAATAATAAGAATACCGATTGTAATAGTGGCACTAGCACGTGCAATAAAAATAACCATGCTATCATCCCAAACTAGGGTTGCGGCCTGAGACGTTGCAAATGTAGCGGCAAAACCAATGCCTGCCAAAATGGAATACAAAATGGCCCGATGCTTTTGGGTGCTGCCTTGAGATGTGTCAGACAGAGTTGCTACCAGCGCCACGCCACAAACAACAAGCAAAACAGCCCCCCACTGCGCCCCCGAAATCAAAGATTCGTTCAACACTGCCCAGCCAACCGACACAACCGGATATGCGCTGATTATAGGTGCTACCAGTTTAACAGGCCCAATAGAAAAAGCGGCATAAAGACTAAGGCTGGCAAAAGCAAAAACAACCCCAGACGCGATGGAAAGGCCATATGCGGGCATACTGACGATGTTGCGTTCTTCGCTTAAGAATATGGTGGGTGTAAGCAAAAGAGTGCCAAATAAAAGAACAAAGAATAACATAGGTAAAATAGGAATTTTTTGAGTGATCTGGCGCACAAAAAGATCATGAAATGCCCAAGCCACGGCGGCATAAAGTCCTAATATCAACGACATTTGGGTGGCCTTTTGTGGTTTTGGTGCACACTTATTAGAACCACAGATCCATTATGCAATCAAGCCAGAGCGATGCAATAACGACGGGAATTATAGTAATAAAGTGAGGTTTTGAAAGTTATGCAAGTTTTTCTATTGGCCTGCATATTGCATTCTATGCGGGCCAATCAGTAGCGAACCATGATTGCCAGCAGGGTAGCGGTGTGAAATAGTTCGGTTATGGCTGATCTATTTGATACTATTGGTGCCGCGCCCCCTGACGCGGAGAAAATCACTCCGCTGGCGGATCGCATTCGGCCGCAGGTTTTGGCAGAGGTTATCGGGCAACAGCATTTGATCGGTGATAAGGGCGCGTTGACTTTGATGCTTGGATCAAACGCATTAGCCTCAATTATTTTCTGGGGGCCGCCGGGTGTTGGCAAAACCACATTGGCCCGATTGTTGGCACATTCTACCGAAATGAAGTTTGTTCAAATCAGTGCGATTTTTTCAGGTATTGCGGATTTGAAAAAGGTGTTTGAAGCGGCCCGTTTGCGCCGTTCAAATGGCAAGCAAACCCTGCTTTTTGTGGATGAAATACACCGCTTTAATAAATCACAACAAGATGGTTTTTTACCGTTCATGGAGGATGGCACGATTATATTAGTCGGTGCTACCACGGAAAACCCGTCGTTTGAATTGAACTCGGCTTTACTGTCGCGCGCACAAGTGTTGGTTCTTGAACGGTTGGAATTGAAGGATTTGGAGCTAATGGCGCAACGGGCCGAGGCCGAGTTGAAAAAGAAGCTGCCTTTAAAAGCCCCTGCGCGTGAAGCACTGCTAGAAATGGCCGATGGGGACGGGCGCAGCCTGCTGAACTTGATTGAGCAATGTTTCAGCTGGAATTTAAGCAAACCCATAGATGTTGACGAATTGTCAAAACGGCTGCAACGGCGTGCAGCACTTTATGATAAATCGGGTGACGGACATTACAATCTGATTTCAGCCCTGCATAAATCAGTGCGCGGCTCTGATCCTGACGCAGCCCTTTATTGGTTTACCCGTATGTTGGATGGGGGTGAAGACCCGCGTTATTTGGCGCGGCGTATTACCCGAATGGCGGTTGAGGATATTGGGTTGGCCGACCCAAGTGCACAATCGGTGTGCTTACAGTCTTGGCAAACATTTGAACGGTTGGGCAGCCCCGAAGGGGAATTGGCCTTAGCGCAAGCGGTGATTTATCTGGCCTTAGCCCCTAAATCTAATGCGGCTTATACGGCCTATAAGGCGGCTTATGCGCAGGCAAAATCTACAGGATCGAAGCCACCCCCCAAACATATATTAAACGCACCCACTAACATGATGAAAGATCAGGGTTATGGGGCAGGATATGCCTACGATCACGATCAGGAAGATGGCTTTTCCGGGCAGAATTATTTCCCGGATGATATGCACCGTGGGATATATTATTTCCCAGTAGAACGCGGGCAAGAGCGCGAATTTAAGAAGCGGCTGGATTATTTCGCTAAATTACGTGCTAAAAAGAACGCGGATAAGAATTAAGCGATAGTTTGCTCTCGCTACCAATCGGTAAGCGCAGTAATGCTGCGCCGAAATGTTAGGAAAATTTGAGATGTTAAACACATTTGGGCTAGTAGCGGTAGGCGGCGCCATAGGGGCTATGCTGCGCTATAGTGTATATCTTTCATCTGTGCGTATTCTAGGGGCAAGCTTTCCTTTTGGCACAATGATCGTGAATGTTGCAGGATCGTTCTTGATGGGTATCGCTGCCGTTGTTCTTATGCAGCGCGGGCAGGCTGGGCTACTGGCTCCGTTTTTAATGATAGGTGTTTTGGGCGGCTTTACGACGTTTTCTGCCTTTTCGTTGGATACTTTGGTGTTGATTGAGAAGGGTAAACTGGCGTTGGCTTCTGTTTATGTGTTTGGATCAGTGGGGCTATCTATATTGGCCCTGTTTACAGGGTTACTATTAGCGCGGAGTATTTGGGGATGAGCAGGGTTCAACTTATCGAAGTCAACAATGATGGTGATGGGCAACGCCTAGATCGTTGGTTGCGAAAGCAGTTTTCACAGTTAAGCCAAGTGCGCATTGAAAAGATGTGCCGCAAGGGTGAACTGCGTGTGGATGGCGGGCGAGTAAAAGCGGCAACCCGTGTGGAAAGCGGGCAAACCGTGCGTGTGCCACCTATTCCTGATGAGACATATCAGGATTATGACAAGCGGGAATATCAGGTATCAGACGCAGATGTCGAGATGATCCAATCCTGTGTGATTTACAAAGACGCGGATATAATTGTTCTGAACAAGCCTGCGGGATTGGCAGTGCAGGGTGGTACCAAAACCAATGTGCATGTTGATGGGTTATCAGAGGCCCTGAAATTTGAGTTAGACAGCAAACCCAAGCTGGTTCACCGGCTTGATCGCGATACATCGGGTGTATTGCTATTGGCCCGTAACGGTAAAGCCGCGCAAGGCTTGGCCAAAGCGTTTCAATCGCGCGATACGCGTAAGATTTACTGGGCGGCGGTAGCGGGTGTTGCACGACCTAAATTGGGAACAGTTCGATTTGGTTTGGTCAAAGCAGGCGGGCAGGGTAGCGAAAAGATGTATTGCGTTCATCCCAAAGATATTGATGCTACCAAAGGCGCAAAACGTGCAACCACGGACTACGCAACCATCAATGAACTTGGGCGCCGTGTAAGTTGGATGGCATTGGTGCCGATTACCGGGCGCACGCATCAGCTGCGTGCCCATATGGCTGAGATCGGCAACCCGATTATTGGCGATGGTAAATATGGTGGTAATAGCCAGTCGAATGAAGGTGATGGTTGGGGCGCGCAACTGGGCGGAGAGATTAGCCGCAAGTTGCATTTACACGCACGGTCTATTTCGTTTGACCATCCGATCACTGGACGGCGGATGAATTTTACCGCCGATATGCCCAATCATATGAAACGTACTTGGGACTTTTTAGGATGGGAACTGGCCGATGCGTCAGCTGATCCATTTGAAGAGATATAAAAGATATGGCCGAATGGGCGCAAAAGGTATTTTGGTCGGAAGTAACCGTGGCAGAATGTGCAGGCGGTTATACGATTTTGCTTGATGAGCGTGGTTTGAAAACCCCGCTTAAAGCTACTTTAGAAGTTCCTACTGAAAATATGGCCCTTGCTATTGCGGAAGAATGGCGCGGGTTGGAAAAAGACGTTGATCCACAAATGTTACCGATTACAAAACTGGCCAATTCGGCAATCGATAATGTCGCGGTACAGTTTGAACCAATCACTGAAATGTTGGCGGAATATGCTGCAACTGATTTATTGTGCTACCGCGCAACAAGCCCTGTCGGGTTAGCCGATCGCCAAGAACAAGTATGGCAACCGCTACTTTATTGGTTTGAACGTACCCACGGGATAAAGCTTAAGGTTGGTAGCGGCGTGATGCCAATTTCGCAATCAGCTGATGTTATGGATATGTGCAGCCGATTGCTTGCGACGTATTCAAATTTTGAGCTAGCGGCGGTTTATGACCTGATAACACTGTCTGGTTCATTTGTAATAGGGTTGGCAACTGCGGATGAATATTTAGCTGTTAGTGACGGTTGGGATGCCTCTCGGATTGATGAAGATTGGCAAATTCAAGAATGGGGCGATGATGAAGATGCACGTTCTTTGAGCCAAAGTCGTAGAATTGCGTTTGAACGTGCTGCTTTTGTACTGAAATTATTGAAAAAGTAAGGTGCTTATTGCGGTTGACATCGTTCAGACCACAATACCTAGCGTTACATTGCGGAATATTTTGACTAATCCCTTGACCTACAATGAAAGTCCTGAACAAATGTGGAACTAGAAATTGGGGATTCCCCTATTTCAAAAAATCTGGCTAAGATGGCCGGGAGAGTGCCCCATTAGGGGCAGACCATCAGGAAGAGGTAAAAATGAAAAAATCTGTATTTATTGGAACGCTAGCTGCTGTATCTGTAACAGCAGGCATGGCTGCCGCAAGCACGCTTGACGATGTCAAAGCTGCTGGCGAACTAAAATGTGGCGTATCCACTGGCTTGGTTGGCTTTGCTGCCGCTGACGCTAATGGCGTATACCATGGCTTCGACGTGGCTGTTTGCCGCGCTGTAGCTGCTGCTGTCTTGGGTGACGGCGACAAAGTGAAGTTTGTACCAACTACTGGTAAAACACGCTTTACTGCACTTGCATCTGGCGAAGTTGACATGTTGGCACGTAACACAACATGGACATTCTCACGCGACGTAGACCTTAAGTTTGAATTTATTGGCGTTAACTACTATGACGGCCAAGGCTTTATGGTTCCAAAAGCATTGGGTGTTGCATCTGCAAAAGATCTAGACGGTGCTACTGTTTGTATCCAAACTGGTACAACGACAGAGTTGAACTTGGCGGACTACTTCCGTTCAAACAACATCTCTTATGAGCCAGTGCCAATCGAAACAAATGCTGAAGGTCAAGCACAGTACCTATCAGGTGCATGTGACGTGTACACAACTGACGCATCTGGTCTTGCTGCTACTCGTGCAACATTCGAAAAGCCAGACGATCACGTTGTTCTACCAGAAATCATCTCTAAAGAGCCTTTGGGCCCACTTGTTCGCCACGGCGACAACCAATGGGGTGACATCATTCGCTGGACTTTGAATGCATTGATCACTGCTGAAGAGCTGGGTGTTACATCTGCAAACATTGACAAAATGAGCATGGAAGCTGGCAACAACCCAGAAATCAACCGTCTGTTAGGTACAGAAGGTGATTTGGGCGGTATGCTTGGTTTGGATAAAGAATGGGCCAAACGTGCGGTTGCGCAAAGCGGTAACTACGGCGAAATCTTCGATAGTAATATCGGTGAAGGTTCTCCAGTTGGTATTGCACGCGGTTTGAACGCATCGTGGACAGACGGTGGTCTGCTCTACACTCCACCTTTCCGTTAATCGGATAAAAGTTAAGGGCGCAACCAAGGTTGCGCCCTTTTCATATCTATAGACTACATAAGTATAATCCGAGGCCTGATCGTCTGACTGCATGTAAGCTGGTCAGTATAGAAATCTAGGCCCGACCAACAAAGGGAGATGTAGACACATGTCTGCTACAGCCGAACCTGAAAAGGGCGGTTTCCGACTGAGCCAGCTAATATACGATACACGCTATCGCTCTATGACCATCCAAATCATTGCCCTCATTGGGTTTTTGCTTTCGGTTGGTTGGCTTATCAGAAACGCCGGACAAAACCTTGCTGAACTAGGGAAGCCTCTAGGGTTTGGTTTTTTAACTGAACAAGCTGGCTACGATATTAATCAACGCCTTATCGAATACAACTCGCAAATGACTCATGGTCGTGCCGCAGTTATCGGACTTTTAAATACACTTCTGGTAGCCTTTTTAGGGTGTATCACAGCAACTGTGATAGGTGTTTCAATCGGTGTTCTACGCCTGTCGAAGAACTGGATCGTGTCTCGGTTAATGACACTTTACATCGAAATGTTCAGAAATGTTCCTGTGCTGCTTTGGATCATTATCACGATGGCGATTTTCATCGAGGTATTTCCGCAACCAAGGGATTTCCGAGGCGAAGATGCTATTGCCACGATGAAGTTGTTTGACAGTATTGCGATTACAAATCGGGGAATTCTTATTCCTGCACTGGCCTATGGCCCTGGTATTGTTTTGGTTTTCATAACCTTTGTTCTTTCGCTTATCGGGATTGTATTTTTTCGGCGCTATGCAAAAAAACTTCAAGAAGAAACTGGGAAAATATTACCATCAGGACTTATTTCAACGGGTATTTTCTTTGTTCCAACATTGGTGGTCTTCTTTGCAGCTACGATGATCAACCTAAACAAAGAGCACGTAGTATTTGGTGCGAAAACGCTAACTTTGAACGCTGATAATTCGATTTCGGCTGACAGTGGTATACGCTTTTGTGACACGGGCGGTGCTGGTAACGTAAATGCGAAAAACCTGATGCGGGCGAATGGCATTAAATTTAAGTCTGTACCGTCATATGATCTAGCCGACTCGCTTACTCGTATGAGTAGTGGCAATACAAGAACTGGTTGTGATATTGCTACCGTGCCGTCTGGGACAGCGCTTCCTGAAGGGCTTTTCGTTTCAGAAGGTATTTCTTTATATTCTGGTCGACCTATTGAATTGGAAAAACCTTACCTTTCTGGTTTCAACTTTACCGACGGTGTCTTGATGCGTAATTCGTTGATTGCGCTTTGGTTTGCTTTGTCTCTATATACTGCAGCATTTATTGCTGAAACGGTACGTTCAGGCATACAAGCAGTTTCCAAAGGTCAAACAGAAGCGGCGGGTGCCCTTGGTTTACGACCTGGGCGGATCACAAGTCTGGTGGTTTTACCACAAGCCTTGCGAGTAATTATTCCACCGATGATTTCGCAATATCTAAACCTAACCAAAAACTCGTCGTTGGCGATTGCGGTTGGATATATGGATATCACAGGTACGCTGGGTGGCATTACGCTGAACCAGACGGGCCGTGAAATGGAAAGTCTGATTATCTTGATGGCAATTTATCTAGCCATTTCATTAACCATCTCCACGATCATGAACCAATACAATGAACGTGTTAAGCTGAGGGAGCGTTGATATGAGTGATGTATCATATGTCCGCACAGAAATGTTGCCAGAAAAAGCACCACCTGTCGGTCAACAAGGTCTGATAAAATGGTTTCGGGAAAACATGTTTTCATCAATCCCGAATTCGATCCTGTCTATTTTGGCGATATGGGCAATTTATGCCGTTTTAAGCCACATCTTGCCATGGGTTTTTCAGTCATCATGGAACGCTTCATCCTTGACGGAATGTCGGGCTAACATCGTTGCTGAATACGGCGAAGGTGCCACAGGCGCTTGCTGGGCGGTTGTTAATGAACGTTTCCCGCAGCTGATCTACGGGTTCTACCCGCAGGAATTGCGCTGGCGTCTGGATTTGGCCTTTGTCGGTATGTTGGTCGCTCTTGCGCCTGTACTGTTCGACAAGTTGCCCAAAAAGATGCTGTGGTTCACAGCTGTATATCCATTCTTGGCCTTTTGGTTGCTTTGGGGTGGGTCAATATGGTTGCCTGTCTCGATAATCGCAGGGTTTGTACTAGGTGTTGTTGCCTTTAAGGTAATAGGCAAAATGTTTGGCTCTCTTGCAGGTATGGTTTCTGTTGCTTTCGTTCCCATCATTTGGTGGCTTTTGTTTGCAGGCGGGGCAGCTGATATAGCCCAATCGATTATTCCACTTTCAATACAGTCGGTTCCATCATCCCAGTTTGGCGGTTTATCACTATCGATAATCATTGGCGTTACGGGCATCGCCTTTTCGTTGCCAATCGGCATTGTTTTGGCATTAGGTCGTCAATCTGACCTGATGATCGTCAAAGTGCTATGTGTTGGCTTCATCGAGTTTATTCGTGGTGTGCCGCTGATTACTTTGTTGTTTGTGGCGTCAACCCTGTTGAACTACTTTATGCCACCTGGCACGAACTTTGATATTATCCTGCGGGTTATCATTATGGTAACGCTGTTTTCTGCGGCTTACATGGCCGAAGTGATCAGGGGCGGTCTAGCTGCCCTGCCTAAAGGACAGTATGAAGGGGCCGATAGTTTGGGTCTTGATTTTTGGCAAGCAACGCGGTTGGTTATCATGCCGCAAGCGCTGAAAATCTCAATCCCGAACATTGTATCAAGTTTCATCGGACTGTTTAAAGATACCACTTTGGTGTCGATTATCGGTCTTTTGGATCCTTTGGGATTGTCTACAAATATTCGTGCAGACCAAAATTGGAACGGTATTATATGGGAACTATATGGCTTCGTTGCCGTCATGTTCTTTATATTCTGTTTCTCTATGTCTCGTTACTCAATGTATCTGGAGCGTAAGCTTCAGACAGGCCACTAAGGAGTTAAGCTCATGGCTAATACTAAAAAGAAATTGGTTGTTTCCGACGAAGTTGCAATCCAAATCGAAAATATGAACAAATGGTACGGATCGTTCCATGTTCTAAAAGACATCAACCTGACCGTTAATCGCGGTGAACGGATTGTGGTTTGTGGGCCTTCGGGTTCTGGTAAATCTACACTGATCCGTTGCATCAATGCACTGGAAGAGCATCAGGAAGGTAAGATCACTGTGGATGGTACCCATCTGTCATCTGATCTGAAGAACATCGATGCGATCCGATCAGAGGTGGGGATGTGTTTCCAACACTTCAACCTGTTCCCGCATTTGTCTATTCTGGATAACTGTACTTTGGCACCGATCTGGGTTCGTAAGATACCTAAGAAAGAAGCCGAGGAAACTGCGATGCACTTCCTAGAAAAGGTGAAAATCCCAGAGCAGGCTGATAAGTTTCCGGGCCAACTATCTGGCGGTCAGCAGCAACGTGTGGCGATTGCGCGTTCTTTGTGCATGCAACCACGTATCATGCTGTTTGATGAGCCAACATCAGCGCTTGACCCTGAGATGATTAAAGAGGTTTTGGATACAATGATTAGTCTGGCCGAAGAAGGCATGACCATGATCTGTGTGACCCACGAAATGGGCTTTGCCCGCCAAGTGGCCAACCGCGTGATCTTTATGGATGCAGGCCAAATCGTTGAACAAAACGAGCCAGAAGAATTCTTTAACAACCCGCAATCAGAGCGGACACAGTTGTTCTTAAGCCAGATTTTGGGCCACTAAGTTCTAACTGCATAAAGCTTATGAGAAGCCCCGCCAATGTGCGGGGCTTTTTGCTGTTTGGGGGTGGGGTTGTTTTGAGTGGGGTAAAGCTATCGTTTGAGATCAAATCAAACTCAATCTTCAGGTTTCCAATCGGGTTGGGTAGCAAATGACATGACATCGAGGCCAAGCTGATCCCAGTGTTGTTTGTCACGCTCGAATATAACGACTTGAATATCCAGCTCCTTGGCATCATCCATTGAACCTAGAGTGAGTGTCAGATGATTTGGTGTCCGCGAGTTTGTCCCATAAATAGGGCTTCCGCATTGTGCGCAAAAGGCTTTCAAAACTTCAGTGCTTTTACCCGATACATATTCGAATTTTCTTAGTGTTCCCTTCAATGTAACAACCTTTGAAGGGAACATGGCCCCTACTGTATGGCCAGTACCACTTAATCTACGGCATTCATCACAATGACATTGGGCAACAATAATTGGTTGTCCATCCGCTTCATAAGTGACTGCGCCACAAAGGCATTTTCCAGAATACTTATTTTTCATATTTTGGATCATACGGGTGATTACATGGAATACAACTTAAGATCGCATAAAATTTCTCGCTGACATAATTGGATCTGCGCCTAGTTCAGATTTTTGATCAGTAAAACCTCAAACCAACCATTCACACACCAACACCCAACTCGCGTGGCACTATAAAAGAATGCAACTTCCCAGAACGTAATTGCAGCTCTGACCAATTATCAATATCAAAATCAATCAATGTGGTCGCCGCCGTCGGGTAATTGTAAAAGTTCTGACTGTTGGGGACTGTTTTAAGCAGCTCTTCGGCAAACCCAGAAATTCCAGGATTATGGCCCAGCATTAGGATTGTATCTGCATTGCCCGTCTTAAGTTTCTCCAGCATGATGCCAACATGGGCGTGATAAATCTGGCGGTCAAAGGTGGGGGTAATGCCAAGCTTTAGCACTTGCTCTAATCCAGCCCAAGTTTCAACGCACCGTTTTGCAGTTGATGAAATAACTTGCCCCGGGATGTACCCGTTATCCAGCAGCCAATGCCCGATTTTCAAAGATGCCTTTTGCCCACGGTCATTCAACGGGCGATCATGGTCATCTTGCCCCAGATCGGCCCAGCTGGATTTTGCATGGCGCGTAAGAATGACACGTTTCATTTATTCCCCCGAAAAGCCCGCATATGCAGGGCTGATTGTTCTACCAGTCTATGCGCACCTGCACTGGCAGGGCAAGCCCTGCGCACGATGCAACCGTTAGTCAGGCAGTTGTTACCTTCGCTGGTGTCTAAATAATCGTGGCATGCAGGGACATTGTAATCACCTGCGCTTAATGCGTTTACAGGGCAGGCGGAAAGGCAGGGTTTTTCTGCGCATGTGTCACATGGGTTTTGGAATGTCTGTACAGGTAAGTTTAGTGGCTCTTTAAAGGCCAGAGCACCTCGATAAGATACCATTAACCCCGTTGTATCATGCACCAACATTCCAACAGGTGAGTTCCATGCGCGACCTGATGCGCGGGCCCAATGTAGAAACGGGGCATAGGGTGGGCCGCCAAACGGGAAAAAGGGCTTTGCGCCCAAGTCTTGGGCAATGGTGGGGATGACCTTTGTAGCCCAGCGGTCAATCGGGTCGGATCTGCCATCTTGGTATATGTCTGACGCTGTGAAGATAGGCCAAAACTGCGCCGAGGGGCCTAGCAGCACAATACTGGCTGCTTGTGCAAAATCATCCGCTTCAGGATGGAATGCCCCGTAAACGTCCAGCCCGTGGTCAAGAGCAGTGGTGCGAATTTGTTTCAGCCTCATTTATTGCGAAACGGCAAAAGCAGGTTCCAGACCAACTTCAAGGGCCGTTCATCCTGCCAGCGAAGCCCAATGGTCATATTATCATGGCCCTTGGCAGGTTGTGCTATATAGGTGCCGAACATACGATCCCAGATTGACAGGGAAAACCCGTAGTTGCTGTCATGTTCTGCGCGAATGTCTGAATGGTGAACGCGGTGCATGTCAGGTGTGACCAGCACAAGGCGCACGATCTGATCCAGCTTGTGTGGCAACCTAATATTCGCGTGATTGAACATGGCCGAACCATTGAGCAGGATTTCAAACAGAATGACCGCAAACGCAGTTGGGCCAAGCGCATAGACCACGCCGATTTTCAGAACCATCGACAGGGCAATTTCAATTGGATGAAACCGAATGGCTGTGGTCACATCCATATCGCGGTCGGCGTGATGCACTTGGTGCAGGCGCCACAACAAAGGTATTTTATGCGTGATTAAGTGCTGCGCCCAGATCACGAAATCAAGGGTTAGTATTGCCAAAATCACCTCTAGCCAATTTGGCCAATTCACGAGGCCCAATAGCCCCCATCCGTGATTGTTGGCGTCAGCTGCGGCAGCTACGGCAAGGACAGGTAAGATAAAGGCCATAAGCCTAATCGTAAGGCTATCGATTATAATCAAACCTATATTGGTAAACCAACGCGCTTTGCGTTTTATATCACGCTTGCGGCGCGGTAATAAAACTTCGGCTAGGGCCAAAAGGACGAAAAGCCCCAAAAATACAGCCAGCCTAATCGTTGTTTCATTTGCCATAAATGTGCTTTCTGTGTCAGGCGCGGATCATGCTGCCCGCACCATAATCTGTGAACAGTTCCAGTAAACATGCATGCGGAGCGCGGCCATCCATAATCACAACTGCGCGAACACCGTTATTTATTGCATCTAAGGCAGTTTGTGTCTTTGGGATCATACCCCCTGCAATCACACCCTCTTTGGTTAATGTCGTAACCTGTGCGGCAGACAGGTTTGTTAAAACATGCCCTTCTGCATCTTTAACGCCCTCTACATCGGTTAGTAACAACAGCCGATCTGCATTCAACCCTGCGGCAATCGCACCTGCGGCAGTGTCGCCGTTGATATTAAAAGTTTCGCCATTTTCACCCGTCCCGATAGGGGCAATAACTGGGATAAAGCGGCTGTCGTTTAGGGATGTGATGACATCGGCGTTTATATGTGTCGGCTCACCGACCATGCCCAGATCACCCGCTGCTTTAACGCAGGTGATTAGATTGCCATCTTTGCCAGACAGACCAACAGCCTTGCCGCCCTGACGGTTAATTGCCTGTACGATCTTTTTGTTGACCTTGCCTGACAGAACCATTTCCACAACTTCAACGGTTTCAGGTGTGCTGACCCGTTTGCCGTCTATAAATTTAGTTTCAATGGCCAACTTTTCTAACATCGCATTGATCATCGGCCCACCGCCATGCACAATCACGGGGTTTAGGCCGCATTGGCGCATCATGACGACATCGCGTGCAAACAAATCCATCGCGGCGTCACTGCTCATCGCGTTGCCGCCAAGTTTTATTACCACGATAGCCCCGTCGTAACGTTGCATAAGCGGCAATGCCTCACTTAACAGGCGGGCGGTTGCTATTGAGTCGCGTTCCATCGCTTTGGACTTCTCCATATTGGCGGCCTTATTCTATGTCTTTTGTCTGCATAGCTTAACCTCAAGGGCCTTGCAACTTGGCAAAATACCTGTCCTTAATGACAGTCGTAATTCAGCATATATTCAGGATACTAAAATGTCGTCAGAAACTGCACAAAAAACTCTGCTTTTGACGGGTGCAAGCCGGGGTATAGGCCATGCTACGGTGATTAAATTTGCAAAAGAAGGGTGGCGGGTGATTACCTGTTCGCGCCAAGCTTTTTCCGAAGAATGCCCGTGGGGTGGTGAAAAAAACCATATACAGCTTGATTTAAGTAGCCCAAGTGCCACGATTGATGCGATTGAACGGGTTAAAAAGCGCCTAAAAGGTGGACGGTTGGATGCGTTGGTGAACAATGCGGGCATTTCACCGAAAGGTGAAAATGGCGAACGTCTGAACACGTTTGATACGGATTTACGCGATTGGGGGCATGTGTTCCATGTAAATTTTTTTGCTTCCGTAGTTTTGGCGCGGGGTTTGAAGGATGAACTGTCTTTAGCCAAGGGCTCGATCGTGAATGTGACGTCTATTGCAGGTGTGCGGGTACATCCGTTTGCTGGGGCTGCTTATGCCACGTCCAAGGCAGCATTGGCAGCACTGACGCGTGAAATGGCGCATGATTTTGGGCCTTTGGGTGTGCGCGTGAACGCGATTGCGCCCGGCGAAGTGGAAACTAGTATTTTAAGTGAAGGTACTGATAAAATAGTGGAAAAACTGCCAATGCGCCGTTTGGGACAGCCCAGTGAAGTCGCCAATGCGATTTATTTCTTATGTTCAGATCAAAGTAGTTATGTTTCAGGTGCCGAAATAGAAGTGAACGGGGCGCAACACGTTTAAGGAGTTAACCCATGCCAAGTTTTGACCCAAAGAAAATCACAAAAATCCATCAACATTTGCACAGCCATTTGCCATCTGACCCTGCACTGCGTGTAAAAGCGCTGGAAACCATTTTGGTTGAAAAAGGTTTGGTAAACAGTGAAAATATTGATCGGTGGGTCGAGGTCTATGCCGATGACATTGGCCCCAAGCGCGGTGCGCATGTGGTAGCACGTGCATGGACAGACCCCGCGTTTAAGGCGCGGTTACTGGCAGACGGATCAAAAGCCGTGGGTGAAATGGGTTATGCTGGCCCTGCATCGGGGCATTTGAAGGCAGTTGAAAACACTGCTGACAGTCACAATGTTGTCGTTTGCACACTTTGTTCCTGCTATCCGTTTGCGATTTTGGGCATGGCCCCCAACTGGTATAAAACTGCCGCTTACCGTTCGCGTGTGGTGCGTGAGCCACGTGCAGTTTTGGCAGAATTCGGGGTAGAGTTGTCGGAAGATACCGCTGTACATGTCTGGGACAGCACAGCCGAATTGCGCTATCTGGTGATCCCTGAACGGCCTGCTGGAACAGATGGTATGACCGTGGATGAACTGGCTAAATTGGTCACACGAAATTCCATGATAGGCACAGATCGCGACCTGAAAACAGGGGGTGTGTGATGGATGGTATCCACGATCTAGGCGGCAAGCTGGGCTATGGCCCCGTTGATGTGAATGAACCTGAAGAGCCGTTTCACGCAGATTATGAGGGGCGTGAATGGGGCATGGCGCGAACAGCCCGTGTATCCAATATTCCAATCGACTGGTGGCGGCATACACGTGAACTGATTGATCCAGAGGATTATCTTAATCGTTCGTATTTCGACAGTTGGGCGCAAACAGATATGGCAGCTATGATTGACGCTGGAATTTTTACTTTGGCAGAGTTGAAAAGCGGTATTTCTGAAACCCCGCCATTGGGACAAATCGAAACCGTGGATTATGATGCAGTTTTGAAGCACAACGGCACATTGGCTTCTAAGTTCGAACATCCTGTCGATGCGCCCGCAAAATATTTCGTTGGTCAAAGCGTTATAACCAATGCAATAGGCCATGAAGGGCATACGCGATTGCCAGAATATGCGCGCGCCAAGGTGGGGGTTATACTTAGTCACCACGGTGGGCATCTTTTTCCAGATGACTGTGCGAAGGGTATTGAGGCAGCACAGCATCTTTATACGGTGTCTTTCAAAGCGACCGAATTATGGGGTGCAAACGCTAGCCCGAACGACAGCGTGTCGCTTGATTTGTGGGAAAGTTATCTTGATGCAAGCTGATACGCCTATAATACCGCTTCCGCGATTGGACGAAGAACCTACATTCAACGAGGCTTGGCAGGCGCAAGTTCTGGCGATTGCACAGAACCTGATTGCTACAGGGGCGATTGCGGCGGATGACTGGTCAAATGCGCTGGGGGCGGCTTTGTGTGAACTTCAGGTTGACGCGAAAAGCGATACGGTGGAAAATTATTATCAAGCGGCATTGAATACGTTGGAAACCCTGTTGCAGGCGAACTGCGGAATTTCCAAAGACGTGATGGATCAGTGCAAATCAGACTGGACACGTGCCTATGAAACTACGCCACATGGGCAACCTGTTAAGCTACAGTAAACTCTATCAAGCAGGTTTACGCCCTTTCAAAGGCATTTCAATCACTGGTAAATGTACTATTGCAGAAAATACACCTACACCAATACCAACCCACCAAACGGCGGTGTAGCTGCCGTATATGTCGTATAGTCGCCCACCTAGCCATACACCAAGGAATGACCCTAACTGGTGACTGAAAAACACTATTCCGTAGAGTGTTCCCATATAGCGTAATCCATATATATACCCGACCAAACCAGAGGTGAGAGGCACGGATGCTAACCATAAAAAGCCCATGGATGCTGCAAATAACAACACCGTTACAGGGGTCATTGGCGCCAATATAAACAGTGCGGAAATGATCGTTCGTAAGGTGTAAATACCCGCCAATAAATACTTCTTGGAATAGGTTTGCCCCAGTTTACCTGCCAATACAGTACCTGCAATATTGGCGGCCCCGATCACGGCTATTGCAAGTGCACCCAATGACGATGTTGTTTTGACGCCGATGCTTGCCAAAAGTCCATCTTGGGCAATCGGACCACAGACCTCTGTGATAAATGCGGGAAAATGCGCAGTGATAAAACCTAACTGGAAACCACAGGAAAAGAAGCCCAGAAAGATCAAGGTAAAAGATGGGTCGCGAAATGCTTTGCCTAATATTTCGGATAATGTTTCTTCTAACTCGGCTTTACTAAGAACCTGTGCTGACCGCAGAAATGGCAACAATAGAAGTGAGCTTAAAATCAATATTGCGAAAATGATAAATACCCAACTCCAATTCATGTAACCTAGTAAATATTCAGCCGCAGGTGGGCCAATGATTTGCCCAGCAGAGCCAAATGCGGTTGCAACGCCCAAAGCCATAGATCGGTTTTGATCTGATGCAGCCCGGCCCACAATGGCTAAGATTACGCCAAAACCAGTACCCGCAATGCCGAAGCCGACAAGTATTGCATAAAACTGATGTTCGCCTGCGGTGGTTGCATAACTTGATAGAACAAGACCTATGGCGTATAAAATAGCCCCCAAAATAATAGCTTTGCGGTCACCGAATTTTTCAGCAAACGCACCAAAAAGTGGCTGACCTATTCCCCAAGCAAGGTTTTGGACGGCAATCGCCAATGAAAACTCTGACCGTAACCAACCGAATTCGCTGGCGATTGGAATTTGAAAGACACCAAACGTTGCGCGAATTGCGAAACCTGTCATTAAAATCAAAGATCCAGCGATTAAAATCGGAGTAAAAATCGGGTCTTTTGTTTGTGCCATAGGACGTTCCGATATTTGGATTTTGATGTTAGATCATAGTGGCAATAACGCTACGCAATGTATCAATGCCATCGCCTTTTTCCGAAGATGTCAAGATAATTTCAGGAAAAGCTGCTGGATGGTTTTGTAAAACAGCTATGGTTTTTTCCACTGTTTTTTGCAATTCATCTTTTTTGATCTTGTCGCATTTCGTCATAATGACCTGAAATGTAACCGCAGAACGGCCCAAAAGTTGCATAATCTCTGCATCGACTTCTTTGGCGCCATGACGTGCGTCAATCAGCAAAAATACGCGACGCAAAGATTGACGGCCTGAAAGGTATGCTTTTAAAAGCCGCTGCCATTTTTCGACGATAGGCTTTGGCGCATTGGCAAAGCCATATCCCGGTACATCAACCAAATACCGTTCTTCACCCAAAGTGAAGAAGTTAATCTCTTGGGTGCGGCCTGGTGTATTTGAAGTTCTAGCCAAAGCCTTACGCCCTGTTAGCGCGTTTATCAGGCTCGATTTTCCAACATTAGATCGGCCTGCAAAGCACACTTCTAGGCGGTCAGACGGGGGCATGCCATCCATTGCAACAACGCCTTTTAGAAAGTCAGCACCGCCTGCGAAAAGTTTACGACCAATTTCACGCGTGGTGTAATCAGGCCGTTCGGTAATCGTAAAACGCATTTCCATTTACAGAACCTCTATTGTATCGCCCAATGTGATTTTACCAACCTTGGTAATTACACCAAACACGCCAAAATCCTTGTGACCCCAGTTTGATTGTAGCGTTGCAAGTGTGGCACAATCTGAAATGCCTGTATCTGGATTTACCGTTGTGGCCATGCAACGCTCAATCGGATCGATGATTTCAAATTCGGCTTCACCGATGCGAATATGATGGCCAATCCAGCTGAACTCTTCCCAAGCATTAAACCCGTCAACCCAAATATTGCCTCGAAAACGGCGTTGATCCAAAACTGTACCAGTGGCCTTTGATAAGGCTTCTAATGAAGCTTTGGTATTAATTGACAGGGTAGCAGTGCTGCTGTCCGTCATGCCGCGATCTGGTGCCTTGAACACTTGTGCAGGTAAAGAACGATCAGGATTGCTGATTTCAGTTACCCATTCAACCAGCGCTTTTGCATCTGCCACATTGTCAGGATTAACGGTAATGGTTTCTAAATCGGGGTGCTTCAATGTGATCGTCCCTGCACCCTCATCCAGATGTGATGAAACAGCCATTAGCCGATAACCGCGCGCGGCCCGTGCAAAGTTCATACATCTTGCCCATACAGGGTTTTCTGGGTCAACTTTTGCATCAACATGGGCAATCGCCCAATGGCGATCCCACGGCATGGTTTTTCCGACCTCTAGTGCAACGGACTGAAGCTGCTCACGGCCGACACCTTTGATTGGGTGTCGCCACAGATCAGTTACATTTGGCATTATGTTTCCGTCTCACCCTTTTTGAAGCGCTTAAGAATGTTACCTAAAACGTCGGGTTTTACACCTTGTTGTGTCATGATTACGTATTGCTGGATAAATGTGATGGTGTTGTTTGCAACCCAGTAGACCACCAGCCCGCTGGCAAAACCACCAAGCATGAACATAAACACCCACGGCATCCAAGCAAAAATTTGCGCTTGGGTTTTGTCGGTTGGTGCAGGGTTAAGTTTTTGCTGCATCCACATTGTGATACCCATTAGAACTGGGAATACACCGATAGAGATTATTGCCAAGAAGGATGTTGGATCTGGCGTGTCCCACGGCAACAGGCCAAACAGATTTAGCAGCGATGTGGGGTCAGGTGCGGACAGATCCTGAATCCAGCCAAAAAACGGCGCGTGGTACATTTCAATGGTTACAAATATAACTTTGTAAAGTGAGAAAAAGATCGGAATTTGCAGCAGAATTGGTAAGCAACCAGAGACCGGACTAACCTTATTATCACGGTAGAGCTTCATAATTTCGGTTTGAACTTTTTGTTTGTCGTCGCCTGCCTTTTCCTTGATGGCCTCCATTTGTGGTTGAAGTGCTTTCATTTTAGCCATTGAGACAAAGGATTTATAGGCAAGTGGAAACAAAATTGCCTTAATTAGCAATGTTAAGCCGATAATTGCATAGCCCATGTTGCCAATTAGGTTGTTCAAAAAATGCAGAACTTGGAAAATTGGTTTGGTCAGGAAAAAGAACACACCCCAATCAATAGAGTCGATATACTGATTAAAACCATAACCCTTTTCATACCCTTTGATGGTCTCGTATTCTTTAGCACCGGCAAACAGTGAGGTTGTGATGTCGTATTCACCACTGGGTGCTATTGTTATTGCAGGCAGGCGCACGTCTGCCTGATAACGATTGATCCGTGGATTGTATTCAATAACGGAAGTGAAAGGTTGATCTGGGCGTGGCAACAGGTTTGTCATCCAGTAGTGGTCGGTAAAGCCAGTCCAGCCGCCTTCTTTAATAGCGTAGGATTTGAAGCTTACCCCATTACTGTTTTCATCAAACTTGCGCACATCTTTGTAGCTTTCTTCCACTAATTCGCCATCAATGGATGCAATCACGCCTTCGTGCAGAATGTAAAACCCGCGAATGTCTGGATCACCCTTGCGTGTTAGCGCGCTATAGGGGGCCAGTTGAATAATTTTATCGGTGTTGTTCTTAACGGTTTGAGTGATGTTAATCAGGTAGTTTTCGTCGATTGATACGACACGGTTGAAGATCAATCCGTTACCGTTATCCCATTCCAATGTAATCGGTGATGTTTCAGATAATGTTGTGCCTGATTTTAGCTGCCATAATGTTTTGGAAGAAGGGATATCTTCTGCGATGACTGACTTGTCAGGTGACCACCATGCGTGAAATGCCCAATAGCCAATGCTTTCTTGAATAGGTGAGAAAATTACAATTTTCTCACTTTCATCATTTAGACGCACATTATAATTTTTTAATGACAGATCGTCGATCAATGCGCCTCGTAACGAGATTGATCCTGATACGCGTTTTGAATCAATACTAACGCGTGGTGATACACTTAAAGCATGTTCGCGGCTTTGCGAATTATCTGCGGCAGAAGGTACTGATGCATCGCTTGCGCTTGTTGGTACTGCGTTAGGTTCGTCTGACGTTGCAATAGCTTGTGCCGTTTCTGTAGTCAGAGGGGGTGCTGGTTGTTCAGGCGGAAAAACAAGAAACCAGACCAGAATAACAAGAAAGCTAAGTGCGGTCGCTAGGATCAAATTTTTATTGTTATCATCTTGCATCGGTGGGTCCTAAAGCGGGTAAGAAACTGTTTGGTAGGTTCAATAGAAAACCAGCCAAAAGGTCAAGGTTTTAAACGGTCTTTTGTTGGTAGTGGGTTCGGGCGCACAAGGCCTGCAAAATCAAACAAACCCTGATCTAATAAATGGCTTGGGCGTGCATTCATTAAGCTGCGAAACATAACCTGTCGCCGTCCAGGGCTGTTGGCTTCCCAACCATTCAAAATCGCTTTGACCTGTTGGCGTTGCAACCCGTCTTGTGAGCCACAAAGGTCACATGGAATAATAGGGTAATTCATCGCATTTGAGAACTTTTCACAATCTTTCTCAGCGACAAAGGCAAGTGGGCGATAAACCAATAAATCACCTTCGTCATTCACCAGTTTTGGCGGCATGGTGGCAAGCCGCCCGCCATGAAATAGGTTCATAAAAAAGGTTTCAAGTATATCGTCGCGGTGATGCCCTAATACGACTGCCGAGCAGCCTTCCTCTCGGGCAATACGGTACAAATTACCACGACGCAGGCGAGAGCACATTGCACAGTAAGTGCGCCCTGCGGGTACTTTTTCTTTGACGATAGAATAGGTGTCTTCAAATTCAATGCGGTGGTCTACACCCATCTTTTTCAAGAACTCTGGTAGGACAGTTGCCGGGAAATTCGGTTGGCCTTGATCTAAATTGCAGGCTAATAGTTCGACAGGTAAAAGGCCGCGCCATTTTAATTCGTGCAATACTGCCAAAAGCGTGTAGCTATCTTTACCACCTGACAAACATACCAACCACTTGGCACCACGTTCGATCATGCCATATTCTTCGATGGCTTCACGGGCTTGGCGAACAATGCGTTTGCGAAGTTTTTTGAACTCTGTTGTTGAAGGCGCACCTTCAAATAAAGCGTGTATATCGGTTAATTCGCTTAACATTGGCGTGATCCCACAAGTGGTTGTCAGATTGATGTTAGCGGAATGAACCTTAAATCATGAATGTGCAATATGGCATGCGTAATAAAACACGATATGTTGCAATCAATAATTGGCTTTAGGTGAATTTTCGAAACAAGCGTGTCGTGTCGAATAAAGCGTCAAGGCGTTCAAAACGGGTTTGCGCATCGGGCCAGTTTTCTTCTTGTGTGGCCGCAACTAAGGCTTCCAGCAACATTAACGTGGCGACATTCGAATCCCATGCTGATGGTATTTCGCTCCAGCAATTAAACGTATGTGTGGCAACTTTGGCGACGGGTGATACCCATTGATCTGTCATCAGAATGATAATCACACCACGTGATGCGGCCAGTTCTGCCAAACGTAAAAGGTTGGTTTCATACCTGCGAACATCAAATATGACCAACACATCATTCTTTTCCATATCCAACACGTAATGAGGCCATGTGGCAGATGAAGATGTCATATGCGTCATGCGGGGCCGGATCGCTTGCAGATGTGTGAAAGCGTATTCAGCTAAAGATCGGGTGATTCGGCCACCAACGATGTATAATTGTTGTTCCGAGCTTGACATTTGCTTTGCCGCTAGGTTGAAACTTTCTGCATCCACATGCGCAAAGGTCTGACGTAAATTGTGCATTACCGCATCGGCCAAGCGGTTTAGTATGTGCGACGCAGGGGCTTCAGCTGCCCAATTTTCACGCCTTTGTGTGGGGCCAGAAATTATCGCCTCTAGTTCATTTCGCAAAGCTTGGTGGAATTGTGGAAAGCCTTTAAATCCAAGCTTTTGAACCATACGTGCAACGGTAGGCGTTGAAACATCAGCCGTTGCTGCGACAATGGTAATAGATGCCAGACCCGCTGCTGGGTAATTCTCTAGAAGAGAGTTCGCAAGTTTGCGCTCGGATTGTGTTAATGTTTCGTAGCGATCACGGATTAATTCGCGGACCACAGGGGTTGATTTAGGCAAAAGCTTATCCTGTTGTGGTTTTAGTTAATACTATGCGTTGAAGGTTATTTATACCAGCATACAATGTTTTATCATATATGTGTGAAAATATATTGACAGCGTTGCAAATAGAGGAAAATATTTATACAATTCGGATGTGGATGTAGCGGGCAGTGCAACTGTCAACATAAAGACCACTTCTCAGCTAGAATAGGAACTTTGACATGCCAAACCAGATGACTTTTGATGAATTAAAAAACCAAGTTACCAGTGGTAGTATAGATACCGTTTTGGTCTGTATTATTGACATGCAAGGTCGCCTGATGGGGAAACGCTTTGTTGCCCAGCATTTTGTAGACGGCGGTTGGGAAGAGACGCATTGCTGTAATTATCTGCTGGCTACTGATTTAGAGATGGCCACACCTGACGGATATGCTTCTACAAGTTGGGAAAGCGGTTATGGTGATTATGTGATGAAGCCTGACATGGATACATTGCGCCCCGTGCCTTGGCTGGAAGGTACTGTGATGATCTTGTGTGACGTGTTGGATCATAACACTCACAAACCGGTGCCACATTCGCCCCGTGCTGTGTTGAAAAAGCAAATAGCACGTCTTGCCGATATGGGGTTCGACCCGATGATGGCAACCGAACTAGAGTTTTTCTTATTTGAGAAAAGCTTTGACGATATTCGTAAATCGGGCTTCCGCGACCTTGAGCCAATTAGCGGATACAATGAAGATTACCACATCTTCCAGACCACTAAAGAAGAGCATGTGATGCGCCCAATCCGCAACTATCTATATGCTGCTGGCCTGCCGATTGAAGGCACCAAAGGTGAGGCTGAAGCAGGTCAAGAAGAGCTGAATATCAAATACGGTACTGCCATGGATACGGCAGATCACCATACGATCGCCAAACATGCGATCAAAGAAATCGCGTGGCAACAGGGCCATGCGGTAACGTTCCTGCCGAAATGGGATCATAATCGTGTTGGGTCTTCCTCACATGTGCATCAATCTTTATGGAAAGGCGGCAATCCTGCTTTTTATGATAAAGACGCCGAACTTGGTATGTCTGATCTGATGCGAACATATATGGGTGGTTTGCTGAAATATGCGCCTGACTACATGTATTTCTTAGCCCCTTACATCAACAGCTATAAACGGTTTTCCAAAGGCTCATTTGCCCCCACACGCACCATCTGGTCAGTAGATAACCGTACCGCAGGTTTCCGCCTGTGTGCGGCTGGTAGCAAAGCAGTACGGGTGGAATGCCGCATTCCAGGGTCAGACATGAACCCATACCTTGCAATGGCTGTGCAACTGGCAGCAGGCATCAAGGGTATTGAAGATCAAGAAAAGCTGGATCCGCCATCAGAGGGGGATGCTTATGCAGGTACAGGCGGCTTTATCCCGCAAAACCTGCGTGATGCCAAAGATGCCCTGAAAGGATCGACAATGTTACGCGAAGCTTTGGGTGATGATGTGGTTGACCACTACACCCGTGCAGCAGAATGGGAGCTGGAAGAATTTGAAAAAGTCGTGACCGATTATGAAATTGCACGTGGATTTGAACGAGTTTAGATAACAAAACAGTAGTCGCACTGGTTTAGTGTCAGTGCTTTTTGCCTTTGAATGGCATATTTTTGGTTGACGCGAGGTTCTTATGACCAAGATTTTGAAATGTATATCACCGATTGATGGTTCGGTTTACGCTGAACGGCCATGCCTTAGCATGCAAGAAGCGACAGATGCAGTCGCGCGGGCAAAAACCGCACAAAAAGAATGGGCGGCACGCCCTTTGAAACAGCGTATTGAATTGGTTATGGCAGGTGTTGCCCGTGTCGGTGAGATGGGGGATGAGGTTGTAACTGAGCTTGCCCATATGATGGGTCGCCCAACACGTTATGGCGGCGAGTTTGGCGGCTTTAATGAGCGCGCGTCACATATGGCAAAAATCGCTGAAGATACTTTGGAACCTATCTTGGTTGAAGAAAGTGATACTTTCAAACGGGTTATTAAACGTGAGCCGCATGGTGTTGTGCTGGTCGTTGCCCCTTGGAACTACCCATATATGACGGCGATCAACACAGTTGCGCCTGCTCTGATTGCAGGGAATGCTGTTGTTTTAAAACATGCAACGCAAACCTTGCTGGTTGGCGAGCGTATGGCGCAAGCATTTCATGAAGTGGGTATACCTGCGGATGTGTTTCAAAACGCATTTCTGGATCACGGAACTACATCCGATCTGATTGCAGCAAATTTGTTTGGCTTTGTGAATTTCACGGGGTCTGTTGGTGGTGGTAAAGCAATGGAAATTGCAGCAGCTGGTACGTTTACAGGTGTTGGTACTGAACTGGGTGGCAAAGACCCAGGCTATGTGATGGAAGATGCTGATCTGGATGCCGCTGTTGATACGCTTATTGATGGTGCGATGTTTAATGCAGGCCAATGCTGTTGTGGCATTGAACGCATTTACGTTCATGAAAGCCTGTACGATCAGTTTGTCGCCAAGGCGGTTGATATTGTGAATGGATATAAACTGGGTAACCCATTGGATGCTGAAACTACTATGGGTCCAATGGCCAATGTGCGGTTTGCTTCCGAGGTTCGCGCCCAAATCGATGAAGCTTTGGCCGCAGGTGCTGTCGCACATATTGAAACAGCTGCCGAAGACGATGGCGGAGCCTATCTGACGCCGCAAATTCTTACAAACGTTACCCATGATATGCGTGTGATGCGCGACGAAAGCTTTGGCCCTGTTGTTGGCATAATGAAAGTATCTTCAGATCAAGAGGCCGTTGCGTTGATGAATGACAGCGAGTTTGGTCTGACCGCATCCCTTTGGACACAAAACGTGGAACGTGCCGAAGCTTTGGGTGCGCAAATTGAAACTGGCACTGTGTTTATGAACCGTGCTGATTATCTTGACCCTGGTCTATGCTGGACTGGCTGTAAAAATACAGGTCGTGGCGGCGCATTATCTGTTATCGGCTATCATAATTTAACCCATCCTAAATCGTATCATTTGAAAAAGGTGACATCATGACCCTTGTAGGAAACTGGTCTTATCCGACCACTATAAAATTCGGCAATGGCCGTATTAAAGAATTGCCAGAGGCCTGCGCCGCTTCTGGAATGAAAAATCCCTTGTTGGTTACTGACAAAGGGCTGGCCAGTTTACCGATTACTTCGGAAGCATTAGATATTCTAGATGCCGCTGGTTTGGGTCGTGGTCTGTTTTCTGAAGTTGACCCGAACCCGAATGAGCTAAACCTTGAAGCAGGTGTTGCCGCCTATAAGGCTGGTGGCCATGACGGGGTTATTGCATTTGGCGGTGGCTCTGGCTTGGATTTGGGTAAAATGGTTGCCTTTATGGCCAATCAAACCCGACCGATTTGGGATTACGAAGATGTGGGTGATTGGTGGACACGTGCAGATGCAGATGCGATTGCGCCGATTATTGCGATACCAACCACGGCTGGAACAGGCTCAGAAGTGGGGCGAGCTAGCGTTATCACCAACTCTGTCACCCATGTGAAAAAAATCATCTTTCACCCCAAAGTGTTGCCCGCTGTGGTGATTTGTGACCCTGAACTGACTGTTGGAATGCCAAAATTCATCACAGCTGGTACAGGTCTTGATGCTTTTGCCCATTGTGTCGAAGCATTCAGCAGCCCACATTATCACCCGATGTCACAAGGTATGGCACTGGAAGGCATGCGGTTGGTTAAGGATAATCTGCCACGCGCATATGCAGACGGCACTGACCTAGAAGCACGGGCCCATATGATGTCGGCAGCGGCAATGGGTGCGACTGCATTTCAAAAGGGTTTGGGGGCAATTCACGCACTTAGCCATCCAATCGGGGCGGTATACAATACGCATCATGGTACCACCAATGCGGTTTGTATGCCTGCGGTTCTGGCGTTTAACGCACCTGCCATCGAAGAGCGGTTCGATATGGTTTCTGCCTACTTGGGTATCTCTGGCGGCTTCAAGGGGTTTTGTGATTTCGTTCAAACATTTAATGACGACATGGGCATTCCACGCACATTATCCGATCTTGGGGTTGGAACCGATAAGATAGATGAGCTGACAAAAATGGCGTTGAATGACCCAAGTTGCGGCGGCAATCCGATTGAATTAACCGCTGAAAATACGAAACAGTTGTTTATAGATTGTATCTAACCGAATATAGGGCACCCATTGGGTGCCCTAATCTAACAGGGTAGCCACCATAGCAGAATTTGGGTTTTTTAGCCCGTCGATTACATCAAAATGATGTTTTTTATCCTCTATAATCAAAGCGGTACCATCCCATACTTGCGGCATTATTTTGCTTTGATTAATGAACTCTGGCCGTTCATCCCCCCCAACCCAACATGTTACTCTGGCTGAATTGATCGGTGTACTTAAGTACGGGCTTTCACTGATTGCCTCATCTTCAGATAAACGTAGGGTTTCGTTCATCTTGGTTTTCAGCAAATTGCGTAGATCATGAACACCGCTAATAGATACTGTGTTTTCAATTCGGTTTTGAATAGTAGCAGGTAAGGGGCTGTTTTTACAAAGCATCCTTGTTGCCAAATGCCCGCCTGCAGAGTGACCAATAATACGGATGGGGCCGTCAAACTTGTGGGCAACATATTTGATGGCTTCAGAAATTTGATTTGTTATTTCACTGATACGTGCGCTTGGGGCAAGGGTGTAAGAAGGAATTGCAACAGCCCAATTATGTGCAAGCGGCCCATGTGCAAGATCAGAAAAATACGACCGATCCAGTCGCATCCAATACCCGCCATGAATGAAGATAACCACGCCTTTAGGGGGCGTATCAGGCCAAAATACATCTAGGCATTCGCGTGGTGAAGGGCCATATGGCAAATCTAGATCATGCACCACACCACTATTTTGATATGCGCGTGCGCGTGCGGCCCAAGTATCAAAATATGCCAGCGCGTTCTTGACGTGGCCTACATTATCAAAAGCGTCATCCCAGTCAGTCATTTCTTTGGTTTACCCTTCAGTGTAGATTTAGAATGGCTGATCTTTTGACTAATTTCAAATAATCATATGGTATCTATTATGTGATATATGGATAGTGTTGAAAACATAGGTTGCGCCGAACTGCTTAGGCTTTAGGCTGACTAATAATTGACCATGAGAGTTACAGGAGAATGTCATGAACGTTATATTTGTACAGTTAAGGTGCAAACCGGGAAGTGCATACAAAGTTGCTGACGCACTTTATGAGCTTGAGATCGTTTCACAACTATTTTCCACAAGTGGCGATTGGGATTTGTTGGCGCAGATTTATCCGCCAAAGGATGTGGATGTTGGCAAATGGGTTAATGATAATGTTCTAACGATCGACGGGATAGAGCGATCACTTACAACCCTGACTTTCAAAGCATTCTAGGGTCTGTCGTCTCTAAGGCAAAGACACTTACTCAGATCAGTATTGCAATTTAACGAAAGTTAAGCGTTACTTGTCGTTTATGCTGGGTATTTCCTGCATATAACTTGGGAGAAAGAAATGACACATCACTTTTTCAAAGCATTCGTTATGGGTGCTGTACTAACTATTAGCGCGCCTACATCTGTAATAGCTGCGGAATGTATCGCACCTGCGAACCCTGGTGGGGGATGGGATTTCACGTGCCGCCAAATTGGTAAAATCATGTATGAAATAGGGGCAGTTGATAAACCTATTCAAGTAACAAATATGGCAGGCGGTGGTGGCGGTCTTGCTTATGGTCATGTTGTGAATGAACGCGACACGGATGCTGATTTAATTGTAGCAGCATCTTCGGCTACATCCACAAGACTTGCGCAAAACGCCTATGCGGGGATGACCGCAGATCAGGTACGTTTTGTGGGGGCAATCGGTGCTGATCCAGGCGTTATTGTTGTGGCGGCCGACAGCCCTTTTAAAACCCTTGGTGATATGGTTGATGCGATCAAAGCAAACCCAGGTTCCGTTGCTTTTGCAGGCGGTTCGGCGGTTGGCGGATTTGACCATCTTAAGCCGTTGATGATATTACAGCGCGGCGGTTTTACCGATATTACGAAAGTAAAGTATATCGGTCTTGACGGCGGGGCTGATGCCATCACGCAAACAGTTGGCGGTTTTACACAAGTAATGACGGGCGACATGTCAGAGATTGTTGGCTTTTTGAAAGCTGGTGAAATTCGGGTTTTGGCAGTTCTTACAGATGAGCGTGTGCCGGGATTTGAAAAAATACCAACCGCAAAAGAGCAAGGGTTTGATGTTGTAGCTGTAAATTGGCGTGGTCTGTATGTACCTAAAGGCGTTAGCGATGATACATTCAATGAGTGGGCATCAAAGCTGCAACAAGTCGCTGATAGCGATGCTTGGAAAGAAGCGATGGTTGCAAACGGCTTAGCCCCGTTTACCAAAGTTGGTGGTGATTTCCAGTCATATGTTGATGGGCTGGTTACAGAAATTCGCCAGTTATCAAAAGACATAGGGGTTATTCAATAATGCCCAGTGATCGGATCTTTGGTCTGGTCGCACTTATGACGGCGCTTGCGTTCATCGCAAGTGCCACACAAATCCAGACAAGCTTTTTATCAGACCCAGTTGGGCCGAAAATGTTTCCCATTCTGATAGGTGTGGTGGCTGTCATTGGCAGTCTTAGTCTTATTTTACGCCCAGACCCGAATCCAGATTGGCCCGCAATGCGCAGCTTTATGGCCTTGCTTGTTGCTGTTGTGGTTTTGATTGGGTACGCATTTGCGCTAAAACCTTTTGGCTTTTTGATCCCAACCGCAATAACGGCTGGTATATTAAGTTACCAAATATCCCCAAAGATAAATGCGGCAATGATGTCGGGTCTTGGCCTGTCAGTTGGATTGTTTGGGCTGTTTAAGTTTGCTTTAGGTCTTGGGCTGGTAGCATTTCCCAGATTTCTGACAGGGTAGAGGCGTATGGAAATTATTGATAATCTGGCATTAGGATTTAGCATAGCCCTTTCACCCTACACATTAATGCTCGCAGTAATCGGGTGCTTTTTAGGGACAATCATCGGGGCCTTACCAGGCTTAGGCCCATCAAACGGTGTGGCGATCTTAATCCCTTTGACTTTCACACTAGGGTTGGATGCAACTTCTGCATTGGTATTGATGACTTCGGTTTATTATGGTGCGATGTATGGCGGGCGCATTTCGTCTATTTTGTTGAACATACCAGGTGATGAACCTGCGTTAATGACCACGTTGGATGGCTATCCTATGGCAAAGGCGGGGCGTGGGGGTGATGCACTTGTATTATCGGGTGTTGCGTCTTTTGTAGGGGCTTTTTTGGCAACTATCGGATTGATGTTACTGGCACCAATGCTGGCGCGGGTGGCTTATTTGTTTGGCCCTGCTGAGTATTTTGCACTTTATATGCTGGCGTTTTGTACTTTGGGCGGGATGGCGTCGAATAATCAGGCAAAGGCTGCGATTGCATCTTGTATCGGGCTGGGTATTGCAATGATCGGTGTCGATAACAGCTCTGGTTTGCCACGCCTTACAGGGGGCAATCTGCACCTGATGGACGGGGTTGATTTTTTGGTGGCGATTGTCGGGCTATTTGCAATTTCTGAGGTTTTCTTTTTTATTGAAAGCCATGGAAAAGGATCATCCATTGGTATTAAGCTCGAAAAAGTAACGATACCGTGGAAAGATATTTATGAAACTAAATGGACGATGTTACGTGCCAGTGGTATCGGGTTTATTGCAGGTATTTTGCCTGGTGCCGGTGCCTCTTTAGGTAGCTTTTTGGCCTATATGAGCGAAAAGTCTATTGCGGGTGAAAAAGGCGGTTTTGGAACGGGTGTTCCCAAAGGGGTTGCGGCACCAGAAGCTGGAAATAATGCCGCTGCAGGGGGGGCTTTAGTGCCCATGCTTACATTAGGTGTTCCAGGGTCAGGTACGACAGCAGTTTTATTGGCCTTACTAATGACCTTGAATATAACCCCGGGCCCGACATTGTTTACCGACAGACCAGAGGTGGTTTGGGGGCTAATTGCATCATTACTGATCGCCAATGTGGTTTTGTTGTTGATGAACGTGCCGATGGTCAAAATATTTGTGCGTATTTTACAAGTTCCAGCGTGGATACTGTTGCCAGGTGTGACGATGGTTTCTTTTGTTGGTATTTATTCTTTGTCGGGTAGCTATTTTGACTTGGTTCTAATGGTAGGGTTTGGGGCATTAGGGTATGTCTTGCGCAAACTAGATATACCAACAGTACCTGTAATTTTGGGCATTTTGTTAGGCGGTCATATGGAAGATGCACTGCGGCGGGCAATGGTATTATCTGATGGAGATGTTGCATATCTGGTGTCATCACCCATAGCGATTGTATTATGGGTGGCCGCGATCCTTGGGTTTGTTGCACCAATGATGTTGCGAAAATTTTTAGAAAAACCACAACGGGTAACGGACTAGGGTATTGTGTATATTGTGGTCGGGCCGTTTTGCATAATTGTTAAGAATTGCTGTATAAACGACGATATATCTTGGTCGTGAACAAGGTGATGCGTTAGCAATCCGAATGGCTCGGTGTTATCTGCCCGCCCCAATCGGCGATCCTGCATTTGTTTGACGATTTCAGAAATAAGTATATCTGGTGCAACCAACCCACGCCCATCATGCCATGCGATCGGATCTAGGTGGGTGTTTATCTGGGTAAGCCCTATGGCTGCTTGTCTGGATTTACGCGGCGAATAGGTTGATAGGTTTGTATACCCAATCATAGCAAGATGTGCGTTTATATCTGGGTTGATACGGTTCCAAGGTGGTACAAACATTGGCTTTAGGCGTGTGCCAAACATATTTTTTAACAGGTCTAGGCCCGCTTTGGCGTCTTCAATACAGGTTTCTATTGGGCGCGTCGCGCCGAATTCTGCTTTTTTTATTCCCTGTGGTTCATGGTTTTGATGCGCCCAACCGTGTACTACAGGTATGACATTGGGCATAGCATGAATATGATCTGCAAGGGCAGGGGTTGCCAGTTTTGGGATTATGGCCAAATGAACAGGAATGTTTGTATCACATGCAATATTATCTAGCATATCAAGGGCAGGGGTTGGGGCAATAGCATCATCATCACGCCACCAAATGGGCAAGATCATATCAACGTCACGCCACTGCTGAAATTCATTCTGTAAAGGTTGCCAGTTTATATTAATCATGTCTGCTTTAGCCAATTTGTTGCAATGCGAACGGTTTCATTTGCGCCATCAAATTCAAGACCTGCGATTTCAGCACCTTTCACAGACCGTGATGCATGTATGGATTCTATCAAGCTTTGTGGGGTTAAAACATTAGCGGTTAAAACCGAAAACCCTGGATGTTTTGCAAGGCTTTTTGCGCGCAGGGTTTGTTCAACTTCACCGCCTTCATCAAAGGGTATAAACACTGATGCCGTTCCTGTCTGCATCAGATCTAGGGCGGTATTATATCCACACATACTGACCGAACAGGCCGCATGGTGCAACATTTGGCGAAAATCGGGGCGTGTGCTTTCTATAGTTAAATTATTGCTTCTAGCGCGTTTTTTCAGCCGCTTTATTTCATTCGCAGAGTTCGACCCACCAACCAAAATACGCCAGTTTTGACTGGTATCTAGTGATGCGGCCTCAATGGCGCATTCAAATATGGCTTTGCCCACTGACCCGCCGCCTGCACTTACGATAATTTCATTTTGTCCCTCTAAATCGGGGTGTGGCCCTGCTATGGTTGGGGCAACATAGCCAGTGTAATGCAGTTTCTTGGCCAACGTTTTTGACACTGGCCAGCTTTGATCTAATGGTGTGGTTGTGGGGTCGGAATGAACAAACACCCCATCATAATACTGGGCAATAATCTGATCCGCTTTTGTAGCTTTGGACGGCTTCGAGGGAGGGGCAAGAATATCGCGAATAGAGCTAAATATTGCGCATCTTTTCGTATTCGCTTTGGCTGTAGAAAGTAGGTTAAGGAACTCTGACGATAAGACGCGCCTGCCGAAGGGATATAATTCAGTTATCAGAAAATCAGGTTGAAGAGTGTTGAAAATGCCCTCTATATTGCGTTGGCGTTTTGTTAAATAAGCCTGATCCGCTGCCGTATCATGTGCTGTCAATAATGTGGAAAAATTGGTGCCATCAGAGCGCACAGCGGGTAGTTGATGCAAGGTGATGCCATCAGTGTTCAGGTGGGGTGCAGGCATTCCACCGCTTACCACATCTACAGTATGCCCATGTGCTACAAAAGCACGCGCCAAGTTTAATGCGCGGCTTAGATGGCCCGTTCCCAACAGATGCGTGACTAGGATAAGAACCTGCATGATTTATCGCTTTTCCAGTCTGATGGGTTCATCATTTACGATGTTAAGATGGCCGTTATCAATTTCAATTAAGAACAAACGATTACGTTTAATACGAAAAGGTGCAGGGCCGTCAAAGTCCCACCCATGTGCTGTTGCTAAAATCATCCGCATAATGCCAATATGGCAGACTGCGATTGTATCTGTTGTAAGTGCCATAACCCACGGTTTTATTCTGTCACATACATCTTGCGGGCTTTCACCATTTGGTGGGCGGTAATGCCAGCCCCAATGCTCTATATCCCGAAACCCCGATGATGGATCGGCCTTTAGATCAATACCACGCAAACCTTCCCAATCGCCCCAGTTCATTTCAATCAAGCAATCCACATGTTGCGGGGTGCGGTCTGCGATGATTTCAGCTGTTTGGCTTGCACGCTTTAACGGGCTTGAGATTAGGTCTGCATCAGCCCATTGGCTTGGTAGTTTATAGTTTTTCAATTCTGTAATAGCATCAGGATCAAGATCAATATCCGTACGCCCCTGAATGCGGCCTGCACGGTTCCAAGGTGTGTGTCCGTGACGGATAAGGGCAAGTGTGGTCATGGGCGTGATCCTATGAATGGCGATAAAATTGTTGAAAGGTTTTTAGAGGCTGCCCCAAAAAGATGGTTTTGTTTGATAAATTCAATACCAGCGCGGCTGTTTTTCTGCCAGAGGTCAGTGTTTGTTAACAAATTATCAACCGCATGGGCCATTTCGGTGGGTATATTAGGCGGGATAAGTATTGTTTCAGAGTTAATCACATCACAAACACCCGATAAATCCTGTGCTATCACGGGCAGGCCTGCGGCTTGGGCTTCAAGGTAAACCATGCCAAATGCCTCATCTACACCCGGCCATAAAAAAACCGATGCGGATTGATACTGTTCTGCCAATTCCGCGCTTGTGCATTGTCCTAAGAAAGTCACTCGGGATTTGAACAGTGCAAACAGGTTTTCTATTTCAGGCCTTGCTGGCCCGTCACCTGCAATTTTTAAAGTCCAGTCGGTAGTTTTCAAAGTGGCAAGTGTTTTGGCTATCAATTTATATGATTGGGTTTTGGCGCCTTTTCGTAACATTCCAACACATAAGATCGTGTTGCTTTTGGGTTTGGTACGTTTGGGGACAGATGAAACGCCTTGTGCCAAAAAGGGTGGTAGGTGGATGATTTTTTGACCCTTGGGCTTGTAATCCATCAAAGATTGGCGGTCGCGCTGGGTGAAATACAGAATTGCATCGGCTTTGTCACAGGCAGTTTCTGCAAGTTGCGCATAATACGCCCAAGGTCCGTGAAGCCGTTTTTTTGCCCGCGTTGCTTCTAATAAAATATAGGGAATACCCAACGCTTTTGACACAATCGGGCCTATCAGATCGGGGGATTTGTAGTAATTGTGATACGTAAACCAAAGGCGCCAATTTTGTTTTTGCCCCAAAGTTATCAACTTTTTGGCTTCAACCTTAGCCTGCGTTATTAATGCTAATTGTGCATCATCGTTACCTTTACCGTCATATGTGCGCAAATCAGACACCAGTTTTGCATCATAACCCTGCTCAATGGTATTCAGAGCTTCCAACACACCACGGGCAATTTCCCTATCGCCCGAAGGTGTCGGGTGGGTCGGGGGTTTGAGGGGAGCATAAAAAGCGATTGTTGGCATATGGTTAGTTTAGCGATTTGTGCCTAAGCTTTGCAAGCGGGCTGTCAGTTTTGTGATCCCTGCATCCATACCAAAATCTATTGTTAAACGATCATACGCAGCTTCTGCCATTGTGTTGCGCATTTCGGGTTTAGATGCCAGTTCTGTAATTGCTTCGGCAAGTTCATCGGAATTGTCATTTACCAATAAGCCATGGGTACCTGTTTCAATAAATTCAGGGATTGCAGAAACATTAGTTGAGATAATCGGAAGCTTTTGTGAAGCGGCCTCCATTAACACATTTGGTAGACCGTCACGGTCACCATCATCGGCAATACGGCTTGGCAAAATGAATATATCGGCAACACGCAAGGCGTCTATTACAGCGGGTTGGTCACAGGCACCGTGCCAACTTATACGGTTGGCAATCCCAAGTTTTTGGGCTTGGGTTAGCAGCGTTTCTTTCAAGCCACCGCCACCTATATGCGACCACTGCCAGTTTAGATCGGCAGGCAATTTGGCCAGTGCATTTATCAACCTGTCAAAACCCTTTTTTTCCACCAAACGCCCAACAGATAGAAATTGTATTGGGCCGCTAGGGTTTGTCTTTGGTCGTTTGGGCGGTGGTGGGAAACGGGTTAAATCCAATCCGTGGTAAACCAGATCAATCCGTTTCGGACTATCTGCAAGGCTTCGTAAGTGTTTTGCACCATACGATGTGCAGGTTACACCAAAGGCCGCACCATATGTATTTGGGTTTAGCTTTTCACGCTTTTCCCAGTCTGGTGAAGTCCATATGTCTTTTGCATGCGCAGAGAAGCCCCATTCAAGGCCGCGCATGATGGCGGCGTATCTGGTGACAGATGCAGGTGTGTGCATGAAATGGGCATAAAGACCTGCGAAGTTGTCTGGCAATTCTGCGGCCATAACACATGCTTGCCCAAAACGGCGTATCCTGTTGCGGGATTTGTCGCGGGCAAAGTCAGCGTTCCATGCGTGACGCGCGGCTTTATACCCAGATAATCTGCGTGCTTTTAGCCACCCGCGTAGAACCCGAAAGGGTTCATTGTGAATGTACTCAGGTAAATATCTAACCTTGGCAGTTATTTTATCGTGCAAAGGGTGGGTTTTTTTGTCGGTAGGAAAGCGCAAAGACCAGATCTCAAACTCTTGACCTTTTTCTTGAAGGGCCAAAAGTTCTTGTGCGATAAATGTTTCTGACAGGCGCGGCCAACCTTTGACCACTACCGCAATCGGTGATTTGTTGTGTGTCATTTGTTGGCCAGTAAGCTGGATTTACCCAAAAGATAAGAGGTGCGTTGGGTTACAACATCTAGCCCATCTAATAAGCCGTTAATTTGGATGAAAGAAGGCGGCTTTTGATCGGGAAGCTTGCGTATGGCATTTATCATGGCATCTGGGCCGCTGCCGTCACGTTCAGAGTGTATCATACGCATAAGACCTAGATCTTCGGCGCGTTTGGCGCGAATATATTGCTCTAGGCGGGGTACAGTTCTTGGGAAGATAACCGCAGGTTTGTCAAAAGACAGGATTTCACAAAACGTGTTATATCCCCCCATTGCAACAACACCAATAGCGCCTGACATCAGTGTTTCCATGTGGCTGTCAAACCCAACTGTTTTGACCCTACCATTTAGCTTGGCAACTCTGTTTTCAAAAACGGCGCGTGTGTCACCAGTTAGAAAAGGGCCATAAACCAAAAGGGCAGATGGGCTTAAGTTTGGGTCTTGTTCGTATGCAGATAAAACCTGATCGACCATTGCTGCACCGTCGCCGCCACCGCCTGGGGTAATTAAAACATATGGCTCGCCAGCAGGCACTGGTTCATCTAGGTTTTCGCGCCTTAAATAACCTGTCCAATGCATTTTACGTTTGGCTTCATCTGAAAGTGCAAGACCAGAAGTTGGGTTGTAGATTGATTTCAACCCGTAAATCCATAACTCGTCATAAAATTTTTCAGTCGCTTCTATTGCGCCTTTGCGTGCCCATTCCTTTGATAATAAATCGGGGTCATCCAAGACATCACGTAAACCAAGTACAATTTGCGTGTTAGGTTTATGTGCTTTAAGCCATTCTAGGCTGGGCATTAATTCGCCGCGAAACCCAGTAGGTTCTTTATCCACAATTACAAGGTCGGGGCTGAAGTGCTGAACCGTTGCTTTTATCAAACCAGAGCGCAATGTGGTTGTAGCATCAATGTCCATACCAAGAGTTTCAGACATATATGTGCCGTCAGTCATTTTGGTGACGCCCGGCAATCGAATGTGGTCAACGCGTTCTGGAAATGTAAAGCGGCCCGCAACAGGTGAGCCTGTTAAAATAAGGGCAGTTGTCTTTTTATGTGCCGCGGTAATTGCATTTGCAAGTGTTCTTGAGCGCCTGATATGGCCTAGGCCAAACGTATCATGACTGTATAAAAGCACGCGGGATAAGCCAGCGGGTGGTATGCGTGTTTCTGGTGTCATTGGTATGGTCATTAAACTGTATGTTCCACAAATACGTCAGATTAGGAAGATAGCGTTATGTTAAAAAAATTGGTTGAGATAATTCTCTGAGACAAAACGATACCTTGGGTTGGTTCCATAGAACATTAGTTTAGAAATTTCAGGTACTTTAAGGTGTTTTTTTGCTGGTGTCTCACAGATTTTTTACTTGCTTTAGAATTATGTGCACTAACTTGTGATAAAGTAGGCCAAATTATACTGATTTAGTAAAATATGTGTTGGTAATTCAATTTTACGCAGAAATTGTGTATCACAATAAAAAACAAGTATCATCTAGGGAACAATAATAGAATCAAGTTTTATACTTGAGAGGTAGAAACAACAAACAGTAAAGTAGGTACAAAGGTTGTGCTGTAAAAGATCATGCCTTAGCCTACCTGATTAACCATATTTAAGGTATCGTTTATATAATGCGCATCACTTTCATACATATTTTATCAGTGCTTACATTGGCTTTCTGCGTAGCATTTCCAGTTCAATCTCAAACATCGATTGTTCCAGATGGGTTCGGTGGGGCGGAACAAACGGTGGCCGATCCAGCATTAGACAATTTTGAAAGCATCATGCGTAAAGCCGCTGAAAGCGGCGTTAGTGTTATTGTTGTTGATACCAAAGGAAAAGTATTAAGCAATCCATCGGATACAGAAGCCCTAAATGAAACCGAAGGGGAAGATGTATCCAATAGCATGACAGGTGTTATGAAGGCGCAAATTTCAGCGGTTAAATTTCGTGAAATCTTGTTTAAGCGCCTGCGTTCTTTACCTGGTTCCTTTAAAGAAGTTGAGTTTATTTTACAGGCCAACAGCCCAACTGGCGAAATCTGGGCTTATTTCGAAGCACTTCTTTGGGCGTCTGCGTTTTTTGCGATAGGGTATCTTTTTGAACATCAGATATATGGCAAGCGCTTTTTGGTTAAGTACTTCGCGCTTCCAATAAAAGAATGCCCGGTTGGATATACAGAAAAACTTCCCTTTTTGGTCTCGCGGTTTTTGCTACGCGCCTCTGGTGTTCTGGTTTCTATGGCAGTGGCCTACATTATTGGGGTGGCGACTTTAGGGCCGTTGGAAAACTCGGCAATGCAATACACAGTTGTACTAATAAATATTGCGTATGGCAGTTGCCGCATGGTTACTTTATTGTGGCGTATGGTGCTTGCACCTTATGCGTGTCAGTATAGAATTTCACAGTTTTCCAATAAAGATGCCCTGCGATTATATCACTGGCTTTGGATAACCGCGACGCTTGATATTTGTACTATTGTCATCGGATTATGGTTGTTTGAGCTGGGCTTGACTGTGGATGTTTTCGCGTTGGTTACAGCCATATTAACCTTGTTTGTTGTGATCTTGAATATAGGTTTAATCCTAGTGAACCGTAAGCCAATATCACGCGCAATCAGAAATGGTGCCAGAATAGATCAGGTGGGTCGATTAAGCCGTTTTGTCTCTACTGCGTGGGCGCCTATTGCGATTGTTTATTTTATATTTGCGTGGGTTGATCTGACATACCGTTTGGTGCTGGAAATTCCACTTTCCACGCCTTTGGTTCTAGGGGCCTATGCAATCTTGCTTTCTATTATCGTTGTGTATGGTTTAATTAACTATTTAATTGAACGTTTCTTTCACCGCTCTGCCGTGATGGAAGAAATTAATAGTGCAATGCTTACGGATGATCCTGACAGTACGGATGTGCAAGAAGTGCAGGAAAAACTTGAACCTACCCAACACCCATTAAATAATTTTGAAGATTTAGCGCGACGTGTGGCAGGTGTTTTGGCGTTTGTTGCAGGATTGTGGGCTTTATTCTCAATTTGGGATGTGGAAAGTAAAATGACGGCCGCGGACGGCGCGGTTGAACGCAGTTTGGATATTATCGTCATTCTGTTTATTGGGTATATTGTTTATCACATGTTCCGGATCTGGATTGACAGTAAGATCAGGGATGAAGGCGGTGAAGAGATAGAGGTGGCCCCTGGCGATGAGGGTGGCGGATCTGGGGCCAGCCGATTAGCGACGTTGCTGCCACTGTTTCGGAACTTTATCCTTGTAGTCGTGGTTGTTACCATTGCCTTAATCGCATTGTTGCAACTTGGAATTAACGTAAGCCCGTTATTTGCGGGCGCTGGTGTTGCAGGTCTTGCGATTGGTTTTGGTGCGCAAACGTTGGTGCGCGATATTTTTTCGGGCGCGTTTTTTCTGGTTGATGATGCGTTTCGCAAAGGTGAGTATATTGATGTGGGTGAAGTGAAAGGAACGGTTGAAAAAATCTCGGTGCGTTCATTCCAGTTGCGCCACCACTTAGGGCCGTTACACACAATCCCATTCGGTGAAATTCAAGTTTTAACAAACTACTCGCGCGATTGGGTGATGATGAAACTGCCGTTGCGGGTGACATATGATACCGATGTGGAAAAAGTTCGTAAATTGATTAAAAAACTTGGGCTTGCGTTGATGGAAGATCCAGAGATTGGTGATAACTTTCTGCAACCATTAAAATCGCAAGGCGTGATTGAGATGCAGGATTCTGCGATGATAATCCGAGTTAAGTTTATGACAAAGCCAGGCGATCAGTGGGTGATCCGCAAACGTGTATTCCAGGAAATCAGAGACTTATTTGCAGCTGAGGGTATAAAATTCGCGCACCGTGAAGTTACAGTGCGTTTGGCTGATGACAGTAGCGTGCGTAACCTAACCGAAGCGCAAAAAGCGGCAATAGCGGGGGCCGCACATTCTGCATCATCTGAAGATATGGATGCGACGGACGCAAATGAAGGCGGCAGCGAGTAAGGCCGCGCGCCCTTAGCTTTCGTAAGGATTTAACGAGTCTCGTAAACCGTCCCCTAAGAAATTGAAAGCTAGCACGACCAGAATGATGACTAGCATCGGGCTGGCCGTCCAAGGATAAATTTCTATCGCTGCCAAGTTTTGTGCATCATTTAACATCACGCCCCAACTGACGGCGGGAGCGCGCAGTCCCAAACCAAGAAATGACAATGCTGTTTCGCCTAATATCATGGCAGGGATCGATAGCATGGCGCTGGCAATCAGGTGGCTGGAAAAGTTCGGTAATAAATGTCGCCCAATGATGCGAGCGGGTTTTGCCCCCATCATTTCTGCGGCTTTAACGTATTCCTCTTCTCGCAAAGACAGGAATTTTGATCGCACAGCCCGTGCAAGGCCAGGCCAGTCTAAAATACCCAATATGATTGATATAATAAAGAACACAGCAACAGGGCCCCAGTGGGATGGTACCGCCGCAGATAAGGCAAGCCATAAGGGAAGTTCTGGTAATGAACGCAATATTTCTATGACACGTTGGATCAACCAATCAATACGACCCCCAAAATAACCCGCGATACTGCCAAAGAAAATACCAAATATAAAAGATACAGTTATCCCGATCAGGCCAACTGTTAAGGATAGTTGTGCACCGTATAGTATACGCGAAAATACATCGCGGCCCAATCTGTCTGAACCAAGTATAAACAATGTTGCCCCATATGGCGCGCAAAACAAATGGCGCTCGGCTTTTATCAGCCCAAATAATTTGTAAGGTTCATTTTCACAAAAGAATTCCAGCTTCATGGGTTTGGTTTCATCCGCGCTATAAACCCAGCGGAAGTTCTCTAGATCAGCGGTAGCGGTTATAGGTAACACATGTGGCCCGATAAACTGGCCATCGTTAAACCAATGGACTGCTTGGGGTGGGGCATATAAATGATCTACATGGCGCTCATTGGGTGTGTAGGGTGCAATGAAACCGGCTATTGGCAACATCAGATATGCCAACAGCAGAAAAATACCTGAAATAAGCCCAAGTTTATGTTGTTTGAAACGTCGCCAAACCAGTACCCAGTTTGGTGCGTCTAGTTCAGGCCGCTCGGCCGTACTAAAGTTACTGTTCTCACTATAGGGGGCATCATCAATATAGCGGCCATCAGGTAAAATTGCCATTACTCGCGTCCCCCGTAGCGTATGCGTGGATCAAGCAACATCAAAAGCACATCCGAAATCATGGTGCCAATCAAGGTTAAAAGTGCGACAAACAATAAAATAAACCCAGCAAGGAACTGATCTTGTGATTTTAAAGCGGTTAGCAGTGCAGGGCCAATAGTTTGCAGACCTAAAACGACCGAAACCAAAACTGAACCAGATATCATGGACGGTAGCAAATTGCCTATGTCGGCCACAAAGGGGTTTAGGGCGACGCGTAAGGGGTATTTTGCCAATAGTTTGGCAGGTCGCACACCTTTGGCCCGTGCTGTTTCCACATAGGGTTTATCCAATTCGTCTAGCATATTGGCGCGTAGCCTTTGCATCATTGCGGCAGCCCCTGATGTGCCGATTACAAATGTTGGGATGATGAGGTGTAGCAGAATTGATTTTACCTTGGTAAAATTCATAGGCTCGCCCTCTAATTCAGGTGCCATAAGCCCGCCAATCGGTAGGTTTAGGTATTTTTGCCCGTAGTAAAATAGGATCAAAGCTAACAGAAAATTCGGGGTTGCCAGCCCAAGGTAGCCGATAAACGATGATGTATAATCCACCCATGTTTTTGAACGTGCTGCGGCTAAAACACCCAAAGGCAGGGCAACTATATAGACAAATAGAACTGCTGCCAAATTAACCAGAACCGTAAGCCATAATGCTTGCCCGACAATTTCTGACACCGGTTGGTCAAACTCAAACGACCAACCAAAATCGCCCTGTATTAACCCCGAAAACCCATACTGGCCTGGCCAAAACCCAATCCATATAAAATATTGTTCTACAAGGGGGCGATCCAGCGCATATTCGCGGCGCAAAAATTCGGCCTTGGCCACACCAGCATCTTGGCCCGTTGCCTGCAATTCGGCTATTTGATTGGTCAGATAGTTACCAGGTGGCAGGTTGATAATCATAAAGATCAGGGCAGAGACCAGCAAAAGGGTCATTAGCATGGTCATGAACCGATAGAGCGCGTAGCGTAAAATTATCATTGCGCGGCCCCGCTGTCATCAAAGTAAAACTCATCCATTCTGTGGATGCCGAAATGCGCACCCGGTTCCCAAGACCAGATTGCTTTTTGTGGGACGTTGCGCAATTTATTAGAAACCACAACAGGTTGAGGGGCTTCCGTTAAAACGCTTATTCCATAAACTTGTTCAGCATGTATTTTTAACATTTTGCGCCAAATTTTACTGCGCTGTCTGTCTGTGAATGCCTGATCCCAAGATACCGCTAAATACAGCAATCTGCGGGCCTCTAACATATCAGGTTTTTCACCTGCTTCTCCGCCAGTTTGGTAGTATTGCCCCCATTTCGGCCATGCAAAGAAATCTTGTTGGCGTGGCGCTAAATAGGCAGGTGATGTATAGGGCTGTGGTATGCCATTATCCCAGCCGAACCAGACTGCGGCCATAGACGTGCCTGCGTTTACACGGTTGCGAAGAATGTCGCGTTCAAGTGGGCGCACAATAAGCTTTACACCAATGTCGCGCCAAGTATCAGTAATGATAGACAGGGCATTTTCAACTTCTTGGCGTTCACCTGAAGTTTCCACAACAAGCTGCAAAGGCCGCCCGTCATGCAACAGGCGAATACCGTCCGCACGGCGTTCATCAAGCCCCATCTCATCCAATAATTCATTGGCAAGCTCCGTATCATACTGCGCCCATGCAGACCTATTTTCTGGGTCAAAAAACGGGCTGGCGGGCAGGGCTGTCATGGCACTTTCCTTAGCTAAGCCAAAATAGAGTGTGCGGTTTATCATGCGTCGGTCAATAGATATGGAAAGTGCGCGGCGAAATCGAATATCGCGCAAAACGCCGCGCCAAGTAGGGTCGGCGTAATTTAGATTTGGATAAATTGTGATTTGCGAAGCGGCACCATTTGCCCACAATAAAGTTTTATATTTACCGCCGTCTTTTTCGCCTTTTTTCAAAATGGATATATCTTTAAAACTAAGACCGCGCGCTTGCAGATCAGCCTCACCTGCGTTGGTTTTCGCTGCAACCAGCCCCGCGCCAACGACGCTCATTTCAACGCGGTCAATATAGGGTAGCTGCACCCCATTTGCATCAATTCGGTGGTAATATGGGTTGCGCGTAAATATCCGTCTGCGTTTCGTGCCTTTTTTATCAATAACCCAAGGTTGCAAAGTAGGAAGATCGCCATTGTCAAACTTATACATGTTATCAAGTTTATTGTGCAAAGCGGCCCAACTGCGGACTTTTTTCTTTTTGATTGCGTGTTCCAATAAATACGGGTCAGCGAATTTCTGATGATAGTGTTTTAAGTAATGTGCAGGGCGAAATATGAAAGGGGGGCGGGCTTGCGCCAATGTTTGTATGAATTGTGGGTTGGATTTTTCCCACTCGTAAATAACAGTTTGAGGGTCTGGAAAAGATACTTTTGGTAGTTTTCCGTCGACACGTAAAAAATCGGGTGGCCCAGAAGGCGTTAGTTCTTTGTTATTTGCAACATGTACCCACCAATATTCGAAATCGGCCGATGTAAAGGGTTTACCATCCGACCAGCGATGACCTTTGCGCAAATGCAGCGTGAATTTTTTATTTTTCCCATTCTCAAGGTTGGCCAGAATATCGGGCGTTAAGGCGTATTTTTCATTAAAGATAACCAAACGGGCATAGCCATAAACCACCATTTGCCGGATGTCTTTTGTACGTGTGACCATAGTGCGCAACGTGCCACCTTGTTTGCCAAATTTGCGCCATTTTGACTTTAGATCAACGATTAAGGGTTCGTCTGGTATGCGGTTTTCAACGCTAGGCAGAAGCCCTGATTTCACGGCCTCATTTAACGACGCACTTTCATAAACCAATGTAGCCATTGCTGCCTGCGCAAGACAAACCACAAGTACGATGCCATAACAAAAGCCCTTAAACTTAAGCATAACAACGCACCTTATGCCCAGTTTCAATCTCTGTCAGCGGCGGTATAGTGGTTTTGTCAAAACGATACGCATCCGCCCAAGAACCGGGCGCACCAGCCCCAAGGGCTACCAAGTCAAGATCAATCGGGCGGTGAATGTCTGGTTCTGGTTGGGCTGCAATCAATGCCTTTGTGTATGGATGCTTTGGGTTTGCAAATAACGTACAGGGTGGTGCTTGTTCAACCACAAGACCTTGCCGCATCACGGCGACTTCATCTGCAATGCGTGCAACAACCGCAAGATCGTGAGAGATAAACAGATATGACAGTTGCCGCTGATCCCTTATTTCTTCTAGTAGCGTTAAAATTTGATCTTGAACTGATACATCAAGGGCCGAAGTAGGCTCATCACAAACCAGAAGTTTTGGGTTTAGTATCAAAGCCCGCGCGATGGATAACCGTTGCCTTTGGCCACCTGAAAATGCGTGTGGATAGCGGCGCAACATGTTGCCATCCAATCCAACCTGCTGAAGCACCTCTTGCGCTCGATCACTGCGTTCAGATTTTGTACCTATGGCATGTATGTCCAGTGGTTCAGTTAGCGTATCTCTGATTTGCATGCGCGGGCTTAGCGATGAATAGGGGTCTTGAAACACCATCTGCGCTTGCTTTTGGAATGCGCACTTACTGGCAAAATCCAATGATTGTACTTCTACAGGTTCTGCATTTTGTTCAGCTATAAACTTAACACTGCCTCCATGATCGGGCTTTTCCGTCCCCAGTGCAATGCGGGCGCAGGTGGACTTTCCTGATCCAGACTCGCCCACAACCGCTAGGGTTTTCCCGCGTTGCAGTTGTAAATCAACACCGCGCAAAGCTTTTATTAATACAGGCGCCTTCCATGCAGATGTGCTGCGTGCCTGAAACGTTTTTGAAATATTGTGCATGTCCAATATCAGGTCATCATGCGCCACAGGTGGGGTCATTTCAGGGGTTTCAGGAATAATGGGGGCCGTTGCAAACAGTTTTTTTGTATAGGGGTGAGCAGGGCTAGATAAAACCAGACGACTTTCGCCACTTTCCATTATCTTGCCTTTGTTCATAACAACAACCTGATCGGCCATATTGGCAACGACACCTAAATCATGCGTAACCAAAATAACCGCCATGCCAGTTTCAACTTGTAAGTCTTTTATAAGCCCCAAAACTTGCGCTTGGGTGGTAACATCAAGCGCAGTTGTAGGCTCATCTGCAATCAGCAGATCAGGTTTTGCAATCATCGCCATAGCAATCATTGCGCGTTGCAACATCCCGCCTGACATCTCAAAAGGGTAGGCGTTATATGCGCGTTCAGGGTCAACGAAACCAACGCGCGCAAATTTTTCCAATACGTCTTGTTTGACTTTGCGTTTTGAACAATTTCGGTGCAATTCCAATACTTCAGATACTTGGTGGCCGATTTTATGCAGGGGTGACAATGATCGCATAGGTTCTTGAAAGATCATTGAAATACGATCCCCGCGAATTTCCCTAAGTTGGCGTTCGTTCAACTTTAATAGGTCAGTATTTGTATTACCTGTCGTAAATAAAATCTGCCCAGATCGTATTTGTGCGGTTTTTGGCAAAACCCCTAAAACCGATCGGCAACATAAGGTTTTACCAGAGCCAGACTCACCTACAATGGCAAGTGTTTGCCCTTTGTTTAAAGAGAAATTAACATTTTCAACCGTATCTTCAGCTGTTTTAAATCCAATTCTAAGGTCTTTGACTTCTAACAATGGTGTCATAAGTTGCCTGTCGCCCAAATTACCGAGACAGTTGACCCTTTGAAGTACTCAAAGTCCTAATATGCCCCCCCAAAATTTATTATGCAGCTTGTTATTCATCTTGCAAGTAACGTTTTAGGACTTGCTGGTTGTTTATTTATGAATGCGACGCCCCACGCCCCATAAGCATAGCAATTCCACAGCAACATGTGCGCCTGCAATCGCGGTTATCCCTGTGGTGTCATAAGGGGGTGATACTTCCACCACATCCATCCCTACAAGGTTTATACCTGCCAAATCCCGCAACATAATTGCAGATTGTGCGCTTGTTAAGCCACCCCATACGGGCGTTCCTGTTCCTGGAGCATATGCTGGATCAAGGGCATCAATATCAAACGTTAGATATGTGGCGTTATCCCCGACAATGGCTTTAATCTGGCGGGCGGTTTCAACGGGTCCTTGGGTATGAACTGTGCGCGCATCAATAATATTTACACCCATTGTATCTACATTGGTTGTACGTATTCCAACTTGAACAGATCGTTCAGGTACAACCAAACCTTCTTTGATGGCTTTGTAAAACATCGTGCCGTGGTCAATGCGATCAGGATCATCGTCTGGCCATGTATCTGTATGCGCATCAAACTGTATCAGTGACAAAGGCCCGTATTTTTCAACGTGCGCTTTCAATATGGGGTAAGTGATATAATGGTCGCCGCCCAAACAAAGGGCTGCCGTATCTGTTTTTAATATCCCTGTGATATGCGCCTGTAAAACAGCAGGAAAATCTGCGATTTTTGCGTAATCGTAAGCAACATCGCCGTAATCTGCAACGCACATATCAACCATCGGGTCTATATCCCAGCCATATGGGGCATCGGGGGCTTGCAAACAGGATGCTTCGCGTATTGCGCGTGGGCCTAACCGTGTGCCAGTACGGTTTGTTGTGGCACTGTCAAACGGTATTCCTGTAACGGCTACATCAACATCTGTTAGGTCTTTGGTATATGTGCGGCGCAAAAAACTTGTAGCCCCGCCAAAGGTTGCTTCATGAGATTGCCCCTTAAACCCTTTACGGGTCAGGGCGGTATCAATTTGCTTTGCCGCGTCTTCTAGTGCCATTGTATTTAGCTTTCCGTATCTATCCAGATTGTTACTGGCCCGTCATTAAGTAATAAGACTTTCATATCCGCGCCAAATTGACCTGTTTCAACGGGAATGCCAAGAGCTTTGAAGTCGGTAACGAATGCATCGTAAAGTCGTTGACCATCATCAGGGTTTGCCGCCTTAGAAAACCCAGGACGATTGCCGCGTGAAGTATCCGCGCCTAACGTAAATTGACTGACGATTAACGCAGAGCCACCGGTATCTTGAATTGATCGGTTCATGTGCCCTTGATTGTCGCGAAAAATCCGCAGTTTTGAAATTTTAAGGGCAAGTTTTGCACCGACAGCTTCTGTATCACCTTGCATGGCACAGATCAGTATAAGCAGGCCTTCACCCACTTTGCCGATAATATCACCATCTACCTCGACTTGCGCCTCGGTCACCCGTTGTATCAATGCCAGCATATCAGTTAGTCGCCTTTTGGGTTATTTCTTATTATATTAGTCATCGCTGGCTTTCGATAAAAAAGCAGCATAACATTATATAATGTGTTCGCAATTAGATGTGGGCAAGTCCAGTAACGATTGGAGTTATTTATTCATAAGAACCTATTTAAATTTATATGGGAATATTCCAAACGCGAGCAAGTGGTTTTATTAGTCACAACGATTGCCCTATTTCCGTTGTTATATCTTACTCTTGAGTTACCTAAACGCATTATCAATGACGCTATAGGCGCGTCGAAAACACAGGTCATATTCTTTAATATTGATATAGGGCAAGTAACTTTTCTTGCCATTCTGTGCACGTTGTTTTTAGCGTCCGTTTTAGCGCATGGCCTTTTGAAGATGCGTATTAATACAATGAAGGGTTCATTGTCTGAAAGGTTGTTGCGCCGTTTTCGCTATCAACTTATCAATCGTGTTTTGCGGTTCCCACAGCCCTATTTTAGGCGAACATCACAGGCAGAAGTCGTATCTATGATAACGTCAGAGTCTGAACCTTTGGGGGGGTTGATGGGGGACGCAATCGCAACGCCTGTTCTGCAAGCAGGGCAAATGCTGACGATCCTTACGTTTCTATTTTTGCAAAGTATCTGGTTTGGTTTGGCCGCTGTTGCGCTAATTCCCGTTCAAGCTTGGATTATTCCGAAGCTACAAAGAAGGGTAAACATACTGAATAAAAGACGGATTATTGAGCTTCGCAAACTGTCTACAGAGATAGGGGAAAGTGCGGCGGGTGCCAGTACCTTGCGTGCAAATGGTGGCTGGAATTATAGGTTGGCCTTAATCTCAGATCGGTTGGGAAGGCTATATAATCTTCGCCTTGAGATTTTTCAAAAAAAGTTTTTCATGAAGTTTGTAAATAACTTTATCACACAGCTCACCCCGTTTTTCTTTTTCTCATTAGGGGGTTATTTGGTTATTATAGGAAGTGTTTCTTTGGGCGCGTTGGTCGCGGCACTAGCTGCGTATAAAGATCTGTCATCGCCTTGGAAAGAACTGCTGACATACTATAACCAAGTACAAGACATGTCTTTGCGCTGGGGTGTCATAACAGAACGTTTTGCACCTAAAGGGATGATAAACGAAGATTTGTTTAAGGATCACCATGAAGCGCCAACATCATTAAAAGGCGAAATTGTTCTTAACAATGTAACAGTATGCGACAGTGATGGCGCAACTGTTCTTGAAGATTTAAGTGTTACTTTTCCAACAGCGGGTACAATAGCCGTGGCCAGCTCTAGTGAAGCAGACCGGCAGGCAATGGCTGAACTATTAGCGCGTGAGATTTTGCCAACACAAGGTAGCATCACAGTTGCCGGGCATGAGTTTAACACCTTGCAGCAAAGCGTGGTTGCTACCCGAATTGGATTTGCAAATTCACGCCCCTACATTTTTGATGGAACTGTTGGTGAGAACATCAGTATGCCGTTAAAGATGAAGCCTGCGAGTGAAACAAGCGATATACCCATAAGTGATAGGCAAAAGAAGAAACAAGAAGAAGCAAAGCTTTCAGGCAACAGCACTGATCTATTGGCTGCGAATTGGTATGATATTAAGCTAACCGGATTAGAAACCGATGCGAGCATTCGCGATTGGTGGCTGACAATGGCTGAAGGAATGGGAATTGCAGATGATCTGTTTCAGCGCGGCATTTTGCAAAGTTTTGAACAGAATAAACGCCCGGAACTGGCCAAAAAACTTGTCGAACTTAGGCCAATAGTTGCGCAGAAAATAAAACAGGCGGGATTGGAAAACCTACTGCATGGCTTTGAAAAGGATCAGTTCAATCCCGAACTTACAGTTGTTGAAAACCTGCTTTACGCATCTCCTCGCACCCAAGTTACACAAATCGCATTGGCGTCAGATGATGACTTTTTAAAGCTTTTACAAGAATTGAAACTTGATAAAGAAATATTAAAACTATCATTTAGGTTGATAGAGATGCTGCGTCAGACTTTTGGAAAAGATGGCATAGAGCATCCGCTTTTTGTGAAGCTTGGTCTTGATCCGAAAGCCTATATTGAAACCTTAGATTTGATGCTAAAAAGCCAGAATGTTGACGCCAAAGTTCTTAAAGACCACGAACTGGCGTTGTTTATGACAGTACCGTTAAGTATTTCCGCAGAAAAAATTGGCTCTAACTTTTCTGCTGCAATGCGGCAAAGGATATTAGACTTACGTGTTGCTAATTTTGATCTATTACAAAAACGCCTAACCAATCTATTTTCGCCACTTGATGATACGATTTTTTGTTCCGGCTTTTCTGTTTTAGAAAATGTTATATTTGGTAAGTTGTCTACTTCCAACAAGGCAAACTGCGATAAGTTAATTTCACTTGTCGCAGAAGTTCTTCTTGATGCAGATTTGAAGCGGCTGATCGCGGAATTGTCCTACGACATTCAAACAGGATTGGGTGGGGCGAACCTATCTAGCTTTGATGCTGAACATCTGGCGTTTGCACGTGCTGCTATAAAAATGCCAGATATTTTGATTTTAGATCAGGTTCTAGCAAGTTATGACCCAGAAACACGACTGGCTGCATCTATAAAACTACGTCATGCGATGCCAGATACAACGATCATTTACCTTGAAGAAGCATTTTTAAACCCGCAAAATTTTAACGTTCATATTGAATTACAAAAAGGACGCATTCAGAAAAACGAAGTGGAAGATATGGATGTGGGTGATGATCTGATACTTGCTAACATGAATAATAAAGTGCGTGCTTTTGAGACGGCAGGCGTGTTTTCTGGTTTGGATCGAAAACAATTACGCATACTTGCTTTTGGAACGCACTGGTATTCTGCGAATGCAGGGGACTATATTTTCCATAAAGGGGATGACTCTTATGATGGTGCATATTTGATCTTAGAAGGCGAAGCTGGATTATATGAGCCTGTTGAAGGCGGCGAAGACAATTTGGTTTTAACCGTTCAAAAAGGAAGCCTAGTTGGTGAAATTTCTCTTATTCTAGATCAACCAAGAAAACTGCATATGCGAGCGCATACAGACATGAAAGCGCTAAGGGTGGGCAAAGAAGAGTTTTTATCTGTCATAAAAAGCGATGCCAAAGTTGGGTATACAATATTAGAACAAGTCGCCAGCTATATTAGGTAAACATGGTATCGGATTTTTCTTGAACATGATCCATTCCCATTGCCGTTATATAATGCTTGATCTTATGATCTGGCCCAATATGTGCTTCTTCCGTATCCAAAACGACCACGTCACCTACATGTTTCCAACGCCAACCAGGAAATCTGGTAACGCTATCATCCTTACGGTTGAAGTTTTTAATCGAATTCTTTTTTACCCGTACAGGCCAGCCTTTTCTAACCACTTTAGGTGCTGCAAAATTAATTGCCTCTAGCTTTAACCTAGAGGCAAGCAGTTGACTGCTGGCAGCCCCTAATGAATGGCCCGTAACCTTTTTGATTTTATACAGCTTAGCAAAAGCCTCTATTTCCTTTGAGTGTGCCAAGAAACCTTTATGATATACAATTCCTTTTGGCTTAAATAAACGTTTCAACTTATCGACTAACGCTAATACCCCATAATTTAAATTGTAACGGGTGTAATCCTCGATAGAGTCTGAACCTGGAATAACCAATATGCCACCCTCCAAAGCAAACGCTTCGGCTTCATTTATGTCATAAGTTTCTATGACTTTTACCTCTGTATTATCCGGTAAGGTAAAAGCTTTCATCTTACGTGTTTCATAGTCGCTATCGGCCTCATTGTGGTGCCGCTTACGTGTATAAGCCTCTTCAATTAGGCTGGCTGCATTCATTGGTGTAAAGTCCATTTTGTTCCCCAATCCTCCAATATACCAATTAGTCTGTCATAGATGGTTGTATAAGATAAGTGACATAGCTCACCTATCGAAAACAAAAGCAGGTACAAAAGGTTTGTGGCTTTTGGGTTAGGTTAGAACTGGGCATCACGAGATTTAATGCAACGCTATAGATGCGAGATAGGTTCGTAGTTTCAGTTCGTCCTTGCTAGGCTGAGTTCATCGGGCAGAACGGTCAAAGCGAAAAAACAGATAATATGCACTTGGAACGAAAAATAGTGACATTGTTGACGAAAGCAGCAATCCGCCAATCATCAGTGTGGCCATAGGCTCAAAGAGCGCACCGCCAGCTATCGCCATCGGTAACAGCCCAAGAATTGTCGTGAGCGAAGTTAAGATAATTGGGGTTACTCTTTTTCCAGCCGCCGAGATGATGGCCTCTCGTAGTTCTAATTTACTGCGATCAATATCAATCTGGTCTATCAAAACGATCGCGTTGTTGATGATAATCCCCATCAAGGAAATCAATCCCAGGATTGCAAAGAACGACATCGGTTTCCCAGAAAGATACAACGCCAAAGGCGCGCCTGTTACAATCAATGGAATGGTCATAAATGTCAGTATCACGCGGCGTGCCGAGTTGAATTGAAACATCAATGCCAAAAGCATAATGGTCAGCCCCAAAGGCAGGCCTGCAGCCAGATTTGCGTTTGTCTCGGCACTTTCTTCAGTTTCGCCGCCAACGATCATAGAATGGCCGCCAGATAAATCTAAACCATCTAAAGTTGGTTTCAGAATACTTCCCACGGCATCCGCGCCTAAGGTTTCACTTTTGCCAGAAATAATGATTTGGCGTTCTTGGTTTTGCCTGCGGAATTGAGAGTATTCCAACTGTGGTCGAAAAGTCGCCACCTGATCCAAAGCAATCAAGCTGCCACCCGCAGGGATCGACAAATTGGCCAAGTCTTCAAGACTATCACGGAAGCTTTCACTGGCACGCAATACGATGGGAATAGAGTCTGACCCTTCGCGGTAGGTCGAATAAGATGTGCCAGAAAAATAGGTATCCATAACGTCCGATATTTCTTTGGAAGTGACGCCAAATTCGCGCGCTTTATTTTGCGCAATATCAATGACCATTTTCAGGGATTTGTTTCCCCAGTTATTTTCGTTTTGCCCAATTCCAGGAACGGTATCAAAAGCGGCCTCGACCTCTTTTGCAAGCGACAGTAAGTGATCTAAATCTGGCCCATTCAGTTTAATCTCAACAATGCCAGATTCTGATCCACCCATAGACAGGCGTTTGATTTTGAAACGTGCAGCTGGATGGTTTTCAAGCAAGTATCGCTTTGCACGCTCGCCCGCTTTAATAGCGCCTGCTGCATCAACTGTGTTTACAAGTATAAACGCTGATGAAGGGCTGGTATCCGCAGGGCTAAGAGCCAAATAAAATCTAGGGCCGCCATCACCCACATAAACTGTAGTATTCACAACTTCGGTGTTGATATCCTTATTCAATAACCATTGTTCAACTGCTAACGCCTCTGTTTTGGTTTGCGATATAGCCGTCCCTTTGGGCATATCAAGATAGATCATATACTCAGCGCGCTCACTTAAAGGAAACATTTCAGATTTCAACAATCCAAAGACACTTGACGATAAATAAACGGTAAAATAGGCCAACAAGATGATCGGAATGCCAAAAGGTAGGATACGTGTGATCGCGTCGCGATATAGGATCACTAATTTACTATCTCCCTTAGGCGTATCATACGTTTTTGTTTTTAACATTAACACGCATAAATATGGTAAAATGTAATGTGCGGTCAGCCAAGAGCCGAACAACATAAGGGCTACAACCGCCCCAAGTGAGAATGCGAACTCCCCTGAAACACCTTCAAGAATGAACATCGGTGTGAAGGCTGCAATGGTTGTAATTGAAGCGATTGCCAAAGGTACAAAGAACTGCCCGCCAGCGCCGATTGCGGCGTCTTTTACGGGCACACCTTTTGACACGCGCCCTTGAATATCTTCGACCACAACAAGACCGTTATCTACCAATAACCCTAGTGAAATAATCACAGCTGCGATGGAAATTTGATGCAAATCAATTCCCATATAGGACATGCCCATCAAGGCAAACATCAAGGTAAAGGGAACAATACAGGCGATGATAAAGGCAACACGCAACCCCAAAAAAATCATCATAACCAGCACAACAACTGCGAAGGTTTGTAACACATTCATAAGGGCTGCATTAATGGATGCGGTTACGGCAGTTTCTTGAAAAGTAGATAAACTATAGGAAATACCGATAGGTTGGGTTTGTTCATAAGCTTCAATGCGATCTTTTAGCACGATGCCAATTTGTTGAATATCTTGGCTTTCGGTCATTTCAACCGCCAATACAACGGCGGGTTCCCCATTGAAAAATACCGGCTTGTTATCGGGGTCTTGATAACCGCGGCGCACGTTCATCAAGTCGCGCAATCGAACAAACCCTGACAAGCCCTGAACCTTTGTCAAAACATCACCGATGGCTTCAACACTGTCTAAATCACCGTTGGCTTCCAGAATAAGTGTTGTGCCTTCTGAATTCAGTTCGCCTGCAGGCAGGATAACGTTTTGAGCTTGCAAATCGCTTAAAACCTGATTGATTTGAACGCCGATTGAGGCAAGTTTACGCGAGTCTATTTCCAGCCAAATGCGTTCTTCTTGCTCCCCAAAAATAGAGACCTTCGATATCCCATTCAGCTTGTATAAATCTTCACGCAAATCATCAGCAGACTCTTTCAATTCTCGATAAGAAAACCCGTCTCCAGTGACGGCAACAGTTGCAATAGATACATCCCCGAAGTTGGTATTTACATCCGGGCCTTTGGTACCTTCGGGAAGGTCACCTGCAATATCCGCCATCTTGTTGCGAATATCTTGGAACACCTGATCGATCTCTTCTTTGGGAACGGCATCATAAACGGTTAGGTTAATCTTTGTGAAACCCGTTGTAATCAGTGTGTCGATGTCCTCAACTTCCCCAATTTCACGCGCAGCACGTTCAATAGGAATAACAATCAATTCTTCCATCCGCTCTGGCGACATTCCAGGGAAGCGGGCGGTTACAATGGCTGAACGCATCGTAATTGCGGGGTTCTCACGTTTGGGTAAGCCGCTATAGGTTATCAATCCTTGTAGGATTAATCCGATCATGACCAAAACAGTAAGGCGACTTTTGGTTAGTCCAAAACGCGTTAGGAATTCCATTATGTCACCTATTCGCTGTCTGGAAGAAGTTTAACCTTCAGCCCGTCACGCAAAAAAGAAACACCAGCGGAAGCAACACGTTCACCCGCAATTAACCCCTCTACAATAAGTAACGAATTTTCCCGTACACCTGCCACTTGGACCTGCCGCTTGATAACCGTGCTGGTTTCAGGGTCATAAACATACACCCCCATAGGGGCAGGGTCGGTTAGCTTGTCTTTTGGTTTGATTTGACCTTCTTTAATGGCAGCACTCAGTGGCAAAGTGAACCCTATACCATTAGGTAATTGAAATTCCAATGAAACCTCAACGGCCATACCTGCTTTGATAGAAGGGTCGCTATTTGCAAGTGCCACAACGACAGGAAAGGATGAAACAGTATCTGCACGGGATCCAAGCTCACTGACAACGGCGTCTAAAATCACTGTTGGATTATCAGCCAATTTAACTTTGGCGCGTTTACCAACAGTCAGCAAACTGACGATTTCAAAATTGACCGAGAATGAAACCTCAAACGCATTTGCCGCATAAATTGTGGCAATAGGTGTTCCCGAAGCGATGGTTGCAAATGAGTCTACGTCCAGGGTGTTGATGATCCCATCATAGGGCGCTACCAAAACGGCTTTGGTTAAATCCTCTGCGGCAGATGCCAGGTTCTTTTCTGCTTGTACGAGTTGCGCCGCAGTTGTTGCCGCGTCAGTACGGGCATTGTCAACTGACACGGCTGTAACAGAACCTTTGGCCAGCAATTTTTCTTGTCTGGCAAGATTGTCTGAAGCATTTTTGGATGTGGCACGCGCTAAATCCACTGCGGCCTTAGAGTTGTCTAGCTTTAATTCAAGGGATGTCGGATCAATTTCAGCAATCATCTCACCCTTCTTGACCTGCTGCCCAACTTTTAAAGCCACTTCTTTTAGCTTCCCGGCCACTTCAAAAGAAAGGGCGGAAACGGATGAAGGTTGCAAAACCGATGGGAAGCGTCGGACTGTTGTGCGTTCTGTATTTTTAATTAAAACTGTCTTCAAACCTCTGACGGGCGCCTCTTCATTCGCATTTTCGGCTACATCGTCTTTGCAGGCTATTAGCAGTAGGCTGATAGCAAGTAGTGATATGAAGTGACGCATTATTTTTCCATGATTTTTGCAACTGAGGATTTGTATAAATCTAATATAAGAAGATAACCGATCGCAGAGTCAATCGCTTGCGCCGTATTCTCCAGATAATAAGGTACTGCGCGACGGCGGTGGGTGGCTTGTTACCATCCATCGCACATCGCAAAAGTGATGATTCCCTTTAGTGGGGGATAATGTTGGTTAGTTCTTTGGCAAGATGAAGTCACGCGGGCCATGCTGGTGGATTAGGATCAGGCAATCTTCTGTCCCTTCACATCGATCACCATGAACTTCTTTTCCTGTCTGATGCCCATAGCCAGTCTTCGACAGAACATGATCTTCCGTACCGTTATATGTGTGAACCCAGTTCCCCTGAATTGTAACGCCGTGATAGTCGTGTGTGTGGCTGTGGTCGGGTGCTGCATGCCCAGCCTTGATCCGAACTATCATTCCGTATTCATCTTGTGTCCAATCCCCCCAGAGCAGGGCAAAGTCCAGTCCGGGGCCGCCATTTTCCCAGTCAAGATTCTCGATTGACGGGCTTGCTTGGTTACCCGCAAACGCTGTGCTTGCTGATGCCAGCCCGATTGCGGCCATGGAAAGAGTAGCGATTGTGCTTATTGTTGTCAGTTTCATTGTAGTCTCCTTGTAAAGTTTGGATTGGAAAGCTCCACTCAGATGCAGCTTTTGATATTCACAAAAAAACTTATGCGCTAATGCAGTTTTTAATAAAATAGCTTGTTTTTCATAAGATTTGTGCGAAATTAACATGAATGAAAGACCCAACACACCTACATTTATTTACGCACGTCGTAGAGGAGGGTAGCTTCTCTGCGGCGGCGCGCATTCTGGGCGTCACGCCATCTTCGGTTTCTCGCCAAATCTCGGCTCTGGAATCCGACTTGGGCGCACGGCTTTTCAACAGGACGACCCGCACACAAAGCCTAACAGAGGCAGGGGAAATCTTTTTTCGGCACACCCACCGCATCGTCTCGGACATTGAGGAAGCACAACTGGCCGTACGCAGGCTAACGGACACGCCCTCTGGAAGTTTGCATGTCACGGTAGAGACCGATTTCGCAATCACTTACCTTTCGCCCATTCTGCCTGACTTCTTGAAACGCTATCCCGACGTACAGGTTCGGCTTTCTATGACGACGGATGTAATAGGCCTTGTTCATGGCGGCATAGATCTGGCCATACGCATTGGGCATCTCGCCGATTCCAGTCTTATTGCACGCAAGCTATTTACAAGCCGGTCAGTAGTATGTGCAAGCCCAGATTATATAAAATCTCGCGGTTGCCCTATGCATCCGCATGAACTTACCCAACATGAATGCATTTCTTTTCGGGTACAGTCAGGTCAAACCTACTGGGGGTTTAAAGAGCTTGACCGTGAACTGAATGTCCCGATCTCTGGACGGGTTAATGCAAATAGCCTTATCTTTTTGTGTGATGCTGCTATCAATGGTCTGGGCATTGCGATGATACCGTTCTGGATGATTCAAAAAGAGCTTAAAAACGGGCATTTGATTGCTATCCTTAAGGATTACCCGCTAGACCCACCGAGCACGCCAATCAACGCCGTTTTTGCCCATAACAGGCATCTAGCACCAAAAGTCCGAGTATTTGTTGACTTCCTAAGGGAACAACTAGAGGCCCGTTAGATAACCAGCCTAACTGATCCTTAGCAAACATCTCAACATCATTGTCTGAGTTTACGAACAAATACCCTTACAAATCCATCGTAATTGTGATGGTAGAATGGTCAAGAATTGACGGGATTTTCTTTGCGCTCCACCCCTGTTCAATAAACTGTCTCAGATCAGCGTCTATTGGGTAAATTTGTGGATTTAATTAACGGAAGGCTTCTGGTTCGCTTTAACTATTACGGGTTGAAGGTGAACACGAAGTTTAGGCGGTCAAAACATTCACCGATAAACCAATGCTGAACTTTCATTGCAAAACTTCACAGGTGAATCCTTTTGAAGAAAAATTCCTTTTAGAAATGCTATAAATCCCACTTGACGCCTATCTTCATCTCGCATAATCACGCCCTACCTTTGGCGGGGTAGCTCAGGTGGTTAGAGCAGCGGAATCATAATCCGCGTGGGCCCGTACTAAAGCTTCAGTTTTATCTTAAATTCAGCACTAAAACGCAGCAAAATATTATTTATGTATTAAATTTTAATGTCTGCTTTGGGGAGCAAAACGACCGTTTCATAATTTCGACCCAAAAACTTGAAGGACCAAAAGCGGTCTTTCGTGCGTTCAACTCCAATGTTTGCAATGCGGAGGCAGCTGGCCAGCTACCAGTATCCGGACAGGGTAATCGGATACCTAGCTCTCAAGCCTCAAATAAATCAGTGGGAAACGTTCAACAAAATCGAACCATCTATCTAATTGTCTTGTCAAGTGCGAGCATGTTTTTAGCGTGCTATCGTCTTCCCAATACTGCACGACGCACCGCACAGAAAATATAGTCAATCACTCAAAGCAATTCAAATATAGTCTCCTGATGGAATGAGAACGCTGAAAGGGCTGCCAGCATATCAATCCAGATTTTCGCAGACTTTGTTGGGGAAATAAATTTGTTGGTACTTGAATGAAAGTAATGCATGTTGAATAGAGCCCGCTCAGAGTACAGCCTTTGAAGTGCGTTGGCATTTAGCTTAGAGGGAGCGGTTGACGACGTGTAGTAACCACTTAAAAAATTCTCCAAAAGCACCCGCCAATCGCAAAGATCGATTACAGACATTAGAAATGCCGCGACATCAACCTCCCTATCCCCAAGTGCGACGTGTTCCCAATCGAATATTGCAATCCCATTTACCTCTGTAACCCCAATGTTCCCAATGTGGTAATCGCCGTGTAAAAGGTAACTACGCGTTCTTTGCCCGCCTCCATTCTCAAATCTTCGACACTCTAGCACTTTCTTTAACGATAGCATTTCGGAGTCAGGTAGATATTTGCGAAAGAATTCTTCGTCGACACTGTTCAAACTCATGGTGTGACGCAAACCAATGACTGATCGACGTTCCCTTCCCACGACGTTCGAGGTGTGAATCGCTGCGGCTGCTCGCCCAAGTTGAAAGCACAATTCTGACGACACGGCGACGTCTTGGCGCGCTTCAACGAAGTCCCACAACTGGACCTGTCTCTTATACACATCTGACGCTGCCGACGATCTACTCTGT
>OJDV01000054.1_pt1 | contig 87337 bp, 92 predicted proteins | sample 1592911 | NCBI WGS metagenome assembly OJDV01 (sample SAMN05416860, study PRJEB24817) | seawater metagenome | isolation source: Sea water | place: Canada:Atlantic | collected 2013-11
CGAGATTTCTGCCTGTCTCGTGGGCTCGGAGATGTGTATAAGAGACAGGCCTGCAGCAGGGCGTCTTGCGCATCCAGTACGACCTGATCACGCTCTTTGGCAGTACGCTCAAGCGCGTCGGCCATAAAATCCATCGGGGCTGTGCTCGCGGCGACCTGCACCGCGCCACCGTCCTCGGATTGCAGGGCGGCAACTTGGGTCCGGGCCTGCTCACGGTCTTTCATGGTGTCGCGCAGAGTGGACTGGATCACTTCGATCCCTGTCTCAAGTTCGCGGCGGCGTGTCTCGGAGGACAGCAGTTCGGATTGCATGATCGAAATCTGGGCAAGTGCCGCGTTAAAACGCTCTTGCGCGGCAAGCGCTTCCTCGGCACGGGCGTCGCGCTGGCCGCTCAAATCGTTGAGACGCGCCTGATAGGTCCGCTGGTCCCGCTTTGCCTGCTCACGGAAGTTGCCAGAGCCGATGCTGTCCATCAAAATGATGGCAGTCGCCACGATCGCCCACGCCACAAGGGCCGAACATCCGGCCATCGCAATAAGCTGGGTGACAGGGCGCAAGCGGATGAAACGCGTGTCATTGTCTGATTTCAGAAATACGCGGCGCTCCGGAAAATGCTTTTCCAGAAACGCATGAGTTTTAATCGCGAGCTGTGTACGCACGTCTTTTTTTTCCCTCTTTAACCTGCCATGGTCCAATGTGTCCCTCACAGGTCCATCAACGCACCCGCAATACCCTTTTGAGGAGGGGGCGGGCAACCCTTCTGGTCTGCCACGCCCGATCCCTGCCTGTTTATGTGGCAATTGGGCAAAAATCCGCCTATTTCAGCGGATTGTCGTCCGAGGCTTACCTTGAACCCTGCGTTTCTTCGGCCAAGGGCCAGTAGAAATCGGGCGGTATGCCCGCTTCGGCACGCTTCTCTTCGTTAAAGGGCGGCTTGAGCTGCCCGTGGAAGTATTGCCGCACCAGTGCGTGGAATTTCTGCGTCGGATCAAGCTCGTGGCGGCCGCACAGGAAATGAAACCACTTTGAGCCATAGGCGACATGATGCACTTCCTCGGCATAGATCGTCTCAAGGGCTGCAACGGCGTCGGTCTCTTTGGCCTGCTTGAACACGCGGATCATATTTGGTGTCACATCCAGCCCGCGTGCTTCCAGTACCATGGGCACAACGGCCAAACGTCCCATGAAGTCATCCACCGTGTCCTCGGCTGCACGCCACATGCCTGCATGGGCGGGCAGCGCGCCATAGTGGCTGCCTGCCGCTTCAAGGCAGTCACACATCAGGTTGAAATGTTTGGATTCTTCATCAGCGGCTTTTACCCAGTCGTCATAATAGCCGATGGGCATCGGCACATCTGTGAAGCGCGCAATAATGTCCCAATGCAGATCAACCGCGTTCAGCTCGATGTGGGCAACGGCATGCATCAGGGCTATCCGCCCCTCAGGCGTTCCTGGTTTGCGATGTGGCACGTCGCGCGGGCTGAGCAGTTCTGGTGCGGCGGGGCGCGCAGGATGTAGCGGCGGATTGGCCGTGCCGATCTCGGGATGGGCACCATCCGCGCGCGCCGCACGCCACATCGCAGCGTATTTGTGCGACAATGCGGTCTTTTCGCGCCCGTCCGCCGTACGCAGAACCGCTTCGGCCATTTCGGCAAGAGGCATCATAACGCGCGCACAGCCTCCAGCACTTCTTCAACATGGCCAGGCACTTTTACCTTGCGCCATATCTGCGCAATCGTGCCATCTGCGGCGATCAGAAAGGTGGCGCGCTCGATCCCCATGGATTTCTTGCCATACATGTTCTTTTCGACCCACACGCCGTAACTCTCGGTCACACTGCCTTCTTCATCGGACAACAGCGGTGCGGTCAGCCCGTATTTCGCGGCAAACTTATCGTGCTTTGCCATCGTATCACGGGAGATGCCGAACACCTTTGCGCCTGCGGCCTCGAACGAGGCGAGGTTCTCGGAAAAGCCGATGTTTTCCTTGGTACAGCCCGGTGTGTCATCGCGCGGGTAAAAGAACAGCACCACGGCTGATCCTTTCAACGCACTCAAGGTTACTTCGCCCCCGCCTGTCACGGGTAGGGTGAAATCGGGGGCGGTTTCGGCAATCTCTGGCACAGGCAATTCTCCGGTTTGTGATATCGTGTGGTGCGACCTTGGACTGGTCGCTCTGCTCTGTCATAGTAGGGCAGTGGCCCAAAAGTCCAACCTTGGCCATGTCCGATACATCACCTTTCAAGAGTGACCTATCCCTGATGGTTGAGACGACCCCGCCAGAGCCGCCAAAGACACCGCGCCGCAAACGGGGCTGGTTCTTGCTTTTGCTCGGGCTTTTTAACGCGGCTTGGGCGCTTCTGGTTCTGGTCACGGTCGTGGCTGTTGCGGCCGTTTACCTGCTCTATGACCGCCCTGTGGTGATCCCTGCTTGGGCCGAAGCGCGCATAGAAAAGCGTCTGGCCACCGAATTTCCCGATGTGGCTATCGGCTTTGACGAGGTCCGTCTGCTTATGCAGGAAGGATGGCGGCCGCGTGTGCGTTTGCGCAACGTGACTGTCACAGACAGCGACGGTGCAGAGCTGGTACGCGTCGCCGAAGCGCGGGTCCGCTTTTCGCTGGACGGTTTGCGATCTCGACAGGCGCAACCCGCCGAAGTGGCGCTCGAGGGGGTGTTCGCCACGCTGATCCGCGCCGAAGACGGCAGCCTGTCGCTACAGCCCGAGCAGCTTGGCAGCACGGGTAGTGCGCGGCAAGGTCCACCGCTCGGGCGCCTTGTGACCCGAATTGATGAAGTATTGCAACAACCTGGCCTCGCCAGCCTTGATCATGCCGAAATCCGTGGCCTCACTCTGCAGTTCGTCGACCGAAGGGCAAAGCGGGCCTTTACTCTTGATGGCGGGCGCATGATCGCAGAGCGCGATCAGGGAATGCTGACGGCGAGTGCCGATCTGGCAGTCTTGGGCAGTCAGGGGAGCGTGACGACCCTCGCAGCAAGCTACAGTAGTGAGATTGGTGTGCCTGAAGCGCAATTCGGTGTTCGCATTGATGGCGCGTCGGCAGAAGATATCGCCACCCAAAGCCCGGCCTTTGCCTGGCTTGGTGCGCTGCGGGCGCCGATTTCGGGCGCTGTGCGCTCTGGGGTGCGCGGCGATGGCACGCTGGCCCCCTTGAACGCTACGCTGCAAATCGGGGAAGGGGCTGTTCAACCCAACTCCGAGACGTTGCCGATCCCCTTTGAGGGTGCGCGCGCCTACTTCGCCTATGACGCGGCTCAAGGGCTGCTTGATTTCAGCGAAATGTCGGTGCGCAGCAAATGGATTACCGCGCGCGCAGAAGGGACGGCCTCGCTGACCGGATTGCGCAGTGGTGCGCTCGAGACATTGGTGGGGCAGTTTGCGGTGACGCAATTTCAGGCCAATCCTTTGGAGTTCTACCCCGAGCCAGTCAGCATCGAGGGGGCCGAACTGGATTTCCGGTTGCAGGCCGCGCCCTTCAAGCTTGAGATCGGGCGGCTCGATATCTTTGATGCGGGCCAGACCCGCCATGCCAAGGGGACATTAAGCGCCGAGCCCGAGGGCTGGCGAGTGGCCCTTGATGCTTATACCGATACGATCGACCCTGCGCGCATCATCGCGCTTTGGCCCGACGCAGTGCGCACGCGCACGCGCTCATGGCTGGCCAGCAATCTGATCGCAGCTGATATCAGCAATGCTGATTTCGCCTTGCGACTTGAGCCCCGTCAGCGGCCAGAGACCTTTCTATCTTTCGATTACCAAGAAGCCACAGTGAAATTTATGCGCACCCTGCCGCCGATCACGCAGGGGCGGGGACATGTCAGCCTCAATGACGGGCGTTTCGTGGTCGCGCTGGACGAAGGTATCGTGGAGGCCGACGTAGGCGGCGCGATACGCGTCACGGATTCTTCGTTTATTCTGCCCGATCTGATGGTGCGCGGCGGCACGCCGGCGATCGTACGGCTTAACACGACTGGTTCACTGCCAGCAGCACTCTGGATGTTGGACCAACCGCCCATTGGCGCGATGCAGCGCGCAGGGTTGCCCGTTACATTGGGACAGGGCGAGGTGGCGGCCTCGGGCACATTGTCATTTCCGCTCAAGCGCGGTGGCCGCCCTGCGGAGGTGGTTTTTGATGTCACAGGCGATGTACGTAATTTGACCAGCAGCGATCTGATCAAAGGGCGCACGCTCGCGGCAGACCGGCTGCGGGTGACGGCCAATAACACCAATGTTCGGATCGCTGGGCAAGGCACGCTTGACGGGGTGCCGTTTGACGGCCGATTTGACCAGCCTCTGCGCGGCGGTCTTGGGACCAGCACGGTGAGCGGCACCGCGCGGATCACGCAAAGCGCGCTGGATGCCTTCAACGTGGCTTTGCCCCCTGGCACGCTGTCAGGAGCGACCCAAGCACAGATAGCCATTGATCTGGAGCGCGGACAATCGCCGCGCATGAGCCTGAGGTCGGATTTGCAGGGTGCCGCGCTGCAGATCCCGCAATTGGGTTGGCGCAAAGCGGCGGGCGCGCGAGGCGCGCTCGATATGGACATCCGTTTGGGCGCAAACCCCGCAGTCACTGCGTTGCGCCTAAGTGGCGCAGGGTTGCAAGCAGAAGGCTCTGTTTCTCTGACGCAAGGCGGCGGGCTGGACCGACTGGCTCTGTCTCGGCTGCAAGTGGGAGATTGGCTGGATGTGCGGGCCGCTCTTGTAGGCCAAGGTGCGGGCCGCGCGCCGCAGGTGGTGGTGCAAAACGGGCGGATTGATCTGCGCACCGCACAATTTGGCGGCGCAGGAGAGGCAGGTGCTGTTGCAAACACACGCCAAGCCACTGCGCCAGCGCCGCCGATGCGTGTGACATTGGACCGTTTGCAGGTGACAGATACGCTCTGGCTGCAAGGGCTGGCGGGGACATTCAGCACCACCAGCGGGCTTGATGGGCCGTTCGAGGCACGGGTAAACGGTGGCACAGGGATTTCGGGCCGCGTGGTGCCACAAAACGGGCGCTCTGCGATCAGGCTGACCTCTGCGGATGCAGGAGGGGTGCTACGCTCGGCTGGAGTTTTGCAACAGGCTGTGGGCGGCAGGCTTGATCTGTCGCTGATACCGGTCGGCTCTGGCGGCGCGTTCGACGGGCAGCTGGCCGTCAACGGCGTCTCGATCAAAGATGCGCCGTCTATGGCCGCTTTGGTCAATTCACTCTCGGTGGTCGGGCTGGTGAACGAGATGAACGGTGACGGTATCTTTTTCGATGAGGTGGAAGCCGTATTTCGTCTGACCCCCGACCGGATGACGCTGACCCAAGGCAGTGCTGTGGGGGCGTCTCTGGGGCTGTCAATGGACGGTGTCTATGCCACCGATACAGGCCAGATCGCGATGCAGGGTGTGGTGACACCTGTCTATTTGCTCAACGGGATCGGATCGGTTCTAACCCGTAAAGGTGAGGGGTTCCTGGGATTTAATTATGAGCTGAGCGGTCCTGCTAAATCGCCGGAAGTCTCTATCAATCCGCTGTCTGTTCTCGCGCCCGGTGGGCTGCGCGACATCTTTCGTGGCCCGAAAACGCAAGCGCCCCAGGTTGAGGGGGAGCAGCCCCCGCTCCAGACGCCGCAGCCCGCCGAGAGGCCGTCAAATACAGCCGTTGAACGTGACTTCGAAGGGCGATAAGGCGACGCCATGAAACTCAGTGATTTTGACTTTGACCTCCCCGAAAATCTCATCGCCGTGCGCCCCGCACAGCCGCGATCCTCTGCGCGTTTGCTGGTAGCGCAAGGGGAGACGATCTGCGATGCGAAGGTGTCTGATCTAACCCAATGGCTTAGGGCAGGTGACCGTCTGGTGCTCAATGACACGCGTGTCATTCCCGCGCGCCTGTCTGGCGCCCGCCACCGTGATAGCGCGCAAGGACCTGTCGTTGCCAAGATCGAGGTCACGCTGTTGGAGCCGCAATCGGATGCGGGCGTCTGGTCGGCCCTCGTCAAACCCCTGCGCAAGCTCAAGATGGGCGAGACGGTCATCTTCTCCTCTGATCTAAGTGCGGTGATGGAAGGGGCGGCGGACGGCCAAGCCTACCTGCGCTTCAACCTGACGGGCGATGACTTTGACACGGCCTTGAATGAAGCGGGCGCGATGCCACTACCGCCCTACATTGCGGCAAAGCGGGCAGCCGATGCACAGGATAAGACGGACTATCAGACGGTTTGGGCCAAAACCGCAGGTGCTGTGGCAGCGCCCACGGCGTCGTTGCATTTCGACGCGCCACTGCTTGAGGCGCTGCGAGAGCTTGGTGTAAGCATTAGCTACGTCACGCTGCATGTGGGGGCGGGGACATTCTTGCCTGTCAAGGTTGACGATATCTCGGACCACAAAATGCATTCGGAATGGGGGCAAGTCAGCGAGGGCGCCGCCGCGGAGATTGCGGCAACCAAAGCGGCGGGCGGGCGCGTAATCCCTGTCGGCACAACAGCGCTCCGCCTCATCGAGACGGCAGGGCGGGAAGGGGCCATCAGCGCGTGGGAAGGTGACACCGATATCTTCATCACACCGGGGTTCACCTTCAATGTGGCGGACGCGCTGATGACCAATTTTCATCTGCCCAAATCGACGTTGATGATGCTGGTCTCGGCCTTGATGGGATCGCAGACCATTCGCGATATTTACGCCCATGCGATTAGCCAAAAATATCGCTTTTTCTCTTACGGAGACGCATCGCTGCTGATACCGCCACGCAAAAGCGACTGAACGGGGTCGCAGGCAGACCCGACAGGGCGGCAAATGCGCTGTTAGGGCTGAGAAATAAGGTAAGGATTCGGAACAATGTGGCAGGTCTTCATAAGCGCTTGGGCGCTGTTATTCGGTATGTTCCTGTTGATGCTCGGCAACGGCATGCAAGGCACGCTGCTTGGTATTCGCGGTGAGCTTGAGGGCTTTGATACCTTTGCCATGTCGATTGTTATGTCGGCCTATTTTGTAGGCTTTCTGGGCGGCTCGCGTCTCGCTCCGGGCATGATCCGTCGGGTAGGCCACGTACGTGTGTTTGCGGCCCTTGCCTCACTCATTTCTGTCGTGATGATCCTCTATCCGACCTTCCCTTACATTTGGCTTTGGGTATTGGGGCGTGTGCTGATCGGCTTTTGCTTCTCGGCGGTGTATGTCACGGCAGAAAGCTGGCTGAACAATGCTGCCGACAATTCAAACCGTGGGCAGGCGCTCTCGCTTTATATGATCATACAAACCCTCGGGATCGTGGCCGCACAAGCCATGCTGCTGGTGGCGGAGCCTGATGGCTTTATCCTCTTTGTGATCCCATCTGTTGCGGTGAGCATCGCGATCACGCCGATCCTTTTGTCGATTAGCCCCACGCCTGCTTTCGAGACCACCAAACCGATGAGCTTGAAAGAGCTGATGAGCTTTTCTCCCTTGGGCTGTGTCGGCATGTTTATCTTGGGCGGCATTTTCTCGGCGCAATTCGGCATGTCCTCGGTCTACGGTGCCGAAGCGGGCTTGAGTGTTGCGCAAATCTCGACCTTCGTGGCCACCTTCTTTATCGGGGCTGTGGTGCTGCAATATCCCATCGGATGGCTATCGGACCGCGTGGACCGACGTTTCCTGATTATCGTGGTTTCAATCGTTGGCTTTGGGGGCTGCATCATCGGAATGCTGATGGGGGAGGTCTTTACCCTGCTGCTGCTGTCGGCCTTTGTGATTGGTGCGATGGCGAACCCGCTTTATTCGCTGCTGATTGCGCACACCAATGACTTTCTCGAGCATGAGGATATGGCGGCAGCCTCTGGTGGGCTGATCTTTATCAACGGATTAGGCGCCATTCTTGGGCCGATGATTACGGGTTGGATGATGGGCACATCGTTGGGGCCGGCAGGATTCTATTTGTTCACGGCCGTCTTGTTTGCCGCAATGATTGCCTATGCCGGCTACCGTTCCACCGTGCGCGCGACACTGCCCGTGGAAGAGACCGGATCGTATGTTCCAATGGGTCCAACCGCGACGAGTGTGGCCATGGAGATCGCGCAGGAATATGCGATCGAAGCCGATCTGGAAGAGGAAGATGCTGTCCTGCAGACCCCGTGAAGCGGCAATTTCTTGCCGCCTAAAGGAAACTTTACCTCAGGTGAGCCAAATGGTTGCGCTAAACATGTCGGTTCTGTTGCAATTTGTGTGTATCAAAGTGCGTTAATCTACCCTTAACTTGATTGTAACAGTTTTGTTAAGGACGAGAAAATGGTGCATCCTCAAGAGGTTTTGGAATTCTGGCTTGATCACGTGGGCGAGGGTGGCTGGTACAAGGCCGACGATGCCATTGATGCTCAGATCACGGAACGGTTCTTGTCTACATGGCAGGCCGCACGCGACGGCGGCCTGAGCATGTGGCTCACCTATCCCTCAGGTGCGCTGGCCTATCTCATCCTAACGGATCAATTCTCGCGCAACATGTTTCGCGGAGAGGCGAAAGCCTTCGCCCTTGATCCAGTTGCATTGGCTGTTGCCAAACGCGCAATCTGCAAAGGGTGGGACCTCAAGATCGACGCCCCCGCGCGCCAGTTCTTTTACCTGCCGCTGATGCACTCGGAAAGCCTGTGTGATCAGGACCGCTGTATCCGCCTGCTGGTAGAGCGCATGCCCCAGCAGGGCGAAGGAAACATGATACACGCAAAGGCCCACCGCGAAGTGATCCGACAGTTTGGCCGCTTCCCTTACCGCAATGCAGCGCTGTCTCGCGATGATACACGCGCAGAAACTGCATATGCTGAGAAGGGCGGTTATGGGTCAACTTTGCGTGCGCTACAGGCTGATATCGCCGCCTGAGCGTGCGGTATAGCTCGCGGAACTGAAAAGAGCGGCTTTTGCATAGCTGCTGGTCACTCTGCGCCATTGCTGGAATACTGGAGATAGTTTAAGGCTAAACTATATTCTGTCGCAAGCGAGGTGCACCATGGCTGAAACATCCTTTGATCTGATCGTTATCGGAGCAGGGCCAGGCGGCTATGTTGCCGCAATTCGCGCCGCACAGCTGGGCATGAAAGTCTGCATCATCGAGCGGGAAAATCTTGGTGGCATCTGCCTCAACTGGGGTTGTATTCCGACCAAAGCGATGCTGCGCTCATCAGAAGTTTTCCACCTCATGCACCGCGCCAAAGAGTTCGGCCTGAAAGCGGACGGGATCGACTATGACCTCGACGCTGTGGTCAAGCGCAGCCGCAAAGTTGCAGGGCAATTGTCGGGGGGCATCGGCCATCTGATGAAGAAAAACAAGATCACTGTAGTGATGGGCGAAGCGACGATCCCTGCCAAGGGCAAGGTGAGCGTCAAGACCGACAAAGGCACCGAAGACCTGACCGCGAAAAATATCGTGCTGGCGACAGGCGCGCGCGCCCGCGAGCTTCCAGGGCTTGAGGCTGACGGCAAGCTTGTCTGGACCTATCGCCATGCGTTGCAGCCCGCACATATGCCCAAAAAGCTCTTGGTCATCGGATCGGGCGCCATCGGCATCGAATTCGCCAGCTTCTACAACACGCTGGGAGCAGACACGACTGTGGTTGAAGTCATGGACCGCGTGCTGCCCGTCGAGGACGAAGAGATTTCCGCCTTCGCGAAGAAGTCATTCGAGAAGCAGGGCATGAAGATTATGCAAAAGGGGATGGTCAAAAAGCTCGACCGCGCTGGTGACAAGGTAACGGCCCATATCGAAGTGGGCGGGTCGGTAGAAAAGCATGAATTTGACACCGTGATCAGCGCCGTTGGCATTGTCGGCAATGTCGAAAACCTCGGGCTTGAGGCGCTGGGCGTCACGATTGACCGTACCCATGTGGTCACGGATGAATACTGCCGCACGGGTGTCGATGGTCTCTATGCGATCGGCGACATCGCTGGTGCGCCATGGCTTGCACATAAGGCCAGCCATGAAGGTGTCATGGTGGCCGAACTCATCGCAGGCAAGCACGCACACCCCGTCAAACCCGAAAGCATTGCAGGCTGCACCTACTGCCACCCGCAGGTGGCTTCTGTGGGCTATACGGAGGCCAAAGCCAAAGAGTTGGGCTTTGACGTCAAGGTCGGCCGTTTTCCCTTCATCGGCAATGGCAAGGCCATCGCACTTGGCGAAGAGAACGGCATGATCAAAACGGTCTTTGATGCAAAAACGGGCGAGCTTCTGGGCGCGCATATGATTGGTGCGGAAGTGACCGAACTTATTCAGGGATATGTGGTGGGCCGCCAGCTTGAGACGACCGAAGAAGACCTGATGAACACCGTCTTCCCGCATCCGACCTTGTCGGAAATGATGCACGAGAGCGTGCTCGACGCCTATGACAAAGTCATCCACATGTAGGTGGGCGCTATGCAGCGTCTGATTTGTGTTGCGCGTGTGGACGGGCCGTTTGCCTCGGCACTTGTGCAGGCAAAGCTGGGTGGCGCGGGCATTTGGTCGTCTGTGGATATGTTTCACATGGCGACCAACCATTCCCATTGCGCCATTGCCTTTGGCGGCGCAAAGGTGGAGGTACTGGAGAAAGATGCACAGGAGGCCGCGGACCTGCTTGCCGACGGGCCTGCACTTGTCTCAACTGGCCTGCGTGGCTGGCGCATGCTTTTGATGATTTTTGTTTTGTTTCAGACCGCTGCAGGCCCAAGCCCCTTCGCGGTATACCTGCAGCGACCTCAAAGGCACGCGCAAGTCAAACCGTCTTCCTGACTTGCTGCAGACAGGGCTGGACCGCCTTATGCCCCGCTGCCATACTCAACCCATGGTAAGCATCAATCGCGTCGTCATGGGGCCTGCGTCCCGCAAAATGATACAGGAACTCAAGCCGCACCGCCTCAAAGTGGCCGAGATTTCGGGCCACTACGGGACCCAATTCGCATTCAAGAGCTATGAGCAGTTCCGCTATCCCGAATATGACATCTGCGCGGGCCCCTATATCGACCCCGAGACGGGAAAGCCGCGCAAATTCGACCTCATCCTCGCCAATCAGGTGTGGGAACACCTCGACCGTCCCTATCTTGCCACCAAACATGTGCGGCAGATGCTCAAAAAAGGGGGCAAGTTCTGGGTCGCGGTGCCGTTCTATGTGCCGTTTCATGCGGCGCCTATGGATAATTCCCGCTGGTCCGCGCGGGGTCTCAAGAACCTGCTCATTGAATGCGGGTTTGAGGAGCATTTGATCCAGTCCTTCCAATGGGGCAACCGCCACGTCGCGATGCGCAACATGGAAGAGGACTGGCCACCTGATTATATCGAGGGCGAGGATGACATCGAGGATGACCCGATGTTCCCCATCTGCGCTTGGGCCATGGCTGAGCGCAGCTGATGGCAGGGTCATGGCCGCTGATCATAGCGCTTTGGGGCGCAGGGTTGGGCGCGGCTGCGCAATATGCCAAGTTTGCAGTCCTTTACGATTTGCTGGGAGGAATCTACCCCGAGGCAGGCGCGGTTTTGGGCTGGCTTGTTTCCCTTATTGGATTTGTCGGCATCGGCTTTGGCGCTGTGGCCGCAATGATTGTGGCGCGCATCCGCTTTCGCCGCGCCTTGCTTGCTGCCCTCTGGCTTGGTGCTGTGGTGTCACTTGGCCAGGCGTTTTTGCCGCCATTGTCTGTCATGTTGGCGCTGCGCTTTGTTGAAGGGGTCTCGCACCTCGCACTTGTGGTCGCGGCCCCGACACTTATCGCGCAAATCGCCACCGAACCGCAGCGCGGGCTGGCGCTGACCCTGTGGGGGACGTTCTTTGGTGTGGCCTTCGCGGTGATGGCATGGTTCGGGCGGCCCTTTGCCGTGGTGCTGGGTGTTCCGGCGTTGTTCATGGTCCACGGCGCTTACATGGCCGCTTGCGCGCTTTATCTCAGCGCGCGTTTGCGCCGTTTGCCGCCACAGGACGCAGCCCCGCCGTTGTCGCTGACATCAATCGTTGCCGTCCACCGCGCAATCTATTCCTCGGCAAGGTTGGCGGCGCCAGCAGTAGGCTGGCTGTTCTATACTTTCTGCTTTGTCTCAATCCTGACAGTGTTGCCGCCCTATCTTGATCCAGCGCAGCGCGGCCTTGTGATCGGGGCAATGCCGATCATCAGTATCGCAGTGTCCATGACGCTAGGCGTAGCCATGCTTAGAGTAATGAGCGCGGTGCCCGTCATCATGATCGGGTTTGCAGGCAGTGCACTATGCATGATCTGGCTCATGGCAGTTCCGGCTGGCGTGCTGGCCTGCCTAACGCTCGCGGGCATGATGGGTCTGATACAAGGGGCCAGCTTTGCCGCTGTGCCAGAGCTGAACACTGACCGCACGACACAAGCAGAGGCCAACGGTGCGATGGCGCAATTGGGCAATCTCGGGAATACGCTGGGTACGCCGGCTATGGCCTTTGCTCTGACGGGGTGGGGGTATCCCGCCATGCCGCTGATCGCGGGTATCGCATTCGGACTGGGGCTGCTCGCCCACCTGTTTCTTGCGAGGCTGCGCAGAAAGATGTGATGTTTATGCTTTGTTCACCATTAGCCATTGGAGAATCCCGACACCGCACCTATGTGTTGTGAGAACTATGGGGGTGGCACTATGGCCGAGCTAAAGAATATCGAAGTACGCGGCGCGCGCGAACATAATCTCAAAAGCATCGACGTGGATATTCCACGCGACCAGCTGGTTGTTATTACAGGCCTGTCAGGCTCTGGAAAGTCGAGCCTCGCTTTCGATACGATCTATGCCGAGGGGCAGCGCCGCTATGTCGAAAGCCTCAGCGCCTATGCCCGCCAATTCCTTGATATGATGCAGAAACCCGATGTGGATCACATCTCGGGTCTTAGCCCTGCCATCTCGATCGAGCAGAAAACTACCTCGAAGAACCCACGCTCCACCGTAGGCACTGTGACCGAAATCTACGACTACATGCGCCTGCTGTTTGCGCGTGTCGGCACGCCGTATTCCCCTGCAACGGGGCTGCCCATTGATGCCCAACAGGTGCAGGACATGGTCGACCGCATCATGGCGATGGAAGAGGGGACGCGCGCTTATTTGCTGGCCCCGATCATCCGCGACCGCAAGGGCGAGTATAAAAAAGAGTTTCTCGAGCTGCGCAAAACCGGCTTTCAGCGGGTCAAAGTCAACGGCGAGTTCTATGAATTGGACGAGCCGCCCACGCTGGACAAGAAATTCCGCCATGACATCGACGTGGTCGTAGACCGTATCGTTGTGCGCGAGGGGCTCGAGACGCGGCTCGCAGATAGCTTGCGCACAGCACTCGATCTTGCGGACGGCATCGCCATTCTCGAGACCGCACCGAGCGAGGGGGAGCCTGAGCGCTTTACCTTCTCTGAAAAGTTCGCCTGTCCCGTCAGCGGCTTCACTATCCCCGAGATCGAGCCGCGCTTGTTCTCGTTCAACGCGCCTTTCGGGGCCTGCCCAAGCTGTGACGGTCTGGGCAAGGAGCTGTTCTTTGACGAGCGTCTCGTGGTGCCCGATCAGAACCTGAAGATCTATGATGGTGCTTTGGCGCCGTGGCGCAAGGGTAAGTCCCCATACTTCAAGCAGACCATCGAGGCGATTGCGAAGCATTACGGTTTCAGCCAGAACGCCAAATGGAAAGATATCGACCCGAAAATTCAGAAGGTCTTCCTCTACGGCTCTGGCAAGGAAGAGATCAAATTCCGCTATGACGAGGGCGGCCGCGTCTATGAGGTGAGCCGTGTGTTCGAAGGCGTGATCCCGAACATGGAGCGCCGCTATCGCGAGACGGACAGCAACTGGATCCGCGAAGAATTCGAACGCTACCAAAACAACCGCGCTTGTGCGACATGCGAGGGCTACCGCCTGCGACCAGAAGCTTTGGCTGTGAAGATCGGCAAGGGCGATCATCTGCTGCACGCGGGCCAAGTTGTGCAAATGTCTATCCGTGAAGCGTGGGACTGGACAAATGAAGTGCCCGATGCGCTGACGCCCCAAAAGAACGAGATTGCGAAGGCGATCCTGAAGGAAATTCGGGAGCGTCTTGGGTTCTTGAATAATGTTGGATTAGAGTATCTTACACTCGCACGTTCAAGTGGTACTTTAAGTGGCGGCGAGAGCCAGCGCATCCGATTGGCATCGCAAATCGGCTCTGGTCTGACAGGGGTGCTTTACGTCCTCGACGAGCCTTCCATTGGTCTGCATCAGCGTGACAATGACCGTTTGCTGCTGACGCTGAAGAACCTGCGCGATCAAGGTAATACGGTAATCGTGGTGGAACACGACGAGGAAGCGATCCGCGAGGCCGACTATGTCTTTGACATTGGACCGGGCGCAGGGGTGCACGGGGGCCAAGTTGTGAGCCACGGCACACCAGAGCATGTCGCCAGCGATCCCAACTCGCTCACGGGGATGTATCTGACAGGAAAGCGTGAGATTGAGGTTCCTGCAAAACGCCGCAAGGGGAACAAGAAGAAGATTCAAGTGGTCAAAGCTACAGGGAACAACCTGCAAAACGTGACGGTGGACTTTCCACTGGCCAAGTTTGTTTGCGTGACAGGCGTGTCGGGCGGGGGCAAATCCACGCTCACCATTGAGACTTTGTTCAAAACCGCCTCGATGAACCTCAACGGTGCGCGTCAGACACCGGCCCCCTGTGAAACGATCAAGGGTCTTGAGCATCTCGACAAAGTCATCGACATTGATCAGCGTCCCATCGGCCGCACGCCGCGCTCCAACCCCGCAACTTACACAGGCGCCTTCACCCCCATCCGCGACTGGTTCGCAGGGCTGCCCGAAGCCAAAGCGCGCGGCTACAAGCCCGGCCGCTTCAGCTTTAACGTTAAAGGCGGGCGCTGTGAGGCCTGTCAGGGCGATGGTGTCATCAAAATCGAAATGCACTTCCTCCCCGACGTTTATGTCGAGTGTGAAACCTGCAAGGGCGCGCGCTATAACCGCGAGACGCTTGAGATCAAATTCAAGGGCAAGAGCATCGCCGATGTCCTCGATATGACTGTCGAGGATGCGCAGACGTTCTTTACTGCTGTTCCCTCGATCCGTGAGAAAATGGATGCGCTGATGCGCGTGGGGCTGGGCTATATCAAGGTTGGCCAGCAGGCGACGACGCTGTCAGGCGGTGAGGCGCAGCGCGTGAAGCTCTCCAAGGAGCTGAGCAAGCGCTCCACAGGTCGAACGCTCTATATTCTTGATGAACCGACGACGGGCCTGCATTTCGAGGATGTGCGCAAGTTGTTGGAAGTGCTTCACGAATTGGTTGATCAGGGCAATTCTGTCATCGTGATCGAGCATAACCTCGACGTGGTCAAAACTGCCGACCACATCATCGACATTGGCCCCGAGGGCGGCGATGGCGGCGGACAGGTGGTCGCCAAAGGCACTCCAGAGCAGGTGGCGGAGGTCGAGGGCAGCTACACAGGCAAATACCTCAAACCCATGCTGATGCCCCGCAAGGTGGCGGCTGAATAGGACGCGGCGTCAATTTCGCTAAATCCAACCCTTTGGTCAGAATGTCGCATCCCGCCAAGACGCGGGATGCCTATTTACATCTCAACCAATTCAGGAAGGGTGCTGACATGACCTCATATTCGACCAACTCCGCCACGCAGCGAAGCTCCTTGACGTGGACGGCCAAGCTTGCGACGCGCTTCAAGGCGCAGACAAAAACGGTCGAGTTTCGAATAATGACGGTTATTTTGGCCGCTCTGATGCTGTGGGTGGCAGCGATTGTTACTTTCGGCTATCCAGCGCTCATCCTTGTCGCACTTACCATGGTGCCGATCATTTTTGTCTGCCTAATGCTTATAACCGTCGGGAAATAGCGGGTCAGGGCGCACTTAGGCACAGAGTAAGCAGGCGGCTAAAATCGCCTGCGTCCAAAGTGTCAAATCGGCCCGACAAATCCTCCAGTTCCGCTGCCCGTGCCTCCCCCAGAACGGGGTCTGCAAACAGGTGAAACTTGTCCGATATTTGCGCATCGCTCAGGGGATCGTCCCTGTCACCGCGCGGTGATCGGGGCGCGGATGTAAACACTTGTCCGTATGTCGTATGCAGTGTCACTTCCGCCCAGCGTTTGCCCACTGAAATCCTTGTATAGTGGTCATCGTCTATCAACTGCGTCGCCGTGCTGATCCGCAAAATCTCGGGGTCACGCAGTGTCTCGGGCTGCAGTTCTGCCACGCCAATCTGGCCCCGCACAATCATACAGGCAACTGGAAAGGCGATGGAATAGCTGAACTCGTCCAGCGTCTTGGGCCTGTGGCCTGCCAGCCGCGTCGCATGGTGAAAGGTCCTGATGTCCACGCGCGTCACATCCGGGGCCGCAAGATTATGCGCCGCCATGAGATCCGCGGCCGCATCAATCGACGGATGCGCCCAACGACAGCAAGGGTAGGGCTTATAGCTGGTGTCCTCAACGGTGCGCCACGCCGATCCGAGGTCTTCCCAGAATTCGGGCGCCTGCTCACAGGTCAGGGCAGGCGCGCCCGTAAATCCTTCTGCCGCCAGATAGGCCGCTGTAACCCCTGACGGCGCGCCCCATCCAACCCCATCGCGCAGCATCGTAGGGTGGTCAATGCAGCGCATCATCTGGCTGCGGGGGCCATGAAATTCGCCAATCCCCGCCGCGTGGCGGATATGCGCCTCGGACAGATCCAACCCTCGGGCAATCGCCACTGCGACCCCTGTGGAGGTCCAAGCCCCCGAGGTGTGATAGTCCGCGCAGGTTGCGTGCTGCGCGAGCCCCGCGCGGTAGCTTACCTCATAGGCAATCGCGAGCCAGACGGCGAATTCCTGCCCCGTGACGGGCCGCTCCACCGCATCGGCAAAGGCCAAAAGCGCGGGAAAGACTGCCGATCCCGCGTGGCCCTTGCCGGGCGAGGTCGTGTCATGTGCATCGACCGCATCAACTGTGAAAGCGCCCGCCATGGCTGCACCCACTGGGCTGACCTTGCCACCATGGAGAATAATCCGCGCCCCGCCGGCATGCCCCGCACCGAAAAGCGCCAAGGCACCGCGTCGCGCGATATCTGCCATCTCGGTCGTAGAGGCGACCGCTGCAGTGCCCATCGTATCGGTAAAGGAGCGGCGCAGCGTCCACAGGACATCCTGCGGGAGGGCATCATACGTCAGCTTACGGGCGAATGCTTCAAAGGGCAGGGGCATCGGAGGGTCCTCGGCTTGTTACCCCTCCATCCTATGCTGCATACGTGCGCAAAAATGCCCGATTACGACATCAGTTGCCGCGGCTGCGCGCCGCCAGTCGAGGGAGCATGGCGGAAAAATCGCGGCCCCTGCCGTCCTCTTCCTCGACGAACTGTGCATAAAGCGCGCGTGCCAGAGCGCCCATGGGCGTGTCCGCATCGACAGCTTCGGCCGCCTGTTGGCTCAGACCCAGATCCTTAAGCATCAATTCGGCGGCAAAACCGGGGGTGTAGTCATTATCCGCAGGGGAGGTCGGCCCGACGCCCGGCGCGGGGCAGTAGGCGTTCATAGACCAGCTATAGCCAGAGGAGGTGCTGACCACGTCAAACATCTTCTGACGCTCAAGCCCGAGTTTGTCGGCCAGAGCGAAGGCCTCGCAGGTGGCGATCATCGTCGCACCGAGGATCATGTTGTTGCAGATTTTCGCCGCCTGACCCGCGCCGGCATCACCGCAATGCACTGTCTTTTGGCCCATGATGTCAAAGAGGGGCGCCGCCGCGTTGAATGATGGCTCACTCCCGCCCGCCATGAACGTCAACGTGCCGCCCGCAGCGCCACCAACGCCGCCAGAAACGGGGGCGTCCACAAAACCAAGACCCATGCTTGCAGCCGATGCGCCGACATCCCGCGCACTCTCCACATCCACAGTCGAGCAATCGATGAGCGTGGCACCGGCCTTCATTGAGGGCAGAACATCCGCTGCGACAGCACGCAGGATATCCCCGTTCGGCAGCATCGTAATCACGAAATCGGCGCCCGCACAGGCATCCTGAACAGTGCTGGCAACTGCAACACCGTCGGCCGTCGTTCCAGCGGTATCAAATCCCGTGACTGTGTGGCCAGCAGCAGCAAGGTTGTGTGCCATGGGGGCGCCCATATTACCCAGCCCGATAAATCCGATTTTGTAAGTGCTCATCTTAAGCTTCCTTTTGCAAATTAAGTGCGTTTTCGCCCAAGGGTTGCAGCATCTTGGAGACAGCCGCCGCTGGCACATTGACCCCTGCAAATTGCCATTTCGGTGAACGGTCCTTGTCGATGATCGCTGCCCGTATTCCCTCAAGCAGGTCTGCGTGCTCCATCGCGCGCGCCGTAAAGCGGTACTCGAGATCGAGGGCTTTTTCCATGCTGAGCGAGGGGCCGCGCAAGCGGTGTATCATCTCGATTGTGCAGGCCATGGACAGAGGCGAATTGCGCTCGATCTGCTTGAGCGCTGCTGCAGCAAAATCACTTTCATCCGCACGCAGCATCCGAAGTATATCGCCTAAGGATTCCCCCGCAAAAAGCTTGTCGATCTGGCCCCGAAGCCCGCGCAAAGTGCCCTCTGGAGCCTTGGCCGCCCGTGTCGCAATCGCATCTGGGCTACCAGAGTTTTCCAGCAGCTCAATCAGTTCTGCCCACATTAGCTCTGGAATGTAAGTATCAGCAAAGCCTGCGTAAATTGCATCATCCGCATTCATACGAGCCGCAGTAGTGCCCAAGTATTCTCCAAGGCGGCCCTCTGCCAAAGCCAGCATAAGTGAGCCACCAACATCAGGCACCAGACCGATGCCGCACTCGGGCATCGCGATCTGGCTGCTCTCGCCGACAATGCGGTGCGATCCGTGACATCCGACACCAACACCACCTCCCATCGTGAACCCTTGCAGGAACGACACGAAGGGCTTTGGGTAGTTGAAAATCTCGTAGTTCAAGCGGTACTCATCGGCCCAGAATTTCTGGCCATAGGCGAAATTGCCCTGTGAGCCCGTCGCATAAAGCTCGGCTATATCGCCGCCTGAACAAAATGCACGCGGCCCCTCGGCATCTATCACAACAAGCGCTACCGCGTCATCATCAGCCCAGCGGTCTAGCGCATCTTCGATAGCCAGACACATCTCATAGGTCAGAGCATTCAATGCGTTGGGGCGGGTGAGGGTAATGCGTCCTGCACGCCCTTTGATGCGAATATCAATGTCGCTCATGCGCGGTTCTTCAACATATCACGGGAGACGATGACGCGCATAATCTCGTTCGTGCCTTCCAGAATCTGGTGAACCCGCAAATCGCGGACCAGTTTTTCAATGCCGTAATCCGCAAGATAGCCGTATCCACCGTGCAGTTGCAGGCATTGATCCACAACGCGGCTGCCTGTCTCGGTAACGAACTTCTTGGCCATGGCGCAGAACTTGGTCGCATCGGGCGCACCCGTATCGAGCTTCCAAGCGGCTTGGCGAAGAAAGGTGCGTGCGGCTTGCAATTCGATCTCCATATCGGCGAGGCGGAATTGAAGTCCCTGAAACTGGTCAATCGGTTTGCCAAAGGCTTTTCGCTCGCCCATGTAATCGAGCGTTTTGGTCAATGCGGTCTGTGCAGCACCCAGTGAGCACGCCGCGATGTTCAAACGCCCGCCATCAAGCCCCATCATCGCATATTTGAAACCATTTCCTTCTTCGCCGATCAAATTTCCTGCTGGAATGTTGCAATTGTCAAACTGCACCTGAGCCGTCGGTTGGCTGCGCCAGCCCATTTTATCTTCCAATCCACCAAAGCTGAGGCCCGATGTGCCGTCCTCCACATATACTGTGGACACACCTGCTGCACCGCCATCAGCTGTGCGCACCATGCAGACGTAGGCGTCCGAATATCCGCCACCAGAAATGAACGCTTTGGTCCCGTTAAGGCTGTAGCCCTCGTTGGTGCGCTCTGCGCGGGTCTTGAGCGCCGCCGCATCCGACCCCGATCCTGGCTCCGTCAAGCAATAGCTCAACACAGTGTTCATAGACAAAACATCATCCATGATCCGCGCCTTAAGCTCGGGCGCTGCAAAGCTGTCCAGCATTTTGGCGCACATGTTGTGGATCGACAAAAAGGCCGCCACAGAGGGGCAGGCCATGGACAGCGCTTCAAACACCAATGTCGCATCAAGTCTCGACAGGCCTGTACCGCCCGCATCCTCCGAGACATACAGCCCGCCAAACCCGAGCTCGGCAATTTGCGGCCAAAGTTCCTTCGGGATCGTCTCCGCCTTTTCCCAAGCCTGCGCATGAGGCGCGATATGCTCCTGCCCAAATGCAAAGGCCATGTCGAAAATTGCCGTTTGTTCTTCGCTTAGCGCAAAATCCATATCGTTCTCCCAAAACTCACAAATCTTAGACTATTGCGCAATTCTTTCACCAATTTGTCAAAACGCACAATCATCCGAAAAGGGCGCCACCCGTATCAAGCAGCGCCCCTTTTCGTCATTTTTCCTTTAAACTCAAATCCGCGCTTACAGCGTAAGCAGACCCTGAAATCAGAAGGGCGTGGATCACTCCATAACCGGAATAGAGAACTCGCCGCCCTCTTTGATGCCTGACGGCCAGCGGGCTGTCACAGTTTTGGTGCGGGTATAGAATTTGAAGGCATCGGGGCCGTGCTGGTTCAAATCGCCAAAGACAGATTTTTTCCATCCACCAAAGGTGTGATAGGCCAGTGGTACCGGGATCGGCACGTTGATGCCGACCATACCCACATTGATACGATTGGCAAAATCACGTGCCGCATCGCCGTCACGGGTAAAGATCGCCGTGCCATTGCCGTATTCGTGGTCCATCGCAAGGCCAATCGCCTCTTCATAGCTTTGCGCACGCACACAAGTCAGGACAGGGCCGAAGATCTCGTGCTTGTAGATGTCCATATCCTTGGTGGCGCGGTCAAAGAGGTGGGGACCGACAAAGAAGCCATTTTCATAGCCCTGAAGCTTGAAGTCACGTCCGTCAACGACCAGCTCGGCGCCTTGGTCGATGCCCGTTTGCACCAAACGCTCGATGTTGGCCTTGGCCGCTGCTGTGACCACAGGGCCGTAATCCACGTCCTTACCCGAGGTGTAAGGACCGACCTTGAGGCTCTCGATGCGCGGGACCAACTCTGCGATCAGACGGTCTGCGGTTTCTTCACCCACTGGAACTGCAACCGAGATTGCCATGCAGCGCTCGCCCGCGGCGCCATAGCCTGCACCGATCAGCGCATCGGCGGCTTGGGCCATATCGGCGTCGGGCATGATGATCATGTGGTTCTTGGCACCGCCAAAACACTGCACGCGCTTACCGTTGGCACAGCCGGTGGCATAGATGTATTCGGCAATCGGTGTGGAGCCGACAAAGCCCACGGATTGGATGATCTCGTCGTGCAGGATCGCATCCACCGCTTCCTTGTCGCCGTTAACGACCTGCAAAATGCCCTTGGGCAGACCTGCTTCTTCCATCAACTCGGCCAGCATCAGCGGCACGGAAGGATCACGCTCGGACGGTTTGAGGATAAAGGCGTTGCCGCAGGCAATCGCGGGCGCAAACATCCACATGGGGATCATGGCGGGGAAGTTGAACGGCGTGATGCCTGCCGTCACCCCCAACGCCTGACGCATGGAGTACATGTCGATGCCTGGACCTGCGGAATCGGTGTAATCGCCCTTGAGCAATTCTGGCGCACCGATGCAGTATTCCACGACTTCAAGGCCGCGTTGCACATCGCCTGCCGCATCGGGCAGGGTCTTACCGTGCTCGCGGCTGAGGGCTTCGGCGAGCTTGTCCATATTGTCATTGAGCAAGCCCACAAACTTCATCATAACCCGTGCGCGGCGCTGCGGGTTCGTGGCGGCCCATGCGGGCTGGGCAGCGGCGGCTACTGCCACGGCTTTGTCCATTTCGGCCTTGTTGGCCAGCGGGCATTTGGCCTGCACTTCGCCCGTGGCAGGGTTCATCACATCCGCAAAACGCCCTGAGGTGCCTTTGACATGCTCGCCGTTGATGTAGTGGGTGAGTTCTTGCATTGCGTTTCTCCTATTGGTTTGGCCGTACTATAGTCTTGCAAAAAGTTGTGTGGTAGAGGCAGAATTCCAAAACTGTCTTGCATTTTTGTCGGTACGCTTGGGGCAGCTGGCGTGCTTCAGTTTAATTGCCAAAACGAAGGGGCGGGTATGCGCAATTGGGATGATCTGCGACTGTTTCTGGCGGTGGCACGGGAGCAAAGCCTGTCGGGGGCGGGTAAAGTACTGCGGCTCGATCCTGCGACTTTGGGGCGGCGAATGTCCCGGCTCGAGAAGGCGATGCAGGTCGTGTTATTTGTGAAATCACCGCAAGGCTATGCGCTTACGCAGGCGGGCGAGGAACTGTTCGAGCGTGCAGGCGGTGTCGAGCAGGCAATGCGCGCGGCGGCCGTGGGCAGCATTGCACAAAGTGAGACGTTGAGCGGGGCGATCCGGTTGGGAGCGCCCGACGGCTGTGCCAACTTTTTGCTGCCGCAGGTCTGTGCGGCAATCGGGCGGGACAACCCTGCATTGGATATCCAGATCGTTGCTTTGCCGCGCGTATTCAACCTCACGCGCCGCGAGGCGGATATGGCGATCGGGGTCAGTGCGCCGACCGCTGGCCGTTTGGTCGTCAGGCAAGTAACACAGTATCAGTTGCATCTCGCGGCATCGCAGAGCTATCTGGCCGCTCATGGTCCTATCGAGCGTCTCGAGGACCTCAAGTCCCACAAAATGGTGGGCTACATTCCGGATATGATTTTTGACCGAGAGCTGGACTATCTTGCAGATCTGGGGGCGGGGCGTGTGGCATTAGCTTCCAATTCCGTCTCGGTTCAGGTGAACATGCTACGGCAGGGTGCGGGTGTCGGTGTGGTGCATGATTTCAGCCTGCCTTTTGCGCCAGATGTGCACCGCATTTTAACGGATGAGGTGAGTCTGACGCGGGCTTTCTTCCTCATCCGGCATGCGGATGATGCGCGCAATGCGCGGTTAGCGCGGTTCGCCGACCTGCTCACAAGCGGGCTGCGCGAAGAAGTTGCCAAGCTGGAAGCGCAGGCGCGGGGGCATCGCAATCCTTGACACACCGCCCCTCGGCGCGTCACCATTAAACAGCTACATTGGAAATAACGGAAGGAAATCGCATGCTTGTATCGCAAATTCTGAAATTCAAAGCGGACGAGAGTGTGATCACCGCGCTTCCATCATGCAGCGTTGCCGATGCGGCAAAGGTTCTGTCAGAGCGACGGATCGGGACACTGATCATTTCGCGTGATGGTCAGGTCGCAGACGGAATCATCTCGGAGCGCGATATCGTGCGTCAATTGGGCCGCGCAGGTGCGGCGTGCCTGAGCGAGAGCGTGACCAGCATCATGACGTCCAAGCTGGTGACCTGTACCCGCGACATGCGTGCTGATGAGGTTCTCGCACAGATGACTGAAGGGCGGTTTCGCCACATGCCTGTACTGCAGGATGGCGTGCTTGTGGGCATGATCACATTGGGCGATGTCGTGAAGGCCCGACTGTCCGAGCTTGCGATGGAGAAAGACGCCCTCGAAGGGATGATAAGAGGGCATTAGCCAGTCTTGCAATTGTCAGCCCCCCGTGTTTGCTTGGGCCTCTGATTTGTTCTGACCCAAGGAGCGCTGACCATGCGCATTGGCCTCTATCCCGGCACTTTCGATCCCATCACACTGGGGCACATTGACATTATCCGCCGTGCGGCCTCGCTTGTGGATAAGCTGGTGATCGGGGTTGCGATCAATCGCGACAAAGGGCCATTGTTCAACCTTGAAGAGCGTGTGGCCATGATCGAGCATGAGGTCGCCGCGCTGTCCAATGAGACGGGCATTGAGATCGTGGTGCATCCTTTCGAGAACCTGCTGATCCAATGTGCCCGCGATGTGGAGGCCACGCTGATTATTCGCGGTCTGCGCGCTGTTGCCGATTTCGAGTACGAATATCAGATGGTTGGTATGAACCGACAGCTTGATGATCAGATCGAGACGGTTTTCCTTATGGCCGAAGCCCAGCATCAGGCCATCGCGAGCAAGCTCGTCAAGGAAATCGCGCGGCTGGACGGTGACGTCAGTAAGTTTGTCACCGCCCGCGTCAATTCAGAGCTTATCGCACGCTTGGCCAAACAGTCCTAGGCACGGGCCATCGCGGCGGCGGTGTCCAGCATCCGGTTGGAAAAGCCCCATTCGTTGTCGTACCACGCCAGAAGGCGTACCATATTGCCGTCTTGAACGGCGGTCTGGTCCAAAGCGACGATTGTGCTGTGCGGATTATGGTTGAAATCAATGGAGACCAGCGGACGGTTCTCCACGGCCATCACGCCGTGCATACCCTGTGCGGCTTTGGTCACCGCGGCATTCACGTCTTCCGCCGTGACATTGCGGTCAAGCTCGACCGTAAGATCAACACATGAGACGTTCGGCGTCGGTACGCGAATGGCGGTACCTGAAATCTTGCCTGACAATTCTGGCAGCACCAGTGCGAGCGCCGTGGCCGCACCAGTTGTCGTGGGCACCATCGACAGGGCCGCAGCACGGGCGCGGTAAAGGTCGCTGTGTACCGTGTCATGGACAGGTTGGTCGCCTGTGTAGGCATGGATGGTGGTCATATATCCGCGGGTGATGCCAAAGGCACCGTGTAATGCGTGGGCCAGCGGGGCGAGGCAATTTGTGGTGCAGGAGGCGTTTGACACGATCGTATCTTGCGCAGTGAGTGTCTGGTCATTCACGCCGTAAACAATGGTTTTGATCTCTCCGGACCCAGGAGCGGAGATCAGGACCTTTTTAGACCCGTTTTCGAGATGCCGCCCTGCCGTCTCGGTGCTGCGAAAGATGCCCGTACATTCCAATACGATGTCTACATCCGCCCATGGCAGATCTTCAGGGGAGCGTTCGCTGGTGACGCGGATCGGGCCTCGGCCGACGTCCATCATACCATCTGTGACTTTCACATTGCCCGCAAACCGACCATGGACACTGTCGAATTCGAAAAGATGGGCGTTGGTTGCAAGCGGGGCCAGATCGTTGATGGCAACGACTTCGATATCCTCCCGTCCGCTTTCCACAAGCGCACGCAGTACATTGCGTCCGATCCGACCAAATCCGTTAATTCCGACCTTGATTGACATTTGTCTGCTCCGCTCCACAATGTTTGCGCTAACATACAACTCAAGATGGACGTGTCAACATGTTCCAGAGCATGACATTTAGCGGGGTTTGAAGGGAAGGGGGGCTAGCGCCAGAAGGCGAGCCATTCGAGGAGTTCGAACATCTTCTTAGCGAGAAAGACAGTATGCTCGACGCCAAAGAACCAGTAGTCAACGATAACAGCACCGACGATCAGAAAGCCGAGCACAAGTGCGATCCGGTTGGTCATTGACGCTATGCCTTTGTTATTGCCTGCCCCTTTTAGGGCAGGCAGCGTTTTGCGGCAAGTCTTAGCCGAGTTTACCCATTGCCACGGCTACATCGGCCATGCGCACGGAGAACGCCCATTCGTTGTCATACCATGCGAGCACGCGCACGGTCCGCCCACCAGTGACCATCGTCTGGTCGGGCGCAAAGATCGAGCTGTGCTCGGTCTGATTAAAGTCGATGGAGACTTTCTTCTCTGGATCATAATCCATCACATGGGACATATGCCCCTCGACAGCGGCCTTTGCAGCGGCGTTGATTTCTTCGACGCTGGTGTCGCGCTTTGCGGTGAATGTGAGGTCTACGACGCTGACGTTCGGTGTTGGTACGCGCAGGCAGGTACCGTCAAGGATGCCATTAAGTTCTGGCATCACCTGTCCCAGCGCTTTTGCAGCGCCGGTCGAGGTGGGGATGATTGCCATCGCGGCGGCGCGGGCGCGGTAGAGGTCTTTGTGACGCTTGTCCAATGTGTATTGGTCGCCTGTATAGCTGTGGATGGTCGTCATGATGCCGCTCTGGATGCCTACGGCCTCATGCATGACCTTCGCCAACGGTGCGAGGCAATTGGTGGTGCAGGACCCGTTGGAGATCATCACATCACTGGGCAACATCTCTTGATCGTTGACGCCGAAGACAACCGTGCGATCGACATTCACGCCCGGTCCGGACAGCAGAACTTTCTTTGCGCCATTGCGGATATGCGCGTCCGCTTTCTCACCATCGTTGAACTGGCCTGTACATTCCAGCACCACGTCACACCCTGACCAGTCCAGCGCGTCGAGATCGTAGGAGGACATGATCTCGATATCGTTCTGACCGATATTGACGAAGCCGTCGCCAATGGTGATCTCGTTCGGAAAGCGCCCGTGCACAGAGTCGTACTTCAGCAGATGCATCGCAGTCTCGACCGGGCCTGTCGCGTTGAGCTTGATCACCTCGATATCATCACGGCCCGAGCGCGCGATGTGGGACAATGTGCAACGGCCAATGCGGCCAAATCCGTTGATGCCGACTTTGATGGTCATGGCGTGCTCCTTTAGGCGTTTGTGCGCCTGCTATAGACGGCAAGCGGAGGCAGGGGCCAGAGCCAATAGCGCGGGGGCCGTGCATGTTAGCGTTAAAAGTTTGCGTTAGCGATAACGCTGTGTCCGCCCGCTCTATTGGAACCGAACGTGGCGTGGTTTAGTTGTGTTCCAAACGCAGGATGGAGAGCCCGATGAGCGGATTAATTGCCCTTTTTGACGATGTCGCAGCCATTGCAAAGGTTGCTGCATCCTCTGTGGATGACGTGATCGGGCAGGCGACCAAAGCCTCTGCCAAAGCGGCGGGTGCGGTGATTGATGATGCCGCAGTTACCCCGAAGTACGTTTCCGGCTTCAAGGCGGATCGGGAGCTGCCCATCATCTGGCGCATTACAAAGGGCAGTCTGAAGAACAAGCTGTTGTTCCTGCTCCCCGCGGGTTTGGCGCTGTCGGCGTTTGCCCCTTGGGCGATTGCGCCGCTGCTCATGCTCGGCGGGGCCTACCTTTGTTTCGAGGGGGCCGAAAAGGTCGCCCATGTCATGGGGTGGAGCGAGGGGCACGAAGATCACCCCCACAAGGAAACCACGATTGACGACCCTGCCGCTCTTGAGGAAGAAAAAGCCAAAGGTGCGATCAAGACCGATTTTATCCTGTCAGCCGAAATTATGACTATCTCGCTTGCCGCGATTCCGGAAAGTAACTTCTGGATGGAGGCGGCAACGCTTGCTGCGGTCGCCGTGATAATTACCGCCGCGGTGTATGGGTCAGTCGCACTCATCGTTAAAATGGATGATGTCGGCCTCGCCATGGCCAAGGGCGGGCGTCTTGCCGCCACACGAGCAGCGGGACGGAGCCTTGTGCGTGGAATGCCCAAGTTTCTCAAGCTGCTGACCGTGGTCGGCACAGCGGCCATGCTTTGGGTCGGCGGTTCAATTATTATTCATGGATTGGAAGAGATTGGCTTTGGCGCGCCTGCGCACCTCATTCACGATATTGCCGATGTTGCGGGGCACGCGGTGCCAGCTGCCACAGGATTTGTGGAATGGCTCGTGAAAGCGGTGATAGACGGTATTCTCGGACTTGGTCTGGGGCTGTTGCTGATCCCGTTGGGTGAGAAAGTCGTGACACCGATCTGGCGGGCTGTGTTTGCGCGCTGAGGTGGCAGCCCGAGTTTCGATCAGATGTCAGCGTCGTCTTTCAATCGGCCTGCAGCGATAGAGGCGGTCAGCAGGACAGCCATGCCGAGGTGACCGTAAATCACGTAGTTGAGGAAAATCTGGCCCACTGTATCACCTGCCAACAAAGACAAGATTGCCGCAAAGCCACCGGTCATTACTGCTGTCAGAAGGTAGGCCATGAAAATCTCCGTTTTCGTTTAAAGCGGGTCGTGAGCTTAATGGTGCTTTATCTCTAATACTGATTGTTTTACGGTTCTCTTGTGACCGAACCTCGACGCAAATGTGACGAAATTGCGTTCAAATTCCCCCTACAGAAAACCAAACAACTTCCATTTTGGAAACAAAAAAGGCGACGTTTATGAAAACGCCGCCTCTTATCTTGAGCTTTAAGTGTTAATATCGAGTTAAAGTAGGGCCTTGGCTTTCTCTGCGACGTTCTCCGCAGTAATGCCAAATTTCACAAACAGTTCGTCCGCAGGGGCGGAGGCACCGAAGCGGTCCATCCCGACAAAGTCGGCTTTGCCCCATTTGCCACGTTCGCCCAGCAGCCATTGATCCCAACCCTGACGCACGCCAGCCTCGACACCCACGCGCACGGCACCACCGGGCAGCACGCGCTTGCGGTAGGCTTCGTCTTGCTGCGCAAACAGCTCCATACAAGGCATGGAGACGACACGCGTGCCAATGCCCTCGGCCTGCAACAGATCACGGGCCTTCAGCGCAATCTCTACTTCAGAGCCTGTGGCGATCAGGATGACCTGGCGTTTGCCTTCGGCATCAGCCAGCGTGTAGGCCCCAAGGGCGGTCATGTTCTTGTTTTTATGCTCAAGGCGCACTGTGGAGAGCCCTTGACGCGTTAGCGACAGAACAGACGGGCGGTCTGTCTCGGTGAAGGCCACTTCCCACGCTTCCGCCGTCTCGACGGTATCGGCGGGGCGGAAGACCAGCGTGTTGGGCGTGGCGCGTGACATGGCCAGATGCTCGACAGGTTGGTGGGTCGGGCCGTCTTCACCCAGACCGATGCTGTCGTGGGTCATCACATAGACTACGGGCACCTGCATCAGCGCGCTCAAACGCATGGCGGGGCGGGCATAGTCGGTAAAGCACATGAACGTGCCGGAGTAGGGGCGCACACCGCCGTGCAGCGCCATACCGTTCATCGCCGAAGCCATACCATGCTCGCGAATGCCCCAATGCACAAAGCGACCGCCGCGGTTGTCCAGATCGAACACGCCCAGATCGGCCGTCTTGGTGTTGTTTGACCCTGTGAGGTCCGCAGAGCCGCCCACGGTTTCGGGCAGGATCGGGTTCAAGACCTCGAGCACTTTTTCCGAGGAGGCACGGGTTGCCAGTTTCGGTGCAGTCTCGCTGATCTGCTTTTTGAACGCTTTGATTGTGGCGCTCAGTTTCTTGGGTGCGTCTCCTGCCAGCGCGCGGTTGAACGTCTCGCGCTTGGCGCGGGGCATTTTGTCGAACCGCTCTTCCCACGCGCGGCGCGTGTCTGCGCCACGGCTGCCGATGGCCTCCCATGCGGATTTGATGTCGGATGGAATGTCGAAGGGGGCAGCGGTCCAGCCCCACGCCTCTTTGGCGGCGGCCATCTGCGCTGGATCGGTCAGCGCGCCGTGGCCTTTGGAGGTGTCCTGAGCCGCGTGGCCCAACGCGATGTGCGTCTTACAGGCGATCATGCTGGGCGTGTCGGTCTTCTTGGCGGCTGTGAGGGCCGCGTCGACCTCCTCGGGGTTGTGCCCGTCGACTTCCTGCACGTCCCAACCTGCGGCTTTGAAGCGCGCAACCTGATCGGTGGTGTCGGACAGGGTCACAGGCCCGTCGATGGTGATATTGTTGTTGTCCCACAATACAATGAGTTTGCTCAGCTTGTGACGGCCCGCGAGGGTGATCGCCTCCTGGCTCACCCCTTCCATCAAGCAGCCGTCGCCCGCGATGACATAGGTGTGGTGGTCGACAACTTTGGCGCCGTAGGTTGCGCGCTGGATTTCCTCAGCCATGGCAAAGCCTACGGAATTGGCGATCCCCTGACCCAACGGGCCTGTGGTCGTCTCAATAGCGTCGGCGAGGAAATTCTCGGGGTGGCCTGCGGTACGGCGGCCCATCTGGCGGAAGGCTTTGATCTCTTCAATCGGGAACTGCGCATCGCCCACAAGGTGCAGCAGCGCATAGATCAGCATCGAGCCGTGGCCTGCAGACAGGATAAAGCGGTCACGGTCAGGCCACTGCGGGTTTGCCGCATCAAACTTGAGATGGTTCTGGAACAAGACGGTCGCGGCATCGGCCATCCCGATGGGCATACCGGAATGACCGGAGTTGGCCTCGGCAACGGCATCGAGTGCAAGCGCCCGAATGGCAGTTGCCTTGGACCAGTGATCAGGATGGGCGGCTTGAAGAGCTTTGAGATCCACGCGTGGGGTTCCTTTGCAAAGGGTATCTACGTTGCCGCTCCATATCAGGGCAGGGCAAAAGATCAAGCGCACCATAGCTGTGGTTTCCTCACGCAGGGCATGAAGAATGGTGGCCAAGATGCTGTTCTGAAAGGGGGGCAGCATTTACGTTACGCTTTGGTTAGGATTGCATGAAAATAACGGCAAGACCGATTCGCGCTGCGTCTGGGTCGGGCTGGCAGATTATGAGCGAGAGAAGCCTATGAGCGATATCGAGGAACTACAGCGCCGGATCACCGCCGCGATGGATCAGGTCGCATTCGGATTGGACAAGATGGCGGCAGCAGCACCTGCGGGGCCTGACCCCGATACGCTGGCCAAGCTTGAGGAAGAGCGCACTGCAAATGCCCAGCTGCAAGAGCGTGTGCGCGGTTTGCGCGTCAAACACGATACAGAGATTTCTAGCCTGCGCACGCAAGTCGAAGAAGGCAATGCCCGTATGGCCCAGCTCGATATCGAGTTACAGCGTGTGCGGCGCGCTAACAGCCAGCTCACGGACGCCTGCGCTGCCTTGCGCGATGCCAACGCCGAAGGGGTGGGCGAGCCGCATTTGATCAACAAGGCCATGCTGGCGGAACTGGAAGCCTTGCGTGCCGCCCGTGCCGCAGATGTCGCCGAAGCAGCCGTAATACTGGCCAGCCTCGAGCCTCTCGTTGAGGCCGCCGCCGCAAACGGCACCACCCCGCAGGGAGACGCATAATGCCAGAGGTCAAGATTTCAATCGGTGGACGCCAGTTCGATGTGGCCTGTCAGGAGGGGGAGGAAAGCTATCTGCATTCCGCCGCCAAGATGCTTGACGACGAAGCCCAAGTGTTGGCCGATGCCGTAGGGCGTATGCCCGAAGCGCGGATGCTGCTGATGGCGGGTCTGATGTTGGCCGACAAGACCGCCAGCGTTGAGGATAAAATCCTGGAGGTACGCGCCGAATTGGCCGAGCGTGAGGCGGAGCTCGAAGGTCTACGCAATGTTGTGGTGGAGCCAGAGCGCATCGAAGTGCCTGTGGTGCCGCAGTCGGTTACAGACACGTTGCAAGAAATCGCTGCCCGTGCCGAAAGCTTGGCAGCGGAAGTGGACGAGAAGGTCGGCGGCTAGCCTATCTGTAAGTGCGAATGCGCCTAGCAACTTCGGAATTCTAGGATCGGGTGAAGGGTTGGAACCGGACCTTCCTTCGGCTCCTGAAATCGAGCTTGCTGGGCGTGAAGCCTAGGCCCATCGGCCTGAAGACGCTGACAATATCAGGCAGCCACCCGCCACAGCCCAGTTCTTTATAAGAATCGACATCTGCCACGGATCATCCGGCACAAAGTGGAACGCGCTGGTAAACAAGCAGTACGTCGCGAGTGCCCGCCCGAGTGGTTTTAAAAATCTGCCCGCTATCAGAAGGCCCGCAGCCAGCGCGTTGAACGCAAGGGCGGGCAAGACAAGCCATTCGGGCAACCCAAATCCACCTAAAAGCGCTCCTGCCGGGGCAGGATCAATTGCTTTCTGCAACGCGCCGGCCAGAAACAGAAGGGCCAAGAGATACCTCCCGATGGTCCATTCAAAACGCTCGGTCATGCGGCGGGTACGAAGGCCAAGCTAAGACCGTTCAAACAATGGCGCTTGCCCGTTGGCTCTGGCCCGTCATCAAAGATATGACCCAGATGGCCGCCACAACGACGGCAATGTACTTCGGTCCGGACCTGAAAAATGAACTTGCGATCCTCTTTCGTCCCGATCGCATTCGGGAGGCTCTCGAAAAAGCTCGGCCAGCCAGTTCCGCTGTCGTATTTCGCGTCCGCGCCGTAGAGCGCCAGATCGCATCCTCGGCACGCGTAGGTGCCAGCGCGTGTCTCTTCGTTCAGCGGGCTGGTATAGGGTTGCTCGGTCTCTTCCTCACGCAGAACGCGGTATTCGTCTTTGTTCAAGCGCGCGCGCCATTCGGCTTCGCTGCGGCATATCTCGAAACCGCAGCTCTGTGCGGACAATGGTTGAGCCAATATGGCCGCGCCCGTGGTCAACAGAAATGCTCGACGTTTCATAGTTTTACCTTTTGCCTGAGTGCGCAGATGGGCGGACCTTTGCAGGACCCGCCCATCCGTTTGTCTGCTCGATTTATTTTGGAACGAGGACGGAGTTTACCACGTGGATCACGCCATTCGACTGATCGACATCCGCAATGGTTACGCGGCTGGCATTGCCGTTTTCATCATAGATGTAGACGTTGTTGCCTTTGACCTGCGCCGACAGGGCATCGCCCGAGACCGCATTGAAGTGATAGAAACCATCGGACGAGGCGCGCGCCTCGCGGGCGATATCCGCAGCAGACCAATCACCCGCCACAACATGCGCGGTCAGCACCTTGACCAGCATGTCCTTGTTTTCAGGCTTGAGCAGCGTGTCGACAGTGCCCGCAGGGAGTGCCGCAAAAGCATCGTTTACGGGAGCGAAGACTGTGAAAGGTCCAGAGCTTTGCAGCGTCTCAACCAGGCCAGCGGCCTTAACGGCGGCGACAAGAGTGGTGTGATCCGCCGAATTCACCGCGTTCTCCACGATATTCTTATTCTCGAACATTGCCGCGCCGCCGACCATCGGGTTTTCGGCAAAGGCTGCGGTTGCAAGGGTCAGCGCTGTTGCGGCTGTTGCAAGTTTGGTTGCGATTTTCATTGTTGTTTCCTCTCGTGGTTATCCGCAATCTCTTGCGGCTATGAGGGAAACACGAAACTCAACTGTCGACAGTTTCAGCCGGAGCGAAATAAATCGGCGTCGAAGAATTCATCGACTGCGAGAATGGAACCTGTCGGTGCACCGGTCGGTGATCCGCCCTTCGGTTCATCCGAGACAGCGAGGGTCCCACCGTCAATCAACGCGGCGATCTCGGGTGTGATTTCGAACAGGCTTTCCCGATCAGCTGGGATGACGCCCAAGGAGACGGGCGCCTGCGCTTGTGCGCCGATCACCCAAAGTTCGAAATCACGGCCCGTGGCGGGGGTGCCCTGTTCAGGGATGACTTTGAATAAATTACCGTCGGGCGCGTAGCCTGCCTCGATATGCAGGGCACCGTCTTGGGAGATCAGCGTGGCGTGAAGCGAAGGATCGAAGATCGGAGCACGCAGCATGGGGCTGAACACGAGGAACGCTGCGACAGCAACAGCGGCCAATGCGGGGAAGCCCACCCATGACCATCCCCATCTGCGCACAGGCCTTGAATTCCCACTACTCAACTCAGCGATGATTTTCGCCCTGACGGAGGGGGAGGGGGTTTCCTCAGGCACGTCGTCGGCCAAGATGGCCATTTCGGCCTCCCAGAATTGCACATGCGCACTCAAAGCAGGCTCGGCCAGAAGTCGCGCCTCGAACGCGCGTTCTGCGTCTGCGTCCAGCAGGCGCAAGACGTACTCGGCCGCCAGAGCCTCGTCTTCCGATATGTCCTGTTGATCGCTCATCGCGAAAGGCACTCCTTCAAAGATATCAGGCTGCGTCGCAGCCATGTTCGCATCGTATTCAGCGGGACGTCAAAGCGGTCCGCAAGCGCTTGGTAGGTCGTCCCCTCGAGATAGGCAGCACGAACAGCATCTGCGCGATCTGGCGGCAGCTCCGCAAAGCAGGCACTGATCCGCCGCTGCTCTGACGCTGCGATTGTGGCAGCCTCTGGCCCAGGGCTTTTCTCGACAAGCTCACCAACAGTGTCGAGGTCCGCATGATTGCTTCTCCTCGCGCGCAGCCGGTCTATTGCCAGATTTCGCGCCACCGTGATGAGCCATGTCATCGGGGAGTGGCCTGTCACCGCATATCTATCCGCCTTGGCCCAAATCCGCATGTAGACATCCTGCAGTGCGTCTTCGGCCTCTGACCGGTTCTTTAAGACACGTATGCAGACGCCGAAAAGTTTCCCGCTTGTGGCATCATAAAGCGCGGCCAACGCCGCCCTGTCGCCAAGGGCCACCTTGCCAATAAATTCTTCGATGTCGTTGCGGTCTGTCATGGGTGTATTGAGCGGCTCAAATTACTTATATTACTTGCCTGACAGAAATGGCCCCGAACAGCAATCTCTTGCCGCCGGGACCATTTCGCACTGGTACAACAGTACTCGTTAACTCAACGCGGCAGACTACATCCCGAGTGACGCCGCGAAGCCCGTGACCCCGCCCATTCCCAGATCGGCCTTCATGGTGGCTGCACCTGTTTCGAGGTCGATCTCATAGAGGCCAGCCGTTTCGGCGCCTTCCATTTGCAGGATCGCCATCGCCATGTTCTCGCCCTCTGTGGCCGACACGATATCGAAGCCGCCCATCGGCGCGAGGTCGACAGCCGTACCGTCGACTGTGATCTTGCCGATGGTCTCCAAGGTGCCTGCGTTGTTGGCCAGGCTCACCAGCGTGTCGGTGGCCGCATCAAGCGCGTATTGGAACGTATCGCCGGCTGTCTCGCCATTGATTGCGTTGGTATAGGCATTGGCAAATATCATCGGTGTTGTGCCTGCCATAGCGTCACCTTCAGCATAGGCGAGGTTAGTGAAGCGGCGCACAGATCCCGCACGCTCATCGTTATCGCCGAAGCCGTCGGGGAAATAGACGAGGTTGTCGCCCGCCGATGTTACCGCACGTACGGCGTCGATCTTGTTGTTGAAATCAAACGCGACCATTTTGCCATCGCCAATCATCGCGTCGTCCATAAATGACGCTTTGAGGTCAGTCATCTTGCCCGTCATCGGGTCGATCACTGCCACCATCCCGTCGGAAAAGCCAAGCAACTCTCCTGTCACGGGACGCCATGCGATCGCGCTCAACGGCGAGGCCAGATCGTAGGTCATCACATCTGCGGGCGCCCCTACGTCGTTCATGACGACAAGCGTCGCACCGTCGTTGGCCAAGGCATAGCCAGAGACAGAGGCGTGACCTGCAGCAAATGCTGGACCGGCCGTAAGAGCAATAAGGGATGTGACAAGAGCTCGGGTTTTCATCGTTTTTCCTTTCAAGAAGTACCAATGACGCATCACGCTGGATGCGCTCTGTCTGGACCCACGAAAGGCAGTGTCGGATAGTTTCAAAAAAAGTTGAGAATTTGGAAATAGTGGCGAAAATTAAATTCGCCGCTCTTGACCAGTGACGTATGTAGCGACTGTTCAGTAGCCCATCTGCTCCCCACGGGCTGCCCGATGTAGGGCCGCGTGACCTGTCAGATCAATCGTGCTGGTGATCTCTTTTTTCACGCACCTCAGCGATGGTGGTTGCGGCCAAACGTTCAATGAGGCTGTGTTCGATCTCTTCGAGAACGGAAGCTACTTTTCTATGTAAGACATGTTCGATTGAGCAGGACGGCGCGGTTTCTTCACCGTTTGTGGCAACGAGGCTTTCATCCAGCGCGAGATAGACATCGGCAAGGGTGATAAGCTCTGGTGCACGGGCCAGACGCCATCCACCAGCATGTCCCTTCTCTGACGTCAGCAACCCTGCCTCACGTAGCTTCCCAAGGACACGCCGCACGACCACAGGGTTCGTTCCGGCATGCTCCGCAATATCTGCCGAGGTACGCATGCTATCGGGGTCCCCCGCCATATGACCGAGAGTGTGTAGGGCAAGCGAAAGGCGCGAATTGCGTTTCATGGGCAGGTTTTCTCCAACAAGAGCATCACACGTAACATTCGTTGTTGCATCAATCTAGTAACTAAGTAAGTTACCTGACTTGAGCCGCACTGAATGGAGCCGAATATGTCAGATACACGCCTTCCCGTCACGGTGCTTTCGGGTTTCTTGGGCGCGGGGAAAACAACGCTGTTGAACCGCGTCCTCAATAACCGCGAAGGCCGCCGCGTTGCAGTAATTGTGAACGATATGTCCGAAGTGAATATCGACGCAGACCTTGTGCGTGCGGATACCGAGCTTAGCCGAACAGACGAAACGCTGGTCGAGATGTCGAATGGCTGCATTTGCTGCACATTGCGCGATGATCTTCTGGACGAAGTGCGCAAGCTCGCGGCCGAGAAGCGCTTTGACTATTTGCTGATTGAATCCACAGGGATTTCCGAGCCGCTTCCTGTGGCGGCAACATTCGACTTCCGCGACGAATTTGGCGAGAGCCTCGGAGATGTAGCGCGGCTTGATACAATGGTGACAGCTGTGGATGCGGCGAACCTGCTGAAAGACTATTCAAGCCATGACTTTTTGCGCGACCGTGGCGAGACGATGGGCGAAGAAGACGAGCGCACGCTCGTCCATCTGCTGACAGACCAGATTGAGTTTGCGGATGTCGTTATCCTGAACAAGATCACAGATGCTGGCCCCGAAAAAGCTGACGCAGCACGCAAGATCATCCGCAGCCTGAATGCGGATGCAAAGATCATCGAGACGGATCATTCAGACGTCGCCAGCAATGAAATTCTAGATACAGGGCTGTTTGATTTCGAGCAGGCCCACGAGCATCCGATGTGGGCGAAAGAGCTTTACGGCTTTGCCGATCACGTCCCTGAGACCGAAGAATACGGAGTGGCGTCATTCGTGTATCGCGCACGGCAGCCGTTCATTCCCGAAAAGGTTCTGGAGGTTCTGAACGGTGACCTTCCTGGCGTGATCCGTGCCAAAGGGCATTTCTGGATCGCGACACGGCCCGAGTGGGTGGCGGAATTCTCGCTTGCAGGGGCTTTGTCCAGTGTCAAACCTCTGGGCACATGGTGGGCGACTGTGCCTAAAGACCGTTGGCCCGAAGACGCAACTGCGCGCAGATATATGATGGAGCATTGGCAGGAGCCTTGGGGGGATCGCCGCCAAGAGCTTGTCTTTATCGGTGCGGGCATCAACTGGCCTGCGATAAAGGCAAAGCTGGATGCCTGCCTCGTCCCCGAGGCCATCGCAACATCAGTGGATGCTCTCCCCGATTTTAAAGACCCATTTCCGTTATGGCGACAGGCGGAGGCGGCGGCATGAAACGTAACCTTGGTGAAACAAGCCTGCGCGCACGCCGCAGATCACGCGACCCGATGCAAACCTACGACGCGCTGCCGACCCCGTTGCGTCAATGGCTCTCACAGGCGTGCCTGCCATGGTCACCCGCATCGGCACGTAAAATCTGGGCGCGGGCGCAGGCAAAGGGTCTGAGCCCTGATGAGGCGCTCGAGATGCTGCAACGGTCCGAGACTAAAACGCTTGCCCGTGACAAAGCTGCGATCCGACCCCCAGTCCATCCGAATGGACAAGGAACAGCCTCAGCCCGTTTGTGACATGGCCCGCTACAGGCGCAGGTGATGCAGGCCCGACCTAACATTCTGGCGGCTAGGCCAAACGAGTGGAACCTCTCCCGTGATGACAAGGCTTTGCATCAAGAGCAATCACGCGAAGAAGGGCAAACGCCATGCGTATGCTGGTGCGCTGAACGCATTTTCACTGGTTGTTCACCGCGCTGCCAGCCTTGCTGTACGACTGCTTGGTCAGAAAAGCAGATCAGTCCGCTGAATACATTCCGTCATAGATCGGACCAAGCGTGTCCTGCTCGAACAAGGACGACACAGATGTGCCGTTCCAGATGTTCAGGATCGCTTGAGCAAACACAGGAGCCGTGGGCACGACGCGGATGTTAGGCGCTTTCTTTACCGCATCGGACGGTGCGATTGTGTCTGTAAGCACAAGTGACTTCATCACGGAGTTGGTCACACGCTCGACTGCGGGGCCAGACATTACACCGTGGGTGATATAGGCGTGCACTTCTTTAGCGCCGTTCTCCAACAAGACCTCGGCGGCCTTGCACAGGGTGCCTGCGGTATCGACCATGTCATCGACGATGATACAGGTCTTGCCCGTCACGTTACCGATCACAGTCATCTCGCTCACTTCGCCCGCCTTCTCGCGGCGTTTGTCGACAATGGCCAGCGGTGCATTCAAACGCTTGGCCAATTCACGGGCGCGCGCCACGCCGCCGACATCGGGCGAGATGATCAGCAGGTCGTCCATCTGGTCTTTGAATGCGTGTTTGATGTCCAGCGCAAACACGGGGGAGGCGTAGAGGTTGTCGACGGGAATGTCGAAGAAGCCCTGAATCTGTGCGGCGTGCAGGTCCATTGTAAGAATACGTTCGATCCCTGTGCCAACCAGCATGTTGGCGACCAGCTTGGCGGTGATGGGCGTGCGGGCCTTGGTGCGGCGGTCTTGGCGTGCGTAGCCGAAGTAGGGCAGTACGGCAGTCACACGCTGCGCGGAGGAGCGGCGCAGGGCATCGGCCATGATCAACAGCTCCATCAGGTTGTCATTGGCAGGGTTCGAGGTGGGCTGGATAATGAACATATCCTCGCCGCGCACGTTCTCGAACACCTCGACGAAAATTTCGCCATCATTAAACCGTTCGACCCGCGCATCGACCAGCCCCACATTGACCCCGCGGTGCAGCGACATCCGCCGAGCAATGGCGGTCGCCAGCGGCATGTTGGCATTGCCAGAAATCAGTTTTGGCTCGGGGGTATTTGGCATGGTGCAGGCTCCGGTGGGCAGCGGGCGACAGAATCGTCTATGGCACACGGGTTAACATGCGCCTAGGGTCAGGCAAAGTACGCACACCCCTCAGGAGGCCCAAATGACCCAGATTGATTACTATTTCGCGACACTCTCCCCCTATTGCTATCTGGCGGGGACGCGGCTGGAGGAGGTCGCGGCCAAGCATGGCGCGACGATCAACTACAAACCTTTCGACATCATTCAGGGATTCGGGCGTACGGGGGGCACCCCGCCCAAGGACCGTCATCCCAGCCGCCTTGAGTACCGCGCCCAAGAGCTGCCGCGTCAGGCGCGCAAGCTTGGGATGCCGCTGAATTTGCAGCCTGCGCATTGGCCGACCAATGGCGCGCCATCCGCGTATGCCTTCATTGCTGCGCAGAATGCCGGAGGCGGGGACCTTGGGGCCTTGGCCTATGGGATTACGCGCGCAGTCTGGGCAGAGGAAAAGGACATCGCGCAAGACGATGTAATCCGTGAGTGCCTCACGGCGGCGGGATTTGATCCCGCACTTGCCGACAGTGGTCTGCTGGAAGGGGCCGAGACTTATGCCCGCAATCTGGAGGAGGCAGTCGAAGCTGGCGTCTTCGGCGCGCCGTTCTATGTCATCGGAGACGAGCGGTTCTGGGGGCAGGACCGCATCGAGGATATTGATCTGCATCTGCAAGGAAAACTGTGACACTTCATACGCATACACAACTGTTCGAAGGCGCGGCGCGGCGTGCCGTAGCCATTCACTGCACCCTTGGTCATTCAGGCGCATGGCGCGGCGCTGCGGCGGCGCTCAAGGATGATCTGAGCCTGCTGGCCGTTGATCTGCCGAGCCACGGCAAGTCTGGCGTTTGGGACCGCACGGGAAACCTGCATGACGTAGCCACGGATATGGTGCGCGGGGTGATTGCCCAAGAGCTCGAAACCCCTATTGACCTGATCGGACATTCCTTCGGGGCGACGGTCGCGCTGCGCATTGCGGTTGAGAGCCCTGAACTCGTGCGCAGTCTCACCATGATCGAGCCTGTTTATTTTGCTGCGGCCTTTGCCGACAAGCCCGCCTTACTGGAGGATTACGAGCGGAATAGTGTTGCCCTGAATGCGGCCTTCGAGACGGGGGACGAGCGGGAGGCGGCGCGGGTGTTCCACCGCGATTGGGGGGACGGCACAAATTGGGACGACCTTCCTGCGCGCATGCAAGATCACATGGCGCGCTTGGTGCATTATGTGCCTGCCAGCTCCGCCTTTGTACTGCACGACAGCGCAGGGCTGCTTGAGGGAGACCGCATAAAGCGCGCAGCAATGCCCGCTGTGGTCATCGAAGGGGATCAGTCGCCTCCGATGAGTGCCGAAGTGAGCATCGCGCTTGAAAAGCGTCTGCCTGATATCGAGCGGGTGGTGATCAAGGGCGCGGGCCATATGCTGCCGCTGACACATCCCGAGAGTTTGGTGACGCCTGTGCGTGCGGTGCTGGCGCGTAGCTAAGCGGTTCTGGAAAGGGATCGCCATTACCCCGCCACGCTACGCGTTCTCGGGGGATTGGCGATCGGAGGCTATTGGATCTCTCCAGAAACGCTTTAAAGGTGGCTGAGGAACTGGTCCACCAAATCGTCGTTCATGGCCCAGTCACATACCATGCGGGAGCGCAGAATCTCGTCCGCGGGGCCATTGTCCATATCCCCGTCGAGGACGTAATAGACAGCACCCGCCGCGTGCAGCCGTTGGTGTGTGGCGCGCGGCAGGCGAACGAATATCATATTGGCCTGAGGCGAGTGCACGAATTGCGCGCCTTTTTCACGCAGGCCAGCCGTCAGGCGCGCGCAAGCGGCGTTTGATTTGCGCGCCATGTCCAGCCACAGATCGTCCTTGAGATAGCCTTGCATTTGCGCCGAAAGGTAGCGGTGTTTGGAGAAGAGATGCGCGCCCCGTTTGCGGCGTAGCTCGAACTCCCAAGCTTTCTCAGGGTCAAAGAACACAACCGTCTCAACGCCTGCGCAGCCGTTCTTTGTCCCGCCAAAGCTCACTACATCGACGCCTGATTTCCAGGTCATCTCGGCAGCAGTACAGTCGAGTGTCACAAGGGCATTTGCAAAGCGCGCGCCGTCGAGGTGCACGGGGAGGTTTGCCGCCTTGGCCACGGCGGTCAGCGCGCGCAGCTCCTCCAGCGTGTGGACCGTGCCAGCCTCGGTCGCTTGGGTAATTGAAACGGCACCCGCCTGGGCCATGTGGACATTGCCGTTCGGACGCCGTGCGATGGCGGCGGCGAGCGCGTCGGGCGTCATTTTGTCTTTTGTCGGGATCAGAGTGAGCTTGGCGCCGCCCATGTAGAACTCGGGCGCGTTGCACTCGTCTTCTTCGATGTGGGCGAATTGTGCGCAAAATACCGTCTGCCATGGCTGGGTGTAGCAGGCCAACGCCAAAGCGTTAGCAGCGGTGCCAGTCGCGACGAGATAGACCGCGGCCTCTGGAGCCTCGAAAATCTCGCGTATACGGGCGCGCACTTCGTCCATGATCGGGTCTTTGCCATAGGGCATGGCGTAGCCAGTGTTGGCATCCACCATGGCCTGCATGATCTGCGGGTGGATGATACCGGCGTTGTCAGAGGCGAAAAACATCTATGTGGGCTCCTCGATGATATGATCTTCCCAGTCTTCGAATGCGGTTTCCCATTCACTGACCGTGCGATTGCGCATGGACACGCCCGCTTTGTGCACGCTCTCGGGAGTGCCGGTGATAAGGGGGTGCCAGTCGGGCAGGGACTGTCCCTTCCATAGGCGGCGGTAGGCGCAAGTTTCGGGCATCCAATAGGCGTGATCGTCGATATTGTCGGGGGTCATGACGATACAATCGGGCACGAACTGGTGGCGGATGTCGTATTGCGCGCAGCGGCAGGTCGCATCGTCTAGCAGGCGGCAGGCCACATTTGTCAGCGCTACCTCGCCTGTGTCCTCATCCTCCAGCTTGTTAAGGCAGCATTTACCGCAACCGTCACAGAGGGCTTCCCATTCCTTATTGTTCAGGGATTTGAGCGGCTTACGCTCCCAGAACTTGGTAGAGAGGCCGTGACGGTTGATGGGGTCTTCTTCGCTCACAGCGCACCAAGAATTTTGCGCGCCGCCGCGCTGTCGGCGTCCATCTGGGTGATGAGCGCATCAAGGCTGTCGAATTTCTCCTCGCCGCGCAGGTGTTCGACGAGCGCGATTGAGATATTGGCGCCGTAAAGGTCACCTTTGAAATCGAAAATGAAAGTCTCGAGATTCGGTTTGTTCTCGCCAAACATCGGGCGCACGCCCATGGAAGCAACGCCGTGGTAGCTGCCCGCGTGGGGGCCATCGAGGACATCGGCGAGCACGGCATAGACGCCAAAGGCAGGCGGGTGCAGCCCGTCAATGCTCATATTGGCGGTGGGATAACCGAGCTCGCGGCCGCGCTGCTCCCCGCCAATCACGGGGCCTTCGATGCGGTGCCAGTGGCCGAGCATCGCAGCAGCGTCACGGGGTCGGGCATCGGTGAGCGCTTGTCTGATGGCGGTTGAGGAGATTGTCTGGTCCGTTTGCTCCAGCAGCGGGGCGATGGTTACGCCGAATCCAAGCTGTGCGCCGAAGTCTTCCAAGTCAGTCGCCGTGCCTTTGCGCCCTTGGCCAAAGCAAAAATCAGCGCCGACAACGACATGTTTAAGGTCCAGCCCTTGATGCAGGACCTTGTCCGCGAATTCAAAGGGGGTGAGGGAGGCGAGCGCGGTGTTGAACGGCAGCTGGTAGAGCTTTTGCACGCCGACTTTTGCGAGGCGAGAGGCGCGGGCGGCGCTGCTCATCAACCGAAACGGCGCAGATTTTGGCGCAAAGTAGGCGCGCGGGTGCGGATCGAAAGTGACCAGCCCCAAGGGCGCGTCAGGAGCGGCGGCACGCGCCATTTCGATCACCGAGAGGTGGCCGAGGTGCACGCCGTCAAAATTGCCGATCGCAGCGGTGGCGCCACGGTCGCTGTCTTGCACGAATTGGTAGTCTGAAATGATCTGCATAGGCGGTTTGGTAGCCGCCTACACGTCTTGGCGCAAGGCCAGTTAGCCGCGCATCGCGCGGGTGATTAGGATCAGTCGAATTTGCGCGAGGGGGCCAGAACAGTTGCTTCGCCGACGAGCACCTTTTTGCCATCCACCGAGCAGTGGCAATCCATCTTCACAATGCGCTTGGCGGGGTCGATGTCGGTGACTTTCACCTCGGCATAGACCGTATCGCCGGGGCGCACGGGACGCAGGAATTTCATCGTTTGGCCAAGATAGACAGTACCATGGCCGGGCAGCTGTTCGCCAATAACGGCCGAGATGAGGCCCGCGGTGAGCATGCCGTGGGCGATGCGCCCTTGGAAGATGGTGTCTTGGGCATAGTCATCGTCGAGATGCACAGGGTTGCGGTCGGTCGAGATGGTAGCGAACATCTCGATATCCTCGTCAGTGACCTGTTTGCGGATGTAGCGGAACATGCCGATTTCGATGTCTTCGATGACGATGGTGCCGCGCGGAAGATTGTCCAACATGCTTGACCTTTCGGTAATAAAAGTTCGGGCCAGAAGGCCTGTTGGTAACTTAATTACTTCGCGGGTGCAGAAAAGCAAGCTTTATTTATGTCAGCGCAAATGACCTATTGTGAAGGTCGGATCGGTTTTTTCTGTTGTAAGGTAGGCGGTTAGAGCATCGGCGTCCGGCTGTGTCTCAGTTTTTGTTTCCGCTGCGGCCAACCCGCCGGAGATAAAGAGGGAATCAATGCCCTCATCGATTGCCCCTTTGACGTCCGTCGCGATGCCGTCGCCGATGGCAAGGATACGGCTGTCGGTGATCTCATTGTCCAGCTTGTGCAGACGGCGGCGGGCCAGATCATAAATGGGTGCATGGGGTTTGCCGAAGTAGAGGCTCTCGCCACCCATATCGGAGTACATTGCAGCCACAGCGCCGGCGCACCATTCCCGCACCTCGCCCCGGTCCACGATGATGTCGGGGTTAGCGCAGAGTAGTTTGAGATTTGCTTGCAGAGCGATCTCAAGGTCGGGGCGCCATGTTTCGGGGTCAGCCTGCGCATCAAACGGGCCAGTGCAGACGACGCCTGTCGCCTCAGCCAGCGGCACGCGGTTAATCTCAACAGGGTTCTCAAGAATGTCCAGCGGGTCGAAAAAGCGGCTGTCGGTCACGGGGCCGAGGTGCCAGACGGCCTCGCCCACCACACCGCGGTACATGGCCGAGCGCGCAGAATCACCCGAGGTGGCGATCGCGTCATAGGCATCCTCTGGTACGCCGAAGTGTTTCAGTTGCTTGAACACACCAGCGCGCGGGCGGGGAGAGTTGGTAACCAGCACGACTTTGCCGCCCGTCTTGCGGTACTCTTGCAAAGCTGCGACGGCGGCGGGCATGGCTGCCACCCCGTTGTGCACACAGCCCCACAGATCAACGAAGAGCGCGTCGTAACCTGCAGAGACCTCTGAAAGGGCGTTGATGATGCGGGTCATAGTGAGGCTCCTGTGAACATATATGCGTTCGACATAGCGGACTGGGCACGGGATGCAATGCGGGGTGCGTGTGAAGAAAGGCCACGATGTGATTGGGGATGACTTGCTTGGCTGCCGGGAAAGGCCGATCACTCCTGAAAGACGTTATACCGTGAGAAGAGTGCCCTTACTGTGCGATACCGAGAGAATATCGCAGCTAGGGCCGCGACCAGACTTGGTTGAAGTATGGGTCGGTTGACGGGATAGGGTATTAAAAAAAGCACGGCCCCCTCAGGAGCCATGCTTTCTCTGGGTAATCAGTAAGGCGCGTTATTTACGCGTTGGCTTCGCGGATTTTGTCTGCGGCTTCTTTGTCGAAACCCACGCCATTCTCGGCAAAAAAGGTATCAAGCTCACCCGACAGCGTCATTTCGGTGATGATGTCACAGCCACCAACGAATTCGCCTTTTACATAAAGCTGGGGGATCGTGGGCCAGTCGGAGTAATCCTTGATGCCCTGACGGATGTCCTCATCGGCTAGCACGTTTACGTCTGAATACTCGACGCCCATATAGTTCAACACACCTGCCACTTTGGAGGAGAAGCCACATTGCGGCATCTCTTTTGTGCCCTTCATAAACAGGACCACATCGTTGTTTGTGACGGTTTCTTTGATTTTGGTGTTCGCATCGCTCATTGGTTTAATCCTTGTTCTTTTTGTGGAAGGCGGCGTGGTAGCGCCGCGCATAGGTTTCATCGTCGGGCATGGCATCAACAGAGGTGCTGACGTCGCTTGTGATACTGCCGCGCTTTGTCCAAATATTGTTAACCCGCTCAAGGCTGTCGTTGCTGCGTTGGGTGCGGCGAATTTCGGTCATATCAATCGCCTCCATCCCCAGTTCGGGCTTTTGCTCTACGGTTCGCGTGGGCTGGCGGCTGGCGAGGGGGCGGTACCGGCCCTTTGCGCTGCGGTATTGCATGGCGCTGATCGCAATCACGCAAGCAACAGTCGCACCAAGAACCAGCATCCAGTCCACGGCTATTCAGGCGCCTTGGTGGTCAGGGCAAGCGCATGCAATTCGCCCGCGGGGCCGTCCATCTTGCCCTTTAGCGCGGCATAGACGGCGCGCTGTTGCTGCACGCGATTTTTCCCGCGAAAGCTTTCGTCGACGACCATGGCAGACATGTGCACACCGTCATTGCCCTCAACCACGATCTGGGCGTCTGGAAATGTGATCCGCAGCAGGTCTTCGATCTCATTGGCTTGCATGGGCATAGGACGCCTCCGTTCTGTGATGTTCGATTTAGATGTAATAGGGGGGCGACCTGCGTGCAAGAGAGCACAATGACACCTTGCACAGCGGCGGCGATTATCGGACGGTAGCTGCCTGATTTGCTGACATTGGAGATCCGCGATGCATACCCTCACAGGCGCACCTGAACAGGCATTGGCCTGGATACGTGACGGTCAGGGCGCGGCCTTGGCCACAGTGGTGGAGACATGGGGATCGGCCCCGCGGCGCGTGGGCGCCCAGATGGTTGTCTCTTCGGATGGCAAGATGGAAGGCTCCGTCTCGGGCGGCTGTGTTGAAGGGGCCGTAGTGCTTGAGGCGTTGGAGGCGCTAGAGGAAGGGCAGAGCAAGCTGCTGGAATACGGGGTGAGCGATGGCGACGCCTTTGCCGTGGGGCTGGCTTGCGGCGGCACCATCCGCGTGCTGGTAGAGCCGATTGGAAAGGGCGGCATGCCCCTCGAGACGCTGGAGGCATTGGTAGAGGCCCGCGGCGCCCGCACGCCCGTGGCCTACGTCACCGCGCTTGACGGTAGCACGCGGTCGCTTGTGCAAGCAGGCTATGAGGACCGCTTTCGCAAGGACCGCTCTGGCATCGAGGAGGACGGCCAGACATTTATTGCGATTCACAACCCGCCGCTGCGCCTTGTGGTGGTGGGGGCCGTGCATATTGCCCAAGCACTCGTTCCAATGGCGCAGATTGCGGGGTTCGACCCATATGTAATTGACCCGCGCCAGGCTTTCGGCTCTCAGGCGCGCTTCCCCGATGCGCGCGTGATCAACGACTGGCCTGATGCGGCGCTGGGCGATGTGGAGGTGGATACGCGTACCGCACTTGTTCTGCTTACCCATGATCCCAAGCTCGATGATCCCGCTCTTCACATCGGGCTTCAGTCGGGCGCGTTCTATATCGGAGCGCTCGGCTCCACACGTACCCATGCGGCGCGGGTTGAGCGGATGACAGACGCAGGGTTCAACGCACACGCCATTGCGCGGATCAACGGACCCGTGGGGCTTGATATCGGGGCGTCCGGACCTGCCGAGATTGCCGTGTCGATCCTTGCTCAGATCATCGAGAGCCTGCGCCAGCCATGACATTTGGCGAGGTTTCTCTGGATCACGCGCTGGGCCATATCCTTGCCCATTCTGTCGCACTCGGCGAAGGGCGGCTGCGCAAGGGGCTGGTACTTGACCGTGATGCCATCGCTGCCCTGCGCACTGCGGGGATAGAGCGGGTAACAGTTGCGATGCTGGAAGAGGGTGACGTGGATGAAAACACGGCCGCCGACCAGCTCGCAGACGCGCTTATGGCGCAGAGCACGGGTTTGCGGCGTAGTTCGGCTTTCACAGGGCGGGTAAACCTGATTGCCGACAGCGCAGGGGTCGCGGTGCTTGATGTGGATGCACTTCATGCGGTGAACGGGGGGGATCCGATGATCACCGTGGCCACCGTGCCGCAGCACCACCAGTTGCGCGCAGGCGATTTGGTCGCGACGATCAAGATTATATCCTATGCCGTGCCAGAAGCCGCACTTGGGCGCGCAGTGACGCAAGCCCGAAACGCCATCAGCCTTGCGCAGCCGGTTCTGACGGACGCGACCCTGATCATCAGCGACATTCAGGGGGGCGCAGGCGAGAAGGGCCGTGATGCGATTGAAGCGCGGCTGAGCGCACTTGACGCCGCGCTCAGTGATGTCGTCGTGGTGCCGCACACACAAGACGCGCTGAGTGCGGCCATCACACAAGCGGCCACTCCTCTGGTGTTGGTCCTTACAGGGTCTGCCACCTCCGATATCAACGATGTTGCTCCAGCCGCCTTGGTGCAAAGCGGGGGGCGTGTGACGCGTTTTGGAATGCCTGTTGATCCCGGAAATCTGTTGTTTCTTGGCGCGCTGGGCGGGCAAATGATTATCGGCTTGCCGGGCTGTGCACGGTCGCCCGCGCTCAACGGGGCGGATTGGGTGCTCGCGCGCGCGATCTGCGGTGTAGAGGTGACAACGCAGGACATCGGAGCGATGGGCGTAGGCGGCCTGCTCAAGGAAATCCCGACACGACCGCAACCGCGCCGTCCGAAAATCTGAGCGATCAAAACGCCCAAAGTTGCAACATTGCGCGTCAAGCAATCTTTTTGGTTCTCAAGGCGCATAAGCCATGCTTAACTCATCACAATTCTAAAGAATGAAGTCTGGGAGGACGTAAATGACACAGGTAAATATGACCGTGAATGGCAAAGCCGTATCCGGTGAGGTGGAGGGCCGCACGCTGTTGGTGCAGTTCTTGCGGGAGAATCTGGGCATGACTGGCACACATGTCGGCTGCGACACAAGCCAGTGCGGCGCGTGTGTGGTCCATGTGAACGGCGAGGCGGTCAAATCCTGCACGATGCTTGCGGCCGAAGCGGGCGGCGCGGACGTGGCAACAATCGAGGGGCAGGCCGCCCCCGATGGCACGCTCAACACGATCCAGCAGGCGTTCCAGGACCACCACGGTCTACAGTGCGGGTTTTGCACGCCAGGTATGGTGATGTCTGCAGCTGCTTTGCTCAAAGACAACCCCAAGCCGAGTGTTGAGGATGTACGCCACTATCTCGACGGCAACATCTGCCGCTGCACAGGCTACCACAATATCGTCAAGGCGATCATGGCCGCCTCGGGGCAGGACGTCAGCGCCATCGCGGCGGAGTAAAATAACGCTCTGCCCGCGCGGGGAGGCGCTGGGCAGGGTGGCGGTATTGTCCGCACAGATAGCTAGGGTGCGCAGACGCACCACATTGGGAGAATTGAAATGCCAAAGGATCATGGGATCGGCGCCAGCAGCAAGCGGCGCGAGGACGTCCGCTTTTTGACGGGCGAAGGCAATTACACCGACGATATTAACGTAAACGGGCAGGCGCATGTGTTCTTCTTGCGCTCCGATATCGCGCACGGAACGCTCAACAGCGTGGACACTTCCGCCGCTGAGGGCATGCCCGGTGTGGTAAAGGTGTTCACAGGGGCTGACTTCGAGGCCGTAGGCTCTGTTCCCTGCGGCTGGCAGGTGACGGACAAACACGGTGAGCCGATGCAAGAGCCGCGCCATCCTGTTTTGGCCCACGGCAAAGTACGCCATGTGGGCGAGCCGATCGCCGCAGTTGTGGCCGAGACGCTAGAGCAGGCGCGCGACGCTGCCGAGGCCATCGTTGTAGACATCACTGACTTGCCAGCCGTCGTAGACATGAAAGAAGCGGTCAAAGCCGATGCGCCCAAGGTACACGACGATCTGACCTCGAACCTTTGCTACGACTGGGGCTTTGTCGAGGAGAACAAGGGCGCTGTGGATGCGGCATTCGAAGAGGCGGCGCATGTCACCACGCTCGAGCTGGTCAACAACCGTCTCGTCGCCAACCCGATGGAGCCACGTGTGGCGGTGGGCGATTATGCCCGTGGCACAGGCGATCATACGCTCTACACCACCTCGCAGAACCCGCATGTGATCCGCCTGTTGATGGGCGCATTCGTGCTGGGCATACCCGAGCACAAATTGCGCGTTGTGGCCCCCGATGTGGGCGGCGGCTTCGGCACCAAGATCTTCCATTATCAGGAAGAGGCGTTTGTCACCTTCGCGGCGAAAGCCTGCAACCGTGCGGTCAAATGGACTTCATCGCGTTCAGAGGCGTTCATGTCTGACGCTCATGGTCGAGATCACGTGACCAAGATCGAGCTGGCGCTGGATAAAGATAACAACTTCACCGCCCTGCGCACGGACACTTATGCCAATATGGGTGCTTATCTGAGCACCTTCGCGCCCTCAGTGCCGACATGGCTGCACGGCACGCTGATGGCGGGCAACTACAAGACCCCGCTCATCTATGTGAACGTGAAGGCGGTGTTTACGAACACTGTGCCGGTTGATGCCTACCGCGGCGCGGGCCGCCCCGAGGCGACCTATCAGTTGGAGCGTTTGATCGACAAATGCGCCCATGAGCTCAAGGTTGATCCGATCAAGCTGCGCCGTCAAAACTTTGTCATGGAGTTCCCCTATGCCACGCCAGTGGCGGTGGAATATGACACGGGCGATTATGTGGCCACGATGGACAAGCTTGAGGAGATGGCCGACATCGCAGGCTTCCAGAAACGCCGCGAGGCTTCCGAGGCCAAGGGCAAGCTGCGCGGCTTTGGAGTCAACTGCTATATCGAGGCGTGCGGCATCGCGCCCTCGAATCTTGTGGGCCAGCTTGGCGCGCGCGCAGGTCTCTTCGAGAGCTGCACCGTGCGGGTCAACGCCACGGGCGGTCTGGTCGTGATGACGGGCTCGCACAGCCACGGGCAGGGGCATGAGACGTCCTTTAGCCAAGTGGTGGCGGACATGATCGGCATTCCGGAAGAAATGGTCGAGATCGTGCATGGCGATACCGCCAACACGCCAATGGGGATGGGCACCTACGGCTCCCGCTCCCTCGCGGTAGGTGGCTCTGCCATGGTGCGTGCCACCGAGAAGATCATCGCCAAGGCCACCAAGATTGCCAGCCACCTTTTGGAGGCTTCCGAAAGCGATGTGGAGCTGAAAGACGGTGCTTTCACCGTTGCTGGCACGGATAAATCCGTGGCTTGGGGTGATGTCACGCTGGCTGCCTACGTGCCGCATAACTATCCGCTTGAGGAGATCGAGCCCGGTCTGGAAGAGACGGCTTTCTATGATCCGTCGAACTTCACCTATCCGTCAGGCGCCTATGCCTGCGAAGTCGAGCTGGACCCCGAGACAGGTCAGGTCACGGTCGAGCGGTTCTCGGCGGCGGATGATTTCGGCAATATCGTGAATCCGATGATTGTGACGGGTCAGGTCCACGGCGGTCTGGCACAGGGCATCGGGCAGGCATTGCTCGAGAATTGCGCCTATGACAGCGACGGGCAGCTCCTGAGCGCCAGCTATATGGATTACGCCATGCCGCGCGCCTCCGATCTGCCGTTCTATGACGTGGATCATTCTTGCCAGACACCGTGTACGCACAACCCGCTGGGTGTGAAGGGCTGCGGTGAGGCGGGGGCTATCGGCTCTCCTGCGGCTGTGGTCAATGCGGTGCTGGATGCCATGCGCTCGGGTGGGAAGGATGTCGAGCATATCGACATGCCCGTCTCGCCCAACCGCGTCTGGGAAGCGATGAACGGATAACACAGAGCGGGGAAGGGGTCTGTCCCCTTCCTGCGCAGCTGTTGCCCGATGGAGATGTCGAGGGCGCTGCGCGCCTTTGAGTTTAAAGGAAAAATGACGCGGGGGTCGAGTTCCCGCCCGAGAGGAAGAAAAATGTATAATTTTGATGTTGAAATGCCCACCACGATTGCAGATGCGGTCGCGGCTTTGGGACGTGAGGAAGCACAACCGCTGAGCGGGGGACAGACGTTGATCCCGACGCTTAAAGCACGGCTGGCCGCGCCCTCGGTGCTTGTGTCTCTGCATGGCATCCCCGAGATGAAGGGCGTGTGCAAAAACGATGCGGGGCAGGTCTGTATCGGCGGGGCGACAACCCATGCGACTGTGGCGGCAGATGCTGCGGCGGATTATCCCGCGCTGGCCTCGCTGGCTGCCCGCATCGGGGATCCTGCGGTGCGCAACCGCGGGACGATTGGCGGATCGATTGCGAACAACGACCCCTCCGCCTGCTACCCCGCAGGTGTGCTGGCCTCGGGCGCTACGATTGTGACCAACAGTCGTGAAATTGCAGCCGACGATTATTTTCAGGGGATGTTTGACACGGCGCTGGAAGAAGGCGAAATCGTCACAGAAGTAAAATTCCCTGTGCCAGAGGCTGCGCATTATGAAAAGCACTTGCAGCCTGCCTCGCGCTTCCCGCTTGTCGCTGTTTTTGTCGCCAAGTTCGCAGATGGCGTACGGGTTGCGGTGACGGGCGCATCCGAGAATGGCGTTTTTCGTTGGACCGAGGCTGAAGAGGCGTTGAGCGCGAACTTCAGTGCCGATGCCGTAGCAGGGCTCAAGGCAGATGGGTCAGAGATGATCAGCGATCTGCACGGATCAGGCACCTACCGCGCGCATCTGGTCGGTGTGATGACCAAACGGGCTGTAGCGGCCATGGGCTAAGGCTCTTCTGCGGCGGGGCACCTATGGTCGCCCTGCTGCTCAGAACAAGAAAGGCCCGCATGATGCGGGCCTTTTGTAGTTTAGCAAGCTGGTTGGGCTCTATTTCGGCAAAGGACCGATCAGCATAACCATCTGGCGGCCTTCCATCTTCGGGAAGTTTTCGACTTTGCCGTGCTCTTTCACATCCTCGGCGACGCGCTCCAAAAGCTCACGGCCGAGATTCTGGTGAGCCATCTCGCGGCCACGGAAGCGCAGGGTGATTTTAACCTTATCGCCGTTGCCAAGAAACTTGTACACGTTGCGCATCTTGATCTCATAGTCGCCGCTGTCCGTGTTGGGGCGGAATTTGACTTCTTTGATCTCGATGATCTTTTGCTTTTTGCGGGCCTCGGCTTCGCGCTTTTGCGTCTCGTATTTGAACTTGCCGAAATCCATGATTTTGCACACAGGCGGATTTGCGTTCGGCGAAATCTCTACAAGGTCAAGCCCTGCCTCATCGGCCATGACCATGGCGCGGGCAGGGGTCACAACCCCTTCGTTTTCGCCATCGGCGCCAATCAGGCGGATTTCGGAGGAACGGATATTTTCGTTGACGCGCGGGCCGGTGTCACGTTGCGGCGGTGCGTTATGTGGTCTGCGAGCGATGATGGTCGTCCTTGAATTGTTAAGTCTATGAGTTGAGCAAGGTAATCCTGCAAACAGGCCCGTTCAAGGCGAAAACATGCCCGATTGGTGCCATATTCCTCGTTTTCCCCTTGAACCCGCTGCAATGCAAGCGCATTTGAGCCGCAACGGCGCGTTTACGTCAACATTATTACATCGTGTCGAAAATAGGGGAAGATATTATGAAAAATCTGGTTTGGATTGTTGTTGCAGCAATTATCGCAGTCGGGGGCTATGTGCTCTACTCCGGCCGTAGCGTTCAGGAACTGGCATCTGATGTGACCGAAGCCGCGAGCGATGCTGCCGGCGCAGCTACAACCGCAGCGAGCGATGCTGCCGATGCAGTTGCCGAGACGGCCGAAGCGGCGACAGACGCGGTAGCAGACACGGCCAGTACAGCTGCTGAGACAGCTGGTGAAGCTGCAGCCGCTGCAACGGATGCGGTTACGGATACAGCAGCAGCAGCGGCAGACGCCGCGACTGAAGCAGCCGAAGCTGTCGCAGACACAGCAGCAGAGGCGGTTGATACAGCGACTGAAGCAGCTGAAGCAGCGGCAGATGCAGTAGCCGACGCAGCCGACGGCGCGACTGAAACAGCGTCCGAGGCAGCAGAAGCAACAGCAGATGCGGCATCGGAAACAGCTGACGCGGCGACCGAGACAGCGACCGAGGCTGCAGAAGCAACAGCAGATGCGGCATCGGACACGGCTGACGCGGCGGCCGAAACAGCGACCGAGGCTGCAGCGGCAACCGAAGAAGCGGCAACAGAGGCTGCTGAAGCTGCGACCGAGACAGCCACTGAGGCTGCAGAAGCAACAGAAGAAGCGGCATCAGAAGCTGCTGACGCGGCGACCGAGACAGCCACTGAGGCTGCCGAAGCAACCGAAGAAGCGGCAACCGAGGCTGCAGATGCGGCGACCGAGACAGCAACCGAAGCTGCAGAGGCAACTGAAGAAGCGGCGGCCGAGGCTGCAGAAGCAACCGAAGAGACAGCAGCCGAGGCAGCGGAAGCGACTGAAGAGGCGACAGCCGAAGCAGCAGATGCAACAGCAGAGACGTCTGACGAAGCAGCAGAAGCCGTTGCCGAAGGCTCCGAGGCAGCAGCCGAGGGCACGACCTCAATGGCGGACCTGCTGACCGTGGACGGCTTCGACCTCGAGAAAGTTACAACGATGGTTGAGGAATCAGAGCTTGGCACCCTGCAGAAAACAGTTTTGTCCAAAGGCCTTAAGGCTGCTCAGGACAACCCTGAAATGCTGAAGACCGTGCTGGACTCGGTTCGCGAAGCACTCGGCATGTAAGCCTAGCTACATAACACAGATCAAAGCCGCTCCCTCGGGGGCGGCTTTTTTCATGAGCGCGTGGCGCGTGCCAGATTGCTGGACTGGCTGAGCGTGCGCCGCAAGCACCACACAATGATGATACCGCTCAGCACCAGCCATATCGCGCCCCAGATCATCGCCGTGCCGCCAAACGCCTCTGCCAGCATATAGGCATCCGAACGCACGGAGGGACGTCTGATTGTATCGTCATAAATATCATAGGGCACATAGATCAGGCTGCTCAGCCCAATCACCCGCAGTGCCATATCGTTTGCCGCATGCCCCAGAAACCGCGCCATCCCCAGCAAGACCAGCCCTGCAACAACACAAAACACAACAGCAAAGAGATCGCGGACGTAAAGCAGTGTCACCAACAGCATCATTGCGCCGAGAGCCGCTGTGACAGCGCGGTCAGCAGTGCTGTGCAACGCGATCATCAAGAGCCCAGCACCCAATGCAAGCGAGCCGAGGTAGCCTGCTGACAGAATGGCGAACAGGTTTCCGCCACGCGTCACTGCAAACCCGCCTTGCTGCGCCGAGATCGAAATTTGCTCGACCGAGCCTCCCGTTAGCCATGCGGCCAGCGCATGCGATATCTCATGCAAGAAAACTACTAGGATTTTGAGCGGAACGACCACAGGCGTCTGCCAAAGGGCGAACACGAGTGCGGTGAGGGCGAGAAGCTGCCAATGCGATCTAAGATAACTCATGCCCCCAGAACGCATTTGCGCGCTGCAAATGTCAATTCACAGCGCGCGGAGTGTGGGATCAGGACGGCTTTAGCCGACGAACGCCTTTTCGATCACGTAATGTTTGGGGTCCGAATTTGCCCCTTCCTCAAGGCCAAAACCTTCGAGGATCGCTTTGATGTCCGTGTTCAGCCCCATGGAGCCGCAGACCATTGCGCGGTCTGTGTCCACGCTGATGCCGTCAATGCCCAGATCGGCGAACACCGTGCCGTCCTCCAGCAGGGTGGTAATGCGGCCCATCTTGGGCGATTGCTCCCGCGTGGTGGTGGGATAATAGCGTATTTTGGCAAGGTTCTCTGCGCCGATGAGTTCCTGCATCAGCTCGTCCGCCTGCAATTCGGCGATCAGCTTGCGCGAATACTCAAGCTCGGCCACGTCGCGGCAGGTGTGGGTGATGATGACTTCGTCGAATTTCTCGTAGGTCTCTGGCTCGCGCAGCAGAGAGGCAAAGGGGGCAAAGCCCGTGCCCGTGGCAAAAAACCAGATACGTTTACCTGGCAGCAGCGCGTCATGGACCAGCGTGCCCACAGGTTTGGGCCGCAGAATAATCTCGTCACCCACCTTGATGTGCTGCAGGCGAGAGGTCAGCGGGCCGTCCTGCACTTTGATAGAATAGAACTCCAACTCGTCATCCCATGCAGGAGAGGCGATAGAGTAGGCACGCAGCAAGGGCTTGGCCTTACCGGTTTCTGGGTGCGGCTCTCCCATCAGGCCGATCATCACAAACTCGCCCGAGCGGAAGCGCAACGAGGCCGGGCGTGTGACGCGGAACGAGAACAAGCGATCTGTCCAATGGGTCACGGCGGTCACGGTTTGCGCATCGGGCAGGGTGGGAACGGCTTTGGCGGTATCAGTGGTCACAGGTCTATGCTCGGTCATGGTTTCTTCGCAGAGCCATGCTCCACGATCCTTTATTAGACAGGGGGAAGGGCGCGTACAATGCGCTGGATCAAATTGTGCGGGCGCGCGCGCGCATTAGCCGCGCAGGCGGGCCTGATAGTTATGGGCGGTCCAATCGGCACGGAAGGCCCATTGCTCCTCGGGCTGGCGGGCCGCAAGAGCTTCGTCAATCTCGACCTCGTCAAAACCGCTGCGGCGGGCCATGGCATATTGATCGGCCAACACATGGCCCCGCGCGCGCAAGCGACCGGTGTAGCCGCGCAGACGCAGCGCCCGTGCAATGGTGAAACCGCGTCCGTCCGCAGAGGAGGGGAAATCGATGCGGATCATCTTCAGTGCGGGGTCGAGTGTAATATCCTCAGGCTGCGCATCCGAGGGTAGATCAAGCGCTGCGCAATCATTGGCTGCCCCCGTGCCACAGAACCCTTTGGTCCAATCATCGGCGTGAAAACCGCTGTCATTTACGATCACACTCATGTCTTTGCTCCTGTTCGTACCATCTTGCCATCCACGAAATGGATGCCGCATTCATCTTTTTCCTGCCCACGCCAACGGCCTGCGCGCGGGTCTTCGCCTTCGGCCACAGGCGACGTGCAAGGCGCACAGCCTATCGAGGGGTAGCCGCGCGCGACCAGCGGATGCCGCGGCAGCGCGTTCTCGGTCATGTAGTCCTGCACATCCTCACTGGTCCAGTGCGCCAGCGGATTGACCTTCATGCGCCCTGTGCCTTGCTCAAGCTCGAAGGCTGCCAGTTCGGCGCGTGTGCCAGACTGGTAGCGTTTACGCCCCGTGATCCAGCCGTCAAATCCTTCGAGGGCTGCGTTCAGTGTCTGCGTCTTGCGCAGATCACAGCAAGCGTCCGTATCACGCTGGTGCAGCGTGTCGTCGGGGTCCGCAACGCTGGTATCTGCGCGCAGCACACGCACGCGCCGCAGTCCCAGCTTTCGGGCTACTTCCCGCTGATAGGTTAGCGTTTCGGGAAACAGCAGCATCGTGTCGATAAAGAGTACCGGCACATCGGGTTTCACACGGGCGGCTAAATGCAGTAGTGCCACGCTCTCGGCACCAAAGCTCGAGACGAGCGCGAGGTTGGGCACCGCATCAAAGGCGCGGCGCAGGATGTCCACCGCCGCGTGATGTTTGAGCGCCGTGTTAAGCGCGTCGACCTTGGGGTCCAAGGGGTTATCAAGCGGCATCAGCTTTTGCCTCAGGATAGAGAGCTGCCTTGAAGGGCGCGAGGCCCAAGCGGCGGTAGGTCTCGAGGAATGTCTCGCTGCGGTCAGTGCGCAGATCAAGATATCCCATGACGAGGCGTTCGATGGCGGGGATGATCTCTTCAGCAGAGAAACCCGGCCCCGCGCGCTCACCAATTGCGGCATCGTTTGTGCCGTCTCCACCAAGCGTGATCTGGTAGTTTTCCACGCCCGCACGGTCGAGGCCGAGAATACCGATGTGACCCACGTGGTGGTGGCCACAGGCATTGATGCAGCCCGATATCTTGATCTTGAGCGGGCCTACATCATGCTCGAGCTTGAGGTCATCAAACCGTGTGGCGATCTCTTGGGCGATCGGAATCGAGCGTGCAGTGGCCAGCGCGCAATAGTCCATGCCGGGGCAGGCGATGATATCGCTGATCAGACCGATGTTGGCCGTCCCCAGACCTGCCTCTTTGAGCAGTTTATGCAAGGCGGGCAGATCGGCACGGTGCACATGGGGCAGGATCACATTCTGCTCGTGGCTGATGCGCAGCTCGTCATGGCCAAATTCTTTGGCAATCCGGGCCATCACCCGCATCTGGTCGCTCGTCGCGTCGCCGGGTGTTGCACCGTGTGCCTTGAGCGAGATCGATACAATAGCATAGCCCGCCTGCGCATGATCCGTCAGGTTGGTATCAGCCCAAGCGCGGAACACGGGATCATTGGTGTAGGCCGCCTCATAAGGGGCGAGCGATTTGGTCACAAAATCAGGTTTGCCAAAATCCGCCTCGATCCGCGATAGCATCTGCTGGTCCACGCCTGTAAACTGCGGACGGATCAGCGCATAGCGCGCATCGACGCGGGCGCGGATGTCCTCGATGCCGTTCTCGTGCACGGTGATCTTGATCCGTGCCTTGTATTTATTATCGCGCCGCCCCAACAGGTTATAGACGCTGACGATTGCTTCGAGTGTCGGCAATAGGTCCTCGGCACTGATGAAGTCATATAGCACCTTGCCGATCATTGGTGTGCGGCCAAGGCCACCACCGACAATAACTTCAAAGCCCTGCACGCCGTCACGCTCGACGATTTGCAGGCCGATGTCATGGGCCTTGAGCACCGCACGGTCGTGGGTAGCGCCCGACACGGCGACCTTGAACTTGCGCGGCAGGAACTGGAATTCGGGATGGTCGGTGGACCATTGACGGATCAGCTCGGCCACAGGGCGCGGATCGGCGATTTCGTCTGCCGCAGCCCCCGCGAAATGGTCAGCCGTCACATTGCGGATGGTGTTCCCGCTGGTCTGAATGGCGTGCATGTTCACCTCTGCCAGCGCGTCAAGCATATCGGGCACATCGCGCAGCTCGGGCCAGTTGTACTGGATGTTCTGGCGCGTGGTGAAATGGCCATAGCCTTTGTCCCACTTGTCCGCGATCATCGCCAGTTGGCTCATCTGGCCACTGTTCAGCGTGCCATACGGGATCGCCACACGTAGCATATAGGCATGCAGTTGAAGATAGAGCCCGTTCATCAGGCGCAGGGGCTTGAACTCATCTTCGGTGAGGCTGCCGTCAATGCGGCGCTCGACCTGCGCGCGGAACTGCGCATTGCGCTCGGCCAGAAATTTGTCGTCGAAATCTGTATAGGCGTACATCAGATGCGCTCCTGCTTGCCGTGGGAATAGTTTGACGGACCGGTGGCGCGGAACGCCTCGCGGAAATGGGTCGGGGCGATGCCACTGCTGGTGTCGACGGGGCTGAGATAGACGCCCACGACCTCGGAGCTGCGTGCGGACGCCTCGATCAGGCGCAACTGCGCGTCCGCCTCGTCAGACAGCACCTCGGCCTGTGAAAGATCGCGCACCCAATCGGTGCCGTTGAGATAGACAACATCGCCCTCGAGCAGGGCATTGGCGGTAATGACGGAAGGTTGGAATGACTTGGGCATTATGCGAATTCCTCGATCTTGAGTGTAGGGGCCACGGCCATAGCTGCACGGGGTGCAAGGCCAAGGAATGTCAGCGCGGGGCCGTCCAATTTGGCAGCCTCCAGCGCCGCAGGGAGAGCGGCCAGCGTTGTCTCGATCACGCGCTGCTCGGGGCGGCTGGCGTTCTCGATCAGGGTGACTGGTGTGTGGCGGTCCGCACCGTGCATGAGCAAGCGCCCCTGGATAAACCGTGCGGACTTCTTACCCATATAGATCGCAGCGACCTCTCCCTCGCGGGCCAGTGTGCGCCAGTCGTGATCGGCAAAACCTTTGGTGTCGTGCCCTGTCAGAAACCGCACCGAAGCATTACGCCCGCGTTTTGTCATGCTTTGCCCGATGGTGGCCACCGCGGCAGAAGCTGACGTGATCCCCGGAACAATGTGCCAGCCGATGCCGTGTGCATCCACTGCGTCGATCTCCTCGTCCAAGCGGCCAAAGACCGTTGCATCACCTGATTTCAAACGCACCACCTGTGCGCCTGTCTGTGCATGCTCGACCAACAGCGCGTTGATATGGTCCTGCGATGTGGAGGGGCCAAAGCCTTCTTTGCCAACATCGATCATCACCGCCTCACGGCGGGCCAGTTCGAGAATCTCGGGTGTGATAAGGCGGTCATAGATCACTACGTCAGCTTCATCCAAAGCACGACGCGCCTTGAGCGTCAGCAGTTCCGGGTCACCCGGACCGCCACCGACAAAGGCAATGTGGCCTTCGCGCGCGGGTTTGTTGAGGTGGGTCTTGAGCAGCGTGTCCAGCGCGGGACGCACCGCGTCTTCCCCTTCGGCAATCGCCTTGGGGCCAGCGTCAAAATAGAACGCGCGCCAGAAATCACGCCGCGCACGGCCAAAGGGCAAAGCGTAGGAGGCGTTGCGGAATGTCTTGCCGATGCGCGCCAGCGTGCCGAGCGTTTGGGGCAGGCGCTCTTCGAGATCCGCCTTGATCGCGCGCGCCAGAACGGGGGCAGCCCCTTCGGTGCCGATGGCGATGGTGACAGGATCGCGGTCCACAATGGCGGGCGTGATGAACTGACTGTCTTGGAGGTTGTCGACGATGTTGACCAGCGCACCACAGGTCATCGCCAGATGCGCAGTGCGTGCATCTTCTTCCGCATCCTCATTGGCGCCGTAAAAGAGCTTGGCACAGACAGCATCGCCATAGTCCATCGCGCGAGGGACCAGTGTGAGCCTGCCCGCATCGTGCCACTGTGCGATCTCGGGCGCTGCGGTTTCGGCAAAAACCGTGATCTTGGCGGAGGACTTCATCAAAAGGCGCAGCTTTGCCAAGGCAGCATCACCGCCGCCAGAGACGATGATCCGTGCCGTGCTGGTGCTAAGGAAGATCGGGAAGTGGTCCATGGCTGCAAGTCCTCTGCTGTGTGAAGCTCAATATAGGATATTGTTCTGATATTTCGCCATATTGCTTTACGGATAAGGACACATGTTCTAAATCAATCTCAACACGGAATGATCGGTCTGGATTTAGGGGAAAAGCAGAATGAGTGTTCGAATAGATGAGACAGACAAGAAGATTCTCGCAGCCTTACAAACGGATGCCAGCCGCTCTCTGGATGAGATCGCCAAAGAAGTAGGGTCAAGCAAGACACCTGTATGGAACAGGATTCGCAAAATGCGCGAGGCTGGCGTGATCGGGCAGCAAACGGTTGTGCTCGATGCCGAAGCACTGGGGTTTGAGGCATGTTTCTTCGTCCTGATCCGCACGTCGGAGCATGAGGCAGACTGGCAGGCGAAGTTTCTAAAGGCACTCCAAGACCGCGCTGAGGTTCAGGAGGCGCACCGATTGGCGGGCGACATCGACTATATCCTGAAGGTGCGCGTAGAGAATGCCCGCGCCTATGATCGCTTCTATCAGGCGCTCATCTCGGAAGTGCGCGTACATAATGTGACGGCGCTTTTGTCGATGGAGCAGATTAAATCCACAACCATGCTGCCGCTTTAGACCTTCACCATAAGGCGGTCGAGTTTGTGGAAGTGGTAGCTGTCTGCGAATTCAGGCGGCTCGCAGAGAGCCAACTTTGGGAAGCGTCCCAAAAGCGCTGGTAGTGCAATCTGCTTTTCCATCCGCGCAAGGGGGGCACCGACGCAGAAGTGAACCCCGCCGCCGAATGCTGCGTGCGGGTTGTGTTTTCGGTCGGGCCTAAACTGTTCCGCATGGGCATAGACTGCGGGATCACGCCCCGCCGCCGCGAGGACAAGCCCGACGCGGCTGCCCTTCGGCAGGGTCAAACCCGCAATTTCAACGTCGGCGTAGACATAGCGGTCAAACATATGCAGCGGCGGCGAGAACCGTAGCAATTCTTCGCAGGTGGCGGCCACTGTGTCAGGGGCCAAAGCGCAACGCGGTGTCGCGTGCTCGATCAGGCATTTCACCGCGTTGCCGAGGCTGTGCACGGTTGCCTCATGTCCGGCGTTCAGCAAAAGCACGCAGGTGCCAATCAGCTCGGGCGTAGTGAGGCGGTTGCCGTCTTGCTCGGCGGCGATCAGCTCCGAGATCAGGTCATCTGCTGGGCTGCTGCGGCGCTCCGCGATGTAGGCGGTGAGAAACGCGGCAAATTCTGTCGCGGCTGTTGCGGCAGCATCCTCGACCGCACGGCTGCGCCCCGCCTGATACATCGCGACCATAGCGCTGGACCAGCGGAGCAGGTCGGGGGCCATCGCCTCGGGCACGCCCAAGAGGCGGGCGATGATGCGCACAGGCAGTTGCGTGCAAAATGACGGGATGAGATCGAAGGGCACCTCTTGGGGCAGGGCGTCCAGCAACTCCGCCGTGATCTGTTCAATATCAGGAGCCAGCGCCTTGATCCGCCGCGAGGTGAAAGCCCGCAACACAAGACCGCGCAAACGCGTATGATCTGGCGCCTCGAGCTCCAGCATGGAGTGCTGCTCGATTGCGTAGAACGGCGCAAGGTGATCAGGCACAGGCGCGCGTTGATCCTCTGGCACCGCACGGCCCAATCGGCGGTCACGCAACAGCGCTTGCACCGTGGCCGCATCAAAGGCGCAGGGCATCGCGTATTCTTCCCAATATACAATCGGCCCCGCCGTTCGGGCGCGATCATAGAACGGGTAGGGGTTCTGCACAAAGGCGGGATCATGGGGGGATAGCTGGACACGGATCATCGCGCGATGAGAACGCGGTTGTGCTGGTCAATGCAAGTAGGGCCGCATAAATTGGCCGCCATGAGACATGTTTTCGGCAGGCGCGGCCTGAGTATCTTGATTTTTCTGCTGTGCGTGGCGTTTCTGGCCTCTGGTGTCTGGCGCTACGCGACGCATCAGGGCATGTCGCAGCTGTCGGCGCGCGCGAATGCCGATCTGGCGTTGGCAAGTGACCGTTTGGTGGGTCAGCTTCAGCGCTACCGCGATCTGGCTGTCGTGATGGCCAAGCATCCGCAGGTCGTGGAAGTCCTGACCGACAATGCGCGCCCGCAGGACCGCCAATTGCTGCGCAGCGTGGCTGACCGCGCGGCAGCGCTGGATGTGATGGTGATTGACCGCACAGGCCGTGTACGTGCTGCGGCTGAGGATGGCGCCGGCAGCAACAATGCGCGCGCCTTCGTGCGCCGTGCACTTAACGGTGCGCTGGGGCGCGGTTATGGTGCGGAGGCAAATGCAGGGCGCAGCTATTTCTATGCCGCACCTGTTTTTGGCGCTCAAGGCACCGTTCTGGGCGCCTTGGTCGTTTCGACGGACCTGAGTTCGGTGGACTATGCATGGCGGGGCGATACGCCGCCTGTGTTCTTTACCGACGGCAGCGGACAGGTGCAGGTGTCCAACCGCTCCGAGCTTGTCTTGTGGCAACGGCCAGTCAGCGCACCGGGATTGCAGCCGCCCTCGGGGGCCACACCTGATTTTGCAGCCTCCTACATAGGCGGACATGAAATCTGGCAAATCGGTTGGGGGCCTTATCTACCGCGTGAGGCGCTGCATCTGACACAGGAATTACCCGTGATCGGCATGACGGGCGAAGTGCTCATGGATGTGGCGCCGGTGCGTAGGTTGGCCGCCTCCCAAGCGGCGGCTGTAGCGGCCTTGTGTCTGGCGTTTGGCGCTCTCTTGTTTCTCGCGACCGAGCGGCGGCGTACCTTGGCCCGCGTCAATGCCCAGCTTGAAGCGCGCGTGCGCGCACGGACCCAAGCGTTGCGCGACATCAATAACGAGTTGCGGCGCGAAGCGGCGGAGCGCAGCGAAGCGCAATTGGCACTGGCGCGCGCGCAGGATGATCTGGTGCAGGTGAGCAAGTTAAGCGCCTTGGGCCAGCTCAGCGCGGGCATCAGTCACGAGCTGAACCAACCGCTGATGGCCGTGCAGTCCTTTGCCGAGAATGGCGTGGCCTTTATCGAGCGCGGCAAGCCCGACCGTGCCGCAGAGAACCTCACGCGTATCTCTGACATGGCCCATCGCATGGGGCGGATCATCAAGAATCTTCGCGCCTTTTCCAAACAGGAGAGCGTTCAGCAGGTGCAGGTCGATCTGGGGGCGGTCATCGCCTCTGCGCTCGATATGACGGCACAACGCCGCGAAGCGTCCGGTGTCACGTTGCGCTATGCCCCGCCTGCATCGGCGCTTTGGGTGCGCGGGGGCGAGGTGCGTTTGGGTCAGGTGTTTATAAACCTGATCACAAATGCCATCGACGCAATGGAAGGACGCGAAAAGCGCATACTCACGATCGAGATTGTCCAAGACACAAGCACCACCGTCGAGATCAAAGACACAGGCGCAGGCATCCAAGCACCTGATCAGGTGTTTGACCCGTTTTACTCAACTAAAGAAGTGGGCGCCGCGAAAGGTGTAGGCCTCGGCCTGTCCATAAGCTATGCCATCGTGCAAAGCGTGGGCGGCGAGATAAGGGCGCAGAACACTGCACAGGGCGCTTGCTTCTCTGTAACACTTCTCCCTATGGCACAGGAAAACGCCGCATGAGCAATACAGTCCTTCTTGTCGATGACGATGCCGCCGTGCGCGAGGCTTTGGGCCAGACGCTCGAGCTGGCCGATATCAATTGTATCGCTGCGGGGTCGTTTGTGGTGGCCGCCGATCACATCAGGTCGGATTTCGACGGGGTTATCATCAGCGATATCCGAATGCCGGGGCGTGACGGGTTTCATCTTCTGGCGCAGGCACATGGCATCGATCCTGATCTGCCTGTCATTCTACTGACAGGGGAGGGAGACATCCCCATGGCCGTAAAGGCGATGGGTGAAGGTGCGTTCGATTTCCTTGAGAAACCATGTGCCGCAAAAGACCTGCTGGCCGTGGTGGAGCGTGCGCTCAAGACGCGCACACTGGTGCTGGAGAACCGTGCACTGCGCCAATTGGTCGAGAGCGGCGACCCCGCGGCGCGCATGATTTTCGGCAGCTCCCAGATGGCGCAAGACTTGCGCGATCAGGTGCGCCGCGTCGCCCAAGCGCAGGGTGATGTGCTGGTGCGCGGTGCGCAGGGCTCCGGCATCTCCAAAATCGCGGAGGTAATTCACCTCAGCTCGCTTCGGTCCAAACGGCCCTTTTTGAAACGTGCCGCCTCTGATTTGGATGCCAGTGCTCTTGGCGACGCGTATGCCGCAGGTGAGGGGGGAAGCCTCTTTATCGACGAGATCACGATGCTTCCTGCGCAGACACAACTGGCACTGGCCGAGGTGCTGGACACAGGGGCGTCCACGCGACTGATTGCGGGCGACACCCGCGATATGGAGGCGCAGATGCAGGAGGGGCGGTTCAACACTGATCTTTATTACCGCCTGACGGTGATGCCCGTGCGCGTGCCTGCGCTCAGTGAGCGACCAGAAGATATTCCCGTGCTCTTTCGGCATTATGTGGCCCAAGCCGCGGAGCAGAGCGGACAAGCCGCTCCTCCTGTCTCTGCCGATCTTGAGGCCACTCTTATGGCGCGCGACTGGCCGGGCAATGCGAGGGCGCTTATGTCCGAGGCGATGCGGTTTGTGATGGGAGTCACCGATCTGACGCCTACTGTTGGCAGCGTAGATGCAGGCATCGGGCTTACCGCGCAAATGGCGCAGGTGGAACAATCGCTCATTGAAGGCGCTCTACGACGTGCCCAAGGACAAGCGACCGAGGCAGCTCGCGCACTCAAACTGCCACGTAAAACTTTTTACGACAAATGCACGCGGTACGGAATCAAGCCGGAGAACTTTCGAAGCTGAATCGTGATTCTGAAGTGTGCGGATTTTCGCACAGGCGCGTTTTTGAGGTGCGGGTTTTCGCACTCGACGAAAATTGTGTTGGCGCTAACGGTTTCGAAAGTTTCCCGTAAGTGCCCGAATTTGAATTATAAATAGATATTGTGTGTCTCGCCGCGATGACCGCTTGCGATGCCATTTCCAGAAACGCAGACTGTCGCGCAGACGGCGGAATACCGCCCGATACGCAATTCTCTGGGAGGAGATATCATGAAATTCGTAACTGCGGCCGTTCTGGCCATTTCCCTTTCTGCCGGTGCCGTTTCAGCGGCTTGTGATGACGGCGAGATCGTCATCAAGCTGAGCCACGTGACCAACACCGACAAGCACCCTAAAGGCATCGCAGCCAGCTTGCTCGAGCAGCGCGTAAACGACGAGATGAACGGTAAAGCCTGCATGGAAGTCTTCCCGCAGTCCACGCTCTATAACGATGACCAAGTGCTTGAGGCGCTGCTGCAAGGCGACGTTCAGATGGCGGCACCGTCCTTGTCCAAGTTCGAGCAGTTCACAAAGCAGTTCCGCATCTTCGATCTGCCCTTCATGTTCAAAAACATCAACGCTGTGGACGAGTTCCAGAACTCCGAAACTGGTCAGGCGATGAAGCAATCCATGACACGTCGCGGCCTGCTGGGTCTGGCGTTCTGGCACAATGGTATGAAGCAGATGTCCGCGAATAAAGCGCTGAACCTGCCCACGGACGCCGATGGTCTCAAGTTCCGCGTACAGAACTCCGACGTGCTGAAGGCACAGATGGCCGCGATGGGTGGTTCACCCCAGCCAATGGCCTTCTCCGAAGTCTACGGCGCGCTGCAAACAGGTGTTGTGGACGGTCAGGAAAACACATGGTCCAACATCTGGGGTCAGAAGTTCTTTGAAGTGCAGGACGGCGTTACCGAGACCAACCACGGCATCATCGACTACATGCTTGTGACCTCCACAGACTGGTTCGAGGGTCTGCCCGAGGACGTACGCACCCAGCTGACCACAATCGTTGACGAAGTGACCGCAGCGCGTAACGCTGAATCCACAAACGTGAACGCGGCGGCCAAAGCCTCCATCATCGAGGCAGGCGGCGTTGTACGCGAGCTGGACGCGGATGCGCGCGAAGCATGGGTTGCCGCGATGAAGCCCGTCTGGGAGCAGTTCAAAGAAGACGTTGGTCAGGAAAACATCGACGCAGCTCAGGCGATCAACGCCAAGCACTAAGACCTTTCGAGGTTACACCACCCCGCCCGCATGTACGGGCGGGGTGATTTCACGCATTCTTTGCGCCCCCCCATCAGGAGTGTACCAATGGCACATGCTTATGAGGCCAAAACGGCTGTTGGCCGTATCGTTAACGAGATCGAAGAGACCGCGATAGCTGTGCTTCTGGGTCTGATGACGATCATCACATTTATCAACGTTGTCCTGCGCTACGGCTTTAACACCGGATTGATCTGGGGGCTGGAGGCGGTGACGTTTCTGTTTGCGTGGCTGGTGCTGTTCGGCGTCAGCTACACAGTCAAAGTCACTGCGCAATTGGGCGTGGATGCGCTGATTAATCTGTTTTCCCCCGCCACGCGACGCATTCTGGCTTTGGTCGCTGGTGCGGTTTGCATCGCCTATGCCGCATTGGTGCTGAAAGGCGCCTGGGACTATTGGGCGCCGTTTGCCGGCCTTGACGCTACCTCGGGCCGCTGGTTCCCGACTGGCTTCGAGAACTCCCGCGATCAGGCGTGGTATGAGGTGATCGACATTCCTTTCCCTGAATGGCTGCGCTGGATTGAACCCATTATGAACGAGGGGGAATCCTATGAGAAGCTGCCACGCTTTATTCCCTATGCGATGCTGCCCTTCGGCGTCGCACTGCTGCTCTTCCGCTTTGTTCAGGCCTTTGTGCGCGTCTGGATAGGTGAGGCAAACAGCCTGATCGTAAGCCATGAAGCCGAAGACGATGTCAAAGACGTCGCACATATGAACGCGGGGAACTAAGTCATGGAAGTTGTTGTACTCTTTACGATGGTGATCGGCCTGATGCTGATCGGTGTGCCGATTGCGATCTCGCTGGGCACCTCCTCGATTATCTTTCTGCTGGTGCTGTCGGATACCTCGCTGGCCTCTATCGCGCAGACGTTGTTTCAGGCGATGGCAGGGCACTACACGCTGCTCGCCATTCCGTTTTTCATCCTCGCCTCTTCCTTCATGTCGACGGGGGGCGTGGCGCGCAGGATCATCCGTTTCTCGATCGCGCTGGTGGGCCATCTGCCGGGTGGTCTGGCGATTGCGGGTGTGTTTGCCTGTATGCTCTTTGCGGCGCTCTCGGGCTCAAGCCCTGCAACCGTTGTGGCCATCGGCTCCATCGTGATCGTGGGCATGCGCGAGGTCGGCTATACCAAGGATTTTGCCGCTGGTGTGATTGCGGTAGCTGGTACGCTGGGCATCTTGATCCCGCCCAGCATCGTGATGGTGGTCTATGCCTCCGCCACAGATGTGTCGGTGGGGCGGATGTTCCTTGCCGGTGTTATTCCAGGCCTCTTGGCAGGCACGATGCTGATGGTGACGATCTATATCATCGCCCGTGTGCGCAACCTGCCCAAAGGTGAGTGGAAAGGCTGGGGCGAGGTGCGGTCCTCTGGTTTTGAGGCGGGCTGGGGCCTGTTCCTGATCGTCATTATTCTCGGCGGCATCTACGGTGGTATCTTTACCCCCACAGAAGCGGCAGCGGTGGCGGCGGTCTATGCCTTCCTGATCTCGACGTTGGTCTATCGCGATATGGGGCCGCTGCACGTGGCGGGAGAGGGCAAGAACCTCGCGCTCTGGAGCAAACCGCATGCGCTGCTGACGATTTTCTTTCACAAGGACACGCGCAACACGCTGTTCGAGGCGGGCAAGCTGACGGTGACGCTGATGTTCATCATCGCCAATGCGCTGATCCTCAAGCATGTGCTCACCGATGAGCAGATCCCGCAGCAAATCTCGGCTGCGATGCTCAATGCGGGCTTTGGCCCTGTGATGTTCCTTGTGATTGTAAACGTAATCCTGCTGATCGGTGGGCAGTTTATGGAGCCGTCGGGCCTGCTTGTGATTGTGGCGCCGCTTGTGTTTCCCATTGCGATCGAGCTGGGGATTGATCCTATTCACCTTGGCATCATCATGGTGGTGAATATGGAGATCGGGATGATCACGCCGCCTGTGGGTCTCAACCTCTTTGTGACCTCGGGCGTGGCGAATATGCCGATGATGAATGTGGTGCGCGCTGCACTTCCGTTCCTCGCCGTGCTCTTCGTCTTCCTGATTATGGTGACGTATATCCCTGCGATCTCGACATGGTTGCCCACAATGATGATGGGGCCAGAGATTATCGTCCGCTAGGCAGGACCCTTTGACAGCTTTGGGCGCGGGAGTTTATGGCTCGTGCGCCCTTTGCATTTGTGGAATGAGTTTAAAGGGAAAAATGAAGAATTTGGACGTGCCCTAACTCTGGGCGAGCGCCGAGATGATCGGGGCGAAATCGGTCGCTTTAAGGGATGCGCCGCCGACGAGCGCGCCATCGACGTTCCCGGCTTCGAAAATCAACGCGGCATTGTCGGGTTTGACCGAGCCGCCGTAGAGCAGGGGGATCATGTCGGCGATGTCCGCGCCGTAGCGGATGGCGAGCTTGCTGCGGATGAAGTCATGCACTTCGGCGATCTGATCGAGTGTCGGGACTTTGCCTGTGCCGATGGCCCAAATGGGCTCATAGGCGATAATTGTATTTGCGGCAGTCACGGCAGTGGGGAGAGAGCCCGCCAGCTGGCCTGCGATAATGTCGAGGGTGTTGTCGGCCTCGCGGTCTTCGAGCGTCTCGCCGATGCAGATGATGGCCGCGAGATTGGACGCCCACGCGGCTTTGGCTTTTTTGCGGATGTCGCGGTCGCGCTCTGCGTGGGCTTCGCGACGCTCCGAGTGACCCACGATGACGTAGGCGGCGCCCGTGTCCGCGATCATGGCGGCGGAGATGTCACCGGTGAAGGCACCTGAGGCCTGCATGTGGCAATCCTGAGCGCCGATGCTGATCGGAGTTGCTTGCGCAACGGTGCTGGCGCGGTACAGAAGTGGAGCAGGCGGGCAGATGATTACCTCTGGGGCATCTGCGGGCATCAGGGTGGCGAGTACATTGAGCTCTGCGAGGTCGGCGGCGGTGCCGTTCATCTTCCAATTGCCAGCAGCCAGTTTGCGTCGCATGTGCCATCCTTCGTATTAAGTTGGATTTTTCTAACACCCGCGGCGCACAGGTTCAATGTATGGCAAAGGCTTCGACAAAGGGTTAGGAGAGGTCAAAGAGAAGGGGAGCGTTGCTATGATACCGTCAATTGATCTGGCCCGGTTGCGGGCGCAAGACGCAGATGAACTTGCGGCGATGAAAGAGGCTGCGACGGGCGTGGGGTTCGCCACGGTCTACAACACCGATCTCTCGGCGGCCCGTGTTACGCATGTGATCGAGACGTACCGCACGTTTTTCAAACTCCCGGAGGCCGAGAAGCAGGCGGTGAGCATGGCTGGGACGGGCGCCAATCGCGGCTGGGGAGCGGCGGGGACCGAGCAGGTCGATCCTGACGCCAATCCTGACTACAAACAATATTATGACAGTGGCGTTGATCTGCCCGCTGATGATCCGCGCCGCGCCATGCCTGTTTACGCGCCGAATATCTGGCCTGATGTGCCTGAGGAGTTCGAGCAGGTGATACGTGCCTATTACGACGATGCGCGTGTAGTGGCACTTTCGGTTTTGCGGGGGGTGGCGCAATCCATTGGTGCGCCGCGTGATGCCTTTGATGCGGGGTTCGAGACGCCGATGGCGCTGCTGCGCGGGAACTACTATCCACAGCGACCTGATTGGGCGGGGGCCAATGATTTCGGCATTGCCACGCACACCGACTATGGCTGTTTGACGCTTTTGGCCACCGACGGCTCGCCTGGTCTAGAGGTGCGCAAGCGGGGCGGCGGATGGATTCCGATCAGCGCCGGACCCGGCACATTCGTGATTAACTTCGGCGAGATGATGGAGGTCTGGACCGACGGGGTTGTGCGCGCCACGCCGCACCGCGTTGTGGGTGGTTTGGCAGAGCGGATATCAGTGCCGCTGTTTTTCAATCCGGCCCATGACACGAACGTGGCACCTTTGGGGTCGGATAAGGTGATACTGGCTGGAGAGCATCTGGCCGCGCGTTTTGGCGAGACCTATCTGCATCTCAAGAAATAGCGGCGCACCTATTTTGCAAATAGGCTTTCATCGAATTTGATGGACTCGCCGCAGCCGCAGGCCTCGGATACGTTGGGATTATTGAACTTGAACCCGCTCTCGAGCAGGGACGTTTCATAGTCGATTTGCGTGCCGAACAGAAACATCTGCGCCATTGGCGCAATCATCACCCGTGCGCCGTCTTGCTCGACCACTTCGTCATTGGGATCGGCCTCATCGACATATTCCATGGTGTATTCCATGCCCGCACAGCCGCCTTTCTTGACGCCGATACGCAGGCCTGCGTGGCCCTTTGCAGTCATCAGTTTGATGATTTGCGCGCTTGCCTTATCGGTCATGGTGACCGCTTGCTTACCTGGAATTCCGAACATGCTGGTGCTCCTTTGATCCATAGATAAGGGGGCGCAGCCGCAATCTCAAGGGGTTAGTAGCCCAGCGCGCGCAGGGTTGCCATTGTGGCAAAGCTGGCTGCCAGAGCCCAGCCAAAGGAGGCCAGCGTGCCTATGATGACATACTCACTCATCTTTTGATCGCGGCTGACGGTGTCGAAGCGCAGAATGGATTTGGCCGCGATGAGAAAACCGATGCCTGACGGCTCCCCGATCATAACCATGAGAAAGATCAATCCGCGCTCCATCAGGCCGATCATGCGGCCTGCGTACTCTAAGCCTTCGGGCTGGGCCTCGCTTTTGAACCTCGCCATAAGGTGACCCACCGCGATACCCCCCGCCATGGTAGCCGTGATAAAGCCGCTCAGCACCAGCGCGATCTGGATCATGTCGGTCGAGAGGGGTGGCCACCAATGCGCCAGTACTGCATCGGGCAGCCACATGACCGCCAGCAACAGCACCGCGAAATGGGCGCCTTGATCCACAAGATAGGTGCGCAGAGTATCGGGCGCGAGGTGAATTTTGATCAGATCAATCGCCACATGGCTGAGTGCGATCCCAAGGCTCAGCATCATCGCGCCCCCTGAGAAGAGGGCGGTGAGGGCAAACACGTGGAGTCCGTGCATCAGCATGATCAGGGGGCGATGTTTGTTCAGCACCATATGCGTGGTCTGGAACACAAAGTCCGCCAATAGATGCGCAGTAACGAGCGCGATCAACAGCTCGATCGTGAGCAGGGGCATGACGGGCATTGTCATGCTGAAAAGGGTGCAATTGATAAATGCACCATAATTTGGATTGATCTACTCTGCCTCATATGCCTCACAGCTTTCTATCAGCGCGAAAACACCTGCAGCGGTCGCCTGTTTTTGCAACAGCTGACGGCTGTGGCCGAGCTGAGCAGCAATGGCTTCTTGCGTGGCAGGAGCGGGCACCAGCATGTGCTGGGCGACCAGCGCCTGCTTCGGGGTCCAGCCTTGGGCGATGCGGTCAGCCATAGGTAAGCAGACGCGCAATGTGGCAGACCCGTCGGGGGCGGACAGCAGAATGTTGCGCTTCATATGATCCAGTGCATGACCCGACTGGACAAAGGCAGGACCTTCGGCTCCTGCAAGATCATTTCCGCTGATCTCACCGCTGCCTATGCCGATCCCGATCCGCGTGCTGCGCCCTTTGCCCGTTGTGCGCACGGCGGCGCGCATCACGAGGGCTGCGCGCAGGGCATAGCGCGCGGGCAGGGCCATCTGCCAGCCGTCTCCGCGAAACCGCTCGAAAAATGCCATTCCGTCGGGCCAGTGACCAACCGTGTCACAGGCTGCGCGCAATGCGTCGAACAGGCCAGACAAATCATGGCTGTCCAGATCGCTGGAGCGGACGATGTCGCCGGTAAATACGGCAAGGTTCTGCATGTGGGGCCTTTGCAAGACTAAGTGGGTGCTAAGCAGTCTGACAGGGCAAAGCGTCAGGGGCAACAACGCAAACGGGCCGCACCTGTGTCAGGGCGGCCCGTAATCTGTGCGGTAGGGTGGCGTGTCCCTACATGAAACCCAGCTCGAGCCGCGCCTCGTCGGACATCATATCCATGCCCCATGGCGGCTCCCAGACCAGCTCCACGTCAACCTGTTTGACACCCGCCAGCGGCTCAACAGCATCGGCGACCCATCCCGGCATCTCGCCTGCCACAGGGCAGCCGGGGGCTGTGAGTGACATTTTAATAGCCACGGCGTTTTCGTCATTGATGTCGATGGTGTAGATCAAACCCAATTCATAGATATTCACAGGAATTTCAGGGTCATAGACGGAGCGGCAAGCCTCGACTACCTGCTCGTAAAGCGGGTGATCCGTGCTCGACGGCGCGATCAGCGGGGTGCCTTCAAGAGGGGGTGTTGAATCGTTCATCTGCGCCTCATTTATAAACTTGACTATTTATATATGGTTTAGAGGTGCCCACGTCTAGGGGGCCAGCCCATCTGATATCTCTCCATTCGACAGACAGGCCCCCGATCACACGATTTAGCCTGCCGCGCTCAGCTATCGGGTGAGGCGAGCGGTGTGGTTGCCGCACTGTCTGCGGGGGCTGCACCGGTGATGCGTGTGCGGTGCAAAAGACCGCCAATGGCCCCGCCGATCAGTGGTGCAGCGATGAACACCCAAAGCTGTGACAGTGCTGTGCTGCCCACAAACAACGCAGGCCCGATGGAGCGGGCAGGGTTCACCGAAGTGCCCGTGACCGTGATACCGACAAGGTGGATCATTGTGAGCGTCAGACCGATCACCAGCCCCGCCATAGCGGCATTGCCGCTCTCGGATGTGACGCCAAGGATCACAACGATAAAGACAGCGGTGGCAATGACTTCGAACAGAAAGGCCGAGATCATAAAGAACTCCCCTCCGTAATCCGCGCCATAGCCGTTCTGGCCCAAGCCGTTGGTGGCAATGTCGTATCCACCAGCCGAATTGGTCGCGAGAACAAAGATCGCGCCAGCGGCGAGGATCGCGCCCAATGTCTGGAACAGCGCGTATCCGACAAAGTCACCCGGAGTCATCCGCCCTGCGACCAATGCCCCCATCGAGACGGCGGGGTTCAAATGAGCCCCTGAAATCTGACCGATCGAATAGGCCATGGCCACAACCGAGATGCCGAACGCGAGGCTGATGCCCGTGATGGAAATCGAATCCGCGATCCCGATGCCGCCCCCCGCAAGCACGGCAGACCCCACGCCAAAAAAGACGAGGACGAAGGTGCCGATGGCTTCTGCTATATATTGACGCATGAATTCTCTCCCTGAGATGTGTCGCATTTTATGTGGCGGGGTGGTCCCGCTGCAAAAGCGTAGGGGTCGCCAGATAAAGCAACAAAGGGAGAAAAGCGCCCTGCCTCCCCCCTTGAGGAACGGGGGAGCGGGGTCCGGATCAGTTTTCGTTTATGTCACGCTCGACAATCCGCGCGCCACTGGACTGGCTTTTGAAGGCCAGTTTGAGCACGATCCATGCGATCAGCGACAGCCCCGCAAAAAGCGCGAGCAGGGCGGAGGTATTGCTGATTGTGGTAAAGGCGACGATCCCCGTCATCGCCAATGCGCCGAGTGCAAAGCCCAGAAATATGGACGCGGGCGCGATAAGCTCAATCAACGCCAGCGCGAGGGCAGCACAGAGCCAGACCCACCAGATTTGCGCCAAGCTCTCCATTATCCCCGCCCTTTCAACAGCTTGAATGCGTCGCCGAATGCGGCCAGTGCTTCGGAGGGGACAACAATAGTGCTGCTGCCATCACCCGCGCTCATCACACCCAAAGCCTCGACTTGCTTGAGGGCGATCTGGTATTGCGCGGCCTCCAGCCCGTTCTCGTTGATGGCCACGGCCACGATTTGGGTCGCGTAGGCTTCGGCATCGGCGAGTACGCGGCGCGCTTTGGCCGTCTGCTCCGAGGCATAAAGTTCCGCATCCGCCGCAAGCTCTACCGCACGTTTGGAGCCTTCCGCCTCGGTCACTTGCGCGCGGCGCGCACGCTCGGCGTTAAGCTGCTGCATCATCGCAGCGCGGGTGGCGGCATCAAGGTTTACGTCCAGAATCTCGGCGCGGGTCACTTCAATACCCCAGTTCTCCACCGATTCCTCGACGTTCTGCTTGATCGTTGTGATCAGGGCAGAGCGGTTGGCCTGCACCTCATCAAGGTCCATCATCCCGATCTCGGCCCGCACAATGCCTGCCACAGTGGTGGCAATCGCACTGTCCACATCGCGGATGCGGTAGACCGTTTTTTCAGGCTCGGTGATGCGGTAGAAGACGGATGTCTCTACCTGCACCAGCACATTGTCACGGGTGATCGCGTCCTGCGAGGCTGTGGGCAATTGCCGCTCCAGAATGGAGATCTGATGGGCGACTTTGTCGAAGAACGGCACAATCAGATTGATCCCTGGCCCAAGAACGGAGCGGAGGCGGCCAAACCGTTCCACAACATGCTGTTCCGATTGGGGAACAATTTTTACCCCTTTCAGGATGACCACGATCAAAACAACAGCCAACAGCAGCCAGCCTAGATTGTTTTCCAAAAGACCCAACAGTACTTCTTCAATGCTCAACGCAGTATTCCTTATAAAACTCTTAACATAATGTGGGCTCAAAAGCCTCCAATTGCAAGATCGGCAGCAGTGGGTTAGGGCAGCAGCAAACCAGCGCGAGGGCACGAGATGACCGCATTTTCCTATGAAACATTCGCCACCGACGGGCGGGCACGCACGGGCAAGATTACAACGCCGCGCGGCGAAATCCGTACGCCTGCCTTCATGCCCGTAGGCACCGCAGCCACAGTGAAGGCGATGATGCCGAGCTCTGTGCGCGAGACAGGTGCTGATATCTTGCTCGGCAACACCTACCACCTGATGTTGCGCCCGACAGCCGAGCGGATTGACCGCCTTGGCGGGTTGCACAAGTTCATGAATTGGGACCGCCCGATCCTCACGGATTCAGGCGGGTTTCAGGTGATGAGCCTCGCGAGCCTTCGCAAATTGACCGAGCGCGGCGTGACGTTCAAAAGCCACATCGACGGCAGCAAGCACGAGATTACGCCAGAGCGTTCCATGGAGATCCAAGCGCTGCTCGGCTCTGACATTGTGATGTGCTTTGACGAATGCCCCGCGCTGCCAGCGGACCGTGACCGCATTGCACAGAGTATGGAACTGTCGATGCGGTGGGCGGCCCGCTCCAGAGAAGCCTTCGGCGACCGGCCGGGTCATGCGCTGTTCGGTATCCAGCAAGGTGGGTTGGAGGAAGACCTTCGCAAGCAGAGCGCCGATGCCCTGCGCGAGATAGGCTTTGACGGATACGCCGTTGGCGGTCTGGCCGTGGGCGAGGGGCAGGAGGCGATGTTCGGTTGTCTCGACTACGCGCCAGAGCAGCTTCCCGTGGACAAGCCGCGCTATCTAATGGGGGTGGGCAAGCCCGACGACATTGTGGGTGCCGTGGCACGGGGCATTGATATGATGGATTGTGTTCTGCCCTCACGCTCTGGCCGCACGGGGCAGGTATTTACACGGATGGGTGTGCTCAACATCAAGAACGCACGCCATGCGGATGATCCGCGCCCGCTTGATGAAAATTGCGGCTGTCCTGCATGCTCACACTATTCCCGCGCTTACCTGCACCACGTATTCCGCAGTCAGGAGATGATCAGCTCGATGCTCCTGACATGGCATAATCTGCGGTATTATCAGGATATTATGGCAGGTATGCGGGACGCTATTGCCGCAGGGACCTTCACCCAATGGCAGGCGGACTTCCACAGCACACGCGCACAGGGCGATATTGATCCCCTTTAGCGCCGCTCGGTCGGGGAGGGCATTTTCATCGGAGCAGCCGCACGCACGGGGATCATCATACCACCGCGCGGCTCATCGTCGTCGTCATCGCTGTCATCCATCAGCATGATCGCCACAGCGAACTGCACGCCCGCAAAAACGATCCCGTTGAGCACCCAGAACACCACAACGGCCATGAGCCCAATGTCCGAGCCGCTGACCAGATGCCACATGTTTGCAACGTTGAACCACAAGATCAGAGCCGTGAACACGCCGGCCACGGCAAAGCCGATCACGCAGTTGATGATATAGAATCGAATGAGTTTGGGCATCAGGCGCTCCTATCGACATAATATTGGAGCTTAGTTTGTCTCCGTCAGGTTTCAACCACCCAACTGCGGCCGCATCGCTTGATAGATCACTGCACAGGCCACATTGGCGAGGTTGAGCGAGCGTACGCGGGTGTCCAGCATCGGCAAATGAAACACACGGTCCTCGGCCCCGTCGAGGATGGTGTCGGGCAGCCCTGCAGATTCGCAACCGAAAACCAGATAGGCATCCTTTTGATAGTCGGGCGCATAGATGCTCTGTGCGCCGTGCTCCTCAAAGAAATAGAGGTGATCCCGCGGCGGCTTGCGTGCTTCCATGAAGGCGTCCCAACTGTCGTATTCACTCAGGTTGACGTGCTTCCAATAATCCGTCCCCGCGCGGCGCACCGCCTTCTCATCCAGCGAGAAACCGTAGGGTTTGATCAGGATCAACTCAAGGTTCAGCGCCACGCAGGTCCGCCCGATTGCGCCCGTATTGTAGGGGATTTCAGGTGTCACCAGCACCATCTTCATGCGCGGCTCAGACATAGGCATTCATCGTCAAAAGCTCGTATTCCGCGACTACTTCGTCATCCTGATTTGTGACTGTCACATGCCAGCGCACCTGACCATATTCATCCGTGCGCGGAGTCTTTTTCTTCACCGTCAGGCGCACCTTGATCTCGTCGTCGGGCGAGACAGGTTTCATAAAGTTAAGGTTTGCCAACCCCGTGTTGGCCAGCACGGGGCCCGGGTCAGGCTGCACAAACAGCCCCGCTGCAAAGCTTAGCAGGAGGTAGCCATGCGCGACACGGCCAGGGAAGAAGGGGTTGGCCTTTGCCGCTTCCTCATCCATGTGGCCGTAGAAAGTGTCGCCCGTGAAATGGGCAAAAGTTTCAATGTCTTGCAGCGTGACCTTACGCGACGGGGTATAGAGCGTCTCGCCCAGTTTCAGATCATGGAAGGTGCGCGTGAAAGGATGCGGTCCGCCTGTATGTTCTTGCGCACCGGGCACCCATTGCTCCCCGATGGCGGTCAGAATGTCGGGGCTGCCCTGAACAGCGGTGCGCTGCATATAGTGCATGACACCCCGCACGCCACCCAGCTCTTCTCCACCGCCCGCACGTCCCGGACCGCCGTGGACCATGTGCGGCATGGGCGCGCCGTGGCCTGTGGACTCTGCCATAGAGCCGGCGTTGTTAAAGTAGAGCCGTCCGTGCCATGCGGCGGCGCCCATGACCATCTGCCGCGCCAGATCGCCGTCGCGGGTAATGACGGAAGCCACGAGCGACCCCTTGCCACGGTTGAGAAGCTCTATGGCATGATCGGCATCGCGATACGGCATGACGGTGCTGACAGGCCCGAAGGCCTCGGTGTCGTGCAAACGCTCGGCTGCATCAGGGTCGGCACAGTGAAACAGCATCGGCGGCAGAAACGCGCCCTTGTCTCGGTCGGCTCCATGGACGTCGAAATTCTCGGGATCACCAAACACGCGCTCTGCCTCCGTGCCGAAGGTTTGAGCTTTCTCAAGAACATCATCGCGCTGGCTACGGCTCACCAATGCGCCCATGCGGGTAGCCTTGTCGCGCGGGTCGCCGACCACAGTTTTGGTTAATCGTGCGCTCAGCGCGTCAATGACTGCGTCCACCTGCGCCTCGGGCGCTATGATGCGGCGTATGGCGGTGCATTTCTGGCCAGCCTTGGTCGTCATCTCGCGATGGGCTTCCTTGATGAACAGATCAAACTCGGGACTGTCGGGCGTCACATCGGGGCCAAGCACAGAGGCGTTCAGGCTGTCTTGCTCGGCGACAAAGGGGACTGCATTCTCAAGTAGATGCGGGGTGGAGCGCAGCATCAGGGCGGTCTGCGCGGAGCCTGTGAAGCTGATAACATCCTGCGCGTCCGTGTGCAGCAACAGATCGCCGACGCCGCCCGAAATCAGCTGCAACGCGCCTTCTGGCAGAATACCACTGTCGAGCATCAGTTGAACGCAGAGGTGGGTCACATAGCATGAGGCCGTCGCGGGTTTTACGATGCTGGGCACGCCAGCAAGGAAGGTGGGTGCGAACTTTTCCAGCATCCCCCAGACAGGGAAGTTATAGGCGTTGATGTGGATGCCAACCCCTTGCTTGGGCACGCAAACATGCTGGCCGAGGAAGGTACCTGTGCGGCCCAGCTGTTCCAGCTCGCCATCCAGATAAATCTGCGCATCGGGCATCTCACGCCGCCCTTTTGAGGCATAGACGAACATGGTGCCGATGCCGCCGTCGATGTCAAAAGCGTGGTCGCTTTGCGTGGCACCTGTATGAAAAGACAGGTCATAGAGCTGTTGTTTGTGCGTGTTTAAATGAAGCGCCAGCGCTTTGAGCATGCGCGCGCGGTCATGGAAGGTGAGCTTGCGCAGGGCAGGGCCGCCCACATCGCGCGCGTAGCTATGCATTCCCACCACATCGAGGGCCGCATTGCCCGCTTGTGCAATGACATCCCCTGTTATGGCGCAGGCAATGGAACGTGCGCCGCTGTCGGGGGCAACCCACTGGCCCGCTGCGAAGGAGGAAACATTAATCATAGCAGCGTCCTTATTGGTCATAGTCAAAGCGCACAGTGTCTGTGAGCGGATAGCATTGACAGGTCAGAACAAACCCGTCCGCGATCTCGTTATCCTCAAGCGCGTGGTTTGTAAGCATCTCGACTTCGCCCTCGGTTACCTTTGCGCGGCAGGTCGAGCAGACCCCCGCTTTGCACGCAAAGGGCGCGTCCATCGCATTGTCGATGGCGGCATCCAGCAGGCTCATGTCGCGGGGCATCTCGAAGTTACGGGTCGCACCGTCGAGCGTCACAGTTGCTTGGGTCACTGCGCCTGTTGCTGCGGCATCTGCTGCAATGGCACGTTGCTTGGCGCGGCCTTGTTGAGATGCGCCGAATAACTCGAACTTGATTTGATTATCTTCCAACCCGTGCTCGCGCAGCGCCTTGGCAATCCCCAACATCATCGGTTCTGGTCCGCAAATGAAGGCCGTGTCCACAGAGGCAATATCAATCCAGCGCTCGAAAAGCGCCGCACATTTTTCTTCGTCCACGCGTCCTGTGAACAGGTCAATATCTTGCGCATCAGCCTCAAGGATATGGATCACATTCACGCGGCCCATATAGGTGTTTTTGAGGTCTTCCAGCTCGTCGCGGAACATGATCGTGCTGACCGCGCGGTTGGCATAGACAAGGGTGAAACGCGACTGCGGCTCTCGCGTCAGCACCGTGCGCAGGATGGACAGCACGGGCGTGATGCCAGAGCCGCCCGCAAAGCCCAGATAGTGACGCTGCGCGCCGGCATCGAGAGCCGTGTGGAACGTCCCCATAGGCGGCATCGCCTCAACTGTATCGCCGACCTGCACCTCTTCATTGGCCCATGTCGAGAAAGCACCGCCGGCGACCTTCTTGATACCGACCTGTAGCGTGCCATCGTCGAGACCTGCGCAGATGGAATAACTGCGGCGCAGCTCCTCCCCATCGAAATCGCGGCGGAAGGTCAGGTATTGGCCTTGGATGAAGCCAAACTCCGCGCCCTCAGGGGCGGCGAGGCTTAGCACCACCGCATCGCGGATGGTCTTATGGACGTTGGTGATAGTCAGCGGGTGAAAACGGGCCATAGGTGCCTCAGATACATTTGAAATAGTCGAAGGGTTCAAGACAGCTCAGGCAGCGCCAGTGGGCCTTGCAGGGGGTCGAGCCGAACTGGCTCACGCGCTCTACGTCTCCCGACCCGCAGCGCGGGCATTTGGAGGGGCCGCCCGCAGGCGAGGGCGGGGCGATGCCGTAGTTCTCCAGCTTGGCCGCACCCTTGGCGCTGAGCCAGTCAGTCGTCCACGGCGGGGAGAGTTGCTGCTTGAGGCGTACATTGTCGAGGCCGCGGTCGCGCAGGGCCGTCTCCACATCCAGATTGATGATCGACGTGGCTGGACAGCCTGAATAAGTCGGAGTGATCGCCACCTCCAGCGTGTCGCCATCCCAAGCCACATCACGGATGATGCCGAGGTCAACTACCGAGATGACGGGAATTTCAGGGTCGGGCACCTCATCAAGCCAGCCCCAGATCGTCTGCACGTCTGGTCTCACCACGTCGCATCCGGATAGGCGCGTTGCAGCCACTGCATCTGTGTCAGCATGTGGCCCAAGTGCTCTGTGTGTTGCTTGCCCGTGCGCCCGCCTTTATGTGCAAAGTTGCTGTCGGGCAGGGTGAGCGTGGCTTCGGCCATGGTTGCGGTGACCGTGTCCATCCAAGCAGGTCGCAGCCCTTCGGGATCAGGGATCACACCCGCGGCGACCATCTCCGCATCAGCCTCGTCGCTGTGAAACATTTCGCCCGTGTAGGGCCAGAGCAGATCAAGCGCGGTTTGCATCTTTGCGTGGCTCACCTCGGTCCCGTCGCCCAAGGCGATCACCGTCTCGGCAGAGCGGTCCAGATGATAGGTGGCTTCCTTGACCGCCTTGGCGGCGATCTCTGCCACGCGGGGATCACCGGACCCAGCAAGCCCCGACAGCAAAGCGCGGTGGTAGGCGTCAAACAGGAACTGGCGCATCATGGTATGGCCGAAATCCAGATTTGGCCGCTCGACCATCAGGATATTCCGGAAGTCCCAGACGTCGCGCAGCATGGCAAGATCATCGGCGCTGCGGCCTGCGCCCTCGACCTCCGCCGCATAGCTCAGCCACATTTGCGTCTGCCCGATGAGGTCCAGTGCGGTGTTGGCCAGCGCGATGTCCTCCTCCAGCACGGGCGCTTTGCCGCACCATTCAGACACACGGTGGCCCAGCACCAGCGTGTTGTCGCCCAAGCGCAGCAGCGTTTCAAACAGGGCCGCACTCATTACATGTGGCCCACTTCGTCGGGCACATCAAAGAAAGTCGGGTGGCGGTAGACCTTGTCGTTGGACGGATCATATAGCGCCTCTTTGTCACCGGGGGCAGAGGCGTGAATGGCCTGTGCCTCGACGACCCAAATGCTCACGCCCTCATTGCGGCGCGTATAGACATCGCGCGCGTTCTTGACTGCCATCTCGGCGTCTGGCGCGTGCAACGAGCCTACGTGGCGGTGGCTCAGCCCGTGCTGGCCGCGAATGAAAACCTCGAAAAGGGGCCATTCACCTGTGCGTTTTGGTTCAGCCATAATTCTACTCCGCCGCCAGTTTCGCGGCACGCTTCTTCGCCGCGTGGGCCAGCATCCCGTCGCGCACCCATTGGCCGCTCTCCCAAGCGTCCTTGCGGGTTTGCAGGCGTTCCTGATTGCACGGGCCATTGCCCGCCAGCACGTCGAAAAACTCCGACCAGTCAGGCTCGGAGAAGTCATAGCCGCCTTTTTCTTCGTTCCACGACAGCTTGTCATCGGGCACGGTCAGGCCGAGGTATTCGGCTTGCGGGACGGTCTGGTCCACGAATTTCTGGCGCAGCTCGTCGTTGGTGTTCATCTTGATCTTCCACGCCATCGACTGCTCGGAATGTACGCTGTCCTTGTCAGAGGGTCCGAACATCATCAGCGACGGATACCACATGCGGTTGAGCGCATCCTGAGCCATCTTTTTCTGCGCATCGGTGCCGTTGCACATCTTCATCATGATGTCGAAGCCCTGACGCTGGTGGAAGGATTCTTCTTTGCAAATCCGCACCATAGCACGGGCATAGGGGCCATATGACGTGCGCTGTAGCGGCACTTGGTTCATGATCGCAGCACCGTCTACCAGCCAGCCCACAGCGCCCATATCGGCCCATGTCAGCGTGGGATAGTTGAAGATCGACGAATACTTCATCCGACCCTCGTGCAGCGCTTCGAACATCTCGTCACGGGTGATGCCCAGCGTTTCCGCCGCGCAATAGAGGTATAAGCCATGCCCCGCCTCATCCTGCACTTTGGCGAGCAGGATCGCCTTGCGCTCAAGGGTGGGCGCACGGGTGATCCAATTGCCTTCGGGCAGCTGGCCCACGATCTCGGAATGTGCGTGCTGGCCGATCTGGCGAATGAGGTTCTTGCGGTAGCCTGCGGGCATCCAGTCGCGCGGCTCGATCTTGCCACCTGCGTCTATGCGTTCCTGAAAGGCGCGCTCTTGCGGGTCCATCTCGTCAAGCGTTTTGACACCCTTGCCCGTTGATTTGATCATCTGTGCGTACATTGGTCAGACCCTTTCCAGAATAAGAGCAACTCCCTGACCAACGCCCACACACATGGTGCAAAGCGCATAGCGTCCTTGGGTCCGTTGCAGTTGGTAGGCGGCGGTAAGCACAAGGCGTGCCCCCGACATGCCCAACGGATGGCCGATGGCGATCGCGCCGCCGTTGGCGTTCACATGCGGCGCATCATCGGCCACACCAAGGGCGCGCAGCGTGGCGATGCCTTGGGAGGCGAAAGCCTCGTTCAGCTCGATCACGTCCATCTGGTCGATGGTGAGACCTGCGCGCTTGAGCACTTTCTCTGCTGCAGGGATGGGGCCAATGCCCATCACACGTGGCGCGACACCTGCCGCTGACATCGCCACAACGCGCGCCATCGGCTTGAGCCCATGCTCGCTGGCCGCGGCCTCGGAAGCGATCAACATCGCCGCCGCACCATCGTTCACGCCAGAGGCATTACCTGCTGTCACTGTCTTGTCGGTGCCGTTGATCCCGCGCAGCTTTGCCAGCCCGGCCTCATCGGTTTGGGGGCGGGGGTGTTCGTCTTTGTCGACTACCTTGGGATCACCGCGCCGCTGGGGGATCGTCACGGGCACGATTTCTTCAGCGAAAACACCCGCCGCATCCGCAGCGGCCCAGCGTTCTTGAGAGCGGAGGGCGAAAGCGTCCTGATCCGCGCGGCTCACCCCATGGTCATCGGCCACGTTATCGGCGGTTTGCGGCATCGAATCCGTGCCGTACATCTCGTCCATCTTCTTGTTCACAAAGCGCCAGCCGATGGTCGTGTCATAGACCGCATTTGCGCGGCCGAACGCTGTCTCGGCCTTGGGCATCACGAAGGGTGCGCGGCTCATGCTCTCGACACCTCCAGCGATTGCGAGGTCCATGTCGCCGGCGCGAATGGCACGCGCTGCTTGACCTACCGCATCAAGGCCCGAGGCGCACAGGCGGTTGAGTGTAATACCCGGCACGTCAACGGGCAGGCCCGCCAGAAGGGCTGCCATACGGGCCACGTTGCGATTGTCTTCCCCTGCCTGATTGGCACAGCCCATGACCACATCGTCCACACGGGTCCAGTCGACATCGCTATTGCGCGCCATGAGCGCCGCAAGGGGTGCTGCGGCAAGGTCATCGGCGCGCACCGAGGACAGCGCGCCACCATAGCGCCCGATAGGGGTGCGAACGGCATCGCAGATGAAGGCGTCTGGCATAATAATTCTCCCGATTGTCTTTGGACATTAGAATAGCGCCCCTTCCGCACGTGATCAATGTTTATGTTACACGGACGGTGTCGCTAATGAAAATACCGTAACGTAATTGTGTCTCCCCGCATGTCTGCGTCAAATTTCCCTCAAACAACGCGCAATCCGCAGTTGCCGAAGGGGGGGCTTCGCGCCATGTTAGAGAAAACGCACCCGAGAACGGGTACACCATTGAAACAGGCGGGCAGGGTGCACACATCCTTCCCACAGGAGACGGCCCACACGTTGCCTCATAGCAGGGACAAAAGCCGTTTTGCCACTATAAGGAATTGAGCATGCAAGAGCCTCTTAACGCCAGCTATCCCGTACTTCCGTTGCGCGATATCGTTGTTTTCCCACATATGATCGTCCCCCTGTTTGTAGGTCGCGACAAATCCGTTCGCGCCCTCGAAGAGGTAATGGCTGACGACAAACAGATTCTGCTGAGCAGCCAGATCGACCCCGGCGTCGATGATCCCGACAGCGACGGCATCTTTAAAGCTGGCGTGCTGGCCAATGTGCTGCAACTGCTGAAACTGCCCGATGGCACCGTAAAGGTGTTGGTCGAGGGCCAAGCACGTGTGCGCATCACTGAATACCTTGAGAACGACAACTTCTTCGAGGCCCGTGCCGAATATCTCACCGAGATGCCGGGCGATGCGGCCACGACCGAGGCGCTGTTGCGCTCGGTTGGTGAGGAATTCGCGCGCTATGCCAAGGTCAAGAAAAACGTGCCCGAAGAAGCGCTTACCGCCGTGAGTGAAGCCACGGACCCTGCGCGCCTCGCCGATCTGGTTGCGGGACATCTGGGGATAGAGGTCGACCAGAAACAGGACCTGCTGGAGACGCTGAGCGTGTCTGACCGTCTGGAAAAGGTCTATGGCCTGATGCAGGGTGAACTGTCCGTTTTGCAGGTCGAGAAAAAGATCAAGACCCGCGTGAAAACGCAGATGGAGAAAACACAGCGCGAGTATTACCTGAACGAGCAAATGAAGGCCATTCAGAACGAGCTGGGCGATGGCGAGGACGGCAAGAACGAAGTCGCCGAGCTGGAAGAGCGTGTCGCCGCCACCAAGCTGAGCAAAGAAGCCCGCGAGAAGGCGGATGCGGAGATCAAAAAGCTCAAGAACATGTCGCCGATGAGCGCAGAGGCCACTGTTGTGCGCAATTACCTCGACTGGATGCTGTCCATCCCGTGGGGTGTCAAGTCGCGCGTTAAGAAGGACTTGAGCAAGGCTGAGGCCGTTCTCGATGCCGATCACTACGGTCTTGAGAAGGTAAAAGAGCGTATCGTCGAATACCTCGCGGTACAGCAGCGCAGCAGCAAGCTCAAAGGCCCGATCATGTGCCTTGTCGGTCCTCCGGGCGTGGGTAAAACATCGCTTGGTAAGTCCGTAGCGAAGGCCACGGGGCGCGAGTTCATCCGCATCTCCCTTGGGGGTGTGCGCGACGAGAGCGAGATCCGCGGCCACCGTCGGACGTACATCGGCTCCATGCCCGGCAAGATCATTCAGGCGCTGAAGAAAGCGAAGACAACTAATCCGCTGATTTTGCTCGATGAGATTGACAAGATGGGGCAGGACTTCCGTGGTGATCCCGCATCAGCCATGCTCGAAGTGCTTGATCCTGAACAGAATTCCACGTTTGTGGATCACTATCTCGAGGTCGAATATGACCTCTCGAATGTGATGTTCCTGACGACGTCCAACAGCTACAACATGCCTGGACCACTTTTGGACCGCATGGAGATTATTCCGCTGTCGGGCTACACCGAGGACGAGAAGCGCGAGATTGCCAAGCAGCATCTGGTGGCAAAACAGGTCAAGAACCACGGCCTCAAGGCTAAGGAATTTTCCATCGAGGACAGTGCTTTGACAGGGATGATCCGCTATTACACCCGTGAAGCGGGCGTGCGGAACCTCGAGCGCGAGATTGCCAAGGTTGCGCGCAAGTCGCTGACCAAAATCGTGCGCAAAGAGGTCGAGAACGTCACTGTGACAGGTGACAACCTTGATGAATTCCTCGGGGTACAGAAGCACCGCTATGGTCTGGCCGAGAAGGAAGACCAGATTGGTGTGGTCACTGGGCTTGCCTATACCTCTGTCGGGGGCGAATTGCTGCATATCGAAGCATTGCGTCTTCCTGGTAAAGGTCGCATGAAAACAACGGGTAAGCTCGGCGATGTGATGAAGGAAAGCATCGACGCAGCAAGCTCTTATGTGCGCTCGATCAGCCCGAAGATCGGGGTGAAGCCGCCGCAGTTTGATACGGTCGACATCCACGTGCACGTGCCTGACGGGGCGACGCCCAAGGACGGTCCGAGCGCGGGTTTGGCTATGGTCACGTCTATTGTGTCCGTGCTGACGAAGATCCCTGTGCGCAAGGATATCGCCATGACGGGTGAGGTGTCTCTGCGCGGTAATGCAATGCCTATCGGCGGCTTGAAGGAAAAGCTGTTGGCGGCGCTGCGCGGCGGTATCACCACAGTCCTGATTCCGCAGGAAAACGAGAAGGACATGGCCGACATCCCCGATAACGTGATAGAGGGGCTGACGATTATCCCTGTAAGCCACGTATCCGAAGTGCTCGAGCACGCGCTGGTGCGCAAGCCCGAGGCGATCGAATGGGACGAGGAGGCCGAAGAAGCAGCAGCCGCAGCGGCGCTGGCCGCGAAGGCCGCCGTTGGAGACAGCGCAACAACGCACTGAACTCTACCGCCTTAAAGATAAAACGCCCCGCAGATGACTGCGGGGCGTTTTTTTATTTTATATCAGGCCACTAAAGCAGATAGTGAATGCAGGATTAGTCCGTGATGACCGGAATGATCAGCAGCAGAGCAAGCAGGGCAACAGTGGCTTTGCCGCTGCTGGAGCTTGTTGTGTCCTGTACGATGACGGGTGCTTCGATCACGGGATCAACGATTGATCCTGCTGTGGCAGTTGATGTGAACGCAACGAATGCGGCCAGTGTCAGAAAATACTTCATGGAATCCCCCAGAATGTGTTTGGTACGGTTATGTCACGCTAAATATTGATACGGTCAACCCCATGTAGCATTTCCACTACGATAGTGGTATAGAGGTCGAAAATAACAATTAGAGCGCAGCAGAGCAGGACATCACATGCCAACATCATCCAAAAGAGCCCCTAAAGCGTCCGTGTCCAAAAAGGCCGCCAAGACAAAAGTAGACGCACCCGTTGCGGAGGCTGTTACAGAGGTCGACACCTCGGGCGCGCCAGAAGCTGCTGTTGCCGCTCCTTCGGTTGTAGAGACGCTGGCGCCGGTTGTTCTGAGCAACGAGCTTAAGAAAAAAGAGCTGTTTGACCTTGTTGTTGCGCGCTCGGGTCGGAAGAAAAAGGATGTTAAGCCGATTGTCGAGGCCATGCTGGCCGTGATGGGCGATGCTTTTGCCGAGCAACGCGAGATGAATTTGCAGCCCCTTGGCAAGTTGAAGGTCCAGCGCGGCAAGGAATTGCACGATGGGCGTGCGCTCGTCCTTAAGCTCCGCCAGAAGTCTGCGAAGCTGAGCGAAGCGACTCAGGGCATGGGGTTGGCCGAGCAGGAAAAACCCGCCACAGCGGCGGAATAGGGACGCTCAAACGCCCTCGTGGTAGATATTTCGTTAGCAGTTTCCACAAACCGATGCCGCGCACGTAGAGGCGTGGCATCTTTTTGTTCAAGCCTCTGATTTTGAGAGTGATAAATGGCCGACTTTCCCGAGCTCTATATCCTGCGCCATGGTGAGACATTTTGGAACGCTGAGGCGCGTATGCAGGGCGTCCTGAATTCTCCTTTGACGGACGCTGGCAAGGCGCAGGCAGCGCGGCAAGCTGAAATCCTGTCTGCCATTGATCTGGCAGAATTTGACGTGCTGAGCAGCCCACAAGGCCGCGCATTCGAGACAGCAGCGATTGCGCTAGCGCGGCAGGTGTCGCATGTGCGCACGGATGATCGCTTGCGAGAGATCGGCGTGGGCGCTTGGGCGGGTGCGTTGCGCAGCACTTTGGCGCAGGGCCACGACTATGTTGACGGGCCTGACGGCGCATTAGAGCTTTATGAGCACGCACCAGAGGGTGAGGGATTCGTCGCGTTGGAGCAGCGCTGCGCGGAGTTTCTGGCTTCGCTCACGCGGCCTTCAGTCCTTGTAACACATGGAATTACATCGCGAATGTTGCGTGCAATTGTGACGGGCAGGGGCCGTTCGGGCCTGCCTGATATGGGCGGCGGACAGGGTGTTGTGTACCATCTTTTAAATGGTGTGCAAAAACGTCTCGAATGAGGCTTGCCATGCTCCGCGACATTGTCTAAACCGCGCTCATCGGGTCGTTAGCTCAGTTGGTAGAGCGCTTCGTTTACACCGAAGATGTCGGGAGT